>Ga0209992_10000179_pt1 | contig 88100 bp, 73 predicted proteins | sample 2SBtaG_2_FD_182564 | JGI IMG/M metagenome (GOLD analysis project Ga0209992, IMG submission 182564) | Deep subsurface microbial communities from Kolumbo volcano to uncover new lineages of life (NeLLi) - 2SBTROV12_ACTIVE470 metaG (SPAdes)... | ecosystem: Environmental > Aquatic > Marine >... | reverse complement strand
CATTATCAGCCCCTCCGGGGTGCGGTATTAATCGATTGAATGTTCGATTGTTTTTCAAATTAAGTTCGTCTATGATTTTTTGAAAATTGAACTGCCGTGAGAAAACAGGATAAGTATCAAGACAACTACTTGTTCCAATTAATCAAAGATTGGGTTGACCCAATCGCCATTTGACAGAGTAGCAATAAATTGTTTATCTGAATCTGACTTGTACCAAGCATTCACATCATCATTACTGAGTATGTTTAGAGATGCAGGGCCACCTTCACTAATAGTTCCTAATTTACTATCTCTTCCTTCGAGTAAAGAACATGCACTGTTTCTAGATGTTGCCACTAATGCCGCCAAGGAGGGTATCCCTGATTGTTCAATAGTGATTTTTGCTGTGAATGGTAATGAAAGGCTTGGGCAATTCGGATTAAAGTCAGTAGCCAAAGACCAAGCCCATTCATTTTCCAAACATTGTTGGAAAGGAGGCCAGTGGTCAAGCCCTAAGACGTGAGGAGTTGCTGGAAGGAAGCCCTGGATAACACCCGCCTTATGGCAGGCATCTCTTGCATCATCGGTACTCCATCCAGCATGGTCTGCTGTTAAAGCGCCTAGTTCCGCAGCAAGTTGTGCACCTCCACAATCTGAAAATTCATCAACATGTAATCTTATTTCTAATCCTTGAGATTTAGCTTCTTTGCAAATTTCTTCTGTTTCCTCAATTGTAAACCATCCATTCTCACAGAATACATCAGCATAGGTCGCAATTCCTTGTTCAATCACTTCTGGTAACTGTTCAGACAGCAATTGTTCAACATATTCGGATTGTGTTAACTCGCTTGGAACTGAATGAGCACCTAACCAAGTTGAAGTCGTTTCAATCTGAAAATCCTCTCCGATTTGATTGGATGCAATAAGTAATTTCAATTCATCTTGTGTTGTTAATCCATAGCCACTCTTTGATTCCAAAAAAGTTGTGCCAGATGCCTCGGCATTTTTCACCCGAGTTCTAGCAGATGACAATAGTTCTTGCAAGGAGGCTTTTCTAGTCTCACTTACCGTTTTGTTAATCCCCCCTCCCATTTCAGATATTTGTTGGTAAGTATAACCTTGTTCGCGTAATTGAACTTCATTTGAACGATCACCCGTCCAAATTAGATGGGAATGCCCGTCTACTAATCCAGGTATTACGGCTCTCCCAGCCAAATCCCATACCTCAATATCGCCAGTTTCAATCAATGTGGGTACGTTAGCATCTAGATTCATTTGATGGAAGTATTCTTCCTGTAATTCCTCAGTAAATCCAATCTTCTCTATCCGATTATCATGTGACAAAATAGCCAAGCCTGGGGGATGAATCAATAATTCCTCATCATACATTTCTGTTCCAACTAAAGGTCCTTCAACACCTTCAGGAGAGAGGTGTGCAACCGGTCCAAGGTTGAGAAACAAGCGCCGCATTAAACCTCCGGACACACTACAGGCTTGAAATGATGTGGCCTACTCGCAATGTTTGTTGAGAAGTATGGTTGGTGGTATAACCGTTGGAATTGAGTCAACCGCCCACACATTTTCATTTGGCAGTGTTGATGAAAAAGGTTCACCTTCGGCATCGTTTTCAGCATTTTATAGGCCTGAAGAAGGAGGGATTCACCCACGTGAAGCCGCTGATCATCATGCTGAAAAAGCATCTTCACTAATCAAGCAACTTTTACACTCCGGAGTAGACCCCGATTCGGTCTCAGCTATTGCGTTTAGCCAAGGACCAGGACTTGGGCCATGTCTTAGAGTGGGGGCCAGCGTAGCAAGAGCATTGGCAAGTAAATGGAATGTCCCGTTAGTTGGAGTCAATCATTGCGTTGCTCACATAGAAATAGGCCGTGAACAATGCCAAATGGAAGACCCAGTTTTGTTATACGTGTCAGGAGGAAATACCCAAGTTATTGCTCGTATGGGAGACAGATATAGGGTACTTGGAGAAACCCTAGATATCGGCATCGGGAACATGTTAGATAAGTTTGCAAGAGGACAAGATTTACCATTCCCTGGAGGTCCAAAAATTGAGAAATTAGCACAATCCTGGAGGCAGGAAAATATAGCCGCTAATCTCGATGACTATTCTCTGCCTTACGCTGTACATGGTATGGATTTGGCATTTTCAGGCTTACTTACAGCAGCTACTCGATTGGTAGAAAGAGGTGCAGATTTGGGAGCGGTTTGTTGGAGTTTACAAGAGCATGCATTTGCTGCTTGTATTGAAGTTGCAGAGAGGGCTATGGCCCACACAGGCAAAACCGAGTTATTGTTGGGTGGGGGAGTTGCTTGCAATAAGAGGATAAAACAAATGGGTGAAATAATGGCTATAGAAAGGGGTGCTAAATCTGATGCACCTGGGCCTCAATTCTGTGTCGACAATGGTTCAATGATTGCTACATTAGGACGACTTCAACTCCTAAATGAGGGTGGTATTTCATATGAATCTTCAGCAGTAAATCAAGCCCTAAGGACGGATGAAACACCTATTTCCTGGACATAGTCTGAATTGATTTACTCCAACTCAATACTGTAAGTGTTATGAGGGGTCGGCAGTAGGCCGCAACATAGTAGGGGTGTAACTGGTTGGCAAGGAAGAAGAAACAGGAACCATTCAACCCTTTTGAAAAGGGTGCTGCGTCCCGTAGGAAAAAACCTTCTTTTCAAAAAACACGCACTCCACAAAAAAAACCTGTGATGCCACATCGTGCACCACCAACATTGGACCCATTACCTTCCTCAATCAAGGAGGCAAAACCGAAGCCAGCGATACCTGCTTCGCATCTCAATCCTAAATCATCAACAGTATCTGTTGAGGAAGAAACTCAACCTATCCCTGAAATAGTTGAGGAAATTATTGAAGAACCAACACCTGAACCCGTTGAAAAAGATTCGACCCCAATTGAGATTGAAGACAACAAACCAACACCTGAAGAGGGGCCGGCTGTTGCAGTCGGGAAAATCAGAGGACTAGGATTGCGTCAAAAACCTCAAGAGAAAGAACCCGAATTAACTGACGGCTCTGATGAAGAACGGGTAAGTGATTTAATTGCCGAGAGCAAGGCTTTGGCTTCTGATTCCGGTATGGCAGTAGAAGGCAAAGATAGCCCCAGCCAAGCCCCAATTTCAAAAGCAGCAGAGGCAGCCAGAACAACTCTGGCTGAAGCAGTATCCGCTAGCGATAAAGCATTCGAAAAGCGTAGTAAAATGATTGCTAAGAAACGAAAAACTCGAGCCACAGCAGCCCCATCAAAGAGGGTTGTAAAATTGAATAGACGTAAATATATGGAATTCAAAGTTGATGTTAGAGAGATTATGGAAGAGGAAAATGTTGATGAGGAACATAGAGCAAATCTTCTAGGTTCTACTTGGGCTAAAGGTGAGCGCCAAGGCATCAATGCTGCAATAGAATTCGTAGAACAAAAATTAGAGGATCAAATAATCTCTGATGGAACTGCGGAAAGAATTATCAAAGTCCTGAAAGGATATAGGAAAGTGAGATGAATGACAACAATAGACAAGGATAAAGTAGCGATGGTGCACTATCGAGGGACCTTCCCTGAAGATGGAGAGGAATTTGATTCAAGTCATGGTAGCGAACCTCTAGGATACTTGGTGGGTGCAACACCCCCAAACATGATTCCTGGATTTGAGCGAGAAATGATGGGTGCTGATGTTGGTGAGAAAAGAGAATTCACTTTGATGGCTGAAGACGCCTATGGTGAACAAACTGATGAAGCCGTGATGGATATACCTGCTACTGAATTCCCTGAAGATTTAGAAATGGAATTAGGCATGACATTGATGTCAGCCATGGGACCCTTCCGCATTGTGGGAATTACGGATACCACCATAAAATGTGATTTCAACCACCCATTGGCTGGACGCGCTTTGAAATTTGAGGTAGAAGTAGTAAATGTTAGAGACGCTTCCGAAGAAGAACTCGAACACGGCCATGTACACGGGGAAGGCGGCCATCACCACTAATTAACCAAAAATAATGACCCTTAACAACCCCTCCGACATCCCGAGGGCGGCCTATGCGAGATGAAGAACAGCCATTCAAAACACGGGCTGGCATCTCTATCCCTGATATTCCTAACCAAGATTTTGGTGATGGAAAAGATACCGGGGAACCAGGTAATCCACCCTATACTAGAGGAATTCATAGTTCAATGTATAGGAAGAAAAAGTGGACAATGCGGCAATATGCAGGCTTTAGTTCCCCGAAGGATACTAATCTAAGATTCCTAAATCTTCTTGAGAAAGGTCAGTCTGGTCTTTCTGTTGCATTTGACCTTCCTACCCAGTTAGGATTAGATTCTGATGACGACATGTCTTTGGGTGAAGTTGGTAAGGTTGGAGTTGCAATTGATAGTATACATGACATGAGATTATTATTTGACAAAATAGATATGGCAACAGTTTCCACCTCGATGACAATAAATGCACCAGCATCTATTCTATTCGCTATGTATGTAGCAGTAGCAGAAGAAAGAGGAACAAATCTTTCTGATTTGAGGGGGACAATTCAGAATGACATTCTAAAAGAATATATTGCCAGAGGAACATATGTTTTCCCACCCAAGCAATCTCTCAGATTAATTACAGATGTAATGCATTGGTGTAAAGAGAATACCCCTGCATGGAACACAATTAGTATATCTGGATACCATATTCGTGAGGCTGGAGCCACTGCCATAGAAGAACTTGCATTTACCCTATCTAATGCTTTGGCTTATGTTAAGGCAGCAGTAGATTCTGGATTGGATGTTGATGATTTTGCACCAAGATTATCATTTTTCTTTGGCTGCCATAATGATTTTTTTGAAGAGGTTTCGAAATTTAGAGCAGCCAGAAAACTTTGGTTTGATTTGATGACAGAGAGATTTGCTCCAAAAAACCCAAAATCAACAATACTTCGTTTCCACACACAAACTGCTGGTGTTACTCTCACAGCCCAACAACCTCTGAACAACATTGTCCGTGTGTCTTACCAAGCACTCTCTTCAGTTTTGGGAGGAACCCAATCACTTCACACTAATTCATTTGATGAGGCCATAGGACTCCCAACCGATCAATCATCCACCATCGCCTTGAGGACGCAACAAATATTGGCAAATGAGACTGGAATACCTGATGTCGTAGACCCATTGGGTGGGTCTTGGTATGTTGAAGGACTTACAACTAAACTTTACGATGCATCTAAGAAATTGATTGAAAAAATTGATTCATCTGGTGGCGCCTTAACGGCGATTGAAAATGGATTCCAACAACGCCACTTACATGAATCTGCGTGGGCCGAACAGGTTGCACAAGACAAAGGAGAATTACGAGTCATAGGAGTAAATCACGCACTAGAGGGACAATCCTCAACCGAGTTAAAGGGGCAAACCTTAGACCAATCTTTGGGTGAAGCCCAGAGTGAATTATTATCTACTATCCGTGCCAATAGAGATTCTCAAAAAGTGAACGAGGCACTAGAAAATGTCAAAAATGTCGCTGAAAATGGTGGCAATACAATGCAGGCAATATTAGAGGCTGTGAAAGTAGAATGTACGCTGGGTGAAATAATGAACGCACTCAAAGATTCATTTGGTACTTGGATGGCACCAAGTGGGGTATGAGGTGAAAATATGAGCATCAGATTAGATCACATCGGTATCGCAGTCAACGATTTAGAGCAAGGCGTGAAATTCTGGGAATTATTGGGATTAACCGCGTCAAACAAAGTTGAAAAAAATGAAGAACAGGGAGTGAATGTTCTCTTTCTGTCCACAGCCCAAGGACCCGCTCCAAATCTAGAATTGTTAGAACCAACTGGACCCGATACACCAATTGGACAATTTATTTCCAAACGTGGGACAGGACTTCAACAACTAGCTTTTGAAGTAGATGATATTTCTCAAATTATTACGAAATTGCAAACAAATGGGGTCAAAATGATTGATGAAATCCCTAAAATTGGGGCGGGTGGACATAAAATTGCATTTGTCCACCCAAAATCAACAGGTGGCGTTTTAGTAGAACTTGTTGAGAAGTAAAAACTCCGCCTTGGGTAACGGTCAAAACAGGAGGGCGAGTCGGCGTAGTATGCAATCCTGTATCACCAATCTAATGAACGCAGACAACATCACTTTAGAGATGGTACAACAAGAGGTCAAATTCCTAAAAGAAACCCTAGAAAATCTGCGAATTAATCAGACAATCTCAAATGATTCTTACTTGGATGCAGGTGCAGTGGAAGGGGGTCTTTCGATGCTTGCTAATCTTATCGAATTAGGAGTTTCGTCAGATGAAGTAAGGGAACATCTGCGCCAACTACATGAACGCGCGGGAAGAATTGATGAAGCGCACCCAACCCTAGGCCCAAGTGTTGCGGCAAGCCGTTAGAGAATGGTCACATGACTCGAACCCTAATTTCTGTTCGTGAAGTGTCAAAGAACTTCGGTGATGTTGAGGCTCTCAAGACAATTTCACTTGACCTAAATAGAGGAGACATTGTTGGCTTAGTAGGCGGCAATGGGGCAGGTAAAACAACGCTACTAAGGCTTCTTTGTGGTTTGTACAAACCCAGTGCAGGGAATGTGGTTTTCGTTGATGAAGGCAACGTTGAACATCCTATTCACAAAGTTCGTAGTAATCTTGGCGTGGTTCCAGAAGCAACTGGACTGTATTCTAGGTTAACCGCTTGGGAGAATATTCGTTATCATTCAAGATTGAACAATATTGATGATAAAAAGGCTTGGAATAGAACATTACGCCTCGCCCAAGCATTGGACATGGAAGATGATTTGCAGCGTCAGACACGTGGTTTCTCGAGGGGAATGAGGCAAAAAACGGCTTTGCTCCGAGCACTATCTCATGACCCGGAAATTTTACTATTAGACGAACCAACTGGTGGTTTAGATGTAACCTCTGCACGAAGAGTGCGGGATTTAGTCCGTAAATTAGGCGATGAGGGCAGGACTGTAATTTACAGCACCCATCAACTCAATGAAGCCCAACAAGTATGTGATAGAATAGTAATCATTCATAATGGAACATTAAGAGCAGATGGTAGTCCAACTCAATTAATGGGGGAGACAAATACAGATTCTCTAGAAGATGCTTATGTTAAACTTACTCAAGATGAGAGTCGGGAAGTTGAAACGCCTGAACCTGAATCTAAATTCCAACAGTTTTGGTCACGGTTGACAACTCGAAGAAAGCAGCCGCCATCTGGTGAATCGCCACCTATTGGAGGTGAAGTAGATGCGTGAAGCAATGTCAAGGATTTGGACCGTTGCAAGTAAGGAATTACTTGATTTCATCAGGGATTGGCGAACTTTAGTAGCATTAGTATTGATTCCTTTACTGATATTTCCATTATTTTTTATTGCATTACCAATTTTTCTCCAAGGAGAAATGTCTGAATTAGACTACTATAGTCTGAATTTGGAGGTTCAGATTGCAGACGGTGATGAGTTTCCAGAATATTTAATTGAGCCAATAATTGATAATAATCTAAATTATTCAACAACCAATCTGAACCTTGAACTTGAAAATCTCTCTGTTAGTGGTAATGATGCAACTAGATTAAGAGATGGAAATCCTCACGTAATTTTACGATTACAACAGACTGATACAAATTCTTCTGAATCTTGGAATTATGCTATTCTCTATGATGCAACTTCTGAACTTTCATCTGAAGGAAATAGCAGGATGAGGGCTATCATTTATGATTGGGAACAGGAGATTATTGGCCTGACTTTGGCTGAGGCTAACCTAACTAAAGAGGAGGCATTGGACCCTATCCATTGGGATGGGGATTTTTCCAATGCAAATGTAGCCACATCTGCACAATCTGCAGGATTTGCACTCTCTATGTTTATTCCAATGATTGTGGCAATTTGGACTGCGACATCTGCAATTCAACCATCAATTGACCTAACTGCGGGAGAACGTGAACGTGGGACCATGGAAGCCCTGCTAAGCACCCCGGCAAATAGGGTAGAATTGTTGTATGGCAAGTGGGTTGCTGTTGGTGTAGTTGCTGGAACTAGTGTCTTGTTTCAATTAGCAGGATTATTGTTCGCGATAGCGTTTCTCCTGCCATCAGAAATGTTGGGAGTTCCTACTCTTTCCATTTGGTCAATAGCGAGTTTGTTGCTATCTGTATTATTATTCGCGGTGTTTGTTGTCGCAGTCGAGTTAGCATTGGCGGTACGCGCACACTCCGTAAAGGAGGCAGGTACCGTCCTTGGCCCAATTGTTATTGCATTCATTGTCCCAGCAATGTTTGCCCAATTTGTGAACCTTGAAGGAATAGAATGGTGGTGGTTTGTCGCACCAATTTTTAACGTCTGCTTAGCTATGAGAGAAGCTTTACTCGACATCACAGATTTGAGTCATATTGCATTGTGGCTTGGATCCTCGTTATTTTATGCATTTATTGCAGTCACCTGGGCTGCGAAACAATTCCAAAGAGAAGATTTGGTGGAAAGTATCAGTTAATCGTTTAGGGGTCAGAGTATTCGCAGAATATTACTATAAGAATACTTAAGAAGAATTGCCCGCCCCTATAAATCATGCCAAAGATTAGTCTTGACATGCCCAATGAACTCTTACAAGACCTGAGGGTTCATGTTGGAGATGAAAAAAAGTTCATCAGTATTGCAGATGCTGTCAGGACTGCATGCAGAAAATTGTTAGACCAACTAGACTCGATTGACGCAAGACATGGTAGAATAAAAGGTGAATAAAATGGTTGACCAACAACAAGCTAAAACCGCCGTTGAAACAATTATTCGTTATATTGAGGGAGAAAATGGTACACTTAGGGAAGGGTTGGCTAGAACACCTGAGCGTGTAATTGAATCTTTTTCGGAAATTTTTAACGGATATTCAGAAGACCCATCCGATGTACTAGATGCCACGTTTAATGCAGAAGGATATGATGGAATAGTTTTACTGCGTGACATTGAATTTCACTCAACTTGTGAACACCATTTACAACCATTTCATGGTCGGGGACATGTGGCATACATACCAACTGAGAGAATTGTAGGCATCAGCAAGTTAGCACGAATTCTAGAGATGCATGCAAGACGCCTACAAAACCAGGAACGGATCACTAAAGGGATTGCAGACGATTTAGAGACTCACCTGAAACCTCTTGGATGTGCGGTAATTCTTGAAGCATCACATGGCTGTATGCAATGCCGAGGAGTAAAGAAACAAAATTCAGTCATGACTACTTCTCAAATGCGTGGTGTTTTCTTCGATAAATCTGAAGCACGTACCGAATTGATGCAACTTATTCGCAGTGCACCATTATCAAATTAAAATTGAAAACTATGTTACAATGAGGGCTTAAAATGAAAGATGATACACCAGAATTGATTGCACTTCCCTTAGTTCCAATTATTGATGAATCAATTATTCCTGACAAATCTCCTACTCCAGATGACCCTTTAGAGCAGCAATTCCCAATTGTCGAAATTTTTTACTCAGTACAGGGTGAAGGTTTCCACACAGGAGTACCTTCAATATTCATCAGATTTGGAGGGTGTAACCTTGCTTGTGAATGGTGTGATACATCTTTTGATGTCTGGGAAAATTTGACTCTGCGTCAAATAATCAGAGAAATGGCACCATGGGATTGTAACCGCATTGTGCTAACTGGCGGTGAGCCTGCTCTACAAGATTTGGCATCACTATCCAAAATACTCAGGCCAATGGGATATGAATTGGCAATTGAAACAAACGGAACCATAGAGATTCCTGAAAATGTGGTCGACTGGATATGTGTCTCACCAAAGGACCAACTGTATAGTTCAGTAAAGATTCGTCAGCGTGTGGGGGATGAACTCAAGGTAGTTTGGGTTGGTCAAACATTAGATATGTACGACGAACTCCTTGCCGGATTTGAACACCGTTTTTTGCAGCCTTGCTATGATGAGAACAAAGGTGCAGAATGGAACGGGATGAATTTCAGGTCTACTTTTGAGATGGTTAGAAACAACAAGGGTTGGAATCTCAGTCTGCAAACTCACAAATGGATGGGGGTTGACTAGTGTCCCAAAAAGTGGCTGTAATGGCTTTGAGTGGTGGAATGGATTCAACCGCACTTTTGATGAGGCTTTTAGCGGATGGTTACGAGGTTAATGCAATCTCGTATAATTATGGCCAGAAACATTTGGTTGAAGTACAACGAGCCCAAGCAAATCTAACCTATCTTGCAAAAAATGGTTACCACGTCAATCATCAAGTCATTGACTTGACTTCAGCCATGTCATCATTCCATTCTGCTTTGACTGATGAATCAATGCAAGTGCCTGAAGGTCACTACGAACAAGAACAAATGAAACAAACTGTAGTGCCAAATCGTAATGCAATTTTCGCATCAATATTGTATGGACACGCACTGTCTATAGCAATTAAAGACAAAGTGAATGTTGTAATCGCTTTAGGAGTTCATTCTGGTGACCACGCGATTTATCCAGATTGCCGTCCTGACTTTTATCGAGCGCTTTCTCAGGCATTTGAGATCGGCAATTGGGATTCCGAATTCGTAGCATTTTCTCTTCCGTACATTGACGGCCACAAAGAGACTATTCTCAGAGATGCAGAAAAGACAATTTCTCGACTTGGATTGGATTTTGACACCGTTTTCTCAAATACAATAACCTCCTACAACCCTGACAAAACTGGTCGCTCTTCAGGTCAATCTGGTTCAGACGTTGAGAGAATTCTAGCATTCCATGCAATTGGAAGAACCGACCCTATCCAATACGTGAAACCGTGGGATGAAGTTCTCAAAGACGCGCTAACCGTTGAAGCAAATCACAGGGGAGTGACGACATGAGTACAGAAGAAGACAGAAAAGAGGAGTTGAAAGCCAGATTGACTGACCTCCAATACCATGTAACTCAAGAAGACGGCACAGAACCCGCTTTCACAGGCATCTACTGGGATGAAAAAAGAGACGGAGATTACTTCTGCATCTGCTGTGGTCATCTTTTATTCACTTCGAAGATGAAATACGATTCTGGTTGTGGATGGCCATCATTTCACCATGAAGACCCAAATGCAGGAATCAAGCGATTACCCGACCTAACTAGAGGGAGAGTTAGAGTGGAGGTAAGATGTGGTTCCTGTGATGCACACTTAGGCCATGTGTTTGAGGATGGACCTAAAGACCAGGGTGGGGAGAGATATTGCATTAATTCCGCTAGTGTCCAGTTCAGGGGGGATGAATAATGACTACAAGTATTCGAAGATGGGTAGAGACCGATACCGGTCACCGTGTTCCTAATCACAAGAGTAAGTGCAGACACTTCCACGGACACCGCTATCGTTGGGAGGCAGAAGTTGAAGGTGATGTTGTCACAGCATCTGGCGTCTCGGAAGAAGGAATGTTGATTGATTTTTCAGATATTTCTCAAATCTTGAATGAGAAAATACACGATGTTGTTGACCACTCCTTCATCGTTTATGAGAAAGATGCCGATGCTTTAGCAGCAATGGAAAAAATGGGTGAGGACCACAGAACCGTTACAGTACCTTTTATCCCAACTGCTGAAAATTTGGCTAAATGGGCCTTTGAACAAGTATCTCCTCACATAGAAACCTCATATGGAAATTCTTTGCGACTTTCAGCATTTCATGTACGTGAAACACCCAAATCTTGGGCCACTTGGAGACCATGATTACTCTTCTTCAGGGTATTTTTCTTTCAGTGCATCCCGTGATTGTTTCAACACTCCAAGAATTCTATGCGCTTCATCATCTAAAGGCATACTCCGCATCAATACTCGTTTTAGAGTTTCCCCAATGCCAGGCCGCTTGTGCTCTTGAACATCAACTGCTTGTGCTAATTCTTCAGTCAGAGTGTGAATCCTTCTCCTCAATTCAGGATCTAGCAACCTCGTTTGCTTAGTCGTGCGCGGTAATCCTTCTTGTTCTCCTAATTCTGTAGCAATTAATCCCATATGCATCTCATAAAGGAGAATGGTAACTGCGTGACTGAGGTTCAAAATTGGGTAGCCTTCCCAAGTAGGTATAGTGACTAGAATATCACACATCTGCAATTCCTCAGTCAAAATGCCAACGCCTTCTCGACCAAAAACGATTGCTACCTTCCCATCCACATCGTGGATTCGTTGTGCAACTTCTTTAGGCATTACAAAGTGTCTGAAAGCAATTTTTTCGCCCATTTCTCTTTTGCCAGATGAACCAACTACAATTGAGATATCTTGCATACATGAATCCCAATCGGGGAAAATTTGTGCATTTTCTAACACTGATTTAGCGTGTTTAGAGCGTGCTAAGGCTTCATCCTCAAATTTGTAACCTGATTTTGAAATTAATCTTAAATTGTCAAAGCCAAAATTTCTCATTGATCTGGCTACTGCGCCGACATTGCCCTGAATTTCTGGCTCAATTAACACAACGATGACCTCTGCCATCCGTTCAGGTAGAGGAATTGACAAATTCAAACCCATGTTTATTCCCCTTGTTCAGTTGGTATCCATGCTTCTAGTGAGTCTTTGTCTACAGGCTGATAGATGAAAAGTAACCATTGGCCAGTTTCTCTGTCTGGTATTGGAATGCTCCTTTTGGCTACACCTTGTTCTCGAAGCCAATTGAAGAACTCATCCAAAACTTCTGCTGAAGGATGGCGAACATACGGAGGCTCATGGCTCCAAAAAAATTCTAATGGCTGGACGACCAAGCGCCCACCTCTGATTAATCTACTCGGCGCTGCTTGTAACGGGTGATATACCCTGCAATCCAATTGCGCATTCTTTTGTTGACGAGTCTACCATCCTCGCCTACAAGGTCTGTAAACTCCTCAACTAATTTCTTATTCTCATCAAAGTCAGCCCCGAACTTGTCAGGATATTCTTCACAGAGTGCAATTGCTCTAATTTTAATGAATGATGGTCTAATATTTCCCATTGTTACACCTCAGTATTTTGCCTCATCAAGTAGAACTTGAATTCTATCGTCACCGTCAACACGGTCAACAACAATGTGGACACGGCGTGGAGGTTTCTGAATGCCTCGAGACCAAATTTCTTGATTCACACCCTCATCAATCCAAATATTTTCATCATCTTGAACTTTCATGTGACGGCGTACAAACTTCTTGAGAACCTCAATGGCTCTCTTTGCTCTCTTTGTGCGAGGGCAAGCCCATGCTGCTCGAAGAGGGACTGTATAGTGGCGACTACCGTGGAATAATTTTGCATCAGCCATGATAATCACCTCTGCAACTTGCTCCTGCGCCAGTGGTGGCGCTTACTGTGGGATGTGAAGTTGCGTCCTGTTTTTTGCATAACCCAAACAGGGACTCTGCGGTTAGTTTTGGTAACTTTATTCAGGCGTTTCTTTTTGGGAGCTGGTTTATTTCTTGCCATATTTTCACCTCAAATTCTTCGGATTGACGACTCTCGACGATTCGAATTTAGTTGTGCAAGAACCGCTTTCAAAGTAGAATCATCTACTGGAGTCTGTAAACGACCTTCGCTGTGGAGATTGACAAGATGGCGCTTTACACCTAGTGCTATTTCTGGGCGAGTTAACTCAACTCTACCTAATCTCTCTCTTGATTCAGGAGTCAGAATGGACCGCATTGCTTCATTGAGTGCAGAGGATTCTTGGTCTGCGGCTACTTGTTGTTCTTCAGCAGCCAACTGCTGTTCAGCCTGACTTTCAATCTGGTTTTGAACTTCGGCGAGGCGAGCGGCGCGCATTTTCTCGAGTTCGCTGTCATCGATTGACATTGCCTCTGACACCTACCCCACCTATCTCCGCTCAGTACTTTGTCAATCCTGGTGCTGTTGCTTCTGCGGTAGGTCTTACTTCATGTGCAACTTCATTGATTAATTTGTGGCCAGCGGATGTTAATACTCGGCCAAGTGTGATTGTACCTGCAGTATTTTTCTTGGTTTCAACCAAGCCTGCTTGTTCTAACTGTTGTAAAACTGTACGAGTGATATGCCGTGAACCGGATTTTGCTCTACTAGGTGCACTACCTCTGTCACGTGCGCCACCAAACATTTGTGAAAGGTGATTTACGCCAACAGGTGCATGAATTGCCACCTTACGAAGAACCGCTGCGGTCCTAATATCCCACCAGTTTTCTTGAGTTGGAGGTCTTTCTCTATGTACACCGGTCTTAACATGTAGTGCCCATTCAGGTCGAGAAACTGAATCGTAACTGTTCATTCTTTCTGCCAATACTGGCAAAAGCAAATTTGTTGGAACATCGTGGAATGTCGTCATGTGCAAGACCTGAGCATCCCGCCGACCGACCGTCCGTATATAACGCAATCGTCCCCCCTACGGGGGGCACATGGTAGCATGCTCAATCATTACTAATCGCAACATCAACTTCAAACAGGGTGGGTAGGTCGGAAAGGCAATGGAGAAAGCACTGGCCCGTAATCCAAACCTTTTGCGTACTCTCCTTGGTTTGTCAGCCACTTTGATTCTTGTTTTGGCATATGCCGCGTATTCTGCTTCCCTAAACTCTGAATATTACATGCACGAATCAAATTTAGAGCAAAGTAACTTGACTCTTACTCCCGTTGACCAACAAAACAATTCATTATCGTGGTCTTCCACCTCTGAAGGTTCAATTTCTTGGGTAAATTTCACCTTAACAGGAGCACCTGAAGATTCTACTCTGACAATTACGAGCGGTGGTGAAATGTGGTGGAGCCATGCTATGTTAGGAAGTGATGATGCTGACAAATTCAATTGCCTACAAGGTAATGCCAATTTTGAACTTGAAAACCACTGCGAGTTGGCATTCACTCATTCAATCAAAGCAGATAGTGAAGGTAGTGCTAATTTGCGAGGACTTCTTTCCGATCAACTGCCATTATCGGGTATGGGAACAATCCGAGCACCTGATTTAAGCACTGCTACATCAGAAGCAGAAGAAATTGTTGAAACTTCCAATAACACTGTTTTTTGGCTGATTAAATTAACTTCGAATTCCGCTATAGATAATAACACAGTGTCCTTACAACAAACAGTAGTCTCACACGAATTGGAAGATGTTTACCAATTTCAATTGAATCCATTTGTAGAATCCGTCTGGTCCCTCACGGCACTTCTGGCTTGCTTCGTGATGGTCCTCGCATTACCTTTGGGAATTTATTATGCAAGCATCAAGCGGGAACAGCGAATCAATTTCGAACGTGGCGAAGATACAGAATCTGAATAAGTCCCGTAATGGGAATCTATGATTCCCTTCTATTGGACCGACTACTTCAAATATACAAGAGAAGGGTTGCGAAAGAGAACATGTCATCAACGTCAGTCAGGTCGGCTCTTCTTGCCGTTGCTCTTTTGCTAGCAATGAGCACAACTAGTCTAGCGACTTCCCTGTTGGTTCAAGAATCAGAAGCCGCGAGTGGAATAGATGTACGACCAACAGAATTTGAGATAACATATACAAATTCCGCAGACCAAAATAAATACCGATTATTGTCGAGTGCAGACCCTACCGGAGGTAGTTTCAACCGCCCACTTAGCCTATTCGTGATTGACGGTATGGTTAATGTAACCTCGAGAATTCAAATCACGGTCGAAAATTCAGGAACCACGGCATCTGGAGCATTTACGCTTCAGTTGGTTGTAATCCACAATGAATACAGTGGATTTGAAATTTTTAACTCAACACTCAATGTCAACTCAATCGGTTCAGGAGGTACCACTACAACATCTACAACTTGGGCACCAAAATACGGTGGGAATCACACCATGATTGCAACGACTCTCATAGCGAATGATGACAACAAAGGAAATGATGCCCTCACAAGATCATTAGCCGTTGGACAATTCTATGATAATGCAGATGCTCAAGGAACTTGGAATTTTGCTACAGGGTGGCAACTAGATTCTGCAGTCAGCCTGTCTAATTCTGCCTTCAATATAGGCACCGGAGGTACAAGTAGCACCCATGGACAAAATTGGGACCGGTCATTGACTAGCCCTGTCCTAGATTTCTCTAATGCACACCCAAACCCCAATACATACGGAAAACTTGGTTTTTTCTACACTGGTTCGGCAGGTGGAGGGGATGGTATTCGCATTGAGTGGTATCAGCCATCATCAGGCAATTGGGTAAATACTGTGAACAATGGATTTTCATTTGATGGAGTGGTTGATGCGGATCTAACTGATGGCACAAATTGGTTAATTCAAAATGAAATCAATATGCCTGGTGGCACTTCGCGGCCTGGATTCAACATACCGCCGTCAACCTTGAGTTCTCAGACTCAATTTAGGTTTAGATTCATCTCAGATGCCTCTGGAAATGCCCAAGGTTACTGGCTGGAAGATATTGTGGTCGTCTATGATGAAAAAGCCTGGCCTGAAGAGTTTAATGTTGGGATGACAAAAGGTGCTGATGGCCATGCTCGAAGAGGACATTGGGCTGAACACGCTATTTCTATAACAAATGAAGGGAATATTACTGATTTCTATAAACCTAGCCTGTCAGGCTTACCAAATGGTTGGGATTACCAATTTGTGCACATGTCAGGTTCTACAATTTTACCTTCTATGACAATCGAAGTTGAACCGGGTCAAACTTTCAATTTCCAAGCCCAAATCAAACCGGGGCCTGGGGCTCCAGTCGGTGGTCAAACAGCCACAGCAACTATCAGTTCAACTCTGCATCCTTCAACATCGTCAAATGTGGTGCTGAATACACTAGTTGACCCAGAGTATATCCCAAGTTGGGACCCTACACAAGGCAGCAATTATTGCCTTCCCGGCAGTTCTTGTGAGTTTTCCATCAATCTATCCAATATTGGCGACGGTTCAGACACCTTTGCAGTTACTTCAACTCCAGTAGTACAATGGGCGAATTGGACTTTTGACGTATCCTTCAATCAACCACCAACTGTGACAATTGCACCTGGGAATACTGCCCAAGTTCTATTGCAAGCCGATATCCCGAATACGGCATTACCTGGCCAGACTGCATCAATCGATGTAACGGCAATTAGTCAAGCTGATAATTTAGTAACTGACACAATTCGGGTAAATTTGACCGCATCTATGATTTCAGATGCAGAAGTAAATGTTAATCCTGATGATATTCCAGCAGATGGTTGGTGGGTTGAACCATCGGAATCCGTAATTATTCCATTCACAGTGTGGAATAATGCAACTAGTCAAGATACCTTCAGTTTCCAATTAGATACAACAAATATGAGAGGTTGGAATGCCACACTACCTGCATCAACAACTTTGGTAGTAAGAGCGGGTGAAAGTGGCAGAATTCTCGTAACCTTGACCGCCCCAGAAAATGCACAATCTGGCGACCCAGCACCATTACTTACTCCAATTGTCACTAGCACAACTTCTGGAACTAGTGCGCTCTCAACACCTTACGGAGGGGTTCGGGTAACGATGCTACATGACATTATATTGAGAGTGTTAGGGGTCCCAACAAATGTAACTCCAGGCCAACCTTCTTCGGCTACATATGAAATTGAAAATAACGGTAACGGGCCTGAACACGCAATCCTATTAGTCGAAGGAATCCCAAGCACGTGGGAGTATCATATAGAGGTGGAAGCGACAGAATTGAGTGGACCAATTTCTCTTTCCCCTTCTTATGAATTAAACCACATCGCTCAAGTACAGATAATTTTTACACCACCTGGAGGAGAAGAAGCAAATCTTGAGATAGAGATAGACGTTTCAGTCGTACCTAGTGACGGTGAGGACCTAACTCCGAGTGATAATGAACATTCATTCTCAGTCCGAACAAACAGGGTTACAAGACCGGTTCTTTCAATGGATACAGATGTCCTTGATGTGCGGACAGATTCGATGCATTTGGTGACCCTTGGCGTATTGAATGATGGTAATGCTGTAGACGGGGCAATGCGAATTAGAATTGTTGCTGACACACTTTTGCCAGGGATTACTTCAACGCTTTCAAATGGAGGAACGAGTATTCACCTAAACCAATGGATGGATTTGGGATTAACTCCACAACAAAATAAAGATTTACAGTGGCTCATCACCGTTTCTTCTGATTTACCGGTAGGCACTAGAGTAGTATTCTCTATTGTATTTGAGGCAAGTCCAGATATTCAAGGAGACCCTCAAATCATAAATGAGACATTAATACTAACTGTCACTTCACATAGAGAATTAAACTTTGAAAATACACTCTCACAAATACCGGAACTGAATCCGGGTGAGAAATTAATGTTCAAGGTTAATGTGACAAGTTATTCTTCTTTCACAGAAGAATTAGAACTCACTATCCCCGAGGGTGAAATATGGTCTGTCAAGTGTAATAATTTAGATCAGTCAATATATACATGGAATTTGGTCGTTCCATCTACTAACGACCCTGCTGGCAGAACTATTGGTTGGGATTGTGAATTGGTCGCACCTAAGCACACAGATTACATTCCTCTGGAACTCTCAATTACCAGCGAAAATGAAACCTTGTGGTATACTGGTGCAGAACTAACAATTGCATCCGAAGAAACAGAGCCAGGAGGTCTTGTTTTTGGATTAATAGATTTTGAAGAGCAAATCCCATTGATGATTGGCGTTGGCGGTTTAGTTTTCCTAATATTCGTTTGTCTCATGGTGATTGCGATAAATAGACGAAGGAAATCTATGGTTGAGTATGACGAAGAAGATGAAGAAAGTGACGTCTCCTCTCACCAGCAACATGCTGCTCAGCCAACTGTGAATGTACCTCAACAGCAGACTGTTCAACCAGCAGTTCAAGCCGCCCAGCAACAAACTGCTCAACCTGTAATGCAGACGCCCGTCCAAGCGGCTCCAATCACGATGCCACAACAGAGCACCATCACTGATGAACAATATAGAGCAGCAGGCTGGACTGAAGATAAGATTGCAGAATTAAGGCGTGAAGAAGCAAATGAAATCGCAAAAGTATCTGAAGCAATTCAAGCGAGCCAAGAACAAGCAGCCTATGCAGCCCAAGTACAATATCAACAATCCCAAGGAGCCGCTCAACCATTGCAACCATCTGCACCGGAGCCAACATCACCCAGCCAAGGTGAAACCCAGAACCTACACTCAGCGTTTGGAAGTTTGGGGGTAACTGAACAACCAGCAATGGAAGAAGAACAAGAGAACCACCTACCAAATACCGCGGCTGCATTAGATACGCTTGCGCCTGTAACATCAGTTGATGAAATTGATGATGGGGAAGATAAGAATACTGATTCTACTGAAGTAGGAGAAACGGCAGAACAGACTCCTGAAGATGCCTCAGATGAACAAAAAATACCACAGGTAAATTGCTCATATTGTGAACGAGTTTTAACACAGAGTGACCAGTGGTTTGAGTGTCCTGATTGTGGAATATACAGCCATTCACAATGTCGAGAAGGGCAACAAGTTTGTAGTCGGTGTGGAAGTCAAAAGTGATTATTCAATTTTGTCTCCTGCAATCGGTGATGTATCAACTCCGTCTATTTGCAAAACTTTTCCGTTCGGGTCAATGCCTGGACCAGTTGGCCAAACCTCTTCGAACTCAGTTTTAGAAAATAGGATGAAACCGCGTTCACCCAACAATCTCAAAGCAGCTTCAGTTCGCTCAGCAGCAGGGGCAATTTGTTCCGTAAATGTTTCATCCATGATTGAAACTATTTCTTCAAAAGACCGGTGGCCGTTACTCAACTCCCACAGAAGACTGTTCATTTCGTCTAGAGGCCGACGAAGGTCTTTTGGCGCTCTCAATAATTTGGCTAAGAATCCTTCAAACCTGCGGAAAGATTTGGAATGACACAGAAGGATAAATCTCCCTGAAACTCCTGGTAATTCAGGATGGGGGCGACTTTCTCCCCTTCTCCCCCACCAAACAGGTGCACGAATAGGAAAAGAACCTGCCAAACTAGATTCTCTTTCATCACCACTTCCCTTCAAATCAGACATAAACTCACCTAGGTAATTTGCCAAGTCCAAATAACGAGGGCTAACATTGAGCAAATACCAATTCCCGAGAGTAATCTAAGCCACTCAACTTTCTGGGTAAAATTTGAGAGATACCACACCCCTGCTCCGCAAAGGGCACAGATCAGTAACAAAATGTACCAACCAGGAGGCATATTTGTTTGTGGAGGGGCAGATGTTTATGATATTGGGCATTCAATCTTATTGTTGGTGAGTTGTTGATTATTGTCTGCTAATATCCCATCACAGGTGAATTTGGTGGAAACTAATTTCCTTAGAAAACACCACTAAACTTTTCTTTTTGCTGAAACCATCAAAGAGTAGACGAGATTCGTCGCATCTTTGAGGGATTGGATTGGAGAAGGTCAAACAGTTCTTTCTCACTTTGGATGAATTTCTTGCTAGTTATGCCAAAATGTTTGGTGTATCAATTGTAAATCCGATTCCTCGTCATTTTTTATTCATTTCAGTTTATTGTGGAATTTATGTCGCGGCTATATCTGCCCCCCCTATTTTCGCTCTTGTGGCTATTTGGGTTGGGTATATTGGCGTATTAGCTGTTGGAAGGGCATGGGCTCAAAATGAGTCATTAAGAGCAAGAATTGCAAAAAAATTAGAGGACCAAAATCCAGATAATTTACCTGATTTAAGAATTACGGCAGGACTTGCTGCCTTGCAAATGGTTCCGTTAGTTCCGATGTTACTCCAAACTTCACACTCACTGTTTGACTTGTATGAAGTGCCCGATAATTCTACGTGGGAAACATGGGGATTATTTGGGTTAGACTTGCTTTTTAGGTCATTCTTAGACTGGTCAGAAGTTTATGGTATACACGTTTCAGGAGTACAGTTAGATGCCTCTGGTGGAAGACATCTTGTGATGTTCATTCTGCTTTCGATTGATTTAATGATAATTCAAACAGTTATTCGAATAGTCGGCATCAATCAAACTATCCAAGAAGGAGTTGCTGTAGCAGGGAAAGACCCTGAAATGGCATTTAGGCTTGGATATAGGGCAACCACGAAACTTTCCCAACTTGCAGCTGATAACAGCAATGATATTGCAAGTAGAACGCAAATGATAGAAGCCCTAGGCATGATTGGTGACGTAAAAGGTGCTCCACCTCTAGTCGAAATATTATCTGAAGAGGAACTTCATACTGCAGCAACTGCATCATTAGTAATGATAGGTCATTTTGATTCGTTAATCAAAGGAATCCGCCATGACAACCCACTTGTTAGAAGAGGATGTGTGACTGCTCTTGGTCGCTTAGAAGATTCTGTCGCAAACGAAATTTTAGCTGAAGCGATTAAAGATTCAGATTCTGGTGTAAGGAAATTTGCTTACCAAGCGATTGGCAGAAGTGCACATCCATCAGATATACCATTATTGCAACAAGGCTTACTAGATGAAATTTTAGAAGTTCGTTATGCTGCATTGAAGCAATTTTCCAACTTTTCTGGAGAAAAGGCAATGGAAGCAGTTCAAATCGCGGCTAAGGATGAATCTGCTTCCATCAGAAGATTGGCAGTAGAAATCTTAGCCCGATATCCATTTCCTGCCGTTGTTCCAATCCTTGCAAATGCTATGACCGATGATGATTCGGAAGTTGCAGCAGCGGCAAAGCGTTCGATTGAACACTTGGAAACATTAGTTGAATCCGGAGCTGTCTGATTAAACAGCAATAGAGTGAAAAAGGCTATCATTTAGATCTTTCAAGAAAGGGCATTTTAGGTACAAAATTAGAATAGAATGAGTGATTATCTCTTGTACTAAAACAGCGAACACTTATCCGTGAACCTAACGGGTCACAGCCCGAGTGAAGCGTATGGCTGAGCATGGACATGATAATTGCCCACACTGCGAACATCAACTAGATGGGTTAGAGGCAGTATGTCCAGCCTGTGATGGTGACCTATATGGAGTACCTTCCAAAATCACCCAAGTAAAGGAAAAGGTTACGGAAATCGTGCAAAAAGTGGAATCTGAAGTTAGAGATGCTGTATCAGGTGAGGGTGACCTAGTCGGTTCCGTACAAAAAGTAAGCCAACAAATTGGGGGCCATGTGGTACCAGTATTTTCTAATGTAAAACAAGCGGGAACAGATGTAGTCGATAAAGTCAAGGATAAAATTAGCACACCATCTTCGCAACAGGTTGTCCAACAAGATTTTGATGAAACTCCAGAGGATTTAGACTCACTTATTACACAAGGAGAATTACTAGTTTCAGAGGGAAGAGAGCAACAAGCCCTCAAGATATTCAACAGGGTAATTGCTGCTGACCCAGGAAATGCCATGGCATGGTTTAACAGAGGCGTCATTCATGAAATGAGTGGACAGGTTGAAGAAGCCACAAAAGCGTTCAAAGTGTGCTTAGATATGCAATCAGACCACGGTCCAGCAGCTGCTAACCTAGCCGTACTACTTGACAGAACAGGAAATGGAGCAGATGCAGCAACATATGCTCATCAAGCCTTGAAATCATTCCCTTCTCACCCTGACTTAGCACGTATCTCCACCCAAGGTCCGCCAAAAGCGACAAGAGTTGTTGAACCAGAGGTTGTACCAGTCGCGACAGTTGAGGCAGAACCTGAACCAATTGTTGTGGAACCCGAAGTTGTACCAGTCGCGGCAGTTCAGGCAGAACCACAACCAATCGTTGAGCCTGAGCCAGCCCCTACAATTATTCCCGAGCCTGAAGTTGTACCGACAATCGATTTAGATGCTATAGTTGAAGATGCTGCAAATCTAATCAAACAAAACAAGGCCGAAGAAGGATTAGAACTCCTTAGAGAGTTGCTTCATAACGAAGCCGCAGAACACCCAAGAGCATGGAGAGTAGCGGCAGCCTCTATGGCTAGATTGTCACTAATTGATAATGCAATTGAAGCATTTACCTATGCATTAGACCTCGATAATACCGATGCAGCATCATGGTATAATCTTGGAGCATTACACAGAAGAAATGACCACGAAGAAACTGCAGTCACTTGTTTTGATGCGGCATTAGGCTTGCGTCCAGATTACACGAAAGCCTCGGCCGCTTTGGCAGAAATACACACTGCAAATGGCTCACTTTCTTTAGCAATTGAATCTTGGAGATCTTTGCTTTCACATGAGCCAAACCATGCTGGCGGACCTACCTTTGCAGGTATTTTAATCGCTATCGCAGAAGGAGAAGGCGAAGTATTGGAGATGGCAATAGAAATTCCAACGACTATTCCTGAAGGGCCTGAATTGGCCTCTGAGGCTTTGAAGTACATACTAGATGATGGGGCGCCTGAAAATGTCAAACTCCGTGCAAGAGCCATGACCTTGTCTGGGTCATACCCAGAAGCGGTGAAAGCTTGGAGGTCATTAATAGAAAATGACCGTGATAACCCCGAACTTTGGATAGGGATGAGAAAAACCTTCATCGCAGCGGGGGACCAAGTAACTGCAGAAAAATGTAGAGCAAAAATTGCTACACTCACAGGACAAGATATCTCGGCACCAGTGGTACAAGAAAGTCCTGTGGAGACTATTTCTGAACCAATCACAGAACCAGAACCGGTTGCAGAACCCGAACCAGTTGAGGTGGCAGTGACCGAACCTGTTGGAGAACCTATAGTTGAATCAACAATCCAAGAATCACAACATGTGGAAGAAGAAGTTGCCCATGAAGAAGTTGTTTCCGACGACCCTTGGGGAGATGACCCTTGGGCAGACGTAGATTCACAAGCCACACCTCCCGAACAAACAGAATCAATTGCCGTAGTAACAGAACAAAGTGCAGAACAGGTGATTGCTGCAGAGGAAATTCTGGATTCAACCCCAGAACCTGAGCCGGTCCAACATGAAGAGCCTTCACCAGAAGTTAACCTAGCAAAGGCTGCTCTAGATGTGGCTTCGAAAACAGAGACACCCGAAATAATTGGTTCAGGCAAAATAGATAGTAGTTCAATTTCCAATCAAGATGTACAATGGTACAACAAAGGACTCGCACTCCTAACTGAAGAAAAATATAACGAAGCACTTGCTTGCTTTGACCGTGCACTCCCTACATTTGTCAATGACGACGAAATGGTTGTTCGAATTTTAAATGCTAGAGGAAATGCATTTTATTATCTGCAGAATTTTAGCGATTGTATTGACGCCTACCATGAAGCGATGAAAATTAACCCCGCCGGAGTTACCGGCGCAACATTATACAATATGGGGACTGCATATGCTGAGGTTGAACGTTATTCAGACGCAATCAAATGTTTTGAACAAGGAATGTCTGCCAAGAGAGTGAATCCACTTGAAGGGGAACACGCTAAGATGGCAAAAGAGCAAATTCGGAGGTGTAAACTACTTCTAAAAGAACAAGAAAAGAAATTAAAGCGCCTATCAAAAATGCGAAATTAAGTGCTAAAATTGTAATTTAGGCAGGCAAAATTGCAACTGCTTGCACTTTGTATTCTGGACACTTAGTTAAGTGGTCAGCAGAAGAACTGAGCACAGAATTGACTCCTACATCAGGGAAATGGAATGTTGTAAACAGGTTACCAACTCTCACCTCGTCGCTTAATTTTAGAATCATTTTGATTTTATTTCGAGGACTTGCAAGCATCACTTCATCGCCTTCAGAAAATCCGAGTCTTTGAGCGTCCTTTGGATGCATTTCCAAGTAATCTGTTTCCATAAATTCGTTCAATCCCGTACGTCTAGTTTGAGTTCCAGAGTTGTAATGGAATATGTTTCTCCCAGTGACTAAGATAAATGGATAATCTTCTGATGCTTGCTCATCTGGTTCAGCGAATTCTGGCGCTGAAAAGTGACCCAAACCTCTTGAGAACTCATCAATATGCATCACATTTGTTCCCGGATGGTCAACACTAGGAGCCGGCCATTGTACCGCTTCTGCACTCTCAAGTCTAGCATAAGAAATGCCCTTAAAATTCGGAGTCAAACTTGCTAACTCATCCCATATATCTGATACATTATTTGAGGAAATGATTGGATGCCCCATGTATTCTGCTAACTCGGCAACAATAATCCAATCTTGTTTTGCAAGCCCTGGAGGTTCAATCGCCTTCCTAATCCTCTGAACTCTCCTTTCTCCGTTTGTATAAGTGCCATCAGATTCCAAGAATGATGCAGCAGGAAGTACCACATGAGCAAAGTTTGCCGACTCACAATGGAAAATATCCTGTACCACCAACAAATCGAGTTTTGACAATCCTCTCTGGACCCTTGTATTGTCTGGGTCAGTGTGAGCGATGTCGGATCCTATCATGTATAATGCATGGAATTTGTCATCTAACGAATTATCAATCATTTCTGGATAAGTTAACCCGGGTTCAGCCGCTAACTTTACCCCCCAAGTTTCTTGAAATGATTCCCTTACTTTGGCATCAGTCACGGGTTGATAATTTGTCAAAACATTTGGTAATGCACCCATGTCGCAAGAACCTTGAACATTATTTTGGCCTCGAAGTGGATTTATTCCAGTTCCCGGCTTGCCAACATTTCCAGTTAAGAGTGCTAAACTAGACAAAGCCATGACACCTTCTGAACCATGACTGTGCTCAGTCATACCTAATCCATGAACTGACATTGCTGTTTTTGCAGTCGCATACAATCTTGCTGCTGCTTCAAGTGTGGCAGCGGGTACAGTAGTAATCTCCTCACAAACACTTGGAGTCATCTCACTAACCATATCCTTGAATGGTTGTAAATTCTCAGTGCGTGTGTTCATCCATTCTTCACTTGCTTGTAAGTTATCACGGATAATTATGTGAGCCATCCCTTGGTAAAGAGCGACATTTGTGCCTGGCCGTAATTGCAAATGGATATCAGCCATTTTAGCAATTTCAGTTTCTTTGGGGTCAGCAACAATCAGGCCCATACCGCGTTTACGAGCTCTTCTGATTCTTGACCCAGTTACTGGATGACCATGTATTGGATTACATCCGGATGCAAGAAGAAGGTCTGTAACATCAATATCTCCTAGACTGTTGGTCCCTGCTCCCGCACCAAACACTGTCATCATTCCTTTCACGGTTGCAGAATGACAAACTCTTGCACAATTATCTACATTGTTTGTACCAACCACAGCCCTCATAAATTTGGAGCCAAGATAATTTAATTCATTCGTTGAACGTGAGGAAGTAATTATTCCAATGGAATCAGGACCATATTTCTCCTTTGTTGATTGTAATCTTTCAGCGATAAAAGAATATGCTTCATCCCAACCGACTTCGCGGAATTCTTCATCAGTCGAGTTTCTAATCATAGGCGATTTCAACCTATCGGAATGATGCACATAAGCAGAGGCAAACCTACCCTTGACACAGGAATGCCCCTGATTCACTGGAGAATCGGCCGCCGCTTTCATGGTGACTAATTTTCCACCCTTAGTCCCAGCATCAAATTGACAGCCAACTCCACAAAATGCACATGTCGTTCGAACCCAATTATCTGGAACCCCGAAAGAGCGCTCTACTGTATCTTCTAGAGCACCCACAGGGCACTCATCCACACATGCTCCACAGGAAACGCAATCCGATGCCATGAATGGAACATCCGCACCTGCAATTATTCTACTGAAGAACCCTCGTCCATCTATAGACAAGGCATGGGTGGCTTGGATATCATCACAAGCACGTACACATCTAGAGCAAACAATACACTTGCTTGCATCAAATGAAAAGAATGGATTTGATCTGTCAATCGGCACATCTGCACAATCAGGGGTGTTATCAAATCGAATGTCCCGTAGCCCCACTTCGCCAGCAATATCCTGCAACTCACAATCACCATTTGCTGTACAAGTTAAACAATCAAGTGGGTGCTCACTTACATACAGTTCAGTAATCCCTCTTCTAAGATTCCACAGGCGCTCTGAATTTGTACTAACATCCATGCCTTCACGGGCTGGAGTTGTACATGAAGATGGAGTCCCTTGTTGTCCATCAATTTCAATAACACACAATCTGCAGGAACCAAATGAATTCAAGTGTGGAGAGTCACACAAACTTGGAATGCTAATTCCGTTATCTCTAGCGACTTCCATGACAGTCTGTCCTTGGCGACCTAGCAAATTATTGCCATTAATCGACATTGAAAAGGTGTCACTCATTTCATTCGCCTCCAAATGCATCAGGCCATAGTGTCATTGAAGAACGTACTGGGTTCATTGCTAAACCACCTAAAGCGCACAAAGAAGTAGAACTCATCACATCATCCAAGTCATTTAACAAATCTCTATCCCCTGGCTTTTCTTCATCTGTGCCGATACGTTGCAACAATTCTAGAGCCCTTTGTGTACCAATACGGCATGGTGTACACTTACCACAACTTTCGTCTCTAAAGAAGGTCATCCAATCTATTACCTCTGAGCGAGGGTCAAAATCTGAGCCATAGCAAACAAAGCCTCCGTGGCCCAATATCCCACCAGAATTTGTTAGCCCTTCAAATGAAAGTTCCATGTTTTCTAAATCCTCTACTTTGAATACTGAACCAAGTGGGCCGCCGACCTGAACTGCTGTAACCCCCTCAAGTGATGAATGGGTTTCGAACAATTCTTTGACTGTACCACCAAATGGGACTTCAACACAGGTTGGCTTTTGAGTATCGCCAACTAATTGTGCGACTACAGTACCTTTGCTAGATTCTGTACCCAATGCAGCATAAGTATCTGCACCTTCTCTCAGAATTGATGATACAAGTGAAAAAGTTAGCACATTATTGACGATTGTAGGGTGCCCAAATAATCCTTTTTCTGCCGGGTATGGTGGACGGGCTCTCACTTCACCGCGCTTTCCTTCAAGACTTTCGAGCAATGCTGTTTCTTCACCACAAACATATGAACCTGCACCAACGGCAATTGTGATATCAAAATTCGGGCCTAGGATGCCTTCCTCACGGGCAGAATCTATTGCTGCTTGCAGAGTCCTTTTTGCATCAGGATACTCACTTCGCAAATACACCCAACCATCAGTGGCACCAATAGTAAGGGCGCATATCACCATTCCCTCAATTAGAGCGTGCGGGTCTCCTTCCATAATCATCCTATCAATGAAAGTGCCAGCATCGCCTTCATCAGCATTTGCAACTACATGTTTTGTCGGGTCACGTTCACGTGCAGCAGCAGTCCATTTGAAATGAGTTGGGAAGCCAGCACCACCTCGACCTCGAAGTCCAGCAGATTCCAGGGCAGAAAGTACCCCTTCTGAGCCAATCTTTTCCGCCATAGCCAATCCCTCGTATGCACCATGTGCTTGTTGAGATTGTAAATCGAATGGATCACAAACACCCAATCTAGCCATAGCAAATCTTTGTTGATTAACCATTTCGGGGTGTTTGTTGATGTCACCAAGATAAAGTGAGTGAGATTGTGGGTTACCATCCAATATAGAATTTAGAACATCCAAGACGTCGGCACACTCTAATGGTCCAAATCCGTGCCTCTCACCCTCAATATTGACTTCCAATATTGGTTCAAGGTGATATAAACCTCTACTTCCAGTTCTAGTCAAAGAAAAAATTCCAGAATCATTTTCCAGTATTTCTTCCGCAATTTTTTCAGCACCCATTGCAACTGATGCACTATCGCTGCTTAGAAACAATTCCAATCCTTCTCCGATTTGTGATTTACAGATCTTAGGATTGTCATCATATAGGACAGCGACACCAGTTGGACAAAGTCCAGCACAGTGTAGTTTCCCAACTATCTCACCCTCAGCCTCGAGAACGGAAATCGTATTTTGAGACCCTTTTGAACGACATGACTCACCAATGCAGACCCTTACCGTGTGCTTCTCTTGTTTTAATTCACTATAGTACCCAATCGCCCCCCTAACTTTGGCAGGAGTAGTACCATATTGGAACGCAATTTCACCTATTCTTTCGGTCGATAAAGTCCCATTTTCTTGAATTTCAGACCGTAATTGATGAAGCAATAAGTGACCTGGTTGCTCAGGGTTCCAACCGTTATTGTCACTCGTCATCCATTCACCTCATCTGAAATATTACAAGTTGCTATGTTACTCCCAAAGCCTTCGGCTTTGTCAATGTTCGTGGAGTGCCCTACTGTAAATCTCCATTTTTAGATGAATCTGAGTGCCCCGTTCATACTACTCTCCACCCACCTGAATAGACGTTGAATCTATTTGGTTTCAAGAAGCCAACCAATGTCAATCCCGCTGACCTTGCCCCATCAACTGCCATAGTTGAAGGGGCGCCAAGTCCAGCGATTGCTGGGATTCCCGCCAAAGCTGCTTTTTGTATCAATTCGTAACCAATTCTCCCCGATAGCATAAGAATTTGCTTTTCAGCGGGTAATTCATCTGCAATTAACATTGAACCAATTAATTTGTCCAATGCATTGTGTCTCCCAACATCTTCTCGAAGTGAGATTAAATTGCCTTCAAAATCAAAAATTGCACAGGCGTGTAATCCACCTGTGGTTTTGAAATGGTCTTGAGACTCAGTAAGTTTTTGGGGCAACTTTGTTAGAACCTCTGGAGATACCCACTTTTCATCAGATATTGTTAGGCGGCTAGGAATTATCAACTCATCAAGTGATTCACGGCCACACAAACCACAACTTGACGTGATGGGAAATTTGCGCTCATTAAAATCAGACAAATCAAAGTTTTTTGGGTCCATCCTCACTACAATTTGGTCAACTGAAGACTCAACACTCAATATTGATGACTTAGATTGGATTATTGCCTCTCCAAGAAGCCAACCGGTAACTAATTCTGCATCTTCCCCAGGTGTTCGCAACAAAATCCCTAATTTTTTCTGTTCGGATCCAATTTCGATGATTATTTCTAGGGCAGCCTCGCTAACAAGTGAATCCTTACTAGTAGATAATTCGCCTTCCGTCCAAACTTGGATAGGCGTTGTCTTGGTCGCCTCTTGGGTCACAATATGCTGTATGTATTCTACAACTTAATGCTTCGTCAGAAATTGACAAGATATCAATTGGTTCAAATCAGTTGAATGGTCGGCCATCACCATGGATGGCGGCTCTTCCCCCCTTCACACCCGGTTGATTGACATCGGATTGGAAGAAAAAGAGGCCCATGTAGTGATTCTGCTTTCAACATCCTCACCTCTGAAAGCAAGTGAGGTTGGCAAGGAAATTGGCATCAGTCGAATGGACTCGTATAACACTTTGAAACGATTACAAGAACGTGGATTAGTTATGGCCACACTGGATAAACCAATGCGCTTTACAGGCTTATCAATAACAGAAATCTTTCAACAATTAATCAATCATGAGGAGCAAGAGTTACGTCGTATCAAAGCCCATTATGACGAATTTAATGAAGGGAAAAATGTGATCACATCACACGTCCCGACGTTAAAGGAACCGAGTTTTTCAGTTGTAAAAGAACGAAGTTACATTCAAGCAGCAATGGAGAGAATTATTGATGATGCAGAGTCATCAGTCTGGTTAATCATTGGCAAATATGGCATCCTACATCTTGTGAAAACTGGTGCTTTGAAGGCTGCTAATGATGCTGCTGCAAGAGGCGTTAGTGTGAAAGTACTCGCTTGCCTCGATAAAAGCACTTTAAAATTCTATGAACAATTAGATTCCGCAGTCGAAATTAGACACAGTGAATCAGTCTCGATGCATGGCTGCATCGTAGACGGCGATGTTGCTGTACAAAATGTATCTATGGAGACAAATCCAGTTGGACGAGGAAAAGAAGATGCCGCTCTTATCATAGAAGCACCTGAATTCCTTTCTGCTCAAACCGACTTGATAACTGCAACTTGGAAAAACGCAACTCCAATATCTACAGCAAAAACTTTCGTAGAATTGGGTGAAAGTACTGAACCATTACAAATTAATCTAGGTGCCGGCTCATTCTATAGAAGATTCAAAGAGATTGTTGCACGAGACCTTCAAGACCAACATCCAGATAATGAAAATTGGACAAATGCGATACTTCGCCGAGGAGATGAATACCTCACCTCACAGCCCAATCTTCCCGAACTTGAATTGCTTGGAATAGACGTCTCAGATTTGATGCGAACTGTAGGTCACAGAATAGGTGAAGAAATAGTCACAAATACCAAAGATACCACTCGAACAGACAAAGAATTTTGGGATCATCTCACCAAAGAATGGGCTGAAATGGGAATGGGGGAAATGGAAATTATAGGAGACCCACCTCGATCAATAAAAATTCACGATGCGGGTTCTTGTGGACAAGCACCTCAATTCGGGGGACCATTCTGTCATTTAGATGAGGGTATACTTGAGGGTATAGTCGAAACCATGTTTGGTGTCAAAACTGCTGCTGTAGAAAGACAATGCACTGGTGAAGATAACCAACATTGTTGTATAGACATCATTTTTGACAAAATAGATGCATGAATTAATCAACCATCAGAGGTAGGGAGTAACATGGATTGTCCGGCAAATAGTGGGGTGCTCTCCGAAACAAGTGAGGGAGAAGAATTTGAAATCGTACCACTTGATGTGATTTTGACAGATATTGCAGCCAATAAACTCAGGGAGATATTCAATTCTGAACCTGGCGATGTGGTCCTGACCCTTGCTGTTCATCGCGGCGGATGTTCAGGATACCTGTATGATATGCAAATTGGTGATAAACCCGAACAATTAGGGCACCAATTTGGTGATGTAAGTGGAATCCCAATTGCAATTTCCGATTTTGACAGCAGTTTACTTTCTGGCATCGTAGTTGATTTCCAAGATTCTCTCATGGGTGGCGGATTCAAGATTGAGAATCCAAATGCTTCGAAGGCTTGTAGTTGTGGCAGTAGTTTTAGTTAAGACAAAACACAATCACTCATCTGCATTGTTTTCAGGGGTAGTTACTCCTAGAACCGCAGAAGTTTTTCTCTCAGGTTTTTTGGGTGGTAAAGTCACCACACCTTCCTCAACTAGAGAAGGTAACGCCATTAAATCCTCAAACCTGATTGATGCCTCTAATGACTGCTCAGGGAATCGGTGGTCATTGATGAAGAATTCCTCAAGCATGCAAATTTTTCTCAGATTTAGGCTTCCATCTTTATTTCGAGTGAAGGAATAAAGTTCAGGGTTCTCGTCATCAATCAAGCGTTTATGGAAAGAATTACGAATTATCTTACCTCGTCTGCCAACAGCCCATTCAATCAGGGCACCAACAATAGTAGCTGTGTAAAGAACAACCATTATCGAAATTGCAAAAATGATTGGGTCATGTAAACCAACTCCAGGATAATTGATAGTTAGGAAAACTTGGCGAACAATAAGGACAAGTAATCCAGCACCAACAACCGGCGTCAACAAATCTTGTAGAATCGCCTCGAGTGGAATTATCCTTCTCTGTGCATTATCAGCGAACGCTAACTCTCCATCAATCGCTACTGCCGTAATTATTGCAAGAGAAGCCAATAACAAATAGATAACTCCAGCTATCGCTAAAGCGAATATATCTGGAAGAAAATCCAAATAATGTACGACTAAATATGCGAACAAACCTAAGAGAACAGTTGTTGGCATCCTATGTAAAGCGTGAATCCAAACATCGCCCTTACGCGCGTCTCGAGATAACTTTGGGACGCCAATTAATTGCCAGTTAGTGTATTTCTTTATCACTTTCACAATCCAGGCAAGAACTCCTTTGTCAATCATTACCCATTCTGTGAATCGAAGCAATGGAATCAGTGGTAATATCAAAAAAACAGCAAAAATAGAGAGTATTGGCCATAAAATCATTGAAGGTAAAATTAGAAAATGCAAAGTATTCAAAGGATAGAGAATGTCACTTTCCAACCTTCCTTGCTCCTTCTTATCTAATTTGAAACCCCTGGCAGTTTTGTCTAGAGATGCCCTAAATATTTGCAAAGGATAGCCATGAGTAAGGATTCCTTTTACGATTTTTCTGTATTTAATGTGTTTCTCAGACTTCAATACGAGTCTCCTCCACAACCTCTGTGAGGGAATAACAAGTAAGATTGGAGATACTAGTAAAATCACCACCACTGCAAGGGTGCTAGGGTCATCCGCAGACCAATTCACAATGTATGGTCCATTGCTTCACTTCATGAAGCGGTCGGTCAATGTTGAGATAAAATTACTATATTTCAGGGTTCTTTACTTTTTCCAGAATCCACATTTATTGGAGTGCAGAGTGGTATAAATCACTAACAGCATCCCAATTAACAACATTCCACCATGCTGCAAGATAATCTCCTCTACCAGGCCCGAATTTCTTGTAATATGCGTGCTCCCAAACATCGACTGCCAAAATTGGCGAGCCGCTTCCATCCATGAGTGGATTATCTTGATTGGGTGTTGATGAAATAACTAGTGAACCCTCAGCAGAAACTGAAAGCCATGCCCAGCCGCTGCCGAATCGGGTTACTGCGGCTTTTGTGAATTGGGCTTTCATCTCATCAAATGAACCAAATGCGGAATCGATTGCATCTGCAACAGCACCTGTTGGATTCCCACCTCCATTTGGAGACATGAGATTCCAGAATAATCGATGATTCCAGAAGCCGCCACCGTTGTTCCTAACTGCCAAATTGTCTGTGTGATTTGCCAACAAATCTTCAATCGTTTTCCCTTCCATTTCTGTACCAGAAACAGCACCGTTTAGATTGTTGGTGTAACCATTGTGGTGTTTGCTGTGGTGTATTTCCATAGTTAGTGCGTCTAAGTGAGGTTCTAGCGCATCATAATCATATCCAAGTTCAGGTAATTCAAAGGTCATAGTTCATCCCTAATCCGCCAATCAGAGGACCCCCAATATCAATTCTTGCTTTCATTATGTGAACAGTTCTTTAGCAATCTTGATGTCACCCCTAGTATTGCCACTAAATGATGGGAAGAATTGCTGTAACAGATGGCATGGATGAAACCGCTGTAAATCATCTACAAGAAAAAGGCCATGAAATTGTATTGAAACATTATTCCACTGATGAATTAGAATCTGGGGTTTTATCGGAATTTGACGCAGTAGTAATTAGAAGTGCAACAAAATTGACTGAAAAAGTCATAAAAAATTCTAGTGGGAAAAACGGCAAACTGAGACTGATAGGTCGAGCAGGTGTAGGTATAGACAACATTGACTTAGCATTTGCAACCAAAAATAAAGTCGCAGTTTGTAATACGCCGGGTGCTTCTACACATGCAGTTGTTGAGTTGACTATTGGACATCTGCTCGCATGTGCTAGACACATCACAACCGGAGACCGAACATTGAGAGAAGGAAAATGGGAAAAAAAGCAACTCCGAGGAACTGAATTATCAGGCAAAAGGTTAGGCTTGATTGGCTTTGGAAGAATTGCCCAAGGAGTTGGCCGAGCAGCTCGATCATTAGGAATGACTCTCCATACCTATGACCCGTATCTCCGCGCAGAAGTGGCAGCGGATAAGCACTGTCAATTACACGATGAAATTGATGAAGTGTTTCGATTGTGTACTCATATCTCAATTCACTGTAACCTTACTGCTGAAACCCATCACTTGGTTAATGCTGAAAGAATGAAAATGATGCCTGGGATTGGCATCGACAACGTCCCTTGTGGCAACCATATCGTAAATTGTGCCCGTGGTGGAATTGTTGATGAAGTTGCATTATTGGAAGCCTTAGAGTCAGGAATAGTTGCCTCTGCCGCACTTGATGTGTTTGAAGAAGAACCTGCTTTAGACAACCCAATTGTGCATCACAAAAACTTTCACGGCACCCCACACATTGGTGCCGCAACAATTGAGGCACAATCTAGAATTGGCGAAGAGATGGCTGCTTTGTTAGTTGATTTCTTAGACGGTAGAAAACCAAAATCAATGCTGAATCCTGAGATTTTCTAGCACTTCACTCAAGTTTATGCATGGTAATCAGGTGGCTAGAGAAGTCATCTAATTGCGAAGGAATCCCAATTCCTGAAATTGGTTTTCCTCTCCCTAGTCCAGCCTCGTTCTTGGCAGCCCACACATCTGAATTAAATTCGGTAATTATTGGAGAATATTGGCGTAATTTTTCTCCTAATTCAGAGTCTCCCAATTCACTAATTGGCAATTCTGGAAACGCTCGGATATCAACTGCAGATACACCGTACAATGTTGACGAAAGATGGTGGCAAAGGAATGGACAAATCGGACTAAACATAGTTAGTAAATCTCTTACAATTCGATGTACTGTCCATGCTGCACCAAGGTCCCCATCGTAGAGTCTTGTTTTTGCCATTTCAAGCCAATGACTTGGGAAAATTCCTGTACCAAAATTTTTGATAGATTGGGCAGCAGTATAGATATCTATATTTTCCCAAGCAGTCCGAACGGTCAGATTAACTTGGGCAAATTCTGATAAGATCCATTGTTCTGACATGCTTAAGTCAGCGGGAACAGAATCTAAATCATCCGGGATTTCAAACTGACTAGCAAACCTAGCCACATTGAACAATTTTGTCAAAACACCGTAATATTTTGCCTCAATTTCTTCGGGATTGATTTGGAAGTCATCGCCAACTTGTGCATCACAAGCCTTCCATAATCGGAAACATTCTGATCCTATTTTGTTGGCTTTCAGATTGACTGTTTTATTTGGTCCCTTGACCTTCCAAGAACCAGTCCTTCCACCAGCACCACATTCTAAAACAGAATCAGCATCAATTCCGTTTCCTAATGACTTCGACATTTTCCTACCCCATGGGTCCATCCCAAGTCCGTCAATCCAGACATTCTTGAAACCGGGTTTGTCAAACAAAAGGGCAGATTTCAATAAAGTGTAGTACAACCATGTACGTACAATTTCCTTACCTTGAGGTCGTAACCCTGTAGGGAACGCCCTCTCAAATGTGTCATTATCATTGAGATACCCAGAAACATAAAGATTAGAGTTGGAGGAATCCATCCAAGTATCGAACACTTTTTCTTCTCCTACAACATTCCCAAGGTTACCTCTCAGTTCTGACCATTCCCCTAGGTCTTCTTTTGTTTCCCTATCTAGAACTCTTGAATTTGAAGGTGGTGATTCGCACCATGGCTGAACATAGGTGCCGATTGGAGGAACAATGACTTTCTGCTGGTCCTCTGAGTACCAAATTGGAATCTCTGTATGATACCATCGCCTTCTACTAATTGGCCAATCAATTGAAATATTTTCCATCCAATCTAGCAGAAATTGTTTGTTCCTAGGCGGTGTAAAATTAATTTCATCAGCTAATTCAGCAATCCTGTCTTGCTTGTGAGTCTGACGGATATACCATTCCTTCAGCAAAATGATTTCAACAGGATTTTTGCCTCTTTCAGAAACAGGAACTTCTTGCTGCCTCTCCTCAATGGAGACAATTCTGCCCGATGCCTCTAGACTTTCTATTACAGCCTGGCGGGCATCTAGAACAGTCAATCCTTCTAACGGCCCACTAATTTCTGTCATGCATCCATCTAATCCAATTGCTTGGAAAGGAGTTAATCCCAATTCTCTGAAAACAGCCACGTCATTTTGGTCACCAAAAGAACAAACCATCAAAACTCCGGAACCAAAATCGGATTTTACTGATGGATGGGCTAGAATTTCAACGCTAGTACCACGGCCTTGAACGTCTACTGGCAGATGTATTTGTTGTCCTATAAGATGCAGGTATCTTTCATCGTCTGGATGTACCACGACAACGCCACAAGCGCAAATTAATTCAGGGCGAGTGGTTGAGATTGTGATATCTTCTCCGCTATCGGTTGTCCATCTGACATCTACAAGTTGAGTCATTCTGTGTAACCTTTCAACTTCTGCATCTGCAATTGTCGTTCCTTCTACAGGGTCGTAAATATTTGGACGCAAATCCTCAACAATTTCTCCCCGCTTGAATAAATCTACGAAAATCGCCTGAGTTACTGCCCGATATTCAGGAGAGTCGGTGAGGTATTCTTTAGCAAAATCACATGATAAACCAACTCGGCTTGCCGTTTCACGCATAGCTTGAGTGAATTCCTCAATTGTTTCTTCACACAATCGTAAGAATTCTGCGCGGTCATAAGTTTTCATTTTTCTATCAGTATTTTTCTCAACGGTGAATTCAATGTTGATACCGTTTCTGTCTACACCCCATGGGAAGTAAACCTCTTTCCCCATCAGACGTTGGCTTCTAGCAATAACATCAATCATAGAATATTGGGCAACTGCTCCAATATGCCAAGTACCACTAGGGTATGGAGGTGGTGTGTCAATCACAAACAGTTCTTTTTCCGATTTAGGGTTGAACCCGTACCTCGAATTGTAGAGTTCTGGGTCAGAATAATGCTCTTCTTGGATTCGCTTTTCTAAGTCAATTGTCCATCGCTTCTCAGTTATACGCGGATCTGCCATTAATTATCCCACCAAGGCCCTCTCACACGTCAACTGCAAGTATCCTCAAACTAAGGGCGCTGAGTCACCATTCATGAGGATGCCGCTTTTGCATAAGACAGAGCATCAACCTTGGGTTACTTCGAGAATGATAATTTGGCTCTTTTCCAAGGCGCCTCAATCATACATATTGAGGACCATATGGCTGAGATATTAAAGGCGGACTTGTTGGCAGGGCGTAATGGTGGCTGACATCTCTGAGGAAGGTGGGGACAGAAAGACCCCAGACAAACCCACTACCTCACGACTCACGGAAAAAATAAGTTCTACCACAAGTATCGTGAAAGGTAAACTCAGCGACTTTGATTCCGAAATTGCAATGGAAGCAATAATGGATGCTCCTAGGAGGATTCAAAAAGAGTTACGAAAAATGACAATTTTTGGGTCACTAACTAGATTCCCAGCACCAACAGTTGGTCTCTGTGTGCTAATTACCATGTTTTTCCTCTTTCACTCAGGTGTCCTAGACAAATGGACGGGAACTTCGTCTTTGAATGTCAATGGTGACTTGGAGGTATATCTCCCAGAAGGTTCAACTGTCAAGGAAGATTTAGCAACTATTGAAGAAGATTGGACAACTAATGCAATGATCATCTATGTAGAGTCTGAGAACCAAGGAGTCACAAATGTCGAAGTCCTGAAACAGCTCGATAAAATTGAACGGCAATTAAACAAGGTTGTCTCAGATGGTGGTGAACAAGATGGGATTATCTATATTTTATCAATATCTACTGTTGTAAAAGAAGTGAATTCATCTGCCCCAAGAGTGGCAAAGGCGTTTGTCACAAATGCTCTTGGCGGAGATAATCTTTCTCAACAAATAAATGACCAAATTGATGACTTAGGGGATACTTTAGGCGGATACAGCATCCCCGATGACCAGAATCGAGTAAACCAAATCATTGGCGAATTACCTCCCAACGCCAAGGATAAACTCTATCGCGACGTAGGTGCAGGTGCCCTGTCTACAGTTGGATTTCCAAATAGAGCAGTAATTGTCGTGGGTGTTGTTGACACTGGATTCCAAGCATCAGAAATCCCAGAGGTTTGCAAAACTGGCGGGCAACGCGAAGTCGAAGCGTACACCGATATCATCACCTACACAGAATGCTGGATTGAACAAACCTCGTTTGAGAATAATTGGAACGAAGAAACTTCGGCTTGTGAAGATAGACCAGATGGGCAAAATGGTACTGCCCCACAATGTATCGGTCTAACAATGACCCTAACTGGACCAGTGCCAATCACTAATTCGGTGACAAAATATTCTTTCGTCCTTTTCTGGCAAATCTTTCCGCTAGGTGTAGTTGCAGTAGCATTCGGACTTTTCCTTTTCCACTCTGACCTAATCCAAACTGGAAAGGTTAGAGTGATTCAGGGGATTAAGGTAGTCATCATTTCTGGGCTTCCAACACTCTGTTCTGTATGGTGGACATTAGGTCTGATCGGCTATCTCGATTATGAGGTGACAATGACGGTTATCATTGTGGGTCCGATACTCCTTGCGCTGGGTGTTTCATACGGATTACATATCACCAATAGATATGCTGAGGAATCTGGGACGCCGCAAGAAAAAATGGCCATTGCAATTCAATCAACAGGAAAAGCGGTTTTACTATCCGCAATTACGACCGTAATAGGATTCATTTCTCTAGTAATTACCCCAATGGCTCCGATTAAAACTGTTGGAATTGCTCTTGCTGGCGGAATCATTATTGTATATTTCTTGACAATGATAATGGTTCCAAACTTAACCATGTTATTAGACCTGAAAAAGCCAAGTCACCCGCCACCAAAAATAATTGAATTTGTTGTTGAACAACCGATTAATTGGGCAAAAGCCACACTCAGCATCTTCTTAATTTTAATGATAGTGTCAGCCGTTTGGGCTAGACCTCAAGTCGAAGAAAACATTGACTTATTGGACATGGCGCCTCAAAATCAGCCTCCAATAATGAAAATGAAACAGTACAGTGAAGAGTTTAACGCAGGCCAAATTGGAATGTTGTTAATTGATGGTGCTGTTGCAGGAGATAGAGATGATGCGACCACGGAAAACGATGACCCGTTTGCCAAACTACAAGATATTGAGATGCTAGAAAGCAGGGCCGATGGAGTCAACAAAACAAATGCAGTAAGTATCGTTTTCCTGATGAAATCCGTGGGAGTCTCAGTGAACTTATCGGGAACATCTGTAACTCCATTTTGTAATCTGATACCCGGTGGAACTGGTGAGGAAGTTTGCCATGTAATCTTTGATAGAGAAGAAGAACAGGATGCAACATTTTGGAGAGTATTGACAACATTCAACACAGAAGATGATGCAAATAAAAGAGTTCAAATTTTCTTGCTGGATGTCTTTTATGCATCTCTCACTCACGAAACTCGTCAATTATTCATTAACGAAACATATCAGAGGAGTTTGATTTACATTGATATGCCTTTCATGAATGTTCAGGAAACTCAAGCCGCTGTTGGAGAAGTCAATATCTATGCTGAGCAGAACTATCCAGGAGGCATTGATTCATCCCAACTTATCGGCGTAGCCGCCGTCACAATCGCTGTGAATGACCTGATTGTTGGTTCCCAGTGGACATCTCTAGCATTCGCATTAGCAGCAACTCTGTTCACCCTATCTATTGTGTTTAGAGACCCGAGATATGCCTTATTGACGACAATTCCTGTATTATTTACGGTATCAATGCAGTGGTTAGTGATGCAGCAAATGGATGTCACCTTATCACTCGTTACAGTTATGATCGGCTCAATTTTGGTTGGGGTTGGGATTGACTTTAGCATCCATATTGCCAATCGCGTAAAAGAAAATGGAGGTACTATTGAGGCAGTCAAGGAAGCCTGTTCGACAACCGGTATGTCATTGATTGAAGCAGTGGTAGTCACCTGTGCTGGATTAGCGACAGCTTTCTTCATTCCGATACCAGCGCTGAAACCATTCGTCAAAGTTATCATCATTTTACTGATTTTCGCTGCTTCATCGGCATTATTGCTGTTACCTGCAATTTTCACGGTGATGATTCAAAGTGGAGTGGGGCTTGTGGGTGGTTCTGCTTCAATGATTAGAGCGGCTCGATTAATCGCTCAAGGCGAGGATGAAGAAGTTGTCTTAGCATCCCCGACTCACCGAATCGACCATGATGTGTGGTGATGGACAATCTATCGCTTAGGCAATAGACCTGAACCTCTCCCGGACAGCCAATGACTCGTTATTGGTTGATGAAAAGTGAACCGGACGTTTACCCTTGGGAGCAATTAGTCAAGGATGGGCGGACGCACTGGGATGGAGTCAGAAATTATCAGGCAAGAAATTTTATGAGAGACGATTTGAAGATTGGTGATTTAGTTCTATTTTATCACTCAAATTGCAAACCACCTCACATTGCTGGGATTGCTAGAGTTGCTAAGGAAGGATATACTGACTTTACAGCACACGATGAAAAATCAAATTATTATGACCCAAAATCATCCGTGGAAAATCCGCGTTGGTGTATGGTAGACATCGAACCAGTAATTGGTTTTGACTCACCTTTGAATTTACCAGACTTGAAAGCAACTGAAGAATTGGAAGGAATGCCATTATTACAGAAAGGCCAGCGCCTGAGTGTTCAACCGGTTCCTTCTGAATACTTTGAAAAAATATGCAAAATGGCTGGAATCGACCAAGCGACAATGTGACAACAGAATACCCTTTGAGATGAATGAGGAAGCAATATGGAACCAATCCCTGTAGCTGATAGAGCGGCCCAGATTGAGTACGCAATTCGTGATGTGGTGGTACCCGCAACAGAATTAGAAAAACAGGGACATAAAATTCTAAAACTCAATATTGGAGACCCGTTAGCATATCCAGGATTACCGACTCCAACTCACATGGTCAAGGCGTTTCAAGACTCGCTTGAGGCCCAAGAAAATGGTTATTCACACTCGTATGGGATTCCACAACTTCGTAGAGCAATCGCCAATGCTGAACAAAGCAAAGGTTGGGCTTGCGAAGAAGATGATGTCTACGTTTGTCATGGTGTAACTGAGGCTTTACAAATTGTTTTTGCAGCAGTTCTACAAGAAGGTGACAAGGTTCTCTCCCCGGGGCCCCACTACCCACCATACATGACATACCCCCCTCTTTACGGTGGCAGTACGATTGAATATCGAATGGACTCTCAAAATGGTTGGTACCCCGATTTAGATGATATACGTTCTAAAATGGATGAATCTGTTCGTTTATTGGTGTTAATTAATCCCAATAATCCGACTGGTGGAATTGCTGACGAGAGAATAGTATCAGGAATTATTGAAATTGCTGCAGAATGGCCAAATTGTATTATCATCGCTGACGAAATATACGATGGATTGAATTTTGAAGGAAACCATCTATCTGTTGCAGGTGCTGCAACTTCAGCGGCGAGTCCTGTTCCAGTTCTAACAATGAATGGGGTAAGCAAGGTCTACTATGCGCCAGGTTGGCGAATTGGTTACATGGCATTTTACGATCCAGCCAGCCGACTTTCTTTAGTCCGCGACGGCATTGAGCGACTCTTGCGTTCTCGTCTATGTGCTTCAACACCTGCACAAATGGGATATCTTGCAGGCCTTACATCGGATGATGAATGGATGGATTCCTATCGTGATAAATTATTGCGTCAAAGAGACTACTGCATGGAACGCATTTCATCTATAGATGGTTTGCGTGCTCAGACACCTGGTGGCGCGTTTTATTTATTCGTTGAGTTAACTCACCCACGTTGGAAAGATGATGATAAGCAATTTGTTCTAGATTTATTACACCAAGAAAAGGTGCTCATGGTTCATGGGTCTGGATTTAGTCCGGAGTTTGGAAAAGGATTTGTCAGGATGGTTTTCTTACCTGACATTGATGTTTTGAAGGATGCTTTTGATAGAATTGAAAGATTCCTCTCAACCAGTTAAACCGACAATTTGGTTTACTCAAAGACTCAGGGTCTAAGGACCCTGAACGGCACAACCGATTAGAACTGTAGCCACATAGACCCAATTATGGCAGGAGGCGGTAGTATTCGGAAAACCGCTTTATTGGCAACTATTCTCACCCTCCTGGCCATCTTGAAGGTGCCATTTGTGAGTGCCAGCCCAACAATTGTGAGTGCTGGTACTTTTGACCCAAGTTTACTCGCACCACTTGCAATCGCAATAATGGTTGGTTTGATGCTTTGGCGATGGCTACTCCCACTTTCTCTTTCAAATTTACAGGTAGCCTTTGAGGTAGATGATGGGTTGTACGAAGTACATCGTTTGAGTAAAAACAGAAACGAAGTCATGAATTTACTAAATGCACCAAGAGTCCTGATTGGTTCCTTGGCCTATTTATTGGCAATGACAGGTATTTTGTTAATCGTATGTGAACTGCTAATTGAGCCATCAACTTTCTACCAACCAGTAATCTACATGATGTTAATATTGGTTGCATACCCGATAATGATTTCACCCTTCGTAACACTCTACGCTCAACTTTCGAAGCAAACAGGTGACTCCAGAAAATTATCCGCATTGAAGAGAATGTATGGCTCATTTGCGACAATTGCAATGGTCATTTCGGCAACAGGAATGGTTCTATTTGTAGGATATCAAAAGTCATCCTTGGGCACTGAAGATGAGATTTTTGGTAGGTGGGTAGGTTTTGCCTTACTGACATTCATGTCTCCCACAATTCTTGCCTATGGCCGGATAATGGGTGCTTCGTGGAACACCCTAATTATCAACAAATGGCGCACCATGAAAGGTCGGAGAACAGCAATTGATCCCGATAAACCAGGGATTTTCAAGCGCTTTGCATCATTACTCATTGTCGTATTTTTGGCAACGATGCCACTCACAGCCGTCAACGGAATTGTAACTCTAATTTATGTTGAACTTGAAAGCCCGGTTGATGCAAATTCTATGCTTGACTTGGGTGGAATAATAGGCTGGGAAATTTATCAATTTGTTGAAGATAATCCAATTCTTCAAAAAATAATTTCGCTGAAAGCACTTGAGATCACATTAGCATCATACTTGATGCTGAACGTAGCAGTTGTAGGATTAGCGTTCATTTTTGAACTGACACGGAACCTATTCCTAGGAGGACAAACATTTGGTGGTATTGGTGGAGTCATTTTGGCTAGGCCTAGGGAAATACGGAGTGAGGTAAAAGTTCAGGGCAGAGTTCTATTCTTTGGACTAGCGGGGTTCAGTGGATATTCTATTCTGCTGATCATTCTACAAACTTACAAAGAATTTAGTCATTTAATGCCGTATGGAGACTCGACCCCCCTACTTTCCGAAGAAATTTTACTAGCGGAAACTTGGCAATTCATAGCTGCTGGACAAGCAATTTTCCTATTGACCTGGATTCTCAGTCTTGGACGTTTCAGTTTGATGAAGAACCTTAGGTTTGACCTAAATCCGGATGAGAGAAGAGAAGGTGCAATTCTTTCAGGTGGAGGCGATTGGATGAGAAATTATGTTGAGGAAGCAGCATACCGTGATGACCTCAATGCATTAAGGAGATTCCAATCTGACTCCATACAAGGCAACCAACTAGTCGTTCAATTAGAAAAAAGTAGAGCAAGAATGCTTGAATGTGCACTTCGTGGTTTATGGCCAGAAGCAATTGATGTTGCTAGGAAATTGTTGGCACAACAGGGTGGTGATGATGATGAAGCGAGGATGATAATTGCTGCAGGGCACATTGCTTCTAGACGATTGGATGCAGCAAGAGAGGCTCTTAGAGGCCTAGAACAGCCCGATGGTTATGATGAACCTGAAATTCTCTCTTTGGTAGCAGAATGGTTTGACCCATGGGCTGGCTCAGTCAAAAATGATGACTTCTATGATTGGGAGGATAGTTCTGCTATACATTACTTGCAAGAATTGCAAAAGAGATTGATGAGGTGGGACCCATCTACATCTATAGACACGATATACAAAGACTCATTGAGCCTTCACGCCATGATAAGTTCAGTTGCTAAATTACGCGCTGAAAGGAGACATGAAGAAGCACTTGAATTATCCCTTGAAGCAATTCGAAGGAATCCCAACAGCGCAAAGGCAAGAATTGCTGCATCACTTTGTTTGATTGACAATGGAGAATGGTTTGATGCACTTGACATATTCGAAGAATTACAAACTAGTTCTCCTGAAGACCCCCGAGTAAAATCATTAGGGATGATTCTGGGTTTCGCAGCACCTGCTAATGAACTAGAATCGGCTATCATTGAGCCAAATCCTAAAGAGAAACGGAGATGGATTGATGAAGCACCAACAAATCCAATTGCAGCATTATTAGCAAAAAATGGAGAAGATGAAGCAATAAATGCGAATATTTTTATCGCGGCTCATGAAGCAATTGAGAGAAGAATGACCCCGCGTTACACGCCTTCGTTCATCCTGAGATTATTCAACTGGATTGTCCTTCTTCCAACTTGGATAATATTTGGTTTGATAGCCTATGATAGAAGTTCAAATGACGTTTTAGGCGTTGCAATTACATCATCTTTAATCATATTACATTTCTTCGCATTACGATTCCGGAAGTTACAACGGCGGGTAATAAAACACAGGGACCAAAAAGCAATGATAGCCTACGCTAAAAGACTGAGGAGATACAAGGTTAGTTTTGACCCAGAGAAGATTCCTGTTGGAACACACTTGTTGTTGTCAGGTCTTCTTGTTACAATCAATCGCGTGGTCTACGACTTAGGAATGCCTGGATGGCTTGTTGTTCGTTTACCTAAGAAACAGGCAAAAAATATTGCGAGTAACATCTCAAAAAGACGCCGTGAACTAATATCTCAGCCTCTTGCTCGTTGTTCTCCTCTACCTGTTGAGTGGTGGAATAAACGGCCGAAACCAATGAATAAAGATCAACGTGCACTTGAGATTCTTATCGGCCCCGCTGCATACCGCGGCAGGAAAATTCGTTCATCAATCACTTCTGAACAACCCATGGACCGACTAGAGAAAATTCCTATTATGGAACCAAATTTAGGAAAGAAGCACATATCCAGCCATTCACTAATTTCTGAATCTGAAGGAATCAAGCGACCTTCCAGTCGTCCTAGTTCTCCAGACAGGTATGGGGAGAATGAAAACAATAATTGAGTTTAAATTGGTTTCAAGTAATGAACTATTGAAGTGATTGCGGATGAACTTTGAATAGAAACATCAATTGAGGAGGTTCCGCAGGATTCAACTGTGCCACTAATAGATGAAGTATCAAAAGACGATACTCCTTGGTTCTCTGACCTCCTAAAATCTAAGTTCACACCTACAACATGTGGGTTATTGAGGGAAGTAGACACTGGTGCAGAGCCCTATTATTTCATCTCAATCAATGATTTCGAGATGTGGTTGTCAGAATTAGAAAATTTGGTCGGCCTTCCGCTGGGCAGAAAAATATCTCACGCCGCGGCTGAATCAGAAGAATATCGTTTAGCCAATTCTTCAGAAGAGATGCCAAATCCAATTTTTAATAAAATGGCCAAACGCCTTGAATGGATAAATAAGAACTGGGAAATTCGAGGATTGGGCAAATTAGAAATTATGAAAGTTGAATCTGAATCTACAAAATTGATTATTCATAATCGGGCACATTCTGCACTTTCGGCTGGTTGGGCCGCAGCAACTCAAGAATTTTTGACCGACTCTAGATTTAGATTCCATTGGACCGATGATGGAAATGCGGAATGTTTGGTCACTTTGGAGGTAGATAAGCGATTCATCCCAAAGGCGATGAAAGTTGACCACCGGTGGACGGACAATTCCAAATCCGACCCCGATGCAGATGGAATGCATCCACTTGCACTTGGACATCATGATTTTGCCGGTGTTTGGTCAATTGATGGTATCCGAATGATGTGCATCTCTAGAGACATGTTGTTGAGATTTGAAGAGAGTGTTATGCCCCATCTTCTCGACTCAACAGGTATTGATTCTAACAAATTCACTTGGCAAACATTGCAAGATAATGAGCGTCATAAAATTTGGACTGGATTTGCTGAAGCAAGCAAAATCAGGTTCTTGACTACAGACCAAATGGTGTTAATCGCTGAACCAGAACACTGGGTTCATGTTGGCCACCGTTTTCTCACTCGAACCGGCTTAGGTGGGGTGACATCAGTTGAGGAAATTGATGACAATGGAGGAGTTAAATTGCACCTATCAAAACTCTTCCATCCAGCAGTTGCAGCAGGCATACTTGCTGGTGCGTGGGAAAGGTCAGAGGCTCGACCATGTAAACTCATTTGGAGTTGTTCTCACAAGGGCCATATTCTAGAGATATCTAGTCTCTATGACCTCGCATGACCACATTCAGGGCTAACTTGGTGAAGAGCAATTGTCAAACGCTTTCGGTTAAACCTTAAACAGGGTACGGCAAGTCGTGAAAAGGAATTGGCCTACGGCCAGTGGTGAATAACATGGCATTGACACATAATCAATGGGCAGTAGTTGCAATTACAGTAACCCTCTGCTTAGCAGGAACATACAGTATTGCAGGCAGTATAATGAGCACTGCGATTGACTACGAAGATGGCGCTTCAGACATCCTTGATGACGACACCGTCTTCAATGAAAATATGGAAGATGCCGATGAAGATGGCCTAAGTGACCGACTAGAAAGAAACACCTACGGCACTGACCCCTACGATGAAGATACTGACGGAGATGGGATGACCGATGGCTACGAAGTAAATGCTGGATTAAACCCGCTAGACAGTGGTGATGCTGGTCTAGAGGAAATCATAACCGAAACTGAAACTGATACCGGGGATGACAATTCTGGTTCCGATGAAACCTGGCCCGACCCGGATAATGGACCTCTTGGAGACCCTGACAAAGATGGTCTAGTAAATATTGAAGAAATGGAATTGGGAACAGACCCAAGACGAAATGACACCGATGGTGATGGACTTAACGACAAGTGGGAATCACTCTACACATTTGACATGGTTACTCAATCAGGTGACTTGACACTATTTGACCCCCTAAATGGAAACTGGGATTGTGTTCTACTTGACCCAGAATCAGAAGCAAATTTAGAACAAACCTTCGGCGCTGAACTTTGGGAGGAACTGGAGAATTTCGCAGGCCAACATTCCTGTGACCAAGTTTTAGACTTTGATTCCGATACATTGGCAAATTTTGCCGAGGAAAGTTATGGAACAAATCCACTATCAGAAGACAGTGATGGTGACCTAATTGGGGACCAAGTTGAGGTTTCCATGGTTTCCATCGAACTTGAAGTCGTCTGTGGAAAAGCAGTGATTACAGGCCCAACCAAAGATGGACCATTTACATCCCTTCTAAACTCATTCCCAAGCACTGTTGACCCCCTAAACTGGTTCATTGAGGACATGGATGGGGACGGACGCAATAATGGTCCAGGCGATTGGGATACTGATGGTGATGGAATGCCTGACGGATTCGAATATTGTTACGACACTTTACTGAATGCTGCAAATGCATCCGATGCATTTGGAGATGAAGATGAGGACGGACTAAACAACCGAGCAGAATACGATGTTGCTCGAGTTTGGGGTGCATCAAATTTCACAAGCCCTCTGACAGCAGACACTGACGAAGATGGAATGCCAGATGGTTGGGAAGCTGACAATGGATTGAATCCAGTTGATGGAGAAAACGCATACACTGACCCAGATATGGATGGTTGGGATGCAAATGGCAATGGTAAAGTCACTTACAGTGATTTAACGGGTATTGCTAGAGTTTACTCAATAACTGTTGAATTGATGGAATATGTAGAAGCAAATCAGACTGTAGCATATGCAAAAATCACTCATGCAGGTGGCAACGAAGAAACAGTACCGATCAAGGCACCAAGCGCTGGATATGTCTATGGAATCCCCGCACTAAGTCTTCTAGAAGGTCCAGCAACTGAAAACGAAGTTACAAGCCGAAATTATGTTTGGATGACAATTGTTGAAGAAAGTGAAATGTTCACGAATCTGATGGAATATCAAGCAAGAGACCGTGATAATGATGGTATTATGGATGGCCGTTCAACAGACCCTCTTAATGCAGATACTGACGGAGATGGATTGATTGATGGCATAGAAGTCATGGGTTGGGAAATCTTAGTTGTGAGCCGGGGGGTTCACACTATTCTTGTAACATCTGACCCAGGTGATGTTGATACCGATGATGATGGTCTAACAGACTGGAGAGAGTTTGGAGAAACATACACAAATGCATCTAACAAAGATACAGACAGCGATGGATTGGAAGATTACGTTGAAGCCGTAGATGGCTTCCAATGGTTAGGAGAACCTTACTTCACCAATGCAAGTATGTTTGACACAGACATCGATGGATTGGAAGATGGTGAAGAAGTAATCTTGGGATTAGATAATTATGTCACTAACGCAAATGATTCAGACTCTGATGATGATGGATTAAATGATGGCAATGAAGTTCTTTACATTCCAAGACCATGGCAAGCCGCAACAAACCCACTAGTCAATGACACCGACCAAGATGGAATGCTTGATGGCTGGGAAATGCAGGTTCAGTCAACCATGGACAATACAAATTCACACAGCCTTTGGGTTACCACATCGAATTTCCAACCACCAGGTTGTACAGATGTAGGATGCACACGTGGCCCAGGTGGTTGGCTGTGGAATAATTGGATTCAAGGATTTGCCTCTGGAGGAGATGAGAATAATGATGGAGAACCTGATCCTAAATACTTCTTATGGGACATGAATTTGACAAACTTCGCTATTCCAGAAAATAGCGGACGTTGGGCTCTTGACCCTGCTCTTGGCTCACTTCCAGATGCTGATTATGACATCGACAATGATTCGCTTCCAAATGAGATGGAAGGACCAAATCGCTGGAATACAAACCCCGTGAATGACGATACTGATAACGATAAGTTACCAGATGGTTGGGAAGTGAAGTATAGTGCCCAGGCTATTTCTCAAGGATTGGTTGACAATACCACTTTACAAAACCTTGGAGCAAGGGGACCTATGGACCCTGCACTTGAAGATAGTGACTTAGACGGGGTGATGGACGGTGATGAAGACTTTGACCAGGATGGAAAGAATCGAACGGCGGAGCTGAATAGATTCTGTCCTGGATGGAATGACCCTACCTCCTCTCTTTGCCACATTGACCCTGACACTCCTGGAGGAGCCAAATTCTACAACGACTTGGAGAATTACACTAACTACGAGGAGATGCTGAATGGCACAAATCCGGTCCTGAATGATACTGATGGCGATGGATTGGAAGATGGTCCTGAGGTTTACCACATGGATAGTGATGGTGACAGTATGTTCGATGGCTGGGAGTATTACTTCCGGTTCGACCCATTTGATGGGGCAGATGCCAAGATGGATGTTGATGGAGATGGTTTCTTCAATGACTGCGAACACAAATGGCACACTAACCCAAGAGAAGGCAATAGTTTCCCCGGCCAAGGCCAGCATTGTGACCAATGGGCGTAATGAAAAACCTCCCTCGGGTGGTTCTCAAGGCGTCTCGAACAGCACAAATCGCGAACAAATTGTGTCACATTTGATAGCATAAGTCAGTGCATCTCAAGTTGATGCAAGCAAGAGGTTGGAGTGCTGCTCTTGCACTAATATCAATCTTGTTGGCTTGTTCCCTATTGGGTTGTGTCAAAAATCAAGAGCGGATGCCGCCCGTGGTTGTGCCAAACTACTCCGTCAGTAATCAACAACCAACTTTGATACTCCAAAGTAGCAATGGGAATACATTTACTGAAAATTTTACAATCACCGGGACAATTTGGGATGATGCTTTTCCTTCTGAATTGTATTGGCAGTTGGAGAATTCAGGAGAAATTCTTTCCCAAGATTCAGCAATTAGCACATTAATTGAAAATGAGTCTTGGCAAGACCCCACTACAAATTCATGGTCATTTTCAATTGTCATTAACTCAAGTAATTTGCCTGCCTGCTCGTGTAGGCTAACTGCAGTAGTAATTGATGTTCAACAACAAGTTTCCCAAGTTCACCTTCTATTATTCATAAATCCTGATGAAAATGGCTTACCACCAAACTTGATGATTACTTCTCCTGAGATGGGAATAAACTGGAGAGGTGACCTAAATATTAGCGGGGTTGCGGTAAGTGAAATTGGATATCAACCAACACTTGAATGGTCAGCAATTCAATCCAATCAAGCAAATCATTTCTGTGTGCGCGGGATCTTATCTGACTTCTTGACGGTTGAAAACTGGAGAACTGATGGAGTTACATATTCTGGAACCGACGTGTTCAACTTTCAAATTCAAAGTTCAGAATATGAAGATGGATGGTGGTTGTTCGTCAGTCGTGCTGGCGATAATGCTGGCAATTTTTCAGAAATATCTTGTACCGCCATAGCCCTGCATAATCAACAACCAATCGCTGCACTCAGCGGTACATCTGTAGTCAATGAGTCTCAATTAGCGATTTTTGATGCAAGTAATTCAGATGACCCGGTTTGGGGTAAGGATGGGTTACGTTTTACCTTCATTTTGCGACGGGACGGTGAAACCAGTCCTCCCTTCGTACATGATGCTGGCACCGACAAGAGTTGGAGTTGGTATGCTAATCAATCCGGGCATTTTGATGTAATGGTTCTAGTAACCGATACTTCGGGATTATCTAATAGTACCAATTTAAGTTTAATCGTAAACAATCTGCCACCCACTGCCGCAGCTAGTATAGAAGGAAGTACATTTTCAACCGAAGAAACCATCAGATTACCTGATGAATCACTTTGGACAATTGACGCATCTGAGAGTTCAGATACTGAAAATGACCTGGGTGGTTTGAACTATGTTTGGTATGTAGATGGAGACCCGGTTTCTCTAGGGAGGGAACAAATCATGCGTCGGGAATGGATCAAAGATGAATCTAAGATACATCTCATCACTCTTAGTGTAACTGATGATGACGGAGAAAGTGATTTCATCGAGGTTTTTGTAGGAATAGAAGGCACAGAGTCTGACCCATTATGGAAGGAGCCTGAATCATTCACCGAGTCTATGATATCAACAGTGGGTGGAGAAACAAATATGATGGGAATCTTCATGGTGATTCTCGTAACTTTATCATATCTAACTTTCAAATTTGCTAGGAGTGAGAGAGGCGGAGATATACCTAAGTGGGTAAAACGTCGAACCAATGAAAATGTGACTGAGGATGATATTGGTGAGCAATTTGAAAATGACGATTTAGACTGAATGCTAAATAAGAGTCGGGCTTGACGGGAAACTATGTTTGATGGGCACGGGTTGGACCTCTCTGCTTTGCCTCCCCCCACAAGTGTAGAAGAGATGCGGTCCCGCCACGCCAAAATTGGAGACCTCTGTGATGAAGATTCTCTTTTGATAATCGTAAACAACCCTGAGGCAACCCGTAGTGCGGATGTAGAATACCCATACAGAGCCTCATCAGATATGCTATACTTTGTAGGCTGGGATAGCCCAAATGCGGTGTTCTGCCTTTCTAATCGCGCGGGGGAATTCAATTCAGTACTGTTTATTCCACCTAGAGATGTAATCAAAGAAACTTGGACTGGAATCCGAGTAGGACTCGAAGGAGCAAAGAAGCAATTTCCAATTGATGAGGCAATTTCAATAGAAGATATCGAAAATGGATTAACATCACTCTTAAATGGCTGCACAAATGTATACCACCAAAGGGGATTATCGTCAACAGTTGATGAAATTGTAGACAAATCATTGTTAGAAACAAGCAGGAATAGGCAACGCACAGGTTCAGGACCTACAAACCTGTGTGACCCAAGACCCTTGGTATCTGAACTAAGGTTATTCAAATCAGAAAGTGAACTTGAATTGATGCGACATTCATGTAAAATTGCATCTGCTGCTCATATTGAAGCAATGATGAATGGGTCGGCGGGAATGAGTGAGTACCAGTTACAATCTATCATTGAAGGGTGTTTCAAGTATAATGGAAGTCAATGGTCGTACCCTAGCATTGTAGGAGGTGGTGACAATGCAACAATTTTGCACTATGTAGAAAATGATTCACCAGTTCAGGATGGTGACTTGGTTTTGATAGACGCTGGTTGTGAAATCTCAGGCTATGCAAGTGACATTACTAGAACATGGCCAATTAATGGAAAATTCACCGAGCCTCAAGCAATTCTTTACCAACTCGTGTTGGATTCGGAATTAGCAGCAATTTCTGCTTGTAAGCCGGGTCAATCATTTGATGCGCCTCACAACGCTGCAAAGAGAGTTTTGGCACAAGGGTTGCTTGACTTAGGAATAGTTGAAGGACCTACAATAGATGACGCTATGTCCGCTGAACAACTAGGTACTTACTTTATGCATCGCACAAGCCATTGGCTTGGTTTAGATGTGCATGACGTAGGTGTTTATGCACCTGAAAATGAACCCAGATTGTTAGAAGAAGGAATGGTTCTCACCATTGAACCTGGATTATATTTCGGAGCATGGAGGCCAGACATCGAGATTGATGAAAAATGGTCTGGCATCGGAATTAGAATAGAAGATGATGTCCTGATTACAAAAGATGGCCACGAAGTACTCACTAAGGATTGCCCAAAAACAATCGAAGAATTAGAAAGAATAATTGGCACATCATCGTGAATAAATTATTGATGCTGAAAATCTAAATTGGTGATATCATGAATACTTGGATGGATATTCTCAAACAACAGACTGAAGGTGATGCTCCTCGATTATCTGTTGAAGATGCAATCATTCTCTACGAAGAAGCAGATTTCAATGCTTTACGCCAAGCAGCACTAGAGAAGAGACGGGAAAAAAACCCACCAAGCGAAGTGACTTATCTAATAGATCGAAATATCAATTATGGAAACGCTTGTACTATCAATTGCCAATTCTGTTCCTTCTATAGAGCACCAGGCCATGAGGAAGCCTATCTTCAATCCACAGAGCAGATTAGTGCCCGTGTTAGGGAACTTGAAGCGATTGAAGGCTCCAGAATTTTGATGCAAGGAGGGGTTGACCCAAGTCTACCAATTGAATGGTATGAAAATTTACTGGGCTACTTACGAGAAGAACATCCTTCAATTGACTTAGACTGTTTCTCACCAATTGAGATTGAAGGGATCGCTGAGGTTTGCGAAATGAGTACCTTAGATGTCCTGCAACGATTCAAGGAAGCAGGAATGCATGGCTTACCAGGAGGTGGCGCTGAGATGTTAGTTGATGATGTGAGACTAGGTGTTTCACCTTTGAAGGGCAGTGGGGAAAATTGGCTAAAGGTAATGGGAGAAGCTCATTCTATTGGACTTACTACTACTGCTACTAATGTCATTGGATTTGGTGAAACAATCGCCCACCGCGTTGGCCACATGGAAAAAGTCCGTCAATTACAAGACCAATCGAACTCTCAGGGAAACATCGGTTTCACTGCATTCATAGCATGGACAGTACAATTAGAGAATAATGCATTTGGCCGAAGTAAAAGAGGCCGGCGAAATCCAAAAGTCGGACCTGCAGAATATCTCCGCCATGTTGCTGTTTCTCGATTATTTTTTGACAACATCAACCACATTCAAGCCTCTTGGTTGACCATGGGAATGGATGTAGCCCAGTTAGCACTGTTTGGCGGCGCTGATGATATAGGTTCAACAATGATGGAAGAGAACGTGGTGTCTGCTGCAGGCACCACAAAGGTTCTGTGTACAGAAGAAGAGTTACAGCAAGCAATATGCAGAGCCGGGTTCAAAGCAGTTAGAAGAGACTCTGATTACAATTTACTAAAAACCCCAAATCTTGTGAAAGATGCTCAATCATTACCAACTCCTCCACCTCTGCAGTGATTGAACTTAGGCGATTTTCCTCTGCAGTGATTGAAGGTGTGCGGTTTTCCTCTGGAGTAATTTGACTTAGGCGATTATACTCTGTAGTGATTGGACTTAGGCGATTATACTCTGTAGTGATTTGACTTAGGCGATTATTCCTCGATGGTCGCCCATTCTTTATCTCTCATCCATGCTTCAATCTCTAAAGATTGAACAGTATTTGTTTGACCCTCATTCAATGGTTGAGAAGGCGGTGCATTATCCATTTGTACACTGGAATTACCTGCACTGATATTGGTGTAATAAATCACATATGAGACAACTCTGATGTCTTGATTAGCGCCACTTTGTTCGTTCTGTGGAACATAGTTTACGCCATTATATAATCCCTGATAACGTAACGAATTCGGGCCACCAGACCAGTCTACCCAATTGGTAATATCCCAAACCCAGGGTTTTGTGTCTTGCCCAGCACACCATCCCGCACGACCGTACGGCCACGAGCCTTTTTGATTGGCAACGGTCCCCATATCTGTCTCTTTAGCACAACCTTCGCGGTCGCTAGCAACTGTTCCATTTCCAGCCATCGGGAAATCTTCTTGAGTCACATGCCCATTCATAAAGAAACGATGTTCGTGGTTACAAAACTCGGCACAATTTGCATCATCTTTGCCAAAACCGTGACCAGTCACAACTGATGAAATTACCACCTTGTCAGTACCGTTTGGTATCGTTAAATCATGAACTCTCTTGTAGAGGGATTCGTTGTTATATTGGCCACGGAATGAACCACCGCTGAAAGCATACTCTGCTGAAGTTGGCCGCATTCCATCATCATCCCAAGTCGATAGATAAACAGAGATATTGAGCCAACCACCATTTGCTCCACCATAACGGAATTCTTTTGGCCCACCATCTTTGAGCATGAAGAGGTATGGACTGATATCTGTCAGCCACCTCCCTTCCCTACCATAAGTTGTGATATATCTAACAAATTCATCTCCACAAGTTGAATGGTTGCCAAATTCTTGACAAATATTCAGTCGCTGGTCATAATCCCACTCATGGCAGCCACCCCAAGTTCCATCTCCCTTCTGATATCGGTCCCGTTTTTCACTACAACCATGATGCATGTAAACTTCCATTGTGTTGAATGTTAACATGGTGGTTGCATTCGGGAATGTGCCATTGGCAAATGATTTGTGACCACCCTGCCATCCACCTGTGTGCCTTTGAGCGTCCCACAAATCTACCACGGTGATTGCTGGGTCATGCTTTCGCATCTCTACAGGGAACTCTGCGTTCCACATCTGTGGTTCTTTTGCTAGGTAATCAAATCTGTAGTCAGGGTCGGAAGACCATGTCTTCGCCCAATTGTATAGTGAACCAACCTCCCGCCATTGTTGAAATCTATCAATGCCATAGTAAAACTGGCTCCAGGATGAAATAACACTTCCAAGACCTCCTCCAATTGAACCAGCCTGCTGATAAACGAAGTGCACGTTGTCATCGACCCAAATTTTACCCTCATCACTCTGACTATTTCTGTAAGAACTTACTCTACTTGCCATGGTGTCAACATCCGATTGCCAATCGCTATCATAAGATCCAAAGAAAATGTGAGAATCTTTAGGAAGCCCATCTAATAAAGTGCCAACACTCTGTCCCCAAAGACCATTCATGTAGGAACTTGAACTCTGTAAGAAAATGAAGATGTAAGTGCTATTGCCATCCCATTGGTTTGAAAGTTGCCAATTGCCATCATACTTTGTTGCGAAATTGAAGTCAGCCGCTTTGCCAAAACGCTCAGATGAATAAGGTCCGGAATGCCAAGCAACCGGATTTTGAATGACTGCACAGCCCATGCTATCAACAGACCATCTTGCAGGTGAATCAGCACATTGGTCAATATTTGCAAACACCCCATCCCCATCTAAGTCAGCACATCCTTGTTCATTAACTACTAATCCAATTGGAGTACCTTGACAAGCGTCAGTATCGTCCATTACGCCGTCACTGTCTTCATCCCACTCGTATGCAGCACAGCCGAACTCATTTACAGAATAATTTGCCAGTGTATTTGGGCAGGAATCATTATTGTCGAAAACAGAATCATTGTCATCATCATCATCTTCATCAGCATCTCTACAGCCATCTGAATCTTGGTCATTTTGAGCGTCTGGCAGCCATCCAATGACTCCGGTTGGGCAATCATCAACTGAATCTGCAATCCCATCATTATCATCATCTATGTCGGCACCTGAATCACGGCACCCATCTCGATCATAATCCGAAACAAAGTTGGATATCCATCCATAAGGTGAATCTAAACAAGAATCTTCAGCATCTAGGATTGTATCCCCATCGTCATCATCATCTTCATCCACATCTCTACAGCCGTCACTATCTTTGTCAACTGCTGGAGTAGATATCCAGCCAAGAATTCCCTTTTGGCAATTATCAATTGTATCACCTATTCCGTCATTATCGTCATCAAGGTCCTCAGTAAGGTCATAACAGCCATCAGAATCATAGTCTGTAGTCAAAGAAGATGAGAATGATTCACCGTCCTCGCAGTCATCAAATTCATCCGCTATACCATCTCCATCAAGATCGGATATAGGTTGTTCTAGAGGCTGAAAAGAAACTAAAACACTATCTTCGGAAGTAGTATATTGCCCACAACTTGCCCTAACAGTACCATTACTAGTTCCATTGAGAATACCTAGGGAAATTGAAAACATACCACTTGAAGTGTCAAAATTAATTGGTACTTCCATTGGTTGATGAACTGGTGAATTACCCCCCACCTCAGAAATGAGAGAATATGAGATTGTACACGAAGAAAGTGTAGAATGGGTTAATTGGCCCGTAACTGAAGTTTCTTCACCAATTTCGTAACGAATATCAGACCTCCAAACAACCATCAAAACATCTTGTTCTATTGGTGGATGCACGGTAAAACTCTTGGTGATAGTATCAGAAGATTGGTCGGAATCATCAACCACTGTAAATGTCACATTGTAGTCACCAGGCTCAAGCCCACCTAAGCTATATTGCCAATTGCCATCTTCATCAGGCGTTTCGTAAATTGTTCCCCAAGGTATTGAGAATGCAATTGTTACTCGTGCTTCGGTCGGCAATTCATCAGTAACAGTCCCACTCACGAACACAGAGCCGCCATAGTTGATATCATCGACTTCATTAGCACTAATCAGGGGATCTTCATCTATTGTGACAACATCACCGGTGTCATCACTAAGGAAACCTAAGCACCCTGAAAAAAGTAAGACGAAAATCAACATTGATGAGAGTACAGCCTTTCTATTCACGCTTTACCGAGCGCGTGGCAAGTCAAATACGTTGGCAATAACAGTGAACTGTAAATCATGTTGATTCCAAGCGCCCACCATGTGCAATTAGGTGTGGAACGCTGTGCAAAGTCGCTGAGGATTCTACGTTGAGTCTCTCTATCCAGTAAAGTGGCCGTTTGCCACTTCTATGGAATTCGAGGACTAATTCCCAATTAATGTTAACAAATGGCCCATATTCACTTGGTGGCCAAGGTCCTTCTGGAGTCTCTAATTCAACTTCTTCATCAGAAGAGATAGATTGTATTCCTCCCCTTACTTGGATTCTCATTGGTTCGATAAAAAGGCTACTAGACCCTCTACCAATCAGCATTGGTGTAGATTCACCAATTCCAGACCCATCATCAGCGCGCTTCATCCAGCCAATAGGAAGAGGAGTGGATAGACCTACAGGAGGATAATCAAAGTCCTCTCCAGTAAGTGCAGTCATCATCGCATCACGATGTGGAGGTAACAATCCAACCCTAACAAAGCCCTTCAATTGACGGTTTTTAAATTTTTCAGGAATTGTCACTTTAACCATTATCGGGCCATCCGTTAGCGAATTGCTGACCTCGATTTTTGGCGCAGGTGGTAAATTTTTTTTGAACATGTGCTGGTTTCTGATATCAGCGACATTACCCAATACTCTGAGAACTATCGGAATTACAACAAAAGGTGCTGCCATAACGAATAAAATTGGATAATCCAGAAGGCCGAGGTTGATACTGCCTGCAAACCTTTCTGAAATTAATCCAGCACCCAAGAGCACAGGTTCTAACACGTGCATCACAATTGCAAAAATTAATGTTATAACCCCATAAGGTATCCATTTTCTTGCTATAGAATGGAATGGGTGGGGGGATAACCCCCAACCTACACGGGATGAAAGCAGAGCCTCCGTTTCGGATTTTGAATCAAATTCAGAAATAACTTTCGAGGATTTAGGTTGGTCAGAACTAATTGTTCTGTGAATGAACCATCCTGCAGTCGACCCCAAAGATAATTCCTCAACCCCGTCTTCACTTTGCTGCCAGCAAATATCTGTCTGATACATCTCATCTGGGATGTGTGATGGCGCATCAAATGGAGGGAATCTCATTCTCAACTTTGTCCATTTTGGCAATATATTCACCCCTTCAATAATGCCCAAGTTGCTCCAGCAGCCATGCTTCTAAACTCTGGCACTTCCTTCAACATCTTGATACCAAGTTTTACCGGTTTTTCAATGTCACCATTTTGGTTAATTAGTTCGACTACGTTTGGTTTCGCAAATGTTTTGAACGTTTTCTCCAATTTTTCATCATCACAATCTGTGAGAAATAAATCGCGTAAGATTCTTGCCCTCTTCTGGTCTTTTTTCATTGCTTTGAGCGGCTTCGCAATTCGCTTCATCTCAGAAAGTGAAAGACGATTGGTTTGTATTGCTTTGATAAGTTCGTCAGCCATCTCATCAATTTGTTGGAATCCTTTTCCAATCCCGCCACCTGTGGTTGGTTTACACAGGCCAACTGCATCACCGAAAAGAGCAACTCTTTCTTTTACAGGATTCTTTACTATTCCGCATGGTAGTGGGCCACAATATCTTGCAACTTCTTTAGCGCCAGAAAATCTCTCCTTCCATATTGGATGGTTTAGAAGTGTCTCGTAAAGTTGCTCACAACTTCTCCCCTTCAAGTCATTAGTCTTAGACCAAACGCCAATTCTCCAACTTCTTCCACTAGGAATCGCCCATGCAAAAAGTCCCGGAGCAACCTTTTCACCAGTGTACATGTCGAGTCGACCATTCGCCCCAGAATAACCCATCAACTCGGCTTGAAAACCTATCATGAATTCAGAAGGCCTCCCCATTTTGAAATGACGGCGAACCCAGGAATGAGCGCCATCGGCGCCACACAGAAGTGCTGCCTCAACTTCAATTTCTTGGCCTGATCTATCAACTTTGACGACAACATCATTTGCTCGAACTTCAGCAGATATAGGGCGTGAGTCGAGCCATAAATCAGCACCCTTCTCTAAGGCTTGAGATACAACACCTTCATCGAATAATTTTCTGCAAACCACGTGAGTTCTTACTTTCCCTTCTTCTCCTACTTCAACGCAGGTGCCTTTTGGACTGTGTATTCTCGCCCCCCAAACAGAAGTTAGAATGGTTGATTCAAGACTGACTTTTTCCATCGCGTCAGGATTCACTAATCCAGCACATTGGAAAGGCCGCCCAACTTCCTTATGCTCCTCAAGAAGAAGAGTCGAAAGTCCGGAAGTCGCCAAAATTTTGGCCAAATAGCCACCTACTGGTCCTGCTCCGACTATCAGAACATCCACTTTATGCCCCGTCATCAAGTTACGCGGGGTGGTAGCCTCTATCGTAGTTTGCCACTCGGATTTTTCAATTTTTGTAAAGGGTCACTTCTTTTTTCCTTTACCGCCTCGTTTTCTTCCTCTGCCGCGGCGAGGCCCTCCGGTTTTGTTGATAAGTTCCGTGATAAGGGTGCTCGCATTACCCTTGCGACCACCGGTTAACTCGGATAATGACTTAACTCCAACTAACTTGCAAACGTCTTCTTCTGTGGATTCTAACTGTTCAATTTTTTGCTTGATTAGTTTGAGTTGCTTATCGCTAGCTGGACGCGGGATTTCATCCCTCTTGTCAATCAAAGTGGTTATCAGTGCACTCGCCTGTTCCATTGTCATTTCATCAATATCTTCCAATTCTTCAGTTGCTAAAGCCTCATCAAGTTCTAACCCTTCAATATCATCAACTAGTGAGATTACGAAGTTGGCTTGTTTTTCAGTAGCGGGAGGAGAACCTAACTCAAGAAGTGCTTTGATTACATCACTCATTTCAGAGCCTGTTAGGCTTTCAGCATCCCTATTGTTGAGGTGTTCTGCGATTTCTGACAGAGCCATCTTGCTGGTTAATTGACGGAATTTGTTCATCTGATTAGGGGTAGGTTTTGACCTTCTAATTTCTTGTGCAGTAGCATGAAGTGTTCTGAAATGAAGTGTGAAACCGTTCCAAACAGATGGTGCGCCTCTATTGCCAACTTCAATCGCGTCAAGTCTTTCTTCCATTCCTGCGGTAAATTCAGCAGAGAATAAGAAAGAAACTTGAGATTCATCATCTTGACTGGTATACATCGGAGCAACCTCTAACCAACAAAGACGTCCCTGCTCGGTTGGAACTAGTGAACCACCTTCGTCATCTACATATTTCCGCTCCAATAATTTTGCAATTGTAGTTGCATATGTTGATGGACGGCCAATTCCTTGATCTTTCATCACTGCAACTAAACTATGCTGGCGATATCTTCTGGGTGGTTTAGTTTCATCCTCAATATAGGATGGGCTATCGTCGTTCTTGTCAATTTTCAAGGATGCGCCTTCTTCAATATTGAAATCAGGCTCAGTTGTTTTTGGGTGAGATGTTGCGATGTTTTCAAACGCCGCTTCCCAACCTGCATGTGTTCGCCAAGAGTAGGTTCCAGTCAATGTCTTGGAAAACCCATTTACTTCAGCAACTAAAGAGCGGCGTTGATATTCTGAATTATTCATTTGACTAGCGGTGAATCTTGCCCAAATCAATTGGTAGAGTTGTAATCCATCGTTGCCAATGTCTTCTGGTGCAAGTATTTCGGGCCTAGTTGGGCGAATTGCTTCGTGCGCGTCTTGCGCGCTGTCATCTTGCTTACCCAATACGCCTGAACCGATGTGGTCACTACCCCATCTTTTCTCAATCAATTCTTTGACTGTTGTTCGTGCTGTTCCACTTGTCCTCGTTGAATCTGTTCGGATGTATGTGATGTGACCTGCGTTATACAGTTCGCTTGCTACTCTCATTGTTCTCTTTGGAGTCCAACTACTCCACCTACTGCCTGCAGATTGTAGAAGTGCATCGGTGGTAAAAGGTGGCTGGGCTCTTCTTGTGTAAGTTGAGGGTTTGTTGGTAGAGATTACTAAATTATCTTCCTTGACCAATGACTCGTAGGCAGATTTGCCTAGGGCTTCATCATTTGTCCGGCTAGAATCGAATTTACCATCTTGATCTCGCCAAGCATCCTCATCACCAGATTCATGGAATCTAGCATTGAAATTAATTCCTTGAGCATCTGCTTTTACTGCGAAGTACGGAGTTGGGACGAATGCTTCCCGTTCCAACTCTTTGTCAACTACGAATCCAAGGGTCGGTGTCTGAACCCGCCCCATTGATTTCAATCGCCACGAACGAGCAAATTTTGAGGTCCGATATCCGACTAATCTATCCATGAATCTTCGGACCTTAGCAGCATCGACTAAATTGATATCAATTTCAGCTGCTGCTGAAATTGCTTCTTCTATTGCCGGCATTGTAATCTCATGGAAGATTATTCGGCGGCAAGGTGCAATATCACCTAGTAATTCACTCAGCCTCCAAGCAATGAATTCCCCTTCTCTATCTGGGTCAGTTGCTAGTAAAATTTCATCAACATTCGCTTTGCTAGCATCCTTTTGAAGCATATCAACAGTTTTTTTCGCCCGCTGTGTGAAATCCCACGGCGGTTGTGGAAGGCTATCTTCTTTTGAGGCCCACATTGCTTTTCTAGCGTCCTTGTGTTTCCCTGTAGGTAAATCTTGAACGTGCCCATTACAGGCTCGAACCAAGTAGGTCTTCCCGAGATATTTTTGTATGGTCTTGGCTTTGGCTTTTGATTCAACTATTAGCATTTTCATGGATACTCCTCCAGGCACATTTTTCGCCTTCAATATTGCGAGTTATTGAAGTCGCTTCGCGTACGTGCGCTCGCGAGCGAAGAAATCGCCGATGACTAATTGTGATTGTCAACGACTCTATCCGCATCCGAATTCTGTCCGCTCTATCAACCCTAGATAAACAATGTTGAATGCTGGAAGATATGTGAGTAGTCAGGGGAACATAGTTCCCCCCGCCAGAGTAACAATTTTTCTCTTTTGTTGCCGACTTCAAAATCCCGAACGGCTTAGAGCCTCATCCCAGGGTTCGGTTGCTGCTGGCCCGGCACAATCAATACAACCCGGATAACCAACAGACAAAAGGTCTGAAACAATTTGGGCAAATCTCCGCCAAACATCTTCCAATTCATCTCTACCAATTGGCACCCACACAATGTCAAGAGTTTGTTCAACTCCACCAAAAACAAAAAGTGAGCCATTTTGTGACTGAGCCCGAACGATATTTTCTTCTGCCCCTAACTCAACTTTGGGTTCGTGAACTAGGCTTGGCAATTCATCACTTATTTGCAGAGCCATTTTATGGGCTTCTGAGATTATCTCTATCGGTACAATTAAACGCGCGTTTTCACACTTTAGGAGCCGCCGAGCTGCTTCTCCAAGTGAGCCCGCCCTAGCCGACATAAACGCGCCGATGAGTCGCAACGCTTGAAGAGTGCCGGCTAAGCCGCCGTATTGAGCAGGATGGCAGAACTCGGCGTTGAAGTGCCCGGATTGGCTTTAGCAAACCCTCTGATGCTCGCAAGTGGTGTCCAAGGTGGCACTGCTGCAGCCTTACATCGAGTAGCAGCAAGTAAGTGTGGAGGATTGGTCTCCAAGAGCATTGGTCCTGTTGCAAGAGAAATTTATCCTGGACCAGTTTGTGTGGAAGCAACTGATTCGATTGTTCTCAACGCGATGGGACTTCCTAATCCCGGTGTAGATTCGTTTACTGAAATGTTGTCACAAAATTATTTTTCAAAACCGTTGTTGGTTTCTATTTTCGGCCCGGATTCACAAACGGTTACTGAGATTGCTATGAAAATGGAGGCTGCTGGGGCAGCCGCGTTGGAACTGAATTTATCTTGCCCTCACTCCAAACCGGGAAGTCGTGCTTTAATCGTTGGACAACAGCCTGAATTAATCAAAGAATATATTTCAGCGGTAAAACAGGCTGTAGGAATCCCCGTTTATGCCAAACTGACCCCGAACACCGCTCAAGTCTCTTTAGAGGCAGGAGCGGCCTTGGAAGCGGGTGCAGACGGTGTTTCTCTCATCAACACGGTGTCCGCTCTGGAAGTTGACCCATATGCAGGCCGGCCAATAATCGGCAATCTCCTCTGTGGAATGTCTGGACCTGCGATTCGCCCTATCGCTCAAAGAAAGGTTGCTGAGGTCGCTCTAGCAATGCGCCGGGGTGAAATCCCTACCGCACCGATTATTGCAATGGGTGGAATAACCACTGGACTCGATGTTGCTAGGTTCATAATGCTAGGAGCATCAGCAGTACAAATTGGTAGTGCGCTAATCTATGGGGATGCTGATATATTCGCACAGATAGAGAATGAGTTGAATGAATTCATGGATGTGCAAGGATATGATAATCTTGGAAAAATGAGGGGGATTGCACTTGACTCAATGGAGGGATTGAATTGACGCTATCAACCTCACCAAGTACACGGAGTGCAGACTTTGATTTACAGAAGTTAGCAGACAAATGCTGTGAACGGATGGCAACAGAATTCAGTAAATCAGGAAAAATTTTGGCACCTATTCCTTTGCCAATCATGGAAATTGTTCATGAGGCTGAAAGCGTAGTCACAGTGTGGCTTCAAGTTCCAGAAGAATTAGCAACTGCCTACAAAGCAGGACAATTCTTCATGTGTTGGAATCCTTACGATGCAGAAGGGGGAATGAGTAGAACTAATTTCAATTCTGAAAAACCCTACAGCGTAGGAGATATCAAAATTGATCGAACAGGAATTGACGAAACCACCGCAGCCGATGAGGGAAGGGTTGGGAACACACTCATGGGATTCACAATCAAAGACTTGGGTCGCCAGAGTGGCGAGTTAACTCGTATGGCTAAAGGGGATTGGTTGGCCCTAAGAGGACCATTTGGAACAACTTTCCCGAATCCAACTTCAGGTAGCACCCTTCTCCTTGTTTCAGGAGGTATTGGCTCAACCCCAATGCACATGATGGCTAAGGAAGCTCGGAATAAACTCGGTGACCGGGTAAACATTCACGGAATCATGGGTTTTAGAAATGCTAGTGAAGCACATTACGTCGAGCGTATGGAAGGGCTCTTGGACACCCTCACCATTACTACTGACGATGGAACTCAGGGAATTCATGGTTATCCAACACAACCACTTGAAGAACTACTCAAAGGGGTAGACAGTGAGAATTGCATCTTACTAACGTGTGGACCTGAACCAATGATGAAACCAGTCCTAGAGATGGCTGTAAGAGCAGGCATCGAATGTTATGCTGCCATGGAAAGATACCTCCCTTGTGCAATTGCAGTTTGTGGATTGTGCATGGTTGGCGACCGTTTGACTTGTCGTCAGGGTCCAGTGATGGAAGGTGGTTGGCTACTAGAGCAAAGTGACTTCGGGCACCATCATTGATAGTGGTCAGATTTATTGAGTATGGGCTCACGGAGTTAAATATGGCCCTCAGCAGAAGAGCCCGTTTGGCAATCATCGGGGTTTTTGTTGTTGTTTCTCTAGCCTTAGTGATGGTAGGGAATGAACCTGCTATTCAGTACAGTGTGGATGAAGTCATGGATTCACCTTCTCAATTTGACGATGACGATTTGCATTTGCGGGGCACAGTAGCAATCGGTTCTTTTGATTCTGTAAACCGGACTTTCCTTATTACTGGAAACTCCCATAATTTAACCATTGATGCAGGAGGGGCTGCAATCCCACCTGCTTTTGAAGAAGGTAGAGTTGTGGCAATCAAGGGCATTCTAAATAATCAAGCAGGTGAGTGGACTCTAAGTGCTGATGAGATAATCACTGGTTGTCCATCTAAGTATGAAGCCGAGTCAACTCAGAGTGACTAACCTCTCACACTTAGCGTGAGGTTCAAATGGGCTAACCAACGCCGGTGGACTGGGCTAGGAGGGGAGTTGGCGTTCCCTCTTTCACAAATCGCAACTGGTGATCCGAAGCCCGGGGGCGGCGCAGACGAACCGTGGACGTAGCTACCGTGGACGATGAGACCTCGCCCCCAAGTGACTCAGGTTGGAAGAACGGATTCCGGAGGGAATCTGCTAACACCGCTAGCCGGGGAATCAGGTGAGGCCAGGAATGGAGCAGCCCAACCCGGAACCTTGGGTGCCTTGGGGTACCGGGGTTGAGAAGACGGAGGCAATTTCGAAAGCGGTAACGAGCGTCCACCCCGGGCGCGCCCACTTTTTATTTTCATATATCGAAGATAACTTGGGAAACCCAGCCTGGGCCTTCAAATGTAGGTATATCAGGAGCAACACCCGGGAATTCAATACCTGATGGAACTTCATTCAGTAAGAGTTCATGACGAGTAACTGCTTTGATTTCAACCTCTCTTTCAACCTCATCTCCATCAACAAATGAAACTTGGGCATTAAGGGATTCATTGGTTAATTGTATTTGTAAATCAACTAACCATCGACACTCAACTTCACCTTGATAAAGAACTTCTTCAAGCCATGCCACCATAGTATTATCCAAACTATTGGCAAGGTCAACACTCCATTCCCCTGTGTGTCTTGTAAGCCCTGACAAATCTTGTTCACCTTTTTGTGATAAAAGAATTGATTGCATACCTAAAGTGACCTCTTGGATTACCGATTCTTTTGTAGCACCGAAGGCACGGATACCCACATCCGCAGTAGTCGGTAAAATCCACCAACTCATTCCATTATCTCCTGAAAATGTATTTTTGTTGCTTGCTGGAACCTCATAGTTGAGGGAATCATCTACATCATCTCAACGGTCTGAAATCTGGAAGTGCCATGATAATTCGTCTAGCCTAGTCATCAATTTTTTGCGGTTAAGAACCACTCGACTAGTTTCTGCAGCAAGTACACATTCACACGCAGCATTTGCTAATCGTGCACCCTCAGCAAGACTTCGGCCTGCACCCAAGGCACAAGCAAGTGCTGTTGCCGCTGCATCATGCAATCCTATGAGTTGTTGTGGAACTTCGATTAAACATGGCAAAAATAGAGGAGCCTCATCTTTTTGATACAAGGTAGTGCCATCTTCTCCACCCAAGACTAGCATCCCCTGCCAATCATGTTCTTTGATGAAGTGGGCAGCAGTTGATTCAGCATCTGGAAGATTACTCCTTCTCCTTAGTAATTCCAATCCTCGGATTTCGAATAAAGCCACAGTAGCGCCCACAGTCCTGTGTAACCCTGTCAGTTTCGGGTCACAAATTACAGGTACTTCTGCCGCCTTAGCAGCAGCGATGACTTCAGCGGCTCCAGCATCACTAACGACTCCTTTTCCATAATCACTGAGAACAACTGCACAAGAACCGGGCAGAGCAGAACAAGCAGCCTTGGTTAATTTGTCAATAACACCTTCAGGGTATTCTTCACTAGATTCTTCGTCAAACTGTAAAATTAATTGATTTCGATCAATCAAACTTTCACGAGAACCATAAATTCTAGTTTTGGAAACTGTTTGAAGATGGGCAGCGATCCTAATGTCTGAGGTATCGACCTTTTCTTCATGCAATTGCTGAGCGATGATTTGACCATTTTCATCACCTCCAAGAATACAGAAAAATCTGACATTCATTCCTAAGTTAACTAATCCTCTAGCAATGTGGGCGGCAGCCCCTGCACTCTCTGTTTTGTTAATCACTTTTACAACTGGAACTGGCGCAAATGAATTGAGGTGATTTGCCCAACCGTGAAAGTAGCGGTCAAGAATCACATCACCCATCAAAAGTACTGGTTTTGCTTCAGGGGTGACAACCATCTCATGCAGCGACCGCAACAAGTCAATCTCATTTTGCACTACTTCGTCAAGCACCCCGCCAACCCCTTTCAGGTCTGCGAAAGGCCGAAGCCAAATCAACCCACCTATCTAAGAATGAAGAATAATCCACTCTAATTGCACTTTTGCGATATACTCGGGGTCAAGTCCAAGAGAGCGGGCGAGGGAATCTAACATCGCTTGTTCATCATCAGAAATAAACCCATCTTGCCAAGCAACTTCTAATACTTCAAGATAAGTGTCTGTTTGTTTTTCTGTGGATTCAATACGTTGTGAGGAGACTTCAGATTCTATTCTTTCGACGCTATCAGGTTCAAGACCGAGATGTAGAGAAATATCATCTAACATGCCTCTTTCATCAGCAGTCAACTGCCCATCCCTCCAAGCACGGTGAAGGACTTTTCTATACAAGTCAACTGATGGTGCGTCCTCTTCAATTTCTTGTTCATACATTGATTGGTCGTAATGATTTTCCGAATTTAGGTGGCTTAACACGTGAAGATATGGAATTTCATGGCCTGCAAATTCACCCAATGTGGTTTGACCTTCTTCCGTTGAAATCTCCCTCGAGGCTAACCCTGTCCTCATTGATTCAGAAGCAGAAATGCCAATTGGTGTCAAAAAGTAAACTCTACAGCGTTGTTTTGACCCTTCGACATGACGCGTTTCAACTTCAACTAAATCTTGTGCAATCAAGGATTTTAGCGTTCTAGGAAGGTGTTTTCTCGCAATTCCAACAGCCCCACTAATCCCAGCTTGTGTTTGTTCCTGCTTGCCTTCCCATTGTGATCTCTTCTTTGGGTGCTCAAAGAGGTGAATTAGCACTCTTTGCTCAACAGTGAAATCACTGAGTTTGCCTTTGCTACTCATACCACTCAACCCCTCTGAATAGGACTAACCTATCAAATGTGACGGAGACAAAGGGCGATTAACTCAAGTCTGAAAGGCGCGAGGCGTGAATATGGAGAGTGGGCCGGCGAAGAAGAGGACCATCGGCCCTTGCCTGCAAAATCCAGATGGTTGGGTGCTTTCGGGACCTGCTGCGCAGAGACTTTTCGATAAGTCAGGCATCGGAATTCCTCTTCCGAAAAATGAACTCTTATTGCAATCTTGCGAAGTCTTATTTTGTATGCGACATAGACATCTTGAGATGACGGAAAACTGGCTAGAAGAACAATTAGTCGAATCTGCAGAATTATTGCATGAAACCGCTGCATTGGAAGCAATGAGGGTCCCTGGTGAGCAGGTTGTATTAGCAAATAATGTGGCTAAAATATCCCCAAAAACAATTGTTTCAGAGGGTAGTTGGGCACTACGATGGTCACGCTCATCCAATCTCAAAACTGGATTAGCGGCTGCTGAAGTTGTTTGGGTTAGAGATTTTGAACCAATTCAATGGAACAGTCTCTACAGTTGGGCTGCTGAAGTTACTGCCTTAGGAAGAATTGCTGAAGTTCTAATTGTGGATGAAGAAATGGGTGTCACCACTTACAGAGTTAATCCAGCCAACCCATCAGGTGCTTTAGGTGAAATTGATTTGGATAATCTTCTCAAGTCTGAACCTAGTTTAGTTGGCGGCAGATGGGATGGCGCCTTTATGTCCAAAGATGTTGAACTTCCAGAACAAATTGGCACACCATTACCCGAAGGTAAGTGGCTAGATGAAGATGAAGTCAGAATATTAGAAGATGCAGCAGATGAAAATGGCAGTATCTCATTACTCAGAGATGTTCTAGCAAGAAAATTGCTACCTAGGTCTGGGTTCAAATATGGCACCCGGTGGAGACTATACGAACTGTCTATAGGAGAAGAACACGCGCCTTGGTTACTTCAACCAGAATGGCTAGCCCCTCACGATTGGGCCCAAGCCTGTTTAGCAGCAAGGCTTGCTAATGGCGTGCACAAAACCTGGTTGTGTGGGTTTCAAATTGAGGATAAATGGTGTTACCTAGCGTTGCAAAGACCACCTTCTGAGGGAAGATGGTCTGGTTTCCGTCACTAATGAGTCCCCAAATTATCAGTTCAAATCCACTGGGATTTCAAGCACTACCACCGCATCGTTCCCACCATCTTTCACATGATTCCGGGAAAAATTCAGTCTCCCATTTTCCACACATACCTGGGACAATTGAGTCCGCCATCTTTCACACACGCCTGGGAAAATTCAGTCCCCCATTTTTCACACATAACTGGGACAATTGAGTCCGCCACCTTTCACATGATTCCGGGAAAATTTCAGTCCTCCATTCCCCACACATAATTGTGACAATTGAGTCCGTCATCTTTCGCCCACCCTCCGCAAATTCAGCCGGCATCTTTCACCCACCCTCCGCAAATTCAGTCTCCCATTTTTCACACATACCTGGGACAATTGAGTCCGCCATCTTTCACACACGCCTGGGAAAATTCAGTTTTACTTTGCATCAGTCTCCCCCCCTCTCAGTAATTGACTATAACCTCGAACTCTGCCTAATCTAATATGGGCCGAACAGTATCAACATGGCGAATGCGTATAGAAGAGAGAATGGTTGCGTGGAATGCATTTCGCAGAGCATTACGAACTGAGGATAAATTGGCATTGGATGGGGCTGCTAATGCAGTTAGGGAGCGAGCCTCTGCTGGAGGATTAATGCCAACTGCCGACCCACTTGAACCAATGTTATTGTCTATAATAGTGGATTGTTTCGCCAGAATTAGGAGATTAGAAGCAAGAATGGAAGAATTAGAGCCATAACTATGCGGCTGTCGTGATAGAGTTGGATGAGACTAACGGTTGGATTCTTGATTGCCACCAAGATGGCGATGAGATGGTTACATGGGTTAAACTGGATGATTGTAAAACGATTTCATTTCGTGAAAAATGGCGGGTAGCACTCCACGTATCTGCCGATATCAATCGTTTAGAACAATTGTCACTATGGCTTGACCGTGTTGAAATGCATTATGAATTTGGAGATTTACAAACTCGTTTTGAACGACATCTCATTGAACTTGGAGCCACACGTGCTCGCTCAGTGTTAGCAGTTTCAACAAATCGCCCATCTAAATTGAAGAAATTAGCAGAAGTGATTGATGCACGAGGAAATTGGCATCACCATGAATTGTATTCTGTAGACCAGAAAATGGCTCAGAGACTTTTACTTGACAAAAAAGTCCACCCATTTGGAAGGGTGAAGATTTCTGACAACAAATTGACTGCGCTTGACAGTCGAACCGATATGGCATTAGAATTGCCACCGTTGACAATTTCCCACCTGTTTACAGATTGTTATGATAGCCACGGCCATCGTACTGCTAGTGCACCATTGAAAAAAATCATCATCACGCAACAGGGAACACTTGGTAAAGATGAAAAACATGGCAATCCAATAATAATTGAAAATGCTAATGAAGATGAGATGTTGAGATTATTTAATCAACAAATAGCAGAAATTGACCCGGATATATTGATTACAGATGCCGGTGATAGTATTGACCTACCTGCTCTGAGAAGACTTAGTGAAAGAGTTGGAAGACCCCTAAACCTCTCACGGAACTTGAACGATTTAGTGCCACGAACCCGCGGACGGACCACTTGGTCATACGGTAATCTTCTACGAAAAGAATCCTATCACGCCTTACAAGGAAGGTTACACATCGATATGGCAGGGTCTTTCATCGTTAGAGAAGGAGGAATTGCTGGATTGCTAGAATTGGCTCGCATGTCAGGTCTTTCGGGCCAAGATATTTCCCGTCTGTCTCCAGGATCTGCTATCAGTGCTATGCAAATGCGCCAAGCTATGGAAGATGGAGTACTTGTCCCGTGGAAAAAAAATCGACCTGAAGATGTAAAAAATGGTCTTGAGTTACTCGCTGCCGATCGAGGGGGACTTTACCTAGAACCAGTAATCGGCTCCCATAATGCTGTGGTTGAACTTGATTTCGCATCTCTCTTCCCTAGTATTATTGCCACCCGTAACATAAGTCCTGAGACTTTGAATTGCTCTTGTTGTGACCCAAAGACTGAACCTAGTAATAGCATAGATGGAAAATTGCCACTTTTGTTTGCTGATGCGGCCTGTGAAATTGAAAAGAGATTGGGGGCTGAAAATGAAATTTCAATGACTATGAAAGTCCCTGAACTAAATCTACATACTTGCACACGTAGACATGGATTCCTAGGCCGGGTTGTTGCCCCAATTATTGAGAGGAGAATGCAATTAAAATCGAGAAGGAAGAAAAAAGGAGATGTATGGGATGGCCGTCAAAATGCCCTGAAATGGGTGCTTGTCACCTGCTTTGGTTATACCGGATACCGTAATGCAAGGTTTGGTAGAATTGAATGTCATGAAGCCATTTGTGCTTGGGCAAGAGAGATTCTACTGCAAGCAATTGAAATCGCCTCAAAAGAGGGTTGGGAAACACTACATGCAATTGTAGACTCTATGTGGCTAAGTGATTTGGAAAATCGAGATGAACCAGCAAGATTGCGTTCTATAGAAAGAATAAGGGCAGAACTATTGAGTGAAATAGGTATACCTGCAGATTTAGAAGATACTTATCATTGGATCTGTTTCATACCTAACCGAACCACAGGAGTTGGTTCTTTGACCAAATATTTTGGATACGGGAACGAAGGCTGGAAAATACGCGGAATTGAACTTCGACAGCATTCAACTTGCGCTTGGATTGAGGAATTACAAACGACCTCTCTTCAAATCCTCAAAGATGACCCGTCCCGGACCGCCCAGCACCAAGTAACTGTTAACTTACATAAAGAAATAAAGAATTTGAAAAAGGGAATTATTCCACTTAAAGACCTCATTATTGCACGCCGCATACGCAAAGAATTGGGTGATGAACGTGTTCAAACAATTGCAACCGCTGCCCTTCTTAGAGCAGAAAAATTAGGACGACGAATACCACCTGGTAACAAGGCTAAGTTTGCCGTAGTTTCATGGCGTCACAAGCATAGTACTGAAAGAGTACGGCTAGCGAGCGAAATCGAATCGAAAAAAGAATCAACTTTCCAAGTCATAGGAGATGCTGAATTCTATGAACCACTTGCTAAGAGAGCAATATGGGCAATACTATCGCCGTTTGGCTGGGATGAATCAGGAATAGACCGTTGTAGACTTCATCCATTAACACTTGAATCGTTTTGCCAAAAGTCTGAAAGTGATGCTTGATTCCTTGGAAGAGGATGCCATATATGCCTAATTTTTTGTCCAACACAAGTCAAGGATAAACCACTTCTTTTCCTCCCTTGTAAGGATTCTAAATGTACCATGACATCACAATTATTTCGCAATTGAATGATATGTTCTTTTGGTAGTGGTGCACGACCAGCACAGCCGGCAGAAATTACCACACAAGCGCCACGGCTGGCTAATTCTCTAAGATTGTCCAAAGTCCTAGCCAACATTGCTCTGCCCTGTGAGCGTCCGACCTGTGGATCATTGAACATTGCCGCTAAATCATCAATAATGAATAAACGCGATAAATCACTCATCCCTTCACCTTCAGCTACCAATCTCTCTATCTGGGCCTTCAACTGGTGTGCAGTGTGGGCACGGCTAATTTGCAGACGCTTCAAAGCATCTTGCGGCTTGCATCCACGCCAATGGAGAAGGGGAACTAGATTCCCTGGGTCTATACGGCCAGCACCATCAACCCAATGAACATTCAACCCAGAAGACAACTCTGTTGCGGCAATTCTTGGCAAGATATGTTTTGATTGTCTTCGGTCTTCAAGTAATAGATGAATTGCTCCCAAGGTTAATGGCGGTAACATTCTTTGTAAACGAACATCACCCCAATTGACAATATTATTCATTTTGGTTGAATTGAGAGTTTCAAAATTGACATTATCTCCACCTACAACAGCATCATTTTCCCCACATCCAATCAAACCCGCTTTCATCTGATTCCACCGAATTATAGTGTGAACTAATCCACACCTACATCTTTCCCAAGAGAGGGTGAGGGGAGATGCTAAGTGAAAGTGATGAAAAATCAAAGGGATGATTGCGGAAATGTCAAGCACTGCGCAACCAGCCTAGTTCCATGTGCGGCCGCTTTGCCTTGCATACGGGCCAACAAACTCTTGCAGATTTTTTTGACACCCAGCCTCTTCCAGATATGTTGGTTCCTGAGCCGCGATACAATATTGCCCCATCAATGTGGCATCCAGTCATCCTAACTACGCCTCCAGTAGGAGAGGCCCAAGTTGTACCACGCCACACTAGATTAATGAAATGGGGGTTGATTCCTAGTTGGGCGAAAAGTGATTCAAAAATAAAACCAATAAATGCTCGCAGTGAAACTGCTTCTGAAAAAAGTATGTTCAAGCATTTACTCAATAACAAACGCTGTATTATTCCAGTTGATGGTTGGTATGAATGGTGCCAAGACCGGGGAGGAAAGAGGCCATTTTGGCATCACCAGTTGGACGGTGAACCAATTGCCTTAGCAGGACTTTGGTCTTCATGGTCTTCATCAAATGGAGAAACGGTGGAGTCTTTCACAATTCTAACTTGCCAATCTAGAGAAAATTTTCAACATATTCACCATCGAATGCCAGTTATCCTTGCTCCTGAAAATTGGCAAGTTTGGCTTGACACGGACGTGGGTTCTACTCAAGCAAATGAACTGATTGACCCAGATACAGTACATTCAGCAACTGTTGAAATAGACTTTTACGAAGTATCAACTGCAGTTAACAAAGTGGCAAATGATTATCCACAATTAATTGACCAGATTAAATTGTAGACTAAAACAAATCATCCAAATCTGGAATTGAGTTAGGGTCAGTTGAAACCCCTACCCTGTGCTGCTGAGCAGGTTGTGCGCTGGGCCTATCTGGACCAGAAAAATCCTCAACACCATCAGAAATACTCTGTGGGCGAGGTTCACCATTCTCATCTTCGATTAATTGTGACAAGTATCTTTCTGCATGCACATTTTGCTGTTGTTGTTGCCCGGTTTGGGGTTGGGCAGAAAATTGTGATTGAATTGTCGGGGATAAATTCCCTTGGCCAGCCGTATTCAAGTGATTAATCGCTTGTTGCCTTCCTGCTTCTCGAATTTTTGATTGCGGGGATTTTTTCTTTCGCATGCCCAATAGAACTGACAGTGCGAGTAGCCCCGCCATTGTGATAATCAAATTTGCAGGGTCTGAGAAGAAGCGAACTAATTCACCACCCTGTTCAAATTGTTCAGCAGTGAGCACAACCTCAATACTTTGCTCCAAGCCTTGCGAATCACGTAAAACAATTTCACCTCTAGCAATCATACCCGGTACTAACAACCCATTTGGAGAAATTGACAGGTTTAAGGTAGAACCGTCACCTAAATTTTGAGTTGGCGAGGTAGTTGCAATCCTTTCAATTGGACCCTCCAATCTAACTTCCCAAACTTGTTGACCTAATCCTGTAAACTCAAGGGGAATTAGAACAAATCCTTCCTCGCTTGAAGAAATATCATTCTTAAATTCTGAGTTCATTAGACGTAATCCAATAGTATGGAATTCAATACTTACTTGTTGAGGTAGGGATGAGCCACAGGTAAACTCACCCGTCAAACGCGCCTCTCCTCCAACTATACCAGGAGTATCCCACCGAAGGGTTCGAATGACCGATTCCCCCGCAGAAAGTGCTGCCGTTTCGACTATTGAAACTGTTCTTCCATCACTAGAACTTAGATTTTCATTCAAGGTGCACGGAGATGAAGAGTTCACTGTCACCAACAAATCTTCATCTTTCAAAAGCTGAATCGGGTGGTGAGGAGGAAGTACCTCAAAACTAGGCAATCCGGTAGTGGAAATAGAGAGAGAAAGTGAGGTGGAATCAACTGCTGTTACCTCAACAACCCAGTTGACTTGACGTCCGTAGTGGTCTACCAAAATCCGACCTTCTGCGCCAAATTTCCCGCCTGTAGTGAAAGTATCGCCACCACTACCTTGGTCATTGCCTGAAAGTAGGCCATTATCACCATCCGCCTCTAGTACATACAACCAAGGAATATCTGGATTTGTATTGATTAAATTCTGTTCTTTGTCACCTACAGATGTATCTTGAACTGTGACTAATAATCCGCTGCCAGGAAGTTCACTATCAAAGCCATTCGAACCTCTGAAAGCCATCCACACACGTTCACTTGGTGAAATTTGTATGAATAAACCAGAACCCGCCGAAGAAAGCGGGGTTAGAACATAATCTTGAGTGCCACCTTGGTTGTTGACAGAAATTTCTGTCGCCCTCTCAACTCCAATTAAATCAAGGGTCGCTAATGATGGTAATGCGGGAGTACGGCCATTTACACCATTCCAATTTCCGCTGGCCATTACATCCCAATCGCCAACACCATTCCAATCTTCACCTGTACCCTGCCCGTGAACATCATACAAATCGAGTGCGCCCATTTGGTGAAGCATTTCATGGATTATTGTACCAAACCCTGAATCGAAACCAGCAATTGTGTAATGGTCAAATTTGTAACCGTCAACCTCAACCATTGATGCTAGTGGACCATAGTGACTCCAAATGGCACCAGTTCCACCATTATCTTCCTGAACCTCAGCAGTGTGGATAATCAAGAAACGATCAATCCAGCCATCTGAATCTAAGTCAAATTGAGAGAGGTCTACCCCCGATAGTGAGTTTTTAATCACTGAAGAGGCTAATCCTGCAGGTCCCTCTGAACCGTCTTGTCCTACATCTCTAACAGTACCGTCATCTTCACCCCAATAGGAATCTGGATTTTGTGCATGGTAAACCGTTGGAATGATAGTGACAGATAAGGTAGTGGCACCACCGGTAGCCTCTGAAATGTATTCATCGGCACCATTTGTACCAGTCAACAAAATCTCAGCCTTCTGAACATTCCTAAATCCTGTTTCCGGAGCGTTGGGGAAATCAACTACTACTACCAACCAACGCTCCTCAGATTGAATTTGCACACTAGGAGCGGTATTCTCAATCCCCCCAGTGAAATCATCAAGATAATCAAAGAATGGCCCAATCCTCCTGGGGTCTTCACTTACATACCACCCTGCAACCAATATCATCGCCGCAATAGGTATCGCAATGATTGGCCTCATAGTTTTCCGCTCCACCGCGTGTGTATTGAATGATACGCCATCATGTATTCAAATTATTTTCATCTAATCAATCAAATTGACGTCAATCTTCTCCGAAATTAGAATTCCATTATGCACCCATATCTCATTTACCTGTAATCTCAAACCCCAAGGTTGAATTGGATTTGAGGTGGAAATAAGATGAACTGGTAATTTTTGTTTTTGTAAAATCTCCATTTGAGCACGCGCCTGTGCTTTTTTTGACCAAGGACGCGATGCTCTGGCAAGGTCAATTCGGTTAGCTAATTCAATATATTCTGGAGTTGCCATATCACCGTGAATGGTTGTTGATAATTGATTCAATCCAGAAATTGAACAATTCATATTGGCTAATGAGCGCTTCATATTTCCTGGCGTAGGTGAACCATCACAACCGCCGATCACAACATCTGTAATTTGCTCTCTTGCTACTCTTTCACAAAGTGCCCCTACTTCATCTGAATTAAGGCAAATGGCATTGGCTGACATCAAACCAATATTAGCCCCGACAGCCTCTTGATTGACACGAGGACAAACATCAGCACAGGAGCAGTCAACCATCAAAACCCTTCTTTCACCACCTTCGGAATCAAATACAGTCTTGGCAATTCTTCCACGAGTACGGCTTGTCAATGGTGAAAGATTTGCAATGAACTCACTACCAAAAATAAGTGTCAAGGCTGCTGCCAAAAAAAGTCCTTGAAATGCGATTGGTGTTACAACATACAATATAGTAACTGCAACAAAATGCAGGCGCAAACGCAAAGAATCGAGTGGGTCGTCACCAATTAAATCAAAACCTCTTCCCACCGTTAAACCTAGAGTTTGAAGGAAAAACAACAGTACAAACCATGTCATTGCTAGAGCCATTCCAAACAGTGAAACCACATCATAATGAGCACCCACACCCTCAATCATTCCGGCATTATTAGCCATCTCAACTAGGCGAGGGAATCCCAAAGACCAACCCCCAATGACCAAAACTGACCCACCTAATAGACCAGTTGTAACCATTGTACCCAGCCATGCTTTTTCGCGTTGGAGCAAACCCGGTTCCGCAAACTTCCACAATTCTAACGCGGCCCACGGCAATATTGTCCAGATAGCAAGTAACCCCACCGCCGTCCACTTGGTGTCAAGCCATGCATAAGGGCTGTATATCGTCAGAGAACCAGCACCCTCTGCAAGTGGGATTCTTGCCAGCCACCATGCAAACATTTCATCAACAAGGAATGCCCAAATAATTGCAACAATCAAAAATACCAAGACTAGACGTTGGATTCTCTTGCTGGCTTCTGATAGGTGAACCAACACATGCTGAGATGAATCAGTGGGGACAACCCCGTCCAAAATAACACCTCAGAGTATATCCTTCACGACAGGCTCTGCTCGTGCTGATAAAACAGTGCGGTAGACTCCGTATGCGGCCCAAAAACCGCAGAAAATTGCTGGCGCGTAGAGATATGCATCTGCTCCTGTTGCCAGCCAATTCAATCCAACTAGGAACATTACAAAGGAAATTAATCCTCTCTTCAAGCCTTCTGGATAAGCGAGTTCCTTTGCCAAGTGAGTTGGTCCCCCACCGTTTTTACGCTCAAAGATTTCACGTTGGAAAACTGCGCCAACTATTAACACACACAATGAGGAAAAGAATAGGGTGTTTCCGGTTGTGAATACACTTTCTGCTAATTCTAATTGCTTTTCATGCTCTATTGCTGAAGGGTCTGGTTCACTAACAAATAGGCTCTGATAATCGCCCACGCTGATTACCCTAGTAGTCAAATCTGCTTGAGCAGATGTGCTTGATGGGGAGGTGATAGTGAATGAAAGTAGATTCCATGCGTCTCCATCATCATTCGCTCCATGTCCATCAACAGAATTTCCAGCGAGGTAGAATGAGACATCTCCGATGTCACTTGATGGTGATGTCCAAGTAATCACCCACTGGGCTGGATCTGTTGTTTTTGAGTGAGATATGTTTTCACTGGTTGAAGACGCTGACTCTGGGTCATCACCGCCCTCTGCCGGACGGACATCAACGTCATCTCCCCAAGAGAAAATGCCGAGTCCGTTTGATGACATCATGAATCCACCTGCGGTGTTGGATGAATGTGAGATTGTGATAGTCAAATCATAAGCAGTATCAACTTGGTATGCTGAAGGTACACCCGAAATAGATACGACTACCTCCGCTGATGGCCCAGATGCAGCAGAAGGTGCTGCTGAGCCGTGACAGTTGCAACCTGTCAAAACGGTTGATTCACCTGTCATGTTAGATTCAGGTGGTCCACCTGATGATGCCAAAACTTGGGCTGCAAGCAGTAATACGAGAGAAATCACTAGTATTGAACGAGTTGCAGTTGCTCGCATGGCCACACCTGTATTTACCTCGACCTGTGGGCGCTTCATAACGGTTGCTCGCAGGCTCCCCCTTAGGGGAGCCCAGTATTCACACGGAGGCAGTTTTCAGAGAAGACTAATTCAGAGTTCTTTCAGAGCTGAATTCAATTCGTTCATCATCTTTTTACCGTCACCAAATAGCATCATTGTCTTGTCTTCATAAAACAAGTCATTGTCTACTCCAGCATATCCTACATTGAGACTGCGCTTGATGACCACAACAACCCTAGCCTTGTCTGCATCAATAATTGGCATTCCACCAAGTGGACCTTCTCCAGAACGTGCGACTGGGTTGACTGTGTCATTGGCGCCGATTACAAGAGCGACATCACATTCTGGCAACTCTGAATTGATGTCATCCATCTCAATCAATTGCTCATATGGCACATTCGCCTCAGCGAGAAGGACATTCATGTGCCCAGGCATTCTACCAGCAACTGGGTGAATACCATACTTGACTTCTACATCTTGAGACTCGAGTAAATCTGCAAATTCTTTCACCGTATGTTGGGCTTGAGAAACTGCCATTCCGTAACCAGGAATGATTACACAAGACGCAATACCATCACAAACCATTGCGACTTCTTCCGGGTCGCTTCCAACTTTTGTTCGAGTGACTGTTTCACGACCTCCGCCTCCAAAAGACTTGAAGAGAACTGCTGACAGAGTCCTGTTCATTGCTTTACACATGATGAATGTTAGAATCAACCCTGCAGCCCCAACCATTGAGCCGGCAATAATCAGCACATTGTTGCCAATTACGAAACCTGTGAAAGCAGCAGCAATTCCTGACATGGAATTCAACAGACTCACAACAACGGGCATATCTGCGCCACCAATTGGCAACACAAACAATACCCCTAGAATACAAGATGATGCCACTAAACCGTAGATGTAATCAGTATTGTTTGGCTCTTGAATTGTGAGAACAATTAGTATAATCGATGTGAGAAGTAATCCTACTTTCACAATATTCAACCAAGGTGGCCCCCAGGTAGGGAAACTGACCCATTTCCTGCGTCCCCTGTCATCCTTCTTTGTAAGTGGAATATAGAAACCACCCATCAGTTTGCCCATGGCCATCAAACTACCTGTTAGTGTAAGCCAGCCTACTAAACCTGACAAGCCTATAGCCACCCAAATAGCGTAGAGTTCAACTCCTCCTGAAGGAACATTTCCAGCCTGTAATCGACCCAAAACTTCGGACAATCCGACTAATGCAGAAGCAGCCCCACCAAATCCATTGAACAGAGCCACAAGTTCAGGCATTCCTGTCATTTCTACACGAATTGCCAACCATGCACCAATGACGGTTCCAATTACTAATCCACCGAATATCAATTCTAGACCGATGAAACCCTCACTGTACATTTTCGCTAATGTTACTAGTACAGCCAAAAGCATCCCATAGGCACCCAATCGGTTGCCATCAGGAGCGGTTCTAGGGCTTGACAATTTTTTGATGCCGATAATGAAAAGTGCGGCTGAAACGAGATATCCAATATCCCAAACTACTGCATCAACCATTCTAAGCACCTCCCTTCTTCTTGCGCTTACCAGCAATCATTTCCAACATTCTGTTGGTCACCATAAATCCACCAACGCAGTTGATGGTAGCGAGAACTAATGCCGCAAAGGCAAGCCATGCAGCAGTGCCTGGGTTGCCATCATTGAAAGCAGAGTTTGACAAAATTAAGGCACCTACGATTGTAATTCCAGAAATCGCATTGGCACCAGACATCAACGGTGTGTGCAACGTTGCTGGAACCTTGCTAATCAACTCAAATCCGAGGAAAATTGCCAAAACAAAGACCGTAATACTGCCAATAAGTGCTGTTAATGTGAGGCTCATTGAACCACCTCCCCGAGACGTGTTTGCTTTTCGTGCATCGTACCACCTGTGCAAATCAGAACCCCACCCATTCCTGGAATGTGGAACTCACTACCCTCAGGTGAACCGACTAAAATGTCATCTTCTAAATCTAAGGTTAACTCTCCCTCCTTTACTAAAGATGCAACAAATGTTGTGAGATTGTTTGAGTAGAGCATACTCGCAGTTGATGCTAATTGACCGGCTAAATTTGGAGTACCTACTATGGTCACCCCATTATCAGTTTGAGTGATTTTACCAACCTCAGTTAGTTCACAGTTGCCTCCGACATCTGCATTCATGTCAACAACTACTGAACCGGGCTTGAAATTAACAACTGCACTCGCTGGCACTGTGATTGGCGCTGGCCGGCCGAAAATTCTTGCAGTTGTTACGATAACATCAGCATCTGATGCAACCTCACAAACTGTGTCGTTGACCTTTTGGATGAATTCTGGGGTCAACGGTTTAGCATATCCAGATTCATCTTCGAAATCATCCATTCCATCAACTTCGATGAAACGGCCACCAACAGATTCAATCTGTTCTGCGGCGGATTTCCTGACATCAGAGGCATAAACAATTGCTCCTAAGCGCTTGGCTGTTGCAATTGCCTGTAAGCCAGCAACACCTGAACCCATGATGACAAACTTAGCAGGTCTAACTGTGCCAGCACTAGTGGTCATCATTGGAATCCCCTTTGGTGCGTGGGCAGCACCAGTAAGAACTGCCTTGTACCCAGCAAGATTGTCTTGGCTACTATTGACATCCATTGCTTGTGCTCTAGAAATCCGACGAGGAATCATATCCATGCTAAAAAGTGTAATTTTTGCATCCATCGCTTCTTTTACTCGCTCTGGATTTCTGAATGGGTCAGAAACACAAGCAACCATCTGTCCTCCTTTCATGCCACTTAATTCAGGCATCCCAATAGAAATCACAATATCTGCAGACAATGCAGTGGCCCTGTCAGTCACTGTAGCACCAGCATCAGTATATTCGGAATCGTGATGATGGGAAGAAATCCCAGCACCAGATTCAACCAACACTTCAAAACCCATTTTTTTCAATTTCTTCATTGAACCTGGAACAATAGCGACTCTGGTTTCCCCATCTGCCTCTTTCACAACTCCTAATTTCATGGTTGAACACACCCGCTGGAACTGTCTGCCCGTAGGGCAACCCCATTCATCAGCAAGGTTGCGACTTAGACGAGGTTCTTGAATGTCGCTCAAGAGGATGCATACAGAAGTTAGTGTAGTTTTTACACTTTGACGAAGAGTTATCGTAAATTGATGAAGCGGTTAGTATTTGGATGGAGCACCCCCCGATGCGGTTCACACAAGGTGGAGAAGATGAGTAGTGGAAAAAAGAAAATCGCGGTAATCGGGGCTGGAAATGTAGGTGCTACGTGCGCTTTTGTGTTAGCTCAGAAAAAATTGGGTGATATTGTTTTACTCGATATCTTTGAAGGATTTGCCAAAGGAAAGGCATTGGATATGAGTCAAGGCGGTCAAATTCTCAACTACGATGGTAGTATCACCGGCACAGCAGATTACGCCGACATCGCTGGAGCAGATGTTGTCGTTGTGACATCAGGATTCCCAAGACAGCCAGGCATGAGTAGAGAGGATTTGATAGGCAAGAATGCAGATATAGTCACACAAGTTGGAACAGGCATTCGTGAACATGCTCCTGATTCAGTCATTGTCATGGTTACCAACCCATTAGACTTGATGACTTACCACATGCAAAAAGTGACTGGATTCCCACATCATAGAGTGGTCGGCCAAGCCGGAATCCTTGACTCAGCCCGTATGACCCATTTTGTAGCCCAAGAGATAGGTTGCTCAAATGAGGATGTTCAGGCAATGGTACTTGGAGGACACGGAGATACGATGGTCCCCCTTCCGCGTTATACTACAGTTGGTGGAATATCCATTACTCAACTTTTAGACTCAGACACAATTGACGCTATTTCTGAAAGAACCGCTGGAGGCGGCGGTGAAATTGTCAAACTTCTAGAGCGGGGAAGCGCATTTTACGCACCGGGATCCGCCGCGGCAATTATGGCTGAAGCAATTGTAAAAGACCGAAAGAGGTTGTTACCGTGCTCTGCTTATCTCACTGGACAGTACGGACTAGACGATATTTACATCGGTGTTCCTGTGACCTTGGGTAAAAATGGAGTTGAAGGTATCATAGAATTAGAGTTAGAGAGTTCTGAACTTGGAAGCCTTCAAGGTTCTGCAAACTTCTACAAAGAACAACTCGTTGAACTTCTAGGATATTAAAGACACAATATCCTCTGCCAGAAGGAACATTGGCCTAGCGGCGGATTTAGAATGTGGTTGCCTGTGGCGAGAATATGGCACAGCAGCACCTCTACCTAGAACACGATGGCAAAGTGCTACTCGTTGACAAAGATGGAAATGGGCCGCAAATTCCTGTTAAAGGTCGAGAATCCAAGACCGGCTGGGTGTATCGGCTACCTACTGAAGAAGAAGCAAGTGAGTTAGGACTTACTTGGGTTGTTAAGAGAGTCAATCGATTTGATTTCGAGGATAGTACACACGAAGTAACTCATGCCCAACCTGAAATCGAATGGCCAAGAGATTGGGCATGGAAAGACAACTTGATTTCTGATTCAGCAGTCCACCCTGTAGCCCGCGAATCAGCCTATAGAACACTACATAGAGTGGTTGCAAAAGTTGTACTCCGAAACCCTAGCGGCCAACTATTATTGCAAAAAGTGAAGCGCGGATTCTTCACTGGCCACTGGACTTTACCAGGAGGTTTCCTTGATTATGCAGAACACCCTAGGCGCGGTGCAGAGCGTGAACTGTTTGAAGAATTAGGAGTTGAATTAAAACTGCCAGACCCTCGTGGTGAGGCTGGGATTATTCAGGAAGGAGTTGATAGATTCATTGTTCAAGAACGAATTTTTAATGCAGAGGGAATTGACTGGGTATCATTCACGTATCTTTTGGATGTTCCCGATGGATTAGAATTTGTTTGCAAACCAGATGAAGTCGAAGAGGCTCGCTGGTTTGATGTGGAAGAAGCCATGGCTATCGGTGCTTCTATGTTCGATATTGATGCTTTCAGAATGCTTCTAGAGGAGGATTGAGATTGTCCACCAATGAAAATCGAGAGACAAAAATATTGTTCACAATGGTTGGATTGACTTTCGTCACTGCAATCGTGTCTCAATTAATGATGCAATTAGGAGGTGGGAAAAGAAAAGAGATAATGGATCTCTCTGACCAATTAATTTTCTTTAACCACCCAGTTATATTTGAAAATGGTCTACCACCTTACATTTCTTCGGCGGGAGTTTTTGCCCCTGAAAGCATTGTATTTGGAATAGGTTTGTCAATTGTTGGCGCAATGATGATGTGGCTATCAAAACAAGTTTGGCATCAAACTCACACACGATTACAAGGGGAAAACACTGCAATAATTCACTCTAAAACTAATCATGCTGGCCTGATTGCTGGACTGATTGGAGGTTTTGGCCTAATGATTTTGGCCTGGACTCCTATGCATACCAAATTATTCCTGCATCTAATTTTGGCAACGCTAGTATTTTCATGTTCAATATTGTGGACTGTATTGGTAACTATTTCTAGAACTATACTTGATGCAGAAAAGGAGTGGAGAGGGCACAAAATAACCCGATTGCGATGGACCAGCGCAGGTATTGCATTCTTTTCGATGCAACTTTCTGCCCTTACATTCGTAATTTTTTCCCCCACTGTTTCAGCATTTTTTGAATGGGTACTTTTCATCTCTCTAAACTTTGGTTTACTCACCTTCTACACTGTTTTTGAAAGTGATAATTTTGAGGAGGAGTGAATATGATTACTCTACTTATCGTATCAGAACCAGACATTGCTTCGACAATACAAGGAGATGCACTTCTCGCCCGTGGGGGATGGTCTGAAAATCCACCCGTTGAGAATGGCAAGTCTTTCGCGCACACCCTAAAACCCGTACATCTTTGGTGGTTTCCCGGTCGAATACTGATGGAGGATGACCTAGACAAACGATACTCTGAGCATTCAGCAATGGCTGTGAAAGAAGTGATTTTCCTATCCCGACATTTTGCAGCAAGTGGACTTCCTAGTTTGACATTACATGTAATTGGTGTACCTGGCGAATCACCTGTTGGTGAATCCGCAGAATATGGCGGAATTAAGGGAGAAGTGGTTCTACCGAACCCACGATTTGCGCAGTGGTATCGGCGCATGCATCAAGCCGGAATTGAGCATGGATTAATTCCAGAATTTGACATGACCATAGAGACAACTCATCACGGCCCTAGCCTTTCAGTCCCGACTATGTTTATCGAAATTGGCTCATCTGAAAGTCACTGGGATAGACGCGATGCTGCAGAGGCGTGGGCAGATGTCATCTCAGAAGGCCTTGGATTAGACGGTGGTAATGGACTAGGTGACTGGGAAAGCCTCTCATCAGAACAAAAAAGCCGGGCAAAAGTGATGCTCGGAATTGGTGGTGGCCATTATGCTCCACGACATACCGATGTGATTAGGAAAACCAATTGCTGGGCTGGCCATCAACTAGCATCTTACGCCCTAGAGATGACTAGGCCTGAAGACAACGATTGGGACCCATTAACAGGTGTTTTGCCTCTCGGACAATGGCAACATTCGATAAAAGTAGCATTAGAGAGTACAAAACTCGCTTTTCAAGGTGGGCAGGTAATCGCCCACCTAGACAGAAAATCGTTCAAAGGATGGCAGAGGAGAGCAGTAATACGTCTTTGTGAAAATCTAGATTTACCTATTGGAAGGACAAAAGATTTCGATTGAGTTAAGTGGGTAATTGTCAAAGAGCGGGCGCGGACTTCCGATATCAGGGGCGAAGGCATTGGGTCTATTCGGAAGACTGATTGTTGGGGTTTTACCCATCACTCCGAAGTTCCTTGTTGGTTGGGTTTCTAAGCGATATGTCGCCGGGAAAAACTTAGATTCAGCAATGAAAGTGATGAAAAAATTAGGTGATAAAGAAGGGTGTTGCTTCACTATAGATGTATTAGGTGAAGAAATTTCTACGCTGGATGAAGCAAATTATTTTCTCACAATCTATGAACAAGTAATTGATGAAATAATTAGCCAAGGACTAGATGCTAATATCTCGATAAAACCAACTGCTTTTGGCCTATTAATTGATGAAGAAGTAGGCCTAGAAAATATCAAACAATTACTTGAAAAGGCCGCCAAACATGATATGTTTGTCCGATTAGATATGGAGGACCACAGAGTAACTCAATCAACAATTGATATTGTGTTGAAAATGCATGAAATCGGATTGAATAATGTTGGAGTCGTACTACAAGCGAGATTATTCAGAACATTAGACGACATAAATTCCATCTCTTCGATTCTTGGAGGTGACACAGATATACGTATTTGCAAGGGAATCTATCTTGAATCCGCAGATATAGCCCACACCGATTACACAGCAATCAATGAAGCATATTCAGATGCATTATCTTTGATGCTGAAAAATAATTCTTATTGTGCAATCGCAACGCATGATAAGCCAGTGGTTTCAGATTCGCTGTCTCAACTTAATGAAAATAAGATGGGGCCATCAGTAACAGACCCACGGAAAGGGGCGTGCCAAACAGGAGATGACAAGGGGCCAGGATATGAATTCCAAATGCTGTTGGGAGTTCGTGGTGAAATGAGAAGAAAACTTCTCAAAGAAGGCCATAAAGTCAGGGTATATGTCCCATTTGGGGAAAAATGGTATGAATATAGCATGCGAAGATTAAGAGAAAATCCAGATATCGCTTGGCATGTTGCAAAGTCATTCATGATGCCATGGTCACGCTAAAAAAAAGATTATTCTTGACGTTCTCGGTAAACCTTCTTCGAGCGAATATTTTCAGCACGGATTCTTTCTTGGTGCTCTTCACGTCCAGAGAATTGTTGTCCTTTCCAGCGACCACGTTCTAATCGTCTCTTTTCTTGGGCATCCTCATAGGTAGGTGGCAAGTGTAGAAAAACTCGACGAATATTTACGGCTTTCATTTTACCATTTAGTGTTCGACCTTTGCCACTGTGCAAAGCACGAATGCGCCATAATCCGCTAGAATGTTCAAATATAGATCCACAGTGAAATTCTTCATCAGGCTCGCACATTATTGAATCTGAAAATGATAAATCACCATCGGTAAAAGTCAACTTTACTGCCACTTTATCGACTCTAGTTGCCCATATCATCCTGACACCCTCAGCACTAACTTGGTTAGATGATGTTGCATCTGGCATTTCAAGGCGGGTGATTTCCCAAACATATTCACCATGCTCAAACTGGTCACCAAGAGAAAATACTTCATCAATATCAATCTCCATGGTTATCTGTTTAGAATCAGCCCCTTCAGATAAAGTGAAGCGAACTTCAGTAGATTTGGGTGGGCGTAACTCAATCTTGTGTACTCCGTTACAAGTGTCACACTGCACTAGGTGGTCAACCCCTTTCCCTTTCTCAGTAGTTCGTAAAATTTGGTGAATGACTTCTTCTTCACAGGTTGGACAAAACGCGAAGTTGTCGAGATCAACATCCTCCTCACCAGTGTCTTCCATGGGCATCCGGCCTAACCCATCCCTCTTGAACCCGACCCACACTCTGAAACCAAATTCAAGGCAATCATTGAACAGGTGTTTGTGTTGCGAAGCGGCATGGAAGAGGAGGTGCACCCACTCGACGAGTTACTTTCCAAGAGTGACGATTTAAGTCGTGATGAACCTCAGATAGCCGCCAACATCGGTGAACAATTACAGCACATGGAATTGCAATCCTTACCACTTAGTGTAAGACGAAGAATACGCGATGTTGTTGCACGCGTTAATCCTCAAAATGTTGTAGAAGTAGGGGCAGGAATTGGTCACTTATCCGCTTGGTTGTATGATTTGTGGCAGGATGAAGAATTACAACCAGAACGTTATGTTCTCGTTGAAGGAGGAGGGAAGTTCGGAGTTATTTTGAAGCGTTTAATGCAGAGATATGATGCTGGGAAATGGAGTGATGTCATTGTTGGAGACTGGAATGATATTGTGTCCACTCAGCGGGCTTGGGTGGCAGCGAATGCTAGTAATCCGCTAGCTGCAACTGAAAAATCACCATTGCCTGAATCCATTGATGTATGCATCATAGATGTGGGATGGAAAAATCAGAATGAATGTGTGATGGGGGCTACCCCCTTACTCGGCGAGCATGGATTACTTCTGACATCAGAGCCGGAAGTTCCTACAGAGGATGAAGTAGATGAAGAGAAAATAGCCGCCTTCAATGAATGGATAATGTTAATCAAAATGCTGAATGAAACCCATGATGTGGGATTTGTACCCATGTTTGCAGGGACGCTTATTGGAATCAAACGCCGTTCGACAGACTAAGTGAATTACACCATTCAAGAATTAGCAGTAGATATCAAGGCCTCTACATTGAATATCCC
>Ga0209992_10000178_pt1 | contig 88300 bp, 73 predicted proteins | sample 2SBtaG_2_FD_182564 | JGI IMG/M metagenome (GOLD analysis project Ga0209992, IMG submission 182564) | Deep subsurface microbial communities from Kolumbo volcano to uncover new lineages of life (NeLLi) - 2SBTROV12_ACTIVE470 metaG (SPAdes)... | ecosystem: Environmental > Aquatic > Marine >... | reverse complement strand
TTCCAAAACAAAACGTTTCATTTTTCACCGGATGGGTGAGTTGACAGAAGCGTCTATTTTAACAGGTATGTCTTTCTTTTTCAGTGCTTTAGACCCTTTGTCCGGGGTTGAAGTCACGGATTCAGGTCTAATATTGCCGATTTTATTTTTGATCCCATGTGGGTAACTGTGTTGGTAAATTCGACTGCATTGGCAATTTATATATAACGCAGATTTCCTCGTCTTCCAACCAATGGATATTTTTTTATGATGAATGCTGTTGTGGGTTACCGGTGGTGTGGATATCTTGTATTAAACTCATGATCCACGTCCTGTGAATGTTTAAGAGTTTATTGATCGTATTAGAACATTTGCGAATCGTTAACTATTAACGAAGGAGATCGATACTTTGATTACAGAACAGAAATACAATCAATATATTGCGATTTTAATGCAGCTTGTGCAGGTGATTGAGGTGCATTTTCTGAATTCTACGATAAATACTTCATACCGAACGCGACATTTGAATATATGCCGAATGCGACGAAAAATGTGGGTAGGGAGGTAACCGTTTCTTTTTGGCTACAAGTGCACGAAATTATGCACGAGAAAATCCAACGACATCGTTCGTTGGTCATTTCCAAGAACTAGATTGCAATAGAGGCGCCGATTGATTTTAGATGTAAAAAAGATCTCGAATGGGTTGGTGTCAAACATAGGGCGGGCAGCTCGTTCAGATTGATGATGTCTGCGTTTTACGATATAAGTGCGACCGATAAATATGAATACGTGCGTGTATATTCTATTTATCACCCTGATTATCAGTTGTAACGACGTATTTGGGTGAAATCCAGCGACTTTCGGACAATCGTTGATCTAGCTAAGATCCCCTGTAACATTGGTCGTCGCGACCGATTTACTGTTAATGTCTTTCGGTCACCTCAGCCGTTTTCGTATCTTATACCTAAGCAATCAAAGATAGTCTTTGTCAATTGTGGTCGGCAAAAGGTAAAATAGGCGGATCTAAACGAATTCAGCTTAGGTCCACAACGAGCAAAATAGAAAATTGGCGCCGACGCCTGCAAAATTTGAAAGATAAACTAGATCAACAACAAACCCTGCCTGCGAAATTTGGCTGTCCTGATTTACAATTATGTACTACAGCGACGATAACCAAGGAATTGGAGCGGTATGCGTGAATTGGACACGTGTATTCTCCTTAATCTGGTAAAAAAACTTATTGTGGTAACCGTAACGTTGAGATAGACGGACATGTGGTTGAATATTTCCAGGATATCTCAGCACCTAATTCGATGCCCAATTCGAAATCAGGGATAGGGCAGTGTGTCTTCTCCAACGAAGAAAATTAGCGAATATTTATTTGTTTAGGAAAATCGTGTGAATATGTTTGAGGGGAACAATCGGTGCCAGGTTCAAGTTGAGGCATACTTAAATTTTTCACACAAAAAATTTTATTGGAATTCAAGTTATGGGCTTCCTATAACTTCGTTAAGTGAATGCAAATGGAGTTTGTAGTTGTTCATTAAGATCTATGATCTGATCGGAAAGTAGAAGTGCGAGATAATTTAATATTCACCCAAAAAAGGAAAGTATGAAATGAGTAAAGGTACAGTAAAGTGGTTCAATGCGGACAAAGGTTTTGGTTTTATCACTCCAGATGATGGGGGAAAAGATCTGTTCGTGCATTATTCAGAAATCAAAAGCGGCGGCGGTTATGCAACGCTCAATGAGGGCCAAGCGGTAGAATATGAAGTGGGGCAGGGTCAAAAGGGACCATGTGCCAACAATGTCGTGCCAGCTTAAGTTCATTTAGGTTCTGCGTGGATGGACGTGTTGCATCTTGTAAGGCCAGCCGATAGCTCTTGGCTTCTGGCTGCAGGGCAAGGTCTGCTTAGAAGTGACTTAAGGCAATCGCAAAATAGGGTTTGAGGAATAAGAAAGTGAAGAGAATCGCGACTTAGGTCTACGCCTAATTCCTTAGAAAACGCCGATTATCTACGGAGAATTTTCTTAAAACGGATTTAACGTAGACGGCGTTGATTGTAGGTGGGAGACCAGTAGTATTAATCGGGCTAGGCGTTTGGCTTAGTGCGGGTTGCGAGCGATCGGTGGGAAGTGGATTTGGCGATAAACGCCCTACCGGGTTCTCGTTATCGGAAGCAGTCGCGTCTCATATGGGAGCCGTCCATTTATTATTCTGGGATACACCGCTATCTGAAGCTGATCGCCGATGTTTTAATCGCGCGTTACCCTCGTTTTCGAGCGAGTAGGGCTAGTCGTGGGGGACGGTGCGCTATGCACGACATGGTTTTTGAACGTTTAATTGAATGAGGTGTATCTCGCGATAATAGAAGGGATTCCACCTACTCAACAATCGGTCGACCGCCCGGTATTTCCTTAATGACTCTAGAGCGCCAACGAATGGGTTAAACGTGAATATCACCGATGGGAATGGGCATGGTGATCTCGGCAATCTGCGACATGTTTCTCCAGATGTGATATTGATCGGCGCTGGCATTAATGCCAGCGCCATCCTGCTTGCTCAAGCTGGCTGGCGGGTATTGGTCGTTGAACGAAATGACGAGCCTGGTGGGGCAGTCTGGACTATGGGGTTGACCTTGCCCGGCTTTCACCATGAGCTGGGCGCCGTGAATTTAGACCCATTCATTAGTTTTGGGTTCTACAGTAAATTTAAAACTGCATTGGCTAGCAAGGGCGTTGAATTTATATCAGCCCGAAATTCTAGTGGCCTGTTGAGATCAAGCGTTGAATTCTTGAGCCTTACGACGGACCGTAACGTTAATCTTAGCAATATAGCGGCATATTCCGCAGCCGATGCAAAAGCATGGGATTCCTGGGCGGGATATTTTTCGAAATCTGCGCTCCTGACCTGTTTCGTACCGTGGGCGCCTATCCCGGTCCCAGCGAGGCGATCCGAAAAATTTTTCATTCAACCAGCGATTTTCCAGAATCTGTCCGCCTTTTGTCGCATGAATTTTTATTCAACTCGCTAAGAGAAACACTGACGACGCGATTTGAGAGCAACATCGCCCAAACCATGGTTGCGCGGCCTGGGGGCTTCATTTCGACTATGCGCCGGATTTTGGCGGAGGTTGCTGGTCCCGTTTATAGAAACCAATTGGATTCAACGTTCTGGCGCGGCATTGTGCAAGGGGGGTGCAGGCAATGTGACGTTAGCGCTTTCAAAATTGCTGGACGATTTGGGCGGAACAATTCGAACGGGACAAACGGTTGAAAAAATAGTAATAGAGAATGGCAAAGCCGTAGGGGTTTGCCTAAATGGGGGCTAAAAATTGAATGCTTCGCGCGCTGTTTTTGCGGGCGTCACACCGACGGCACTTTTGAAAATGACTGGCGGGCAATTGCCACCTCGAGAAGCGGAGATGGCTCGAAATTATCGCTATGGTCCCGGTGCGTTGTTGATCCATCTGGCTCTATCGGAGCCACCCGATTGAAACCCGCATGCAGCAAAAGATTGCTTCTATATCCACAACGGAAACTCCCTCGATCATCTTGCCGCCGTCTATCAACAGGCTAAGGCTGGGATACTCAGCGAAGAACTGTTCTTCTGTATTAACCAACCAAGTGTGTACGATAGATCGATTGCTCCTTCCGAAAAACAGGTGATGCGAATATTTGTGCGCGCCGTCCCTGCGGTAATTTGCGGAGATATGCTCAAAAAAATTCGCGGTAAATCCTGGACCCAAGACGCGAAGGAAGCCTATTCCAATCGTATTCTAGACCTGATAGAAGTGCACGCCCCAGGTCTTCTCGACCGGATTCTTGATAAGGTGGTGCAATCGCCGTTAGACCTTGAGGCGCTTAACCTGAATTTGGTTCAGGGCGACAACAATGCTGGCAGTATGCAATTCAGTCAGTTTTATAGCGGTTGCCCTTTCGCCGAGATTACTGGTCACCGGACACCTATTTTAGGACTTTATTTCTGCCGGGCCTCGACGTGGCCCGGTGGTGGAACGAATCCAGGATCCGGGGAATTCGTGACACGACAGATTCTTGAAGATTATCCTTAAATATTGTTGGTGCATACTGTTTAACTATTGAAAATAGGCTCTAAAATAGTGTGCCTGGGTAGAACTGGAGACTCGTAAATTCTTGGAAAGATGCGATAAGCTAATAATAGCGTCCAGCGGCATGACACCAACGGCGGCCGGTATACCAACTGTAAGTGCAAGTGACTCTGGGCCCATGATAAGGATGGATGGGGCGCAAGGGAGGCGGGGGATACCAACGGTGACCTCGGCCGTGAACGACAAACCAATCGATGAAAAGCGAAGCGATCCCGCCTTTTTCCGGTGGTACACCATCTAGTATTTTGATGTCGTAGGTTAATTCATTTCCGTTCAGCCTTGGATTTGATATTTCTAAAACGAGGTCGGTTGCGCCTTCTTTTTCACCCAAAATCGATAAGTTGGCATTGGGAGGATCGTTTTTAAAACTGTCTTTTCCTTCGTCCCAAATTTTTAAAAAATTTCTGGTCGGAAGGTGTCCGGCTATTCGTTCTGGCCGGTCGGAAAAAAAAGTGGTTGAGGGGCTGATGTTCTTAAGCGTCATGCTGCCCTTGCGAAAACTGACCTCGGCGGCATTTTGTACGAATAAAATAGGAATTGGATCAGCGGAATCTTCCACGGAGCGAAATTTTTCGGTGGCAAAAGATGGCTGGATAAACAAGGCGGTGAAGAGGGAATATAATAACCAAAATGAAAATTTTCGCATCGGATTCTCCCTGTGCGTAGAAGAGGTTTCAGTCACTATAACTATCCCTTAGCAAAAATCCAATAATCTGGTCGAATTGAATTGCGATTCTGCTTAAGCTGATCAACTTATGGGTTTGGGTTGGATTAATTTCTGATGCCATTCAATGATAATGACTGGTGACAATGCGAGCTTAATAGTATTCTGCCTAAAACAACCATATTGCCGGGAGGATAGGTAAAGCTATGTATAAAGTCTGCGGCTTGAAAAGTTGGCGAATGATCGGGTTAATAGCGATAGGATTTTTGTTGGTTCTGGTCGCGTGCGATAAGAAGACAGATTCAAAGTCTGATGCCGTCCCTGTTGTTAGTACGTCAATCATAAAAGCCCAGACAATCCCAATTAATCTTGAGTTTCCCGGTTCGCTGGAAGCAGTGACGTCGGTGGAATTGCTGGCACGCGTTGAAGGGTTTTTGATTTCTCGCAATTTCGACGAAGGTTCAACCGTTCAAAAAGGTGAGCTACTTTATCAAATCGATCCCAAGCCGTTCCAGGCCGCGTTAAAAAAAGCTGAGGGGGAATTGGCCCAAAGCCAGGCAGCGTTAATCGATGCTCAAAAAAGGTTGGAGCGTCAAACGCCGCTTGCCAAGCAAGATTTTATTTCACGCCAGGCATTTGACAACCTCGTTGCGCAGGCCAAGGAACACGAAGGCCAGGTAAAATCAAGCCAGGCCGACGTGGAAAATGCCAAATTGAATTTGGGTTATTGTTCTATTTACGCGCCGTTTACTGGTCGAATCGGCTATACCGAAGTGGATGTCGGAAATCTAGTTTCTCCGGACAAAAACCCGAAATTGGCTCAGTTGGTAGAAATGGATCCTATCTACGTCGTCTTTCAGCCGGATAATGAATTAATTGGTCGAATTACCGAACAGCAGGCGAAGTCACCCATTCAGGTTTCACTGTCGGTTAGCGACAACGGTCAGTTCAGCCACCCGGGACAAGTTGATTCTATCGACAACCGTATCGACCCGACCACCAATACAATAAAGGTTAGAGCGGTGATTCCTAATCCCAAAAATCTGTTGATCCCTGGGGAATATAGCAAGGTGCGCGCATTTCTCGGTAACCAGGCCAACACCATACTTGTACCACAAGCGGCGCTGGAGCAGCAGCAAGCGGGTTTCCAAGTTTATGTTGTGGCTAACGACGACACAGTAACTTCTCGATCGGTTACGCTGAGTGCGACTTATCAGAATATGCGAATTGTTCTGGATGGTTTAAAAGTTGGTGAGGAGGTTGCCGTCAGCGGATTGCAGAAACTAAAAAGCGGGGGCAAAGTTAAGCGAGCAACAAACCCTGCCCCATCGCAATCCAACGAATTAGTTCCCGGTTCAAGTCCGGCAGTGCCTAACAACGCTGCAGCAGAGAATTAAACGCACAGGATATCCTGCATGTTTAGCCACTTTTTTATCAACCGTCCGATTTTTGCATCGGTTATTGCGATCATTATCATCCTGGTCGGCGCCGCGTCCATTCCGTTGCTGCCAGTTTCCCAATTTCCTCAGGTGACCCCGCCTACGGTAGAGGTAACAGCTTCGTTTACAGGGGCAAGCTCCCAGGTTATGGAGAAAAGTGTAACAACGCCTATCGAAGAGCAGATCAACGGCGTTGAGGGCATGATTTATATGTCATCCATTAGTACGGATGATGGCAGCATGACTATTACCGTAACCTTCGATATTGCTTACGACCTCGATATCGCTTCGGTTGACGTGCAAAATCGCGCGGAGATTGCTCGTTCTCAATTGCCCGACGAAGTGATCAAGGAAGGCCTGAATATTGAGAAACAGGAGCCGTTCATTACGCTTTGCATGGATCTTGTTTCACCGGATGGCCGTTTCGACAATTTATTTTTGAGTAATTATGCAGAGATTCATATTGCCGATTCGTTGCGCCGTATTCCGGGTGTAGGGCAGTTATCGATGACCGGAGAACGTAAGTACGCGATGCGTATTTGGCTGGATCCTGAAAAGATGGCGGGTCTGGGCTTGACCGCCGATGATGTGGTCAATGCGGTATCCAATCAGAATCGTCAAGTAGCGTCGGGCTCGATAGGCAGCGAGCCCATACCCAAAGGGCAACAATTTCGCTATACCCTTAACACGCTGGGCCGGCTCAAAGAAGTTGATGAATTTTCAAATATTATTGTTCGAGCCGATTCCCAGACAGCTATCGTTCGAGTGAAGGATATCGGCCGCATTGAACTCGGGGCTGAAGACTACTCAAGCAGGGCCTCTCTCGACGGATTAAACAGCGCCAATATGTGTATTTCTGAGCGCGCTGGGGGTAATTCGCTGGCACTGGTCGATAGCGCATTGGCCGAAATGGATCGACTGTCGAATAGTTTCCCGGAAGGCTTGGAGTATAGGATCAATTACGATACCACCCGGTTTGTGCGGGCCTCGATCCGCGAAGTACTGATTACGTTGGTCGAAGCGATACTGTTGGTTTTCGTCGTCATGTTTGTCTTCTTGCCAGATGCGCGCTCTATACTAATTCCGGCGATTACCATACCGGTGTCCTTGATTGGGACTTTTGCATTGTTGTACGCATTGGACTTTTCCATTAATACGTTGACATTGTTCGGTTTGGTACTGGCCGTGGGTTTAGTCGTCGACGATGCCATTGTTGTGGTCGAAAATGTGGTCCGGCAGATGACTGAAAAGAATCTTCCGCCAAGACGCGCCGCGGTGGTCGCTATGCAGGAAGTGACTGCTCCGGTGGTTGCAACCACATTAGTATTGATGGCGGTTTTTATACCGATAGCATTCACCCCGGGTGTTACCGGCCAATTATATCGACAATTTGCGTTGACCATTGCCTGTGCTGTTGGGATTTCCGCGATCAATGCGCTAACACTGAGTCCGTCATTGAGCGCTGTATTCCTGCGCCCGGGATCGGAATCCAAAAACCGCATAGAGGCTAAAGTTGGTCAACTATTCGAGAGTTTTACCGAACGTTATGAAGCGGCCATTCGTCTATTGGTCAAACATTGGTACTTTGTGGTCGGGGTTTTTGTCATTCTGGTTGGGATTACTCTGTTTATGTTTAAGGCCGTGCCGACAGCATTCGTTCCGGCGGAGGATCAGGGGTATTTCATTATCAGCGTTGAATTACCCGAAGGCGCGTCATTGCAACGAACGCAAAGAATCGTCGATCGGATTGATTCTAAAATGGGACAAACCGAGGGTGTGGGCAAGGTATTGTCATTTACTGCTTTGAGTTTGGTTGATGGCACAACCTCATCTAATGTGGCAACCGTGATTCCTATTTTGACTGATTGGAGCGAACGCACAGAGAGCCGTCTGCACGCATCGGCAATGATTAAAGCTGCGAAGAAAGCACTTGCTTCGATTAATCAAGCGAATATTAGCATTTTTCCGCCACCCGCAATTCATGGTTTGAGCCAAACGGGTGGTTTTCAATTTGAACTTCAGGATTTTGGCAGCGGTAGTCTGGAGGAACTGGAAAAACTTACTCAGAAAATAGTGGCTAAAGGTAACAAAAGTCCCGAGTTGGACGGTTTATTCAGCGGATTTAGCGCCAAAACACCACAGTTGTATATCGATTTAAACCGAGAACAGGCGATGATCGAAGGTGTATCGGTCCCCGATGTATTTGATACCCTGCAAATATTTATGGGGGGTCTTTATGTCAATGAATTCAATAAATTCGGCCGTGTATACAAAGTGTTGGTGCAGGCGGAAGGGGATGTACGTAAAAAAGCCCAAGATATTAAGCGGCTATACGTCCGTAACCGAAATGGAGAAATGATCCCATTAAACACATTGGTAACGGTCCGGCCGGTGATCGGTGCCAGAGCCATTCCGCATTATAACCTTTATCGTTCGGCGTCGATCAATGGCGCGGCGGCGAGCGGTTATAGCTCGGGACAGGCAATCGATGCGATGGAAAAACTGGCCAATGAAGTTTTGCCGGATGGATACGGTTACGCATGGACCGGTATCGCTTTTCAGCAAAGCAAAGCTGGGAACCAACGGATTATCGTCTTTGCGATGGCACTAATCTTTGTGTTTTTGTTTCTGGCCGCGTTGTACGAGAGTTGGTCGATGCCGTTGATGGTGATGCTGACCGTCCCACTGGCTATGTTAGGCGCGTTACTTGCTCAATCCATGCGCGGATTGGATAACGACGTTTATTGCCAGATAGGTTTGATTATGCTGATTGGATTGGCCAGTAAAAATGCCATTCTGATTATAGAATTCGCCAAACGCCTGCGCGCCGAAGGATATTCGATTATGGAAGCCGCGGTTGAAGCTTCCCGGGTTAGGTTACGGCCTATCCTGATGACAGCTTTCGCGTTTATTTTGGGTGTAATTCCATTGGTATTAGCCACTGGCGCAGGCGCTGCAAGCAGGCATTCGCTGGGAACGACAGTTTTCGGCGGTATGTTGGCCGCGACGTTGATGAGCTTATTGATTGTTCCGGTATTTTTCGTATTGATCGAACGGCTTAGGGAACGTTTTCTAAAAGCCAATGATAGCCAAAATCGGTAAAATAGGCATAGACGTCACAAGTAACGAAACGCTAGATCCACTCGCTGATTCGTGCCGCCAATGTTATTTGATATTCAAACAAGCAACCGGCTACGCTTCAATATTGGCGCGATCCTCGGTACCCGATAGTTTTCCAGCGGCTTTGGCGGCCAACGCGATAAAGATATACGACCAACCGTGAATGATCATATCGATCGCTATAAACAGTCCAATCACCCACGTCCCAGAACTGGGCCACTCAGCGAGGATTAAAATCGCCAGAATGATCGAAGCGATTCCGCCCAGCAGTGGCCACCACCAGCCTGGCATGCCTTTGATGTGAAACGCCATCAAGATCCGCAACGTTCCTATAGCGAACAATAGTCCGGCAATAAGAAAGGTAACAATTGCAGAAGCGGCGGTTGGATCATTAATGAACATGATCCCTGCGATCACGTACAAAATTGCGATCCCAACGTGCCACAAAATAGATTGCCAGCCTTGACATTTAAAAGCTTGGCCCAACTGCATTCCGCCGCCAATAAGCATTAGAAATCCAAAAAACATCATACTAACCATGGTCAATGCGAAGCTCATACCGAGGCCGATCGTGCCAAGAATCACAAATAGGATGCCCAGAGCTAACAACCAACCCCAGGTGTGGCGGAGATTTCCGAATGTAGCTTGTAGTATTGCCGTTTCGTCCGTTCTTGAAGTCATTACGTACTCCGGATTGATTTTCGAAAAAAGAATTTCGGTTAGTTGTTCCTTGGTAATCAGAACTAAGGTAGTTTCGAAATTGGCCTTAGGATAATCTGATTAGAAATATAGTTTGATTCACTATTGGAATCATTTTGGCCCGTTTCGATACTAACATGATGTAATTGTGCGGTCTTAGTATCGCCGAGTCGCACCCCTATTGACAATAGCTTTGTTCCCCGTATTTGTCGTCTATCCAGAGACCCCACATTATTTCTTGTTTCGGTTATTGAGGTAACGTCGGCTAGAAGCTTGGTCAGGCAGTGTGCCAGTAATTCGAGTGCTGATTGTTACCGTTGTTTTCCATGTCCACACTGTGATTATCGGCGATTAGTATCTGATCAATTTATGTCGAGGGTACCGAATCGAAATTTCGAGAGATTTTCTTGGCGTGTCACGTTATATAAAAATCAAAAAGTTGTTATCCCTTCGAGAAAACAAATTGAAGCAACGCATCAATTTTGCCGGAGATTTTTAATTAATTCCAATGCTTCCCACACCCGGTAATTTAATTGCTAAACCGAATGGATCGATCCCAAAATTGAGTCCTAATACATTAATTTCTAATCCCTCGGTTCGTGCGGCTGTCACGCCTAGTAATCCCAATAGAGACAACTGGTATCCGGTCCCGCTGGGTGCTCTATCGACAATGCGGTTTCCTAAGTAATCTTTGCCAATAGCCGTTGTTGGTAAAGCTAGACCCAATTGAGGAACCTGGCGTGCAACCCATGCGACGAAAGTATTGCTGTTAGGTCCGGGCCAGATTGTGTATTGGTTTGGGTAGGGATAGCTTTTTACCGCAGTTTCGATCTTGGGGATCAATTTGGTTGCTTCATCACCGCGAATATCCAGCAAAATATTTGGCGTGTTGCCGTACCAAGAGCGGTCGGGTTCGTCCTGTTCCGACACAACTACGGGCAGATTTCGCCAGGTTCGCCATCCCAGGACTTGGTGGACCGTGTACTGTTTTCCACCGGAAGGTTTGATCGCGATCCACGTATGCACGCCAAAAATGCCGCGCCAATTAAACGTACGAGCAGAGAATATCTGGACGATCGCGTCTTTGTTAGAATCCGCGCGTGGAGAAATCCCTGTGCTGTGTCGGGGCGCGGTGCGCCAGTCCCCACTCAATTTAATGGGGCCCAGCAAGGCCATGTATACAGGCCCCAATATCAAGATGACAGAAAATTTAAGCAGGTAGCGCTTCATACTTTAATGATTCAATATTGTACATTTTTGCTAAAAAAGATTTATGAGAAATTCCGCTGATCTTCAAATTGGACCTTTGGAGTTTAGAAACGGTATTGTCGAACGGATTTAGATAAACTTAAATGTTGTTTGTTCCCTTGAAGTAAAATATTTGCCCTGTTATTTCCTGGTTCACGCCTAAGTTCAATAATCGAATATTGTTGTCAACGATCTAGATTGTATTTTTTGGGTTTGCGCAAAACGGGTGAGTCTATAAAAATAATGTTTCTCAAGAACCACGAGTTGTTTATAGCTCATTTCCAAAAAGCGGCATAGATACATCCGTGTAGACTGAGCGACAGAATTAATGATTCGGTGGGAGTGATCGAAATTTCGTGAAACCGGCAATATGTTCACAAGCATTTCAAAAATTTGTCAATCATTGTTCGCATTTTGTGAGCCGCCGCGATATATTGATAGACCTTAGCGGATGGACGTTTTTTCCCCCTTCTTGGTATTGCTTGGCAATTTTTAACCAAACCGAATTTGTGTGTAAGGTGATAGAAAAATTCGTTAATCAAAAAGCATTTCGATAATACAATTATGGGACTTTAGTATGAATTCGCGAACAACAAATTTAGCAAAAACCGTGTATATTTTGAGCGCTGCAATAGTTTTATCGGCGTGTGGCGAGACGCAGGAGGAGACTGCATCGCAGCAGATGATGATGACTGGGGTCGAGCTCAAGAATATGGCTATAGCGAGCTGCGGAGTTAAACTCAAAAAGGCCTTGGGGCGGGAAATGTATGTCCCTACTGAAACGATTGGATCAGGGACATCCTCGCTGGTTTTACGGTGGCGGGGTAAGAAAGACGATTTTAAAGTTGCTGACTGTAGCTATAGTATGGACCATGGTCTGACTTCACTAGTCATCGACGACAAAACAGTTTTCGAAAAAAAGATATAGAAGCTGTTTAGTGACGCTTGTGGCCGGTGTTATTTTTCCAAAGCGGTAATTCGTTGGATTACATTAGCATGGGAAAAATCGATGCAATCCAACACCGTTATCGTTGGAAAGATTTGGCCAACGGAAGTTTGCGTCAGGTAACAAGCGGCCACTTCATCTTGTCCAGTACCGTCGGGATCGATTCATGTAGAATTTTCTTCGGTCGCAATGTCGGCGCTGACTAGAAAAGGGCCAACCGCCACGTTCTTAAAGGTTCAAAAATTTGCAGGTAGGGAGACCCCCGAATCGGCCGCCGTCCGGACGGTCTGATTCAACACGACGATTTTAATTTCATTGCTAGTTAGTGTCGCAACTCCAATCTAGTCGGAATAAGGCACTAGTATTCCTCTAGGCTAGTTCCACAGTCCCCGTTATTCCTTCGAAAATATCTCGATTGGGGGAGAGAACTCTGCGTTTCGCCGGAGCGATCGGGTTGGTTTCGCCGGATTGGATTGGGTGGTGGTCTGCGCAATCGCTTGGAAAGGGTGGAATTGAGCGAACCAGCCGATAAATTCCGATGCAAGTATCAAATATGGATTCCTTGTACCGATCGTTTATAGCCCAACTGGCTCAATTTGATTTTGCAAAAACCGGGCGATCATAACAAAATTCAAGGGGGACGAAATTATCGCGCTAAGAAACTGCGCTTGCAGCTAAATGATCGCGAAAGGAATGAAGTGTTTGAAATGAATCAGCGTTGCTTTTTTTCGTGTACCCTCGGTCTTTAAATGTTGGAGCTTAGTTTATTCAGACGAGTTAAAGCGGTATGATTTTCCAGCTGCCAACGCTCAATCATCCGCCTTTCCCGTTATTTAGGACATTAATTATATACAGAGGTTTTATGCGTCGAATAAGGAAAAGTATGCAATTTCTACTATTCGTTGGATTACTTTACATGAGCGTATCCAATGTATTGGCTGAGGATCTGCAGTCTGCACAGGTGGGTGTATATGGGCTGGTCAACCCTTTTTCCTTTATCCTGCTGGAATTGGGTTTGGTCGTCATTATTGCGCTGATTGCGCAAATTATTTCCACGCACTACAGATTTCCAATAGTCATCGGGGAGCTATTGTTCGGTGTAATCGTTGGTAATTTTCTTTATTGGTTGGATTGGTCTCCATTCTTTTATTTAATCATGCACCTGGGTGATGCTGGCGAATTGTTCAAATCTGTGTGGAATTCCGATGTGTCCGTTGCACAAACCGCTGAACGATTATTTGATGTTGCAAGCTTAGGTGATGATCATCCAAAATTGGAATTGGTTCGGTCTTTATCTGGACAAGCTGGCCCGGAGTTTGTCGTGATGATAATCGCGCTTTGGATATTTTCCAATTTCGGCGTATTTTTGGTTTTATTCAAACTGGGCCTGGAAACCAAACTGCAATATTTAATGCGGGCCGAACGAACGGCGTTCGCGATATCTGCGGTAGGGGCCAGCGTGCCATTCTTGCTTGGATTACTAGTTGGCACAATGCTGCTATCCGAATATTCGACCCCAGTCCATATCTTCGTAGCGGCGAGTCTTTGCACAACGAGCGCTGCGATAACCGCACAACTACTTTCCGAGCTCGAGATGTATCAGCGGGAACGTCGTTTGATTTTGGATGCAGCCTATATTGACGATGTGATCGGTATATTTGTCCTAGCTATATTGATGGGGGCGGCATTACACGGCAAAGCTGGGATTCAAGATACGCTGACGCTGCTGACCATTGGTGTGATTTTTTTTGGCGCGGTCGTTTTGCTTGGGAAGCGTTGCGCGCAATATATGAGGGATATCCCAATATTGACATTGGCGCATTCAAAACTGATTTTCCCGGTTGCCATTGTATTTATCATGAGTTGGATTGCTGAGATGCTGGAATTGGGAATCGTTGCCGGTGCTTTCGCGGCTTGATTGGTGTTGGCCGAAAACGAACACAATAAGCTGAACGCTGAAGCGTTGATCCAACCCTTGGAAACGATTATCGTGCCAATCTTCTACGTTTTTGTCGGTATGCAGGTTAACTTGAAGATAATTTTGGAGCCAAAATACTTATTTCTAACTTTGCTACTCTCATTAGCCGCAATAATAGGAAAACTTGCAACCTCTTTTGTTGCTCGGGGCTCGTTGAATTATATGTTGATAGGATTGGGAATGGTGCCCCGTGGAGAAGCGGTCTTGATATTTATCAGTGTAGGCAAAATTCTTGGCGTTATCCCCGATTCGATTTTTTCGGTACTGGTAATCATGGTTATACTAACCAATTTTATCGTGCCTTGGGGTCTGAACCGATTCGCAAAGATCTCGGTTGGATTGAGCCGTCCTTGAATAAATAGCCGAAGGACTTTGCAGTTAGCCGATTGACGGCACAGATCGTTTAACGCAACTGTATCGAAGATTGCTAGTAATAATAAGAACGGTATATTGAATGTATTTATTCGACGTGTCGTCTCCATGTTTCCGTTCTTCCGAACATTGGTGTCCCGACATAACCCCGAATTGAAAGCGTGTTTTTGTCTTCCAACGTCATTTGGCAGTCATAAGTTTTGCCGTTGTTGGGATCGTAAATCCAACCGTCGTCCCATTCATTGTCACCTTCATAGGATAAATTGCCTAGGATCTTAAGCCCCTTAAGCGGGCGGGTTTTTAGTTTAGGATCCGGGTTGTTAACATCCTTCCGTTCAGGAGACTTTGGGTGTGTTCCACCTATAATAACAGCTTCATATTTATCGCCATTTAACGAAATCTTGATCAAGCCGTCACCGGCTTGATTTACCCAAGTTCCTAAAACCTCGTGTCCGGTTGTTGCGCTATGGGCCAACGGCATGATAATGAGAAACAGAAACCAGAATTTTTTTTTCGCGAAATTGTGCATTTACCTGAGCTCCAAGCAGGGAAAAGATAGATAAGATAAAATTAACTATCGATAAAGTAGTCACTATAATATTGATAGTAATAATGATGCAAGTTGGTTTTTTAATATGACTAAACGCTACGATACAAATTGCCCGGTCGGTCGGGTGATGAATATTATTGGGGATGATTGGAGCGTGATGATCCTGCGTGACCTATTCTGCGCTGAATCCTGTCGATTTCAGGATCTTGCCGACTCGTTACAAGGCGCCTCGCCGAATACGTTATCGTCAAGACTCAAATGGCTTGAATCGCAAGGTGTAGTCGAGCGGCGTTATTATTCGCAGCATCCACCGCGCGCGAGTTATGCATTGACGAACAAGGGTCGTAGGTTGGATTCTGTATTAATGGCAATGAAGGAATGGGGCGAAAGCTATTCTTAAGGATTGATCCAATTTCTGCATTTTTAATTGAATTCACATTGTAATGACAAACATGCCATCGCAATGTGAACTTAGAATTTGCTTGATTCAATAAGAATTGGGTTGCCGTGTCTGAACGCGTTCTTGTTCTCTTGAGTTTCGTTAAATGGTGCAGCAAAGTGCGAGTTTGTTTTCGATAGACTGGTTTTGTTCAGCGACCGAACTTTGCCGAGACTCGCAATTCATCCAATAAGGCGTCAAATCTTTCGGGCCCCAGGTATTCTATAAATTCTTGTTGTGCCTGTTTCCATAGCGGTATCGCCTTGGCCAAGACTGCAGCACCATTCTCGGTAAGAGTGACTTCACGGCGGCGCCGGTCCATTCCCGGTTTGCATTCTACAAAATTTGCTTTGAGTAATGGTTTTAGGTTTCGAGTCAAAGTCGTGCGATCCATACCTAGATTTTTCGCCAAGTGACCGATGGTCGGCTTATCCATCATTGTGACTAAAGCTAATATGGTGAATTGGGTACCGCGCAAACCGCATTCCTGAAGGACCTTGTCGTAGCGGTGAGTCAGACTGCGCGTGGTTTTTCGAAAGTTAAATAGAGCGCAACTTGGGCAATTCTCCAGTTTCGACCTGAGTAAGTCTAGTGACATAAGGTTTTAATCCCAAAGTGTCAGATTATCTACCGCTTGTGGCGCCATGCTTAACCGTTCCGCTGTCAACACCTGGTCCGGGTGCTGCGGGCGAGGCTTGCTTAATAAAACTATCTTCGAGCCTCGCCAATATTTCATTGGTGGTATCTAGTCTCTTAATGTACGAGTTTTCTATTTGCAAAGTCAATTCAAAGTAAACCCTTAACTTCAGAAAATTGTGACAATAGATGTTGCCTAAATAATTCTATAGCGTTGTCATCCGATCGTTTGTCTCTGGGGATATCAACCGTAATGCTAGTGACCAGACTTGACGGGGCAGCGGATAGAAACAGTAGTCGGTCGGCCAATTCTATGGCCTCTCGCAAATCATGCGTTACGAATAATACTGTTGGTTGTTGTTGGTGCCATATATCGACCAGTAGCTCACGAACTCTGCGGGCGGTTGGAGCGTCTAGTGATACAAAGGGTTCGTCCATCAATAGTAGGTCGGGTTGTATCGCAAAGGCGCGCGCCAGTGCCGCGCGCCGACTCATCCCTAAAGACAGACGTTCCGGATAGACATGCTCGGCTTTGGTCAAATTCATAGCGTCGAGCAGTTCGTCGATATAGTCTGTAGATTGGTCCGGGCGCAGCGCGATTTCAATATTCTCGCGCACGGTTCGCCAAGGTAGCAAGCGGGGTTCCTGAAATACATAACCAATGCTTGGTTCCGTCGAGTCTTGGCGGGTCGGAGTGATCTGGCCATCATAATTGTTGTCTAATCCTGCCAATATATGTAGCAAGGTGGTTTTTCCGCAACCAGAAGGACCGACAAGGCAGCAAAATTCGCCACAAGTCAGGGAAAATTCCAGGTTCCTAATTACAAATTGTTCACCGGCTTTACCGGTGGCCGGATAAATTTTTTGGTCTATCCTAACGCTTATCTCGGTCATCGGCGCCACCGTTGCGCATGGCGATCCAATGGTTTGAGTATACCCCATTCAATCACTTGGATAACCGCGATGAAAGCAATCGTATAGGCTAAGATACTGGCGACATCGAATAATTGGAAAAATACATGGAGCTGGTATCCCATGCCATCGCTACGACCAAGCAATTCGACGACAAGTACGATTTTCCATATCAACGCCAAACCGGTTCGGGCCGCGGCGATCAAAAAAGGATACAGTTGTGGCCAAATTACATGGCTCAATGTCCTAATTCTTCCAAAGCGGTAGATTTGCGCCATCTCCAGTAATGTCTTGTCGATTGCGCGTGTACCTTCCCGCAGAGTAACCACGACATTCGGGAGCTTGTTAATGACCACGGCCAAAATCGCCGCGAATTCGTCGAGCCCGAACCATACATAACAGAGGATAATGGTGACCAGCGCGGGTATATTCAAAAATATGATTAGCCAACTGTCGAAAAAACTATCGAGTTGCTTGTTCCTACCCAGTAAAATTCCGATGGTTGTACCGAGAATCATTGCCAGGAAAAAACTGACGGTCAGGCGGGCCAATGTGATACCTAAGTTTGACAACAATGCCCCAGATTGTAGCTGCTCGACCAATACTTTCATGACGATGAGCGGTGCGGGTAGCAAAGGTGATGAAAATGCCAGTGCCGACAACTGCCAAACCAGTAACAGCGTGATCAAAGAAGCCACTGCGACCAGCGATGACGAAGCTGTATTTTCAGTCATTGGGAAGAGGATATGTGACATTTGGACAGCACGGAGAAATCTTTTTATTGGCCAATAGAGTATTTCCAGAATGTGCCAGGTTGCAGCTGCGCTGATTTGCCGGTCAGTTGATCCCCAGTCATTTGTCGGAGAATGGCATACACTTTAGCCGCTGTCAGTTTTTCTTTATCTCCCCAGCTTTTAATCCGTCCCGCGCAAAATCGTTTGCGTAATGTTTCTTGTATATTTGGGTTATCGGTTCGGGTTAGAGAAACGATGTCTGCCCACGCGCTGTCCGATTCGCAAAGTATGTTTTTGGCATCGATTGAAGCTCGCAAGAAACCGTTGATTGCGGTCGAATTTGCCTTCGCCCAGTCTTCTCTGAATACGTAACCTAAAGTTGCCAAGTTGTGGTCGATCCCCATTTGATCCAGTATCTCCTGGCCGGTCATGAAGTTTCGGTATCCAAGTGCTTCCAGACGCGCGGCATAGTGCCAGTATGTAATCAGCGCGTCTACGTTTTGTTGCTGCAATTGTTGGTTAAGAAGAGGCGGTGCTCCAAAAACTTTGTCGATCTTGCTATCGAGATCAAATTGAAATTGTTGTTGCGCAAGTCCGCGAAGCAACAGCCAATTTTTGTCCAGTTCGCCGCCTGCAATACCTACGCGTTTACCGTCGAAATCAATCAAGCTATTGATGCTGGAATCGGGTGGTAGCATCACGGCACCGGCAGTATTCGAGTATGGGCTAAATACGAAATTCGAACCGGTCGAACGTTGCCTCGATACCCATATCCAGTCCGATACAATGATATTAACGGCTAAAGATTGTAGAGCGATCTTTGCGGATTGAGGGCTTGCGACCGGGCGTAATTCGATAATAAATCCGTATTTTCTATCCAGGCCTTGTTTTTTGATAGTCTGTAGTTCCCAATTGACCGTACCAAATTCCAATACCGCGATTTTGATTGGGGCTTGCCCGAATCCAATGCTGGGACGGAAAATCGTTAGAAAAATGGTGATGGCAATTATATGTTTCATGAGCTTAAATACATTGTAAGTTCGCTAATCGGAAACGAGCGGATATTGGCTTAATTTTTATAATCGAAATTCAATATTCTATAGTTCAATCGATGTGGAATCGAGGTTTGTAAATCTAAGGAGGTTCTGTTCGGCTGCTTTGCCTAATTGAGTATCGGCGTGAGACAATAGAGTTTATTTGGTAGTCAGGTCAAGAATTTCTAAACACGTATGTCACCAGTAATGCCATCTACATTGATCGATCGTTTCGGCCGACAGGTTGATTATGTGCGATTGTCGATAACCGACCGTTGTGATTTTCGTTGCATTTATTGCATGAGCGAAGAGATGACATTTTTGCCGCGAGCGCAGATTCTAACTTTAGAGGAAATCTATACGGTATCCCAGGCATTCGTCGAACTTGGGGTTAAAAAAATACGTATCACAGGCGGAGAACCTCTGGTTCGCAAGGGTGTGCTGGAACTGCTTTGCAACATCGGTAGTTTGGAGTTGTTGCGAGAATTGGTGATAACCACCAATGGTTCACAGTTGGAGCATATGGCTGGCGAGATCAAACGATCCGGTGTTAGGCGTATCAATGTCAGCTTGGATTCATTGGATCCGGAGAAGTTTCGTCGTTTGACCCGGATTGGCGATCTTGAGCGGGTTTTACGAGGTATTGACGCTGCGAGGCAAGCTGGATTTGAACGCATTAAACTCAATTCGGTAATTCTCAAAAATAGAAATCAAGACGAAGTTTGTGATTTGGTCGATTTTGCTGTCGACCGGGGGTTGGACATCAGCTTCATAGAAGAAATGCCTTTGGGTGTTGTCGATGGGCATGACCGAGCCGAGGCCTACTATTCCAGCGATGAAATTCGAACCGATTTGGAACAGCGTTTTAATCTGTTACCCACTACGGATAATACTGGCGGACCGTCCAAATATTTCAGGGTTGCCGATACTGAATCCAGGGTCGGATTTATTTCCCCGCATAGTCACAATTTTTGCGCTGATTGCAACCGGGTTCGATTAACCGCCGAGGGGCGATTATTGTTGTGCCTGGGAAATGAGCATTCAATGGATCTTAAGCGCGTGCTCAGAAGTCACCCCGGTGAATTGGGTGCGCTTAAGAAAGCTATTGTTTCCGCCATGTTGATCAAGCCTGAAAAGCACGAATTTGATGTGAAGGCCGAGCCGGTCATTTTCCGGCATATGAGTGTGACCGGAGGGTAGCGGTAAGTAATTCTCAACCGGACCGGTCATTTTAAGGGATGAAGACAATTAGGAATAATCATTAAGTTAAGCCTATGTCCGCCAATAAAGATCAAATTTCAATACCGGTCGATGACGATGACCTGGATGCCGACGAAACCCGGGAATGGCTGGATGCGTTATCAGCTGTTATCGAGGCGGATGGCTTGGAACGAGCTCACTACCTGATCGAACGCCTGGTCGACCAGGCACGCCGATCCGGCGCAAACCTACCGTATTCCGCGAATACCGCATATATCAACAGCATACCGTTACATCGGGAAAAACGTAGTCCAGGGGACCATGCGCTGGAACATCGAATTCGTTCGTATATTCGGTGGAACGCGATGGTCATGGTGGTTAAGGCAAATCTTAAATCTACTGAATATGGTGGGCATATCGCCAGTTTTGCATCGTCCGCAACGTTATACGACGTTGGTTTTAACCACTTTTTTCGGGCCGCTACGGAGGACCACGGTGGTGACCTGGTGCTAGTTCAGGGCCACAGTTCACCCGGAATCTACGCTCGGGCGTATATGGAAGGCCGTCTCGGTGAGAGTCATCTGGAGAAGTATCGTCAGGAAGTCGGGGGCGGTGGCTTGCCGTCCTATCCCCATCCTCGTTTGATGCCCGACTTTTGGCAATTTCCGACCGTTTCTATGGGGCTTGGTCCACTGATGGCTATATACCAAGCGCGTTTTATGAAGTATTTGCACGACCGCCAAATTGTCAATACCGCGACAAGAAAGGTGTGGGCTTTTATGGGTGACGGCGAAATGGATGAGCCCGAATCAATGGGTGCGATTGGCATGGCCGGCCGAGAAAAATTGGATAACCTTATCTTTGTTGTAAATTGCAATTTGCAACGTTTGGACGGGCCGGTGCGGGGTGATGGCAAGATCATCCAGGAATTGGAAGCCGATTTTCGAGGCGCGGGTTGGAATGTTATCAAAGTGATTTGGGGTGCGGCGTGGGATCCGTTGCTTGCCAGAGACAAACATGGTCTTTTGCGCAAGCGTATGGAGGAAGTAGTCGATGGTGAGTACCAGAATTACAAAGCAAAGGGTGGTGCGTATACGCGCAAGCACTTTTTCGGTAAGTATCCAGAATTGTTGGAGATGGTGGCGACAATGTCAGATGACGATCTGTGGCGCTTGAATCGCGGTGGTCATGATCCGCATAAAGTTTACGCGGCGTATCATTCCGCGGTTTCGCATAAGGGCCAACCCACTGTGATCTTGGCCAAAACCGTAAAAGGATACGGTATGGGATCTGCTGGCGAGGGACAAAATACCACGCATCAGCAGAAAAAAATGGCGTTGGAACAGATCAAGGCTTTTCGTGATCGATTTAACTTGTCGATATCGGATGACCAGGTTGAAAGCTTGTCATTTTTCCGCCCACCCGAGGACAGCCCAGAAATCAAATATATTCGAGAGCGGCGTGAATCACTGGGAGGATATTTACCCGTCCGTCGTCAGGACGCTCCTTTATTGCAGGTGCCAAGCATTGAGATTTTTGACGCTCTACTGAAGGGCAGTGGAACTTCGAAGATGTCGACCACCATGGCGGTTATGCGGATTTTAAGTAGCCTGCTGCGGGATAAAAAATTGGGTAAGTATATTGTCCCAATCGTTCCCGACGAGGCAAGAACATTTGGGATGGAAGGGTTGTTTCGCCAATACGGAATCTATTCCTCGGTCGGGCAGCTCTATGAGCCCGAAGATGCTGACCAGATCATGTTTTATCGTGAGGATAAGCAAGGCCAGATCCTGGAAGAAGGTATCAATGAGGCGGGAGCACTGAGTTCGTGGATCGCGGCGGGTACCTCGCACGCGAATCACAACACCCAAATGATCCCTTTTTATATTTTTTATTCGATGTTCGGTTTTCAACGGGTTGGTGATTTGATCTGGGCGGCTGGCGACATGCAAGCCCGTGGTTTCCTGTTGGGCGGCACTGCTGGGCGAACAACCCTCGCCGGGGAAGGACTTCAGCATCAGGATGGGCACAGTTTGCTGTTGTCTGCGACGTTACCCAATTGTATTTCTTACGATCCGGCCTATGGCTATGAACTCGCAGTGATTATGCACGACGGATTGCGTCGTATGTATCAAGAAGGCGAACGGGTTTTTTACTATATCACCGTGATGAATGAAAATTATGTTCAGCCGCCACTACCGGATAAGGTTTCGAATGGGATAGTTAAAGGGATGTACCGGCTGAAAAAAAACAGAAATAAAGCCGGTGTACAGTTGTTGGGAAGCGGAACAATATTGCGGGAAGCAATACGTGCAGGCGAACTGTTGAAACAGGATTTTGGAATCAACGCGGATATTTGGAGTGTGACCAGTTTCAACGAGTTGCGACGCGAAGGCGAGAGTAAACAACGATGGAATACGTTGCATCCAGACAAGAAACCTAAGATCAGTTATGTAGAACAATGTCTAGCTGGAACCCAGGGTCCAGTTGTCGCGGCATCCGACTATATGAAATTGGTTGCCGATCAAATTCGCCCCTTTGTGCCGAGCCGCTACGAGGTACTCGGAACCGACGGTTTTGGCCGCAGTGATTGCCGTCAGGAATTGCGCAAGTTTTTCGAGGTTGATTGTTACCATATCGCACTGACTGCGTTGAAGGCACTGCAAGAAGAAGGCAAGGTTGATTCGGATATAGTTTTACAGGCGATCGCCAAATACGGGATCGACCCGGAAAAGCCCGATCCGGTTTCGTTATAGACAGAGGGATATGAACTGATGGATCAACAGGTAGTGGTTCCCGATATTGGCGGTATCGCTGACGTTGAAATTGTAGAAATTCTGGTCAAGCCCGGCGAAAGCATCGAAAAGGAACAGTCGTTAATTACATTGGAAAGCGACAAAGCAGCGATGGAGGTTCCTGCGCCCATGGCTGGTACTATAAAGAAGCTGAATGTGTCGATTGGTGATCGCGTAAGCGAGGGCGCCAGTATATTGCTTCTCAATATTGCTGACGATACAGAACCCAAAGATCAAACCATTCATACCGAATCGCAAAAAGAACAAAAAACCCCAGATGTCCAACCCACGGAAGTACCTGAACCCGAGACGGTTTCAACATCAGATAATCTGACTGGGGCGCTCCAATCGTTACCGGTTAAGACTGCTGGGTTCGATGATTTATACGCCATTCATGCGAGTCCTTCGGTGAGGCGATTTGCTCGGGAGTTGGGTGCTGACTTATCCGGTGTAACAGGTACGGGCCGCAAAGGTCGGATATTGCGCGATGACGTGCAATCGTTTATCAAAGCGTCTTTGCAGCAGCCACGGACCAGCTTGCCGGGTTTTACCAATACACCAGAAATTGATTTCTCAAACTTTGGTGAGATACAAACTCAGGCTCTGTCCAAAATACAGCGTTTATCTGGTGACCACCTTCACAAGAGCTGGGTGTCAATCCCTCATGTGACTCAACACGGCGAGTCAGATATTAGCGATTTGGAAGACTTTCGACGGCAATTGAAAAACGAGTTGAAACCGCAGGCGATCAAGATCACGTTGTTGCCTTTTCTGATGAAGTCAGTTGTTGCGACTTTGCAAAAATTTCCTACCTTTAATGCGTCTTTGAATCGGGCGGGTAGCGAATTAATCGTTAAGAAATATTTTCATATCGGCGTTGCGGTGGACACGCCCGACGGCTTGGTCGTGCCGGTAATTAGGGATGTGGATCGAAAAGGCTTGGTGGATTTGGCGGTGGAATTAACTGATGTAAGCAGTCGTGCACGACAGAAAAAGCTTAAGCCTATGGAGATGCAGGGCGGTAGTTTTACGATTTCGAGTTTGGGGGGCATTGGCGGAACCGCATTTACACCGATTATCAATCACCCCGAGGTGGCTATATTGGGAGTATCTCGATCAAGATTGCAGCCATTTTGGGTGGATAATGCGTTTGAGCCTCGCTTGATGCTGCCTTTATCGTTGTCGTACGATCATCGAGTGATAGATGGTGCGGCAGCAGCTCGATTTATTGTTGATCTTAGCCAAGTGTTAAGCGATTTGAGGCGAGTGTTGGTTTAAACCAGGTTAGAAAAGTTGTGGGCTTTTAGACTTTAGTCGGTTGTCTGGGCCACGCGAATATCAAATGTTAATCAATAGGTTATTCGATGAGTGAAATGGAATCAGATTTACACGCTGAGGTTTTGGTGTTGGGGGGCGGCCCCGGTGGCTATACCGCAGCATTTCGGGCTGCGGATTTGGGCAAGCAGGTGGTACTGGTCGAACGCTACCCGGTGTTGGGTGGCGTGTGTTTGAACGTCGGGTGTATTCCGTCCAAGGCATTACTACATACAGCGCAAGTGATACACGAAGCGGAAGAAATATCGAAAAATGGGGTAAGCTTTGGCTCGCCGAGACTCGATTTGGATAAGATTCGCGGGTGGAAGGATAGCGTGACCGACAGTTTGACCAAAGGTCTAAGTGCGCTGGCCAAGCAACGCAAAGTAACGGTCGTGACCGGTCGTGGAGAATTTGCTTCTCAAACCTTATTAAACGTGCTGGGATCGGAGTCGGTCAAGACGATTTCTTTCGATCAGGCGATAGTCGCCGCGGGTTCACAGCCGACCAAGATAGCGTCTTTTCCGAACGATGATCCGCGCATGATGGATTCAACCGATGCGCTCAACCTTGAAGATATCCCGAAGCGGTTACTGGTTGTTGGGGGCGGTATTATCGGGCTGGAAATGGCAACGGTTTATCACGCACTGGGTTCTAAGATCAGCATCGTTGAGCTTATGGATCAGCTTATCCCCGGTTGCGACAAAGATCTGGTTCGCCCCTTGCATCAACGGATAAAAAAACAATATGAGAATATTTATCTGGATAGCAAGGTCACCGGGATCAAGCCACTAAAAAAGGGTTTGAAAGTCAGTTTTGAGGGTGGAGGCGCTCCGCCGACAGATACATACGACAAAATCTTAGTCGCTGTCGGGCGTCGGCCCAATGGTCGTTCTATTGGCGCTGAGCAGGCGGGAATCGACGTCAATGATGCAGGGTTTATCCCGGTCGATGATCGGCAGCGGACCAATATTCCGCATATCTACGCGATCGGTGATATCGTTGGCAATCCGATGTTAGCGCATAAGGCGACACATGAGGCCAAGGTTGCTGCCGAGGTTATCGCTGGGTTACCATCCGCGTTTCAGGCATTGACTATACCGTCAGTGGCGTATACTGACCCGGAGGTCGCCTGGATGGGGTTGAGCGAACAGCAGGCCAAGGAGCAGGGTATAGAATACGAAAAAGCGTCTTTTCCCTGGGCCGCCAGCGGCCGCTCCTTGGGTATAGGGCGGAAGGAAGGCGTCACCAAGATAATCTGTGACAAAACCAGCAAGCGATTGCTGGGTGCGGGTATGGTTGGCACCAACGCTGGAGAATTAATTGCCGAGGCGGTCCTCGCGCTAGAGATGGGCGCGGATGCCGAGGACATTGGTTTAACCATTCATCCCCACCCAACGCTATCCGAGACCCTGGGTTTCGCCGCGGAAATGGTTGAGGGTACGATCACCGATCTATACCTTAAAAAGCGATAGGTGACGCCGTTAGAGCTTGCGTTCGATCGATATGGTGATGATGGTCTGCCTCTGATTATTCTGCATGGGTTATTCGGTGCCAGACGTAACTGGAACGCAATCGGGCGCAAGCTTTCTACATGTTATTCGGTTTATCTACTCGATCTTAGAAATCATGGGGCATCGCCGCATAGTACGTCTATGGATATTCCGCATTTGGCGGCGGATCTCCAGTACTTTCTGGATCAACATGGCATCGACAAGGCGCTATTTCTAGGACACAGTCTTGGTGGCAAGGCCGCAATGTGGCTGGCGCTTACCAAACCGGAAAGCGTAATTGGGTTCATTGCAGTTGATATCGCGCCGGTATCCTATGCGCATAATTTTGATGAGATTTATGACGCCTTGCGAAGTCTGGATTTGGCGAGCTTAGTCAGCCGGCAAGACGCAGACGAAAAACTGTCTCGGTCGATTTCCCATCCTGGTTTACGCCAGTTCCTACTGCAAAATTTAACCGTCGGACAGAAAGGTTATGTTTGGCGATTGGATTTGGATATTCTGCAAACCGCGACGCCGGATCTATTGTCATTTCCCGCCACCGATAACATTGAACCTTATGCAGGGCCTGCTTTTCTTCTAAGGGCGGAAAACTCGAAATATGTGTTGCCGGAACATGGACAGGAGATCAAGCAATTGTTCCCTTGTGCTGACGTTGTTTTGCTTGAAAATTCGGGACATTGGGTCAACGTTGATCAACCGGATCGGGTTTTGGAGTTAATCCGAAGCTTTGGTCAACGACTAGGCTAGAAAGTTTTAAAATAACACATTCCGTTCAATAACCATTTCCGGGCCTGCATCAAGGTCTATTCCGGTATAATGCCCGCCGATACCGAAAATCTAAGGTGCAAAGAACAAGTCTATGTCAGATATAAATAAAGTAGTGCTCGCATATTCTGGGGGATTGGATACCTCGGTAATTTTAAAATGGTTGCAGGAGAAATACGACTGCGAGGTTGTCACGTTCACTGCAGATATTGGTCAAGGTGAAGAGGTAGAACCCGCGCGTGCGAAAGCGCAAGCCATGGGCATAAATGAAATTTATATCGATGATCTGTGCGAAGAATATGTGCGTGATTTTGTCTTTCCGATGTTTCGCAGTAACGCCATTTACGAGGGTGAATATTTACTGGGTACATCGATTGCACGCCCATTGATCGCCAAACGGTTGATTGAAATTGCCAATGAAACGGGTTCCAATGCGATTTCGCACGGTGCCACCGGAAAAGGGAATGATCAGGTGCGTTTTGAACTTGGTGCCTACGCGTTGAGACCCGATATTCATGTGATTGCACCGTGGCGCGAGTGGGATCTAAATTCCCGGGAATCATTACTTGCCTACGCTGAGTCTCACGGAATTCCGGTGGAGATGAAGCGTGGTAAGAGCAGTCCATATTCTATGGATGCGAATCTTCTGCATATTTCTTATGAAGGAGGGATCCTCGAAGATCCTTGGGCAGAGCCCGAAGACGACATGTGGCGCTGGTCAGTTTCTCCTGAAGCCGCGCCCGATTCGCCTTCGTATATTGAATTGAGCTACAAGATGGGGGATATTGTTGCCATTGATGGGGTGGAGATGTCGCCGGCCACTATATTGGAAAACCTCAACAAGATTGGGGGGCAGAACGGAATCGGCCGGTTGGATATCGTAGAGAACCGTTATGTGGGTATGAAATCGAGGGGTTGTTACGAAACACCGGGCGGGACCATCATGTTGAAAGCGCACCGTGCGATTGAATCGCTGACATTGGACCGCGAAGTTGCCCACCTGAAAGACGAACTTATGCCGCGCTACGCTAGTTTGATTTACAACGGTTATTGGTGGAGCCCGGAACGCAAAATGTTGCAGGAAATGATTGATGCGTCCCAGGTTTCGGTAAATGGTCTGGTACGATTGAAGTTATACAAGGGTAACGTTGTAGTCGTCGGCCGGGCGTCTGAATCAGACAGCTTGTTCGACGAGAATATTGCGACCTTTGAGGATGATCAGGGTGCCTATAACCAGCAGGATGCAGAAGGATTTATCAAGTTGAACGCACTTAGAATGCGAATTGCCGCCAGACAGTCCCGGCACTCTTGAAGGGTTGCGGGGGCGGATAGATCCGCCCCCGCGGATTCTTACTAATGAATTTTGAAAAAATTATCTAGACCGATATTCCGTATTTGTGAATTCGGTACAGCAACGTGTCTCGACTCAACCCTAAAAGCCTTGCAGATTTACTGCGATTACCGTTCGTACGTTGTAGCGCTTGGTTAATTAAGTCGATTTCCAACGTTTCCAGGTCTAGACCGGACTCAGGTAGCGAAAATGATGGGTGACCGTTTTCTGTCGTAGCGGCGTTGGATGTAAATTCAAACGGTAGGTTGGCGGGTTCTATTGTTGTTCCCGGCAGTAATACAGCCAAGCGTTCGCACAAATTGCGCAATTCCCGTACATTACCAGGCCAGCTGTATTTCGATAATAAATTGATCGAAGCTTTGCTAAACTTTGGCGCTGCCATGCCGTGTTCTTCGGTAAAGTGCGCCATAAAATGTTTGATTAAGCGTTCTACATCACTGGCTCTTTCTCGAAGCGGTGGGATTTGCAACGGCACGACGTTCAAACGGAAAAATAGATCGCGGCGGAATTCGCCCGATTCGATTTTTTCGTCGAGGTTGGAATTGGTTGCGGCAATAACCCGGACATCGACGGTTTGGGTCTGGGTTTGGCCAACCGGCTGACATTCTCCGGTTTCCAAAAATCGCAGCAATTTGGCCTGGATCGGTAGCGGCAAAGAATCAATTTCATCAAGGAACAGCGTGCCCTTATGTGCCGCTTGCAATTTTCCGGTTTGGTTGCCGATGGCCCCGGTAAATGCACCTTTTTGATGCCCAAACAGCTCGGATTCTGCAATGCTTTCGGGTAGAGCGGCGCAGTTTATTGCAATAAACGCTTCGCTGGCGCGTGTGCTTATTTGCTGCAAAGCATTGGCGATTACCTCTTTTCCAGTGCCGGTTTCGCCTGTGATTAACACGGTTACATCGGTTGCGGCGATCATATTGGCGCTACGCAGCAGCGATTCAAAATTGGGCGATCGTCCTATCAGCGATCTGAAAGTATCCATTTTATTGCCTCTTCTAGACTCAAGTATCGTCGGTAAGTCTTATTGTTTTTATTACATCGACTGCATTCTAAGCGGATATAGTTGCGGAAAGGCGGCGAAAATCGCCAGCATAATCATAAAGACTCCCGCAAATTGTCTGAATCTGCGATTCTGAGACAGCCTGCTCATCAGACTGGTCATTATACCCACGCTCATTACTGCGGGTAAAGTTCCAATTCCAAAAGCAAGCATGGTTAAAGCGCTACGTTGAATGTCGCCCGTGGTTGCCGATAATGCCAAGGCTGCATAAACCAACCCGCATGGAAGCCAGCCCCAAATAACCCCAAAAAAGAATGCGCTGGGTAAAGTATGGATTGGAATCAAGCGCCGTCCGACCGGTTCTATGAATTTCCAAAAGCCTGCCCCGACTCTTTCTATATAGGCAAAACGCGGAAACCAGCCCGCGATATAAAGCCCCGCACCCGCCATAAATAACGCAGATCCAATTTGCAATATTCGGTATCCGGTTTCCTGGCCGAACGGGACGGTAACCGCTTTGTGAAGAAATCCTACCAGCAGGCCGGCAGTTGTATAGCTTAAGACGCGACCGAAATTGTAGCTAAAAACATAGGGTACAAGAGTCGACGTGTGTGCACGTATATCTTTTCTAAGCCCCAGGGTTAGTGCTCCGATGATAGAACCACACATGCCGAGGCAATGTAGACTGCTGAACAAACCCATGATCAGGGCGACCAGATATGAGGTGTTGAAGGCTTCGTGAATAACCATAGCGGGGACGAACCTTAGCACAGAATTTTATCAGTACAAAAGTATTCAGGCTGTAGTAATTCTATAGCTTTGGGTGGGGTGTATGATTGTTTGAAAAAGTTGTAATTTTGATACAAATTGTTGGCTTTTTGGTAAAAATAAGCCATATAACCTATTTTAGTAGGGTAAATAACACAGTTTTTTTAATTAACATTTTCAAAATATTCTAATTCATTGAATTATAAGTATAAATAAAAGGCATAATTTGTGCTTTACACTAAAGATATTTGCTGATTTACAACAACTGTTGTGCTGGGCGACGGAGATTGGCTCGGACTCAATTTTTTGGGGATAACAATTGATGTGTCGTTAAATTAGTAAAGTGCCATTTTTGCAGTGATAGTATTTGTTTTTCTGCATGAAAATAAAGTAATAATAATTTTTAGTTCGCAAGCGAGGGTTGGAATGAGTTTAAAATTTCTAAAAAGGGCAGCGGCTGCGGGATTGCTGATTGCCCCAATGCAGGGCATCAGTGAAGAGCAACAAAATACCGAGGCAGAGAGAGAGACGATTGCCGCTGCTGATCAAGTAGTTGCTGAAGAGCAACTTGCGGCAGCGGACCAAAATCAAAGTGCGGGGGCTGCGAATGCCGAAAAAGATAGCGGGTACGCTATCCCTGAAGAAACCACGACCGAAAATTTGTCGACGATAACTATCGAGGGTCGATATCAACGGCAAGGAACCATCTCGTTACAGCCGGGCTCAGGCGGTACGTTGGATACGTCTGAATTGTTAAAGCGCGTACCGGGTGCGAATGTTAATCGCAATGGGCCGTTAACCAATTTGCCGCAATATCGTGGACTTTATGGAAATCAGATCAATGTGTCTGTAGACGGTGTCAATCTTAAAGAAGTTGGTCCTAATAGCATGGACACCAGCTTGAGTAATTTGCCCAAATCGGTTGTAAAGTCGGTCAAGGTTTATCGAGGGATTGCCCCGGTCAGTAGCGGAATCGAGACTCTGGGTGGAACGATCGCAACCGAAGGCAAAAAAGGTCAATTTTCCGAGGACGGCGGAATTGTAACGCACGGCGCGGCTTCTACGGGTTTTAGCTGGGTTAATAACGGATGGTTTTCCGGATTGAATGCAAGCGTAGCCAACGACAATCACCTTTTATTCTTCAATGGCTCATATGAGAAAGGCAACGATTATAATTTTGGCGATGGTCTAAGCGTAACTCCAACCGAATACGAAAGAGGTACTTGGGGAATGGGCTATGGTTTTCAGACGGGTGCCCACGAGGCAGGCATAAGTTACAACTATAAGGATACCAACAACGCGGGTACGCCTTCTTTGCCATTGGACATCAATTATATTCGCAGCCACGTAGCGAATGGAAATTACTCTTTTGAATTCGACAACGGTTATACGTTAGATTTTACGGGTTTTTTCCAAACCTCAACGCACCAAATGGATAATTTTACTTTGCGTGTGCCACCACGGCCCGGAGGCGGGGCTCGACGTTTCCGGTTTATTGATAACGAGTTGGATGCGGGTGGTTATCGATTGATGTTGACGATTCCGGAATTGATGTCCGGCAATTTGAAGTTAGGCGTGGATGGAGATTTGGCCAATCACAATGCGGTCGTGCGGGATCCGACCAATGGCAGTTTTTTCATTACCGCTTTCAATAATGCAGAAATCAACCGTTACGCCGCATTTGCAGAATGGGATGGCCAATTCGCAGATGATTGGGGGTTGGAGCTTGGCATTCGTTATAACAGGATCGAAATGGATGCGGGTAATGTCGGAACAAGCCTAAGCCCGCCGCCCGCGCAGCTATTGGCCACGCGCTTTAATTCAAGAAGCAAGAAGCAATCTAATAATAATGTTGATGGCGTTGCTGTCTTACGTTATGCGGCCAACGAATCCCTGGATTTGGAGTTGGGTGTCGCAAGTAAAACACGTGCGCCTAGCTACCAGCAGCGTTATAACTGGATTCCTTTAGAAACAACCGGTGGACTGGCGGACGGTAGGGTCTATGTGGGCGATATTGATTTAAAAAGTGAACGGTCTTACGAAGCTGAATTTTCGTTGGATTGGCATACCGATAGCTACTACATCACTCCGGGCGTTTTCTATCGCTACATCGATAATTTTATCCAAGGCATACCCGTAACAGATGTACCAACCCTGATGGTTGCCGGTAGAATCCAACCGGGTGGTCCTGCACCGTTGCAATTCGGTAACATCAATGCGGAACTCTATGGAACCGATGTCGAAATGGGTATTAAGGTGACCGATTGGATGCGGTTTGATGGGATCTTGAGCTATGTTCGTGGACGCAGGGTCGGCAGTATTTCGGATAATCTTTATCGCATCGCACCGTTGAATGGACGGGTGAAAATGACCTTGGAGCGCGCTGCCTGGAGCGGTATTTTCGAGTTTGTCGGAGCTGCGAAACAAACCAGTACTGCTGCGTTTAACGGAGAAACGAGTACAGCGGGTTATGGACTTTTCAATGTACGGGTCCAATTCCAGCCGCAAACTGGCGGGGCAGCAGGACTTACATTGGCTGCTGGAGTCGATAACGTGACCAATAAGTTGTACGCGGATCATTTATCCGGCGTCAACAGAGCATTTAATCCCGACCTGGTCGGTATTGCTAATCCAAGGGTTCCCAGTCCTGGTCGAAATGTTTACCTTACGGCCGGCTATAACTGGTGATATTCTAGCCACTTAAGGCTCAAATTTAGCCATAGTATTGAAGCGGGCATATGGCCCGCTTTTTTTTGGGTGTTGTGAACGGCGTATTGTTAATGAACTACGTAAAATTTGCGCTGGATTGCTTAAACTTGGTCAGATCAGAACCTTGGTCTTATTCCAGGTAACCGAAAATCATTGCGTATCGGGCTTTATCCGTGCAAAGCGACCGACAGCATCTGTTCCAATTGGCCAAAGCGGTTAGCGTAATCTTGTTGACTCAATCGAATGACGTCGTAGGCTTCGTCTTGGTCGTAGATGTGAGTGATTTCTACTTTATTCAGATTTTCTTTGGGCGCTTCTTTGTAGGTTAGGAAGTAATGATGCAGTCGATCAACGATATTCTGTGGACAGTCTTTGATGGATTTGTATTCTCCGTAAACGCCATCGTCCTTGAGTACCGCAATAATCTTATCGTCAGATTCGTCTCCATCGATCATTCTGAAACCGCCGATAGGAATCGCTTGCAGCAGGATGTCTCCGTGACTTACGGTTTTTTCGGTGAGTACGCAAATATCGAGAGGATCCTGGTCGCCGACTAAATCTGGCCGGTTGGTTTTTTCCGCTGCATACGTCGCAGTATCTTCGCCGCAGTAGGTTTGTGGGAGAAAGCCATATAAACAAGGGCAAATATTGGAATATTTTTGCGGTCGGTCTATGGTTAAATGCCCGGTGATCTTCTCAATTTCGTATTTGACTGTATCGGTTGGCACAACTTCAATATACGCTGTGACCAGTGCAGGTGCGTTGTCACCAATTGGTACACCATGCCAAGGGTGCGCCTTGAACAAATTTCCCATCAAAGTCCATAAAGGTTCGTTGCGATTTTGCTTCATATTTGTTTTATGTCTTTATCGGAAATTAAAACCATCCTGAATATTGAATGGGATGACAAACTGTAAACACCGTGTAGTCCGATGGATTATAACGATACTGCGGTCTTTTTGGCATTTTCCGCCAATGCCAACCGATCGATTTCTTGCAGAAGATTTGAGCATTGCTGCGCCACACTAAAATTCTGTTGAGCATATTCTGCCGCGCCTTGGCCTTTACGTTGTTTCCAATCATCGTTCAGGCTGGTTGTAATGCTTCGTACCAGGGATGCGGCCAGTTCGGATTGGTCTTCAGTTTCCGGAACCAGTTCACCGACCTCGGCTGTTACGAAATCGCGCGGACCGCCGGAATTAGCGCCGATTACCGGGGTTCCACAGGCCATACACTCGACGAAAACCAACCCAAATGGCTCGTTGCGTGATGGAAAACAGCCGATATCAGCGATATTGAATAAGGTCGCAAGTTCATCTTGTCCGCGCGGTCCAAGGAAATAGGTATGTTTTAATCCCAGTGTTTGGTAGGCCAGTGTCTGGTATTTGAGCTGATCCGCCTCAGGACCGGAGCCGATGATCAGGGTTGCAATTTTTTGATCTGAATTTTCATATTGCTGGGCAGCGTGTAACAGTGCATCCAACCGTTTCCAGTCTGCAAATTTTCCGCAGAAGACTACAATTTTATCGAAGTCACAGCCACTAAGGTTAGTGTTCGCTTCCGGGATTAGTGCCTCCATAGTACTGAATTCACTCAATATTTGGCTACGGTCTTGGTAGACCCCCTGCTTGATATGGAAAGCCGATTGATTATAGCCATTGGGTGAAACGATCACTCGTTCGCCTGGAAATTCCGGAAAAATTGAAGCTAGCGCATTAACCTGCTCATTGGAGATCGCCACGCAGGTATTGATGCTGTTCGGATCTGTGTAGTCGAAGATTTTTTCACGCTGCATCATGGGCAGAAACCTTTGCGGGTATTCTTCGTTATTATCATCCCGCTTCTCGTTAGCGAACATTTTTAATGCGGTTCCGTGAACGAAGCAAATCAATTGTGGCATTGGTTTGCCGGTTACGTGACGCTTGTCAATTGCATCGCGCATTATCAGCGGATTGATAAAGCTATGGTGCGCGATGATTAAATCGATGGGTCGACCTTCGGCGGCTTCAATTCGATCCATATAATCCATGGCTTGGGTTAGAAGGCGATTCTGATAGGCATTGAATTCCGATTCGGACATGGAATGAAAGCGGTAAGAACTGACCGGAGAAATCGATTCTGCGATCGGAATATCATGTTCTAGTTCGATGATCTCCACATCTGCGCGTTTTGATTTCTGTTGCCTCGACGGATACATCGAATAACAATGCGTATTGGGTATGTTGTTATAAGCATGATGGTGCGATTCATGCAGGATTCCACTGCCAGGCGCGAACTCCCCACCTTGCTGCCAATTATTTGAACCTATTTGAAATATGAGCCGCGCCATTTTCGTGCTTTTTCTGGGTAATTTATAGAGTATTGGCTAATCATAGAAGATTTAAGCGAATTCATGGGAAATGAACAAATCGACCGTTCTTCGGGCTCTTGGCAGATCAGAATAGACATACCGTTCTACTCAATTATTGGGCTAGAAGTTTTGAGAAGCGACCGCAGAAGCTATTTGCTCTTGAATGGTATCTGCGATTTGCTTGGGGTCTTCAGCATCACGAATGGGGCGACCTATGACAATATAATCGGCACCATTTTTGAATGCTTGCTCTACGCTAACGACACGCTTTTGGTCATCTGAAGGCCGGTTCTCCACCGGTCTTATACCCGGGGTAATGACCATCAGCCGATGATCTAATTCGGACCTAAGCATCGGTGCTTCCAACCCAGAAGACACCACGCCATCGCAGCCTAATTCTAACGCCCGCCGGGCCCTGGAAAGAACCAGTTGTTCTACGTCGCAGGCAAAACCCAAATCGTCCAGATCGCCACGATCCAAGCTTGTTAACGCGGTTACGGCGAGTATTTTTAGCGCACCTTTTTGTTTTGCTGCCTCGGCCATAATCGAATCGTTGCCATGGATGGTTGCAAATTCCACCCCTTTATCACTCAACGCATGTACCGCCCGTCCTACCGTTGCTGGAACGTCAAAAAACTTTAAATCGACAAATATTTTCTTGTTGTGGTCTTGTAACCAACGGATCAATCCAAAATAGTCACCCGACATAAACAATTCCAAGCCAATTTTGTAGAAGATGACGCTATCGCCCAGTTGGTCCACCATTGCTATGGCCTCAGGAATGCCGGAAACGTCGAGGGCCATGATCAATCTTTCTTTGTTCAAAATTGATTTAGTTGCAGGTTGATAAATCATACAATCTCCTTTTTCCTGTGTATCGAAAGCAACGATTTGGTGCATAGTGCCTGTGACTAGCCCGGTCGCTGTGGACGATGTGTCGTTAGCGGTTTTTTGCAGGTCTAGAATAGAATTTTAAACAGACCTCAAGCAGTTTAGAATAAGCGATCTTTAAATCTTGTTCTACTGCGCGCTATTTTTTAGGTCTCTAGATGAAGTCGGTAATGCCGAAGGTCGAAATATTTTCCCAGGGGGAGGAAATAGTATCCGGTCAAACGACCGATACCAATGCCCAATGGTTGTCCCAGGAGCTGGTGCCGATGGGGTTCGATATAGTGAGGCATAACGCGGTGGGTGATCGGCTTGATGCATTGGCCGCGCTTCTTAGAGAAATTGCCGGGCGGGCGGATTGCTGTATTTGTACCGGTGGTCTAGGCCCTACCGGGGACGATCTGACAGCGGAAGCGGTGGCACTGGCTTTTGATCGCCCATTGATTCAGGATGATACGGCACTGGCGCAGATTAAGGCGCATTTTAGCCGCATGGATCGAGTCATGCCCTCGGTCAATATTAAGCAGGCGTTGCTGCCCACGGGTGCGTGTCGATTGGACAATGATTGGGGAACCGCGCCGGGTTTTGCGTTGCAACAGGGTCAATGTTGGTTCGCGTTCGTACCTGGCGTACCGTATGAAATGAAGAATATGTTTCGCGAGCGGATCAAACCAATTATTGCGCGCAATTTTAATTTGGATCCATCGCGACGGGTTGTGCTGAATTCGGTTGGCGTTGGCGAATCTTGGATTCAACAACGTTTACAATCGATTCGGTTTCCCGATGATGTCGTCTTAAGTTTTAGATCGGGTGCCTTGCATATTCAAACAAAACTGTTGTTTCAGCCGGGTTTTCCGGAAGCGGAAATCAGGTTGCTGACTAACCAGGTGGCCAACGCGATCGGTAAACCGGTGTTTTGGATAGAGGGCCTGGGTGAAGCTCCCGCGGATTTGGTCGAAGTCATTGGCAGGTCTATGCAATACAGACAATATAAATTGGCCGTTGTCGAGACCCTGAGTGGCGGGAACATCGCTGCGAGATGTGCTGGTGCGGCTTGGTTTCACGAGAGTTTAATAAAACCCGATATGGCTGCCCTGGCAGAGCAATTCGGAATGAAGCTACCATCGTTGGATGATGAAGCGTGCATGGCCGAGTTGGTGTCTACAATAGCGGAGTTCTTTCAAAAAGAAATTGAGGTCGAATGCTCGCTGGCGCAAGTTTGGTGCGGAGACGCTAAAGCTCTAATAGATAAAACCAAAGTCGTTAGATTGCACTCGGCGCTTGCTACACCAGAGGGTGTTTTCCAGTATAGTTGTAATCTTGGTGGAACCGCAGTACGCATACATAAAATGGCTGCGACGATAGCCCTGGATACCTTGCGTCGATATTTATGCGGGTTAATGACTCCTTAGTTACATTCTTGCCCTTAGTTTGATGGTCACTCCAATCAGAATCATTCTAGATAACAAATTTCAATAAATCACAAATGCCACTCTTGAGGGTTACCAATTTATCCATTGCGTTTGGCAGTCATGCGCTGTTGGATGGGGCTGAATTACAAATTAAACGCGGTGAAAGAGTGGGTTTGATCGGGCGCAATGGCGAGGGAAAATCGACATTGATGAAATTGATTGCCGGTGACATTCAACCCGATAACGGAGAGATCTGGCTCAAACCCGGTTCCAAACTTGCAATGTTGGAGCAGGTTCCCGATCTAACTGATTTTGCGACCATCTATGATGCCGTGGCCGATGGGTTGGGAGAGATAGGGCGATGGATTGCGGAGTACCATTCATTGTCGATGGATGCCAACTTGGGCCAACGAAATTTAGAACGGCTTGGCCATTTACAGGATTTGTTGGAGTCAAAGGATGGTTGGGAATTGGGGCGGGAGGTTGAAACGGTATTGAGCCGTTTACAGCTTCCGCCCGATAAACCGATCGTCGGCTTATCGGGCGGATGGCAACGCCGTGTCGCGCTGGCTAGGGCATTGGTTGTGGGACCGGATCTATTATTATTGGATGAACCGACCAATCATCTAGATTTGGAAGCGATTCTTTGGTTGGAAGGGCATTTACTGGAGTATCCGGGTGCGTTATTGATCGTTACACACGACCGCATTTTTTTGCAACGCTTGGCAACTCGTATTGTCGATTTGGACCGCGGTCATTTAGTTTCGTGGCCGGGCGATTATCCCAATTTCCTCAAGCTGAAAGCCGCCGCGCTGAAAGAAGAAATGCGCCGGGATGCCGAATTCGATAAGAAATTGGCCAAAGAGGAAGTATGGATAAGACAGGGAATAAAAGCTCGACGAACCCGTAATGAGGGGCGGGTTCGCGCACTGAAAAAACTTAGAATTGAACGTTCTGAGCGTCGCAACTTAAAGGGCGGCGCCCGGTTGAGACTTGATGTTGGCGAAGGTTCCGGTAAACGTGTAATAGAGGCCAAAGATGTAAGTTTTGGATACGGTGAAACAACGGTTCTAGAGCATTTTTCGACCACGATTCTGCGTGGAGACCGGGTGGGATTGATTGGTCCGAATGGTGCCGGTAAAACTACGCTGCTGAAATTATTGCTGAAGCATATCGAGCCGGATATAGGTACGATCCAACACGGTACACGTTTGGAGATTGCATATTTCGATCAAATGCGCGAGGAGCTGGATCCTGACAAAACCGTGTCGGACTGGGTGGCCGACGGTAGTGATTTTGTTGATATCAAAGGACGCAGGCTGCACATATTATCGTATTTGAATGATTTTCTATTCTCACCGGAACGGGCTCGGTCGCCAATCAAGAGCCTGTCCGGCGGTGAGCAGAATCGTATTATGCTGGCCAAATTATTTATACGCCCAGCCAATTTACTGGTTATGGATGAACCCACCAATGATTTGGATATTGAAACATTGGAACTGCTAGAGGGTTTGTTGTTGGATTACGATGGGAGCTTGCTGTTGGTAAGCCACGACCGCGAATTTTTGGAAAACGTTGTAACCAGTACCATCGTTTTCGAAGGTCCACTCGGCGTGAATGAATACGTCGGCGGGTACTCAGATTGGGTGCTGCATCGGCAATTCGCAGCAGATATAATTTCGTCTACTAAGCCTGAAAAACAAAAAATTGAAAAAAAGCTCCCCGAGCGAACTAAAACCAAACTTAGTTACAAAGAGGTGCGAGAACTTGAAACCTTGCCCGCTGAAATCGAAAAATTGGAAGCTAAACAGACGGAACTCAACCAATTGATCGCCAGCGCCGATTTTTACCAGAACGAAAAACAAATCATTACCAACACACTCGATGAACTAAAATTGGTAGATCAAAAGCTAGAGAAAAGTTACAGTCGCTGGGATGAGCTTGAGGCATTGGCGTCCTAAACAAAATACGCTACCGAATAAACTTCAGCGTTAGACTAGTATCTTCGGTTGCGTGACTAATGAAACTGGTATAACCTTGCGCACCCTTATTCCGAAGGGACGCGAAGGGCAGGAAACCCGAAGGCGCACGCAGCGTACGCCTTGGGGTTGATAGATTGCTGAAGTACGAAAGAGTTCTGGAGAGATGTCCGAGTGGTTGACCAGATTGTCTGGAACAATCTGGAGCAGCCGCAGGCTGACCCCGAAGGGGCGAAGGGCAGGAGGCCCGAAGTAACGTGCACGCAGCGTGCGCCTTCGGGTTGATAGATTGCTGAAGTACGAAAGAGTTCTGGAGAGATGTCCGAGTAGTTGACCAGATTGTCTGGAACAATCTGGAGCAGCCGCAGGCTGACCCCGAAGGGGCGAAGGGCAGGAGGCCCGAAGTAACGTGCACGCAGCGTGCGCCTTCGGGTTGATAGATTGCTGAAGTACGAAAGAGTTCTGGAGAGATGTCCGAGTGGTTGACCAGATTGTCCGGAACAATCTGGAGCAGCCGCAGGCTGACCCCGAAGGGGCGAAGGGCAGGAGGCCCGAAGTAACGTGCACGCAGCGTGCGCCTTCGGGTTGATAGATTGCTGAAGTACGAAAGAGTTCTGGAGAGATGTCCGAGTGGTTGAAGGAGCACGCCTGGAAAGTGTGTATACGTTAATAGCGTATCGAGGGTTCGAATCCCTCTCTCTCCGCCATTTAACTATGTGTAATATATAGATATTTATTTTATACTTGCTATATTGTCCAGTTTTTGTCCAAAATCAGTTAATGCCATCATTTAATTTGTCTATGAATTGATTCCAACTTACTGTACTGCGCCTGATTACTATCGTCATTGATCCAGGTGGCGTAGGTGCGGTAAAACACTTCTAAGATGTGTCCGAGTTGCGATGCTAGGAAGGCGGGTTGCAGCCCCTCTGATAACCCGATTGACCCGTATGAATGGCGACAATTGTATGGACGGCGGTGGCGAACTATTGCGGCGATTCTGTCAAGTTCAGCACCGATCATTCATAATATTGGCATGAAGAAACAATCAAAATATTATGGACATCGCTTTCTACCCGATATCATCAGCCATACGGTTTGGCTCTATCACCGATTTACGTTAAGCTTTCGAGATATCGAAGACCTGTTAGCCGAACGCGGCATCACCCTAACATACGAAACGGCTAGACAGTGGTGTCTAAAGTTTGGTCTGGACACACTGCGAAAACGTTAAGGAAACGGCAAGGACGATTAGGTGATACGTGGTACGTGGATGAGGTTTTCTCGAGATCAATGGAAAACGCCAATAATTATGGCGCGCGGTTGACCAGGACGGCGCTATCGTCGACATTTTGGTTCAGAGCCGGCGTGACAAGCGGGCCGCTCTGCGGTTTTTCCGCAAGATGCTGAAAAGTCAGGGCACACCACGAAAAATCGTGACTTATAAATTACGAAGCTATGGTGCCGCCCGTAAAGAAATCATGCCTTCGGTCCTGCAATGTCAGGATCATTATGCCAACAATCGGGCAGAGGCCTCACACCGGCATACCCGACAGCAAGAGCGACAAATGCGGCGATTCAAATATCACCCGGACAGGCACAGCGATTTCTCTCCGTGCACAGCCAAGTCCACGGTACTGTCAAGTTAAGCAAGTTTGGGTAAAAACTGGCTAATAGGGCGGTTTCTATGTTATTGATTATTAAACTATCGCAAATTTCTATTTTGCAAAAATCAAGTCATATTTCGCTTAACCTGACAGTACCGACATGAGTGAATGGACTTGCCGCAGCATTTAGACCAATAAATAAAAAAGGCGAACACTTGTCAGGAAACTGTTCACTAACAACTATTCTTTTCCTATAGCGTTTTGTTTGTTTGTCAATTTACCTTAGTATGATCTCACTATCTCTATCTTCTGAAACTCTACAATTTTCTTAAATCGTACCAAGCTTTTCTGGAGCATGGTTTCGGCTTAATAGAGGTCGACTAGGGTAGGGTTACAGAATTACCTCTTCTATAACAATTAGGCGATCGAAACATAGCACGTACCTAATTTAAAATGGCCGTGCTGGTCCATCTTGACCTCATGATTTTGAAATACTATTATCTATCCATAGTTCTAGAAATATAGAAATAAAAGATGAATATTGAAGAAAGCACCATCGTATTTGATGCACTCTCTCAGGAAACACGCCTGAGGGCATTCCGTCTGCTGGTTCAAGCCGGGTCGGAGGGACTTCCTGCGGGAGCGATTAGCGAGGAACTTGCCACACCTCATAATACCCTCTCTTTCCACCTCAACCATCTTTCGAATGCCGGCATTGTCGATTCACGCCGTAAAGGACGATCCATCATTTACACAGCCAACTATGAAATGATGCGAAATTTGATTGGTTTCCTCGTTAAGGACTGTTGCAGCCGTGAACTTACCAATATTCGCAAGGACAAGATAAAAGGCTGTTCAATCATTGAACTGGCAGATTGTTGTGACATTGATAAAAAGGTTGCTGCCAATGGTAGATGACGTGCTAAAGGTTTTGTTTTTATGCACAGGGAATTCCTGTCGCTCAATTATGGCGGAGAGGCTGCTTAACCATCTAGGCAAAGGACATTATAAGGGTTTCAGCGCCGGAAGTTTTCCGACAGGCGAAGTTCACCCTAAATCCATTGAAACGCTTAAAAGACATGGTATTGACTTCAGACAGCCGCGCAGTAAGTCATGGAACGAATTTTCCGATACAACTTTTGATCTTGTCATTACAGTCTGCGACCAAGCGGTGGGGGAGATATGCCCTATCTTTCCGGGGCAGCCTAAAAAACTACATTGGAGTACGCCTGATCCCGCAAAAGCTACCGGTACAGAGGACGAAATCAACATAGTTTTTGACGACGCTTTTAATTTTCTTAAAAACCGTATTGAGAGAGAACTTTTATCATGAGCGAAGAATCTCCTCTTGGCATTTTTGGCCGTTATTTAAGCCTTTGGGTTGGACTGTGTATCCTTGTAGGTATTGGGTTAGGCTATGCTTTTCCTGCACTTTTCCAGTTAGTCGCCAACCTTGAATATGCCAATGTCAATTTCATTGTAGCGGTTCTCATATGGGTGATGATTTACCCGATGATGACGCAGGTGGATTTTTCAAGCCTTAAAGATCTTGGCCGGAAACCTAGAGGCTTGTGCATCACACTGGTTGTAAACTGGCTAATTAAGCCCTTTACCATGGCTGGATTAGGTGTTTTGTTCTTTGAACATATCTTTGCAGGGTTGGTCGAACCGCAAACGGCTAAGGAATATATTGCCGGAATGATATTGCTTGGCGTTGCGCCATGTACGGCGATGGTGTTCGTATGGAGCCAGCTTACGCGGGGGGATACCAGTTATACACTTGTACAGGTGTCCATAAACGATCTTATTATGGTGTTTGCGTTTGCCCCCATAGCGGCGTTTTTACTCGGCATAACCAATATTGTTGTACCCTGGGAAACGCTTCTGCTGTCCGTTGTTCTTTATGTCGTTATCCCGTTGGTCGCCGGATATATAACCCGCCATACACTCTTCAAAAAGGATTACACCGGAGAAACTTTAAAACGCTTTGCAAAACATCTTGAGCCATATTCGATTATCGGGCTGCTGGCGACTGTGATATTGCTGTTCGGCTTTCAGGCGCAGATCATTTTGGATAATCCGTTTATTATCGGCTTGATTGCCGTTCCCTTATTGATACAAAGCTACAGTATTTTCTTTTTTGCCTATGGCTGGTCTTATCTGTGGAAAGTACCGCATAACATTGCCGCACCCGCATCGTTGATCGGAACTTCCAATTTTTTTGAACTGGCCGTGGCTGTTGCTATCAGTTTATTTGGCCTCAACTCCGGCGCGGCGCTGGCTACGGTCGTTGGCGTATTGGTTGAAGTGCCTGTCATGTTATCGCTGGTTGCTTTTGCTAATAGAACGAAAAGGCTCTTTTCCAAGCGTGAACCGATAGTTCCAATTATCAATGAATAAACTATTCAATCTGTAATCGTGAACAGTTTACTAGCAAAGTGTTCACCTTGCCGATTTTCACCATTATGAAAACCCAGCGTCCTGTTTACGCAAGAACCACAAGATCATTGCGAGATTCGCCGCATCAACTTCCTGGCCGCTTGAAACCGAGGCATGTTCTAACATCATATTGCAAATTTCGCGGTAATGATCGGGATCGTCCCAACCACGATAGCCTTTAATCGCCTGCTCGCGCAGCCGCGCTTTCATTTCCGTGTTGAAATTATCGGCCACCTGAAAAAGCCGATCGATTTCTTGCTGTGTTTCTTGATCCATAAAACCACCCGCAAGGGTTCATCTAGCCCTATTTATCGATAGAATAAAAAAGAGCCAACACAACGAGCTAGCCCTTTCGGTGATAGTAAATGGTACTGTCAAGTTAAGCAAGATTGAGTAAAAACTGGCTAATTTGGCGGTTTAAATCGCTGCCAGCCAGGGACTACATCAAACACCACCCGGAAAAAACCAGGGACCTGATCGCTGACAAAGCTGCGCGCGATGTTAAGACGTATAATCTCAAATACTTCGGCGCGGACCCGTTCGACCGGGCAAAAAACCAACACGCTTTTCAGAAAAGATCGGCGGCTGATTTTAGCTCGCTTTACTCGCTATTACATTTGAGATTGGGATATGATGCCGATTAGGGATGGGTGCACAAAGACAAAATACCCGATGTGGACAATAACGTCGACCCGCAGTTTATCCGTCACACAGATACCGCTAATATCAAGAAATAGTGGGTGTTTTGATTTAGTTGGATTCTCCGAATCAATTTAACCACCTATTCAACAAGATCATTCATACAACGTATAGCTAGAGTATTCACTGACTTTTACTAAACATCAGTTAATTGTTCGCTCTGTTCGCCCTCTTCTGACTCATCCTCGTCCAGCTCTAGCGGATCCAAAGCCAAAGAGGAGATCGTTGATTTGGATCCACTGGCATCTTGTGATTCTTCTTCGGTAGGATCATCCATCTTGCCCTCGCTAAGGTTAATCTTAAGCCGTAGGTTATTCGGAGAATCGGAGTTTTGTAGTGCTTCGTCCTTAGTGATAGTGCCTTGTTTGTATAATTTGAACAGATGACTGTCGAAGGTTTGCATACCAACATTTTCGGATTTCTCCATGACTTCTTTGATTCCATGGATATCGCCTTTGTGGATTAGATCCTGGATCATGGATGTACCTAACAGGATTTCAATCGCGGCTGCACGCTTGTCGTCAACCGTTTTGACCAACCGTTGCGATACAAAGGCTTTCAAGTTCAATGAGAGATCCATCAACAGTTGATTACGGCGTTCCTCAGGGAAGAAATTAATGATACGATCCAGCGCCTGATTCGCGTTGTTCGCGTGTAGTGTTGATAAGCACAGATGCCCAGTTTCAGAGAACGCCAGCGCGTGTTCCATGGTTTCTTGGCTGCGAATCTCACCAATCAGTATGACGTCAGGTGCCTGCCGAAGCGTATTCTCCAGCGCATCTTGGTAGGAACTGGTATCGACGCCGACTTCGCGCTGGTTGACTAGTGATTTTTTGTGTGGGTGGATAAATTCGATGGGGTCTTCGATGGTGATGATATGGCCATCCGCATTACTGTTGCGGTGATCGATCAACGCGGCGAGCGAGGTCGATTTTCCTGAACCGGTTCCACCCACGAATAGAACCAAACCACGTTTTTCCATTATTACGTTTTTCAAAATCGGCGGCAATCCCAAATCATCGGCATTGGGAATAGTCGTTTTGATATTCCGTACAACCATCGCCAGGCAATTTCGTTGCTTAAATATATTGACCCTAAATCGCCCCACGCCTTTTTCGGATATGGCTAAATTCATCTCCGGCTTTTGTTCGAATTCAGCGAGTTGACCTTCATCCATGATGTCGTAAGCAATTGATTGGATTTTCTCGGCTGTCAGCTTCTCTTTTTCAATGGGACGCAAACGCCCTTCGAATTTTGCCGCAGCGGGTGCGCCCGCGGTCAGGTATAGGTCGGATCCGTCTTTGTGTGCCAACAACATCAAATAATCTCTAAACTGCATAACATCCTCGTCATCTGAACTAGAAAAAACCTTATTCAGTTTAGTTAAAGTTAGAGATTTTTGGATACCAGCTTTCGCGTAACAAAAAATTAATCGAGGTGATTAAGTCAATTGATAGTTGAACTATGGCATGATCCTTAGGTGATCAAGTTGCCGCGAGGCCTTTTGCCGCATATTTAGTTGGGTTTATCGCGATTTGAAAGATAAGCAATTACTTCGCTTGTCGTAAGTTTTCGACTGCCCGGACCAACTCTTACGTAAAAATCTTCAGCGCCCCCGTTTTTTAGGAACACCGGGGCCGGAGAAACACCGCATTCAAATACGACCACCGATTTTCCATCAATCGGGAGTAGGTTAAAACGGATCGCATTGGCAAACTCTAACCCGATATTCTGTTTGATCAAATTGTTTATATGCAGCAATAATTTGTCGTCGTTGGCGAATCGGTCAGCATCGGTGCCTAGAACATTGCCGTTATCCTCCACGCCGACGATCAAGATCCCACCATCAGTATTTAAAAAAGCCACTACGGACTTCATCCAAGCGACTTCCATGGCTTTATCGCTACAATCTTTTCTCAAATTCCAACGTAATGTAGATTTAAATTCGACCTTATCACTTTCACCTTGCGTAATAATTGAACGAAGCCAGCCCTCCTGTTGTTGAGGATTATGCGGATCGTCGTTGACGGTCAAAGCATTTAGCTTGTCATTCAATGCGTCGTTTTCGGACCTTAAGTTATGCTGCAGCCGGTAAACCTCGATTTGGCTGGTAACCCTGGCGATAACCTCTTCCGCATCAAACGGTTTGGTAATAAAATCAACTGCACCCAACGATAAACCCTGCACCTTGTCCTTGGTTTCCTGTAGCGCGGTTAAAAAGATGACGATTGAGTCTCTAGTTTTTTCGTCCGCCTTCAATTGTCTGCAGGTTTCGTACCCATCGATTCCCGGCATCATCACGTCTAGCAGTATCAATGCGGGTTGAGCTTTGCGTGCGATTTGTAAAGCCTGGTTGCCGGAACGTGCTGCTAATAATCGGTAACCCAGCCCACCCAGCGTGCCGTGCAGAATCTGCAGGTTCATCGCATTATCGTCGACCAACAAAATTTTCAATAAATCGGTGTCGGTCTTGTTCGAATTTTCTTTGGTAGAATTCATAGCCTAGTTTGGTAATGCTCTTACCTCGATGACACAATTAGGTTCTGATGTTAAACAGTAATGCGCAGAAATCAAATGGATCATACAATGGCAGCTTACATCGAGGCCGGATTGACGCCAGCAGAACCAAGTCGCTAACCATCAACCATGTCTATCAAATTTGATAAGGATTTGCCGTGTCGTACCTGTATTTGAGTATTGCTATAATTTCTGAAGTTGTTGCGACGAGCACTCTAAAAGCGACTGAAGAATTTACCCGAGTATGGCCGTCTATAGTCGTCGTAATCGGTTATGCTCTGGCATTTTATTTTTTGACCTTAACCCTGAGAACCATTCCAATCGGAATCGCTTATGCACTTTGGTCGGGTATAGGGATAGTTCTGGTCGTAATAGCTGGATTTATCTTATACAACCAATCTGTCGATCTAGCCGCAGTGGTGGGAATTGGCCTGATTGTGTTAGGCGTTGCGGTCATTAATGTTTTTTCTAAAACCGCAATGCACTGATCTATTGGTTCGGCATTTGTTTAGAATAATCGGTATGCGCGGCGCAATCCGACTGGATTGGAAAATCAATCTATGCTCTAACAATGATGTTGGTAGTGGTACATGTTAAGAATTCCAATATCCAAAGCAAAGGAACTTAATCTGCGGGAATCCTCTATTCGCGGATGATCATCTAGATCCCAAGTTAACCATAGATAGAAACCGCGAAATTGGCTAACAACGTTTAGTCTAATTCGGGCCGAGGGAGTACCAACATAAATCTTCCGCTAGCGCCTCGGCAGATTAATTTTAACCTGGATGTTTTGATCTATTCGCTGGTTTTTTTAAATTGCCACATAGGTCCCGATGTAAATTTGTCGCTGTGGGGTAATACAACGCCAATGAACGCGGCCAGCATCCCCAGTAAATATAAAGACCTCATCAGCAAAATAGTGGAGAATCCATCCAGTTCCATTAAGGTGGGTAACGCAAGCGCCGCCCAAACCACAAAGAATAAACCTATGCTCCAACGCTTCATATTCCATAATCCATAGTAGCAATATAGCCCCAGGAAACTGATGATTAGCATAAAAAAAGAACTAATCCCCGGTAGCAGCATGATCTGACCAATAGAACGGACGGCCAGCGACGTGCCGATTACGAAAAGTAATACACATAGAATGGTTATTGATTGTGGTCTCATTGTTAACCTCTCTGATCTTTACATTTAGTGATGCAGTCATCCGATTGAATTATTAACTGCGTCCTAAGACATATTACCCGCCAATTCTACGATTATTGGATCGCCTGGCACGACTGCTGCCAATTGCCTAACATCGGTCGACGCGCTTTGGCCCATATATTGGTACGTGCGGCAAGCCTGATTTCGTCATCGCGAGAAATGGGCGTTTTGCCAAAACCAATGGCAATACAACTACCCTCAACCCAGAATGCAATTTCTCCTGCTTCAATCACGTCTTTGGCATCTTCTTCTAACTTAACATTTACCGAAGCCGAAAAATATATTTCATTGCCCCAGGTTTGTGCTGTGGTAGTGATAGGTAGAGCAGCCTCTATGGCTTCTGCGGTCGGCGTATCCAAGAATTCGGCTATTACAGTTACCGCCCCGGCTTTAATCACAAATGTTTCCACAAAACTGGCCTTGTCTTTGGTCCATTACGGTCACGATATGGGACAATTTAACGGGAGATGAAAAATATTACCAGGGATAGATTTTCGCTATTATACCGGGCTCTGGTATTCAAAGTTTTCTGGAAAATCGTGTTAGAATTTTTCAAATTGCCCGATCGGAGTTAAATAGACTGCGCATCGCCTACTTGCGGAACATCAATTCCAAATTTAAAGCAAATCATTATATGTCTGATTCTATGGCCGCATTGCCCGCACTGATGACCGCTGTGGAGATCTCCGAACCTGGGGGTCCTCAAGTATTATTAGCAACGCAAACAACGATTCCGAAACCAGCTGCTGGTGAAGTGCTGATTGAGGTCGCTGCGGCAGGTGTTAACGGCCCAGATTTGATGCAGCGTAAAGGCCTTTACCCGCCGCCACCTGGTGCATCAGAAATTCCTGGACTGGAAGTTGCTGGTACTATTGCTGAATTGGGTGATCAAATCCATGGATTGAAAGTGGGGCAACAGGTTTGCGCCCTGGTGACAGGAGGCGGTTATGCTGAGTATTGCGCTGCGGCAGAACCATTGTGCCTACCTGTCCCAAAAGGTTTCGATATGATCCAGGCTGCCGCATTGCCGGAAACTTTTTTTACCGTTTGGAACAATGTGTTTGAGCGGGGGCAACTGACTGACGGGGAATCGCTTCTGGTGCATGGGGGATCTAGTGGAATAGGTACTACGGCAATTCAATTGGCGCGTGCGATGGGTGCCAATGTTTTTATTACTGCGGGTAGTGACGAGAAATGCCAATTTTGCGAGACGCTCGGTGCCACGTCGATTAATTACAATATGGAGGATTTCGTCGAACGGGTTAAACAGGAAACTAACGGTGTTGGGGTTAATTTGATACTCGATATGGTTGGCGGCGATTATCTACAACGTAATTTATCCTGCCTGGCTGAAGACGGCCGTTTAGTTCAAATCGCGTTTCAACGCGGACCGAAGACCAATATTAATCTGCTACCTATTATGTTGAAGCGGTTGACAGTCACAGGATCTACTTTGCGTCCCAGAAGCATTGAAGAAAAAGCTGAGCTGGCCGACCGGCTGAAGCAAAAAGTTTGGCCGTTGCTGGAAAACGGTGCGGTTAAACCAATCGTATATAAAACCTTTACGCTAAAGGATGCTGCCAAGGCGCACGAAATAATGGAGAGTAGCACGCAAATAGGAAAAATTGTTTTGACGGTTTGACACCGACCACATTGAACATTGTGAATTAAAATTTGTAATCTGAAAATTCCACGCCGATATATTAAAACTGTTATTTCATATTGATCTATTATTGGGAATATTAATCTATAAAAATGGATTTTGTTATTATGATTAGTATTGTATTGTTTTAAATTTACTAATCATTCTCAATCGAAATTTTTAAAGTCGCTATGTATCTCAACGCGTTTTAATTTCGGTATAAACTATAAATAACCTTCACGATCTTATATATAAATTTAGGTATGACAAAAAATAAGTTACGTATAGGTATACTGCTTGATAGTTATACGGTAGAAGCGTGGGAACTCAAAATAATTAAAACGCTTAACGATTGCGATTATGCAGACATTCAATTAGCCATTCTAAATGATGAAAAACAAGTTAATCAGAATAGATCTTTAATTTCAAAAATAAAAAGAAATCAAGGTAAGATCATTTATTTAGTTATTAGGAAATTGCTTGATGCAATATATAAAAAATTTATAGAACGCGGAGCCCATCTTCCAGACGCATCACGATTGGTGGATTCATCCTCCGTTTTGAAAAATGTCCCGGCTATCAAAGTTAGGCCGGTTAGGAAGAAATGGTCTGATTATTTTTCTGATAACGATGTAGAAGCTATCAAAGAATACGATATCGATATATTGATCAGATTCGGATACCGTATTCTTCGAGGTGAAATATTATCCGCTGCCAAATATGGCATATGGTCATACCATCATGGTGATAACAGCATAAACCGAGGTGGGCCCGCCGGATTTTGGGAGAATATGGAAAGTTGGTCTGAAGTGGGCAGTATTCTTCAAATATTGACCGAAGATCTGGGCAATGGAACAGTCCTGTGCAAGTCGTTTTCGTGTGTTAACAAAATATCGATGCAGGATAATAAGAGCAATTATTACTGGAAATCGTCGCTATTTATAACCAGAAAAATTAAAGAACTGTATTCTTCAGATGAAAAAGAATTTTTTGAAAAAATTGCTTACGATAATAGACACCCGCTTTTCTATTCTGATCGGTTGTACGTTAAACCATCAAATCTTCAGTACAGCAAATTGATCTTAAAGAAATTTTTTGAAAAAATAATTTTAAGTTTTAATTATAGAATTTATTTTAATCAATGGATTTTGATGTTCGATTTAAAAAATGACTTTTCATCATCACTATGGCGATATAAAAAGTTGATCCCACCAAAGGATAGATGTTGGGCCGACCCGTATGTTATTAAAAAAGAGGATAAATACTACATATTTGTAGAGGAAATGGAGTATTCAACTAGAAAAGCTCATATCTCTGTAATTATAATGGATGAATATGGTAACTATGAAAAACCGATTACCGTTCTAGAAAGATCTTACCATATTTCTTATCCTTTTGTGTTCGAATATAATCAGGAATATTATATGGTTCCTGACTCTTTATCCAATAACACGATAGAGTTATATAAATGTGTCAGATTTCCTTTTAAATGGCAATTCCAAAAAAATCTTTTTAGCAATATTGAAGCAACCGATTCAACAGTATTCTTTCACGAAAAAAAATGGTGGTTGTTCGCGAATGTAGTCGAAGTGGAAGGCGCATCCTCGTGGGATGAGTTGCATTTGTTCAGTTCCGATGATCCGACCAGCCAAAACTGGCGAGCACATCCCAAAAATCCTGTTGTATCGGATTGTAAAACGGCACGACCTGCCGGCAAGTTGTTTTCTCAAAACGGCGCGTTGTATAGACCCTCTCAGAATTGCTCAGTGCGATACGGTTACGGGTTTAATATCATGGAAATAACAACATTGGATGAAAAAAATTATGAAGAGAAAATGGTCTCTGCAATAAAACCAAATTGGGATAAAAAAATAATTGCAACGCATACCTTTAATAGGGTGGGTTCTTTACATATCATAGATGCGCTGCAAAAAAGATTTAGACATGGGTTTCTAGAATTCCTTAGCAATGGATTAAACTGACCTACCAGGTAGAAATATTTCGGTGTTGTAAGCCGGAAACTTTTCAACGCGGATCGACCTGAATCATAAAAGTTAGAATTGAGAAAAAATGGTGATATTTTAACTTTGAAAATGCAATCCAATAATTGGAGTATTTCAATATGCCCACTACGTTCGTCCAATCCAAGCAGACAGCATCAGAGATTCCGACCGAACCGGTAGGTAGTATACCTAGGCCGGGTGCATTACTAGAGGCCTTGAACGACTATTCGAATAACAAAATTTCAATCGATGACTTGGATGTTGAGTATGACAATGCGGTTCGGGATACGATCGAACGTTTTGAATCGACCGGATCGCCGATCCTCAGCGACGGTGAGCAAAGTAAATCTAGTTTTGCAACCTATCCGCTTGAGGGTTTGGAGAATCTTGCAGCGGATGGTGTAATCATTCCATTTGAGGATGGTCATACGCGTCAATTACCACGCTTGATTAGCGGTCCTTTTCGTTACGCCGCATACGCCGGATCTTATCTGCCAAGAGCAAAGAAATTTACAAACCGTCCGGTCAAGCAGGCGGTAATTTCTGCATCTGCGATGAGTTTATTGTATCCAGAAGTGGGTATTTCGGGTTATTCAAGGGTGCAATTCCTGAGCGATCTTGTTCAGCAAGCGGTCGCGGATATCCGCAGTTGTTTTGACAATGGCGCGCATAGCGTACAAATCGATTTTACCGAAGGCCGCCTGGCTATCAAGCTGGATCCAAGTAAAAAATTACTGCAACAATTCCTTGACCTCAACAATCAAGTGATGTCCTATTTTAGTAACGATGAGCGGCAACGGATTGGGTTTCATACGTGCCCGGGGGGCGATCACGATTCATGCCACAGCGCTGACGTTGATTATCGGGAGTTAATTCCGTCGCTGCTTACGCTAAATGCGGGGAATTTCTATATGCAAATGGCCAGCGAGTCGAATCCGGAAGCATCCTTAAGGCTGATTAGTGAGCATCTACGCCCTGAACAGCGGATTTATATCGGTGTAATTAATGTAATCGACGAAGCCGTAGAATCGGATGAGACAGTTCGAGACCGTGTGTTAATGGCCGCTCGGTACATTCCGATCAATCAATTGGGTACGACCGACGATTGCGGATATTCTCCATTTGGCGATGATGTGGCGACCAGCCGCGATACGGCCTTCGCCAAAATTGCCGCTCGCGTTCGCGGAACGCAACTCGCGTTTGACACGTTAACCGGTTCTTAAATCCTTGAATAAATATTCTCGTACAAGACTTCAGTCAAAATATTTGCCTTCTTATCGCTAAAATAATTAGCGAAAAACGCTGCAGCCTTGATTTTCGCGGCAGAATAATTTGTATATCCGCCGCTCATTGCAGCCTTCGACACCCACTGTATATTCCTGCCGTTCTATCGGCATGCGGTTCAGCCAAATACGCTCCGGTAATTCGTCTATTTTTGACGTTAGAATCTGGCTGTTTAAGCTGTCGCATTTCATCGCAAACCGCGCTTCAGATTCTGCAGTTTCAATAGCTTCACCTTGATATTTGTCCAAGATTTGTTGATTGGTCATGCATGCGGTTATCGCGATTGATATTAATGCGACGAATAAGATATTTTTGTCTTTTGTCATTAGATGTTACCCCATCATGAAAAGCGTCCAAACGTATGTATTAGGATTGAAAAGTTTACCCAATTTCAATGCTATCGGCTACTCAATGACATGTTAATCCAGAGCGGATTAACACGCGATTATATATTGGGTAGGAATCAGGGTATGATGCTACTGTAATAAAGAGACGCAAAATGATACGTTGAATTTCACGCTACATTCAGTCGCCAGTCAATAGAATTTTCGGGGATTGGCTTAGTCGAAGTCGGGTATCGGTTCTGCGTTAACGAGAACCAAAAGAAGCCGGAACAGATTAGTATACACCGTCGCGCAACGCGATCGTTGGCTACCCAGCAGCCTGGTATTGAAAATCCTTGCTCAGCCACTTTCCGGAAACGAAATGCCAAAGCCTAACATAAATGTAACTTCCATCGGTAGGTAAATTTGTAACGGTAGTAGACATTTTGCCCCCCAAGGGGCCACTGTCGAAATAGTCTGCTGTTCCTAATTTGCTTCCGATATCCAACCACCATGCGGTGGGAAGATAACCCGACCAACTGAATTGTACTGTACTACCAGTAAGTACAGACCCGGGTATCGGATTGATTAAATCGGCGATCAGTTGACGAACACTGATACGTGTCGTGGCCGTGTCTGCGAGATTAAGCTGATCCGTCGCATTAAATTCTATAAAGTAGTCCTGCCCGCCTTGACCGTAGACCGGTGTCCACGAAAATGTACCCGTGGAGTTTCTATGGTCGATGAAATTCGCTCCAATGGTTGACAAAGCTTGACCGTTTGATCGATGCGCGTTCAATGTTACAGGTGTTTCATCGGTGATCTGGACGTCAATTTGCACTTGTTGACCCTCCAACAAATTTCGGTCCGGCAGATAATCAATTACCGGCCCTTTCGTGACCGTCCATTCCGATGAGTCCATCAGTAAATTGGTAGGATCATGTCGAACCAACGGTGAATTGTCTCTGACTTCGGCCCGCAACAGATTGATACCCCCAGCCAAATCAGACGAGTAAAGCGAGACATTTGAATCGATACCTAGAGGTATATCGTCCAGAAACCATTGAACGGACATATCTGGGTGGTTTGGACGCATCGATAATACCGTAAAGATTTTCTCCTGGCCCGGCGGAATCGTCACGATACGCTGAGCGGGTATTGCCGTGTCGATGGGACTTACTCGGTCGTAAGTGCGTAACACAAGTTGTTCTGCATTAATAGATTGAAAGGGCATACCCAAGGTACGCATCTTCGAATTCAAGGTTGGACGGTAAATGTTAAATTCGTGGTATAAGCCACCTTCATACAAGCCCGGTACACCGAATATTTTTTGAGTGGTTGGTAACGGAGCAAAATTATCGAGCCAATGGTTCCATTTAATGTTGGCCCAATCTATTTCAATTGTCAGGTTTGGAGCCGCGGGTTCCGGTCCCGAGTATGATTGCATTGGTGAAAAATATTCGTCGGCTAATCGTCCAAAACTGTGGCCAGTTTCATGCATTGCTATTTCGGACGTCAAGCTATGTTTGGAGATAATCGAGAATGGCCCGCCTGATCCCCCGTATTCGCTATCGTTAACTACAACGAAAATAATATCGGCAGCGCTGGGCGCCGAAGCAACCGCTTCATATACCTTTGCCGGATCAGCGCAAATAAGCCGTTGTTGACCATAACAATTGTAATAGCTGTCCAAAGCGGTATCGGCGTATAGTCCCATTTCGGGATGATCAGAGCCAGATTGATTGCTGATTAGGTCAACCCGGTATACATTAAAGTATCGTTTATATTGGCGAAACGGCGTTTGTAAAAATATGTCGTTGACTATTCGATTGACCGTCGCTGCATATTGGGTGATTTCGGACGTTTGGTATCCATCTCCAACAAATACGATATTGACGCGATTGCTTGGATTACCGTGGTAGAGAACAGCGGTGGTATTCGTTTCGGCGACAACAAGTTTTCCCATCCAGAAGATTAGAAAAATTGCGAGAATGGTTTTTGTTGTGAGCCCGTTAATCATCGAAATTACGCCTCGTTTTCCGTTTGCCCCATCTTGAATTTCTGGCGGGCCTCGATTTACGGAAGGTTGCATTCTTTGAGTGATCAATCCGGGTAAAAGCAATAGTTTCTAATTGGTCATCGGTGATAGTGGTCTTCAACGCCTTGGGGGTTTTGTACGAAATCGCTCTGGATATTTTGGTTAAACTATTTTTTTTTAATTTTAATAGTCTTAGATAAGTGAAATGATTATCCCATGGGACGACAATCTGAAAGACTGTCGCTTCTGAATGTATATATTTGCCTCGAAGTAAGCCTGGCGATTCTACCGGTGCGGTTTCATCCGGCCATTCAGAGCGGATTAGCGAAGGGTCAGGAATGGCGAGGCGCCCGATATTCTCGTGAACCTCATTTTCGCATTGAACAAGTAATTCACCTCGTTGTAACCGGGTATCACGGTGTTTGGGTGCTGCACGATTGACTATGACTTGGTCGATTAATTCGAGCCGCTTGATTTGTGGATATAATCGAACGGTAATTTCTATGGATTGAGGCGCCGTGCTCTCAGAACCCCCAGCGATTCCCGAGTTGGCGAGGAGTACACATAGCCCTGTGAATAACAAAAAGTTTAATATTTCCGTGTGTTTGAGGAACGAACCTTGTAATCTTGCGATCGCGTTTAATAGGCTGGTTGGCATTGGATTCCCCTAATTCTGAATTGAAATTTCTTAACGGCGAGGTCCCGATTAGTGTCAGTGCGGTGTAATCATCACGCTGTAAATTAAATAGGAAATTAGGAAGAGAAGAGCTATGCTTTTTTGTTTTATGTTTCCATAAATTCGTGAGACAGATACTAGCATCCTTATTATGTTTCTAAGTGTAGTAGAAAAATGGCGTATCGCCATAGCATGCGTTTGCCGAAATAGCCCGTCTGATACCGCATAAACAAACGTGACGAGACTCTATAAAGAAAGGTGAGTGACGTGGTAATCTTTGCGCTTGGATATCAATCCGATTGATCAGCTAGATGCGACGTCGTTAAATCTCTTGAAGTCCGCTGCCAACGCCGGATGACTATGAACCAAATACCGACAACATGGATCAGTGCAATAATCGTCGACCCAACAAGATTGTTGGCCATTACCGGCAATACAGCGATTCTACCTAACGGCAGGTCTATTGCAGTAAATAGCAAGGGTAACAAGCCATAAAGGCAGGCGATATAGAAAAAAGCCGCGCTGGCTGCGCGTTTGGGATTGGGTGCGAGGCTAAAATAATACAAGATGCCTATGTCCCTGGCGACGAGCAATAACGCCGGTATGCATTGCCCCAACACGAATTTTTGTATGGTGGTTGTCGATAGTTCAGTGTTTGACGTTAACAATATAAAGATAACCGCGATGATAGCGAGCAGGTAAGAAGCGGTCCAATAGGGTACTTGCTCCAGTGCTCTTTTCCAATTTTTGCTACGCACTGCATAGATGAGCCGACGTAGTTCAATGGGGTCGCGTCTGTCAGTAAATGCCGCGATGTAACTCAGTCCACAAAAAACTGCAAATGCTACCGTGCTGATTATGGTACGCTGCGGTCTTACTTCATTCTCGTTAAAAACGAATCCGATACAATAAAACGCAACGACGACTGCAAATACCAGCCAAGCCACGGGTGTGCTTCGTATTTGCAAGGTTACGGTCATCAACCGGTAAACACCTGTAACTGCCCAAGCTGCAGCCAAACCAATCGATATTAAACCAAAATCAATCCATGAGTAATCAATACCAAACCAATCTACTCGGCCCTTGCCACCGAAAATACGGGTCAAGAACGGAAATAAATACATCAGGCCAAGGAATTGGGCCAACAACGTGATTGACGAGCGCAAAGCGACGCGATTCCTCAGCGCCAGCAAACTGATCAACATACCGAACGCTTGGCAGAAAATTGCTGTACACAGCGCGATTACGAGTGATTTGCTTAATGTGCCGTAGTTTGAATATTCCGAGTTGAACGCAAACACCAGTAAGCACAATACGCTCCCATACCAAGTATATACGGTACTGCCAAACAGCTTGCCCCACGACATCGACCAGGGTTCCATCGCGGACATCATCTGTGTATCCCAGGTTTTGTCGCGCAGTTCCTCGGCCACCGCATCGGACGCAATGCGTGCACCCCACAATAATCCTATTGCGCCGAATATCCATAGCGCGGTATGTGCCAGCGGAATTCCAAAGTGATAGTCGTTCATCGAATAAGCCATGAAAAAGATCAGCGCCAACACGACTGGCATGGCGACCAGCCGATGTGGATTGATTTCCAGCCAAACGTGGCGCAATAATTCCGGATTCATACTTGATTCTCCTTCACGGTATTGAGTGTGGCCAGATAAGCATCCTGCAAGTTTTGTTTGTCGTTGCCGAATTCGTAGATCGCTAAACCCTTTTCGATTAGAGATTTTAATAATCCGTATTGCATACTTTTGTCGGCGTCAAACAGAAATGTTGCAGAATTTTCTTCGCAATGTAGTTCAGTAATATCGGGTATTGATGTCAAAACGCTTACCAGAGATGGATCCGCTGCCGATAACATTAGCCTGATACGGGATTTGTCGCGTTGATGGTTTTCCAGGTGGCGGTGTTCGACGATTCGGCCATCCCGGAGTATCAGCATGTTGGTGGAATAGGCTTCCAGTTCGGCCAGGATGTGCGAGGACACGATCAGGGTCATTCCTCTGCTTTGTAATCGTGTAAATAGATTTGCCAAGGAATGCCTGGCTTCCGGATCGAGTCCGGAGGCCGGTTCGTCCAGGATAACAATTTTCGGCGAGTGGATGATTGCCTGCCCTATCGCGACCCGCTGGCGAAGTCCCCTTGATAATTTTCCGGTCGGTGTTGCGAGCCGGTCCTCCAGGTCTAGGCAGCGCGCTGTGTCTGCAATCGCCGAATCCAATTTGTGTACTGGTAGATCGTTGGCCATTCCTACAAAGCGGAAACATTGCGCCACGGTAAGTTGGTCGTATAAACCGAAAAAATCGGACAGATATCCGAGCCTACGGTGACAAAGGCGGGGATGTTCCTGCACATTGAGCTTATCGACCAGTATATTGCCGGATATTGGTTGCTCCAAGGCCGCTATACAACGCAATAATGTAGTTTTGCCCGCGCCGTTCGGACCGACAAGTGCCGTGATACTGCCTTGTTCGATGGAGAATGACACATCATGCAAAGCACGCTTGCCAGGATAGTCGAAGATCAAATTTTCTACACGGATGATAGTGATGGGATTCTCCTCATTATTCAAAAATACTAATACATCGGTAGCTGGCGAATTTTAAAGATCTATTCGATTGCATCAATGACTGAGTTCCAACTGGATTAGTGTTTGAGTCTGGCTATGATCTTTGTCAAAGCCTAAGGTCAAAAATTTTTTGTCAGGGGATAATGCGTGTACCGCGATATATCCGCCAACGACGTTCCGGTTAACACACAGTATTTTGATTTGTTCGGCGATGTTCCAAACAATCAATCGGCCAGCGTCATAGGCCATCAAAAATCTGTCGTCTAGCAGAAATTCTACCGCCTGGTTCGGCGCATTGAATAAAGTTAGAATATGGCCGTTATCTATATCAACAATAAGGACCTTTCTGTTGATGCAAAAGGCTAGTTTACGGTTGTCGCTGGAATAGGATAATCCGTAAATTGAACCGATTCTGTCATTTTGGTAGAGCGTTTTTTTCATCTTACCCGTATTCGAATCCCAGAGTTTAATCGAACCGTCGAGGCTTGCGGTCGCGAAGCTACGACCATCGGGCGATATTTGAATATTGGTGATGCTATCTTCATGATGCCCTCGAAATCGGTTGAGTACTCGGCCATCTGTAATTTCTCTAAGTTGGAGAAACGAACTAAACCCCAAGATGCGTCTTAATACACCATATTCTACACCGTCGATATTGTCCGAACCCCCGACCAAAAAAGTGCGACCTGATAAACCATTGTGTCGAATTGGTCGGTGGGCAAGCCATACCATTGCAGCAAGGCTTGGCCTGCGGATGATTGAACGGAAGCCAGTTTGAAAACAGAGTGTTTGTCGTAACGCAGAATGAATTTGGACCAGCCCGTGCAAAGCCGGCAAACGCCGTCAAACAAAATAATGTTTCCTTGTTCTTTCAATATTAGGAGAATTCGATTGGTATGAGTCATAACAAAAAACCTTAATCTGCAACTGCGTTAAATGTACCCGAGTAGGCAAATGTTTGCCCCCAAAGCGGATGTACAATGTGAAAATCTACCCGGACTTGGTTGTCGCCGACTTGAGTTTCGGTGATGTAGGCGCTGCCCGTCATCAACCAATGGGGTAATTTAAGCATGTAACCGCCTAATTTGAAGACATAGTGTTTACCGTCAAAAATGAGCCTGCCGTCTTTGATTTCAAGTCTTAGCAATAAACCCAATCCGCCACGGACAAACTCTATAATTTCTTTGTCCCGGTAGCATTCCATACGCGAAAGGAACACTGCGGGTTTTCGTTTTGGATAGTGAAATAGCCGTCGCCAATACATTGTGCCGGAATGGTTGTCGGACCAATTGTAAACTTCGGTTGGAATCGCATCGCCCGAGCACGGAACCAAAGCGTGCAAGGGTCTCGCACACCAGGCCATGATTCGGCCGATCCCAGTCACGCGAATTTTGTCCATGACACCTTCATATCTAACCCTGTGGTGTTCGTTGTCGGCCCCGATGCTGTAGTGTTGGCGAACAATAGGGTTAAGCCGTTCCCAGTCATTGCCTAGCGCTTGTTGAAGTGCGGGTAAATTTTGAGATTTCATTGTGGGGACTCCTAGATTAAAAGGTGGGTTTAAAAACCATCAGGTAAAAGATGGCGATGACACCGATGAACGCGGGTACACCTAACCAAAACCAGGTTTTTGACAGTGTGTAATACTGCGCAGGTATTCCGCTGTTTTGTTCAATAGCGCGAAGTAACAAGTCACGCATCTTGATTTGTAAGTTCACAACCGGCAGCCAACAAAGACCAACGACGACGTACAGTATTAATGCGAGAAACAACCAACCGTTAGTCAACTGGATACCCATGGCGTTGGCCAGCAAATAACCGGTGAGTGGTTGCACAATTACTGATGTAGATGTGAAGATCCAGTCGGCAAGTACAACGTTTTTGGCGGTTACGGCCATCGCGTGAATATCACCGCTACGGTCATTCATGTATTTAAAAAATGCAGTACCTAGACCGGTTCCAAACAACAGTGTTGAACTGACGATATGAATCAATACCAGGCTATGGTAGTTCATGAGCGATCCTCCAATATGAGTAGTGAAAATGTTGCTGCAATCAACGGAATGTTTTTTAGTATCGGGGCGAATGGGTGCGTCCAAAATTCAGGTAGATACACGGTGATTATCCCGCTGTAACACATCATCAAGACGATTTGCAGGAGCAAAATTATTCTTATATTTTTACCCAACAACAATGCGCCACCCAGCATTAAATCCAGTGCGTATGCGAGGTACAGCGTCGGGCTATGCAATGACGTTGGGATACCAATTTTTTGTAGCCAGGCAAAGCTGAGTTCATGCGAAAATGCGAATATCGATACATAGGCGGAACCGATCCACAAGATTGCAAAACTGAGTCTAAGCAACGGGGTTAGCCAAGTGCGCCAGGCTGCGAGTCGATCCGCGGTTTGGGCCGGGTTAAGACGTAGATGTTCGTTTAGATCGCGGGCATTGTGGATGGTTTTCGCGGCGAATGGATGTGCGCTGATATCGTCCCGGTAAAGCATTTCTACACTACCGGAATTCAACAGGCTACCCGGAATCAAGCTGCCGATGTGCCCCATCGCACGACTTAGCCAGGTGGGAATGTTCCAGGCAAATGCCAACGGGTAGCCCATCCATACTCGTAGCATGACCAGTATTTGCGCAAAACGATATTGGGTCGGTCCGACCGCGATGATTCGTTCGCAGGCCATCGATTCGTCCAAATGGCTCGCTTCATCAGCGATGGAATTGGCTAAATCATCGACGTGTATAGGTTGGACTATGGTGTTGCCATTATTAATCAATGGCAGGATGGGTAGTGCAGCCAGAGACTTGAACAAAGCCATACTGCATTCACCGGGTCCGTATACGATGGAGGGTTGGACGATTGTCGATGCAATTGGAAGATTGCTCAGAAAGTCGTCTGCATCCCGTTTACTGGTCAGAAAGGCGTTGGATGCCGAGGTATCGGCACCCAATGCCGAAACTTGGATAATTTTCCGCACACCGGATTGAATACAGGCGCTGAATAATGCAATGGGTGCATTTTTTTGCAGGCTATTGAACCGTTGTGTGCCCTGTTCGCAAATAATGCCAACGCAGTTTACGACAACGTCCATGCCATCCAGGTGATCCAACCAAGCTTCCTTGCAGGTGCTTTGCGCAAAATCTACCGGAACGAGATGTGTGTAGGAAGATGCGAAGCGGGGTTTATGGCATAGGCCCCAAACTTCGTGGCCGCGCGATTCCAAGGAGGCGACCACGCGTTTGCCGATAAATCCGGTTGCTCCGGTGACCATGATTTTCATTACCGAATCTCCGAATCGTCATGACGGGTTAAAGCGGGCGTGATCCCATTTTCAGCCAAATACGTACGGGAAACACGCCACAGCACGTAAGCAACGCCCAATACAGCCAAGAACACACCAAGCAGCCCGCGGAATAACGTTTGTTTAACAATCAATAATCCCGAGGGTGCGTTGATCTCGCCAACTTGGCTGAAAAAAACCACCAGCAAAAGTGGAACGATATAAACCATCAGATGGGTGTATTGGGTCCAGAATGCGGACGCTTCTGAATCGTGACAAAAAAAAGAAAGCAAAGGGCCCAACGTGGGTTTGATAATACGTAAAACGGTAAAGCTGAGTCCCATTGCGATTAATAATTCGCCGCTAAAGAGTAAATAGTCATTCATGGTGTATTCCTGCTATGGTTTAAGAAAACAGATTTTGTACTGCTACCATCGCATTCATCGTGCCAGCTATCAGTGAATAGCTAATTTATTGAAATTAAAGTAAAAATATTTCTTATTGGAAATTGTCTGTCACATAGGTTGGCACTACAGGTTAAACTGACTGTAAACATCGTTTACATCTAAAATGCAAAGCTTATATTTTGCCTATACCGGAAGTCTGGCCGCGAGCATATTGACCAGTGTGCTTTTGGCCGGGCTACTTGGGATCAAGGGTGGTCAAACCGCGGGTAGGATCCCGTTGATCTTGTTTTGTCTGGGTAATGCGTCTTGGACCTTGGGGCACTGGCTGGCACAATCACAGGGCAGTCTATCTGGTGCCAGCGTAGAATTGGGTGTGGCGTTGATCAATCTGTCGCCTTGTGTTGCTGCGGTTTATTTGCATTTCGCTTTGCTTTTTAGCCGCCAAAAGGAATGTTTGCTCAGGCGCGCTGCGTTGATAGCGGGTTATAGCTCAACAGCGCTAATCAGCTTGATCGCTATCGTCATGCAGTCAGGTAAAATCGCACCGTGGTTGGGCTTTCCCCATTTCTTCTACTACACCGGTTTTGCGTGGGTGGTTGCATTATCGACGTTATTCTTGAGCGGGGTAGGGCATTGGATTTTGTTACAAAAATACCGCTCGGCTACTGGTAAGTACAAGCGCCAATTACTCGCGGTATTGTGTTCGGGTGTCTGGGGTTTATGTGCGTCCAGCGGTTTATTGCACGCTTCGGTCGGGCTAAATATATTCCCTTACCAGGTATTGTTGCTTCCGGCTTATACGCTATTTTTGGTCTACGGAATCTTACGATACGAATTGATGGCGTTTAACCGCTGGTTTCGTCAGGGTTTGACATGGGTTTTGTTGCTGGCGATCGTATCACTCGTAGTTACTTTGTTGATGTCTGTGGTGGTTAAATTAGGCATTGCCGACTTTCATCCCATTTCTCTGGGCATTATTTGGCTGGGTACAATGATTAGTTTTCTGATCGCCTATGGTTTGTATCAACCATTGCAGAAGTTGGCGACACGATGGGTGTATCCCGGTGCAGAATTGGATGCTGCCCGATTGGATCATTGGCGAGAGCGTTTGTCAGACGTAAAAGATTGGCAACAGTTAAAAACCATTGCGGAAAAATTATTCCGCGATCATGTGCAGCATGAGGTCATAGTTGATTTCGCCAATGTAGAACTGGAGCGTTCGAGGTTAAATCCTGCCCATTTTAATTTTTCTTGTGTTAGGAATGCCGGAACATGGCTATGCGAAGCTTCACAAGACAGCGAGACCTGGACTTCCGCAACGCCCGGTGTTCGATTTAGCGGCGAGGTGTTCGCGGCGATACTGGCGGGCAGTGCTAATCAATTGCAACAGGCATTAGAGCTGGCCAACGAAAAAGCCAAACAACTTGAACAATCGCATTTGGCGGAGTTGGGTCAGCTTTCCGCATCGATCGCCCACGAACTTAGAAATCCGTTGAATATTATTGCTATGGCCAATGCCGACCATGGTGCACAGAATAGAGTGGAGGTCGACACGCAATTGGAGAGAGCTAATCGCCTGGTCGCTGAATTGCTGGATTATGCTGGAGAGATGCAAATTCACAAGCAAAACGCCAATATCAGTGATCTATGCACGGCTGTATTATCGCCTTATCAAAGGAAGCACGGGGCCCAGTCTGACTGCCCCGTCGAATTCGTCCAGGATATTTCCCCGAATTTGGTTGCTTACACCGATATTCATAGACTGCAGCAGGTTTTGGTTAATTTGATCGACAACGCAATCGTCGCGACAAGCGGTGTCCAAGATCCAGTCGTTTGTATCCGTGCGTCGAAGCAACAACTTGGGATTCGAATGGAGGTCTGCGATAACGGATGTGGAATTGATGCGGATGGTCAGGTCTCTATGTTTCAACCATTTTGCAGTGGCCACCAATCCGGTACCGGTCTGGGTTTGGCGATCGTTAAGCGCATCGTCGAGGCACACCAAGGGTCGATACGCTACAAATCTTTGAACCCAATGACCGGTCAGTGGTTTGCGTCCTGTTTCGAAATATATTTTCCCAATGCTCCAGTTGAACAAAAGACGGTTCAGACAACTACCTAGTGATGATTGATGACGGATAAGTCAAATTCTAACATCCAAAGTTATAGAATACTTTTGGTGGACGATGAACCTGCGTTTTTACGATTATGCTCAGGCTGGTTGGCGGGTTCCGGATATCATGTCGCGACGGCGGTTGACGCAGATCAGGCGGTTTCGCGCTACGCCGAGGAAAATTACGATCTGGTATTGTTGGATCTGGCGATGCCTCCGAGTATGGACCCGCAAGACGGTTTAGCCTTGGTTGCGCAATTTGATCGGTCGCCTGTCATCGTTTTAACCGGTCATGCTCAACGGGAACTTGCGTTGCAGGCGATAGAAAAAGGCGCTTGGGATTTCTTGGCCAAGCCAATCGATCCAGCCATGCTGGGTATCGTCGTCGATCGAGCTTTGACCAAACAAAGTCTGGTGATTGAAAACCAACATTTGCGGCGAGAATTGGGGGAACAGCAAAGTAGCGATAACTTGGGAATAATAGGAATCAGTAAATCGGTACAACAGCTGCGTAATCTGATATACCGGGTTGGGCCAAGCAATATCAATATCATAATCAGCGGACCTAGCGGAACAGGAAAGGAATTGGTTGCGCGCGCGATCCATAATTGCAGTAACCGTTCGGCCTTACCCTTTGTGCCGGTTAATTGTGGCGCGATTAGTGATAATTTGTTCGAGAGCGAATTTTTTGGACATATAAAAGGTAGCTTTACTGGTGCGACCGTGGATCGGCCGGGATTGATCGCCAGTGCGGCTGGTGGCACATTGTTTCTTGACGAGATCGGCGATATGCCGTTGTCGATGCAGGTTAAATTGCTACGTTTTCTTCAGGAAGGGAGTTTTTCGCCGGTCGGGAGCGATAGTCAGGTTGAAGCCGATGTTCGGGTGGTGACCGCAACCCACCGGGATCTGCAGAGTTTGATGCAGGAACAGGATTTTAGAGAGGATTTATATTATAGGATCAAAGGTGCGGAAATTAAGATTTTACCGCTTTCCGATAGGGTTGAAGACATCCCCTTATTGGCAAATTACTTCCTCGAAAAATATACGGATTCGAAGGTCTGCAGTTTTGATCCGGGTGCGTTGGATTGGCTTTTACAGCAAACGTGGCACGGAAATGTTAGAGAATTAGAGAACTGCATCGAGTCAGCTGTTGCGATGTGCAACGGTGCGCCTCAAATTACCCGTGCCCATTTGATGATGGAATTTGAAGAGATCGTTCAGCCAATAGCTAAACCCGATAGTTTGACTGGGAAATTGGCCGATTTGGAAAAAAGGCTGATTGTCGCGGCGCTGGATCAGCATCGGCAGAACCGAAGCCAAGCTGCGATTGCGTTGGGTATATCCAGAGCCGGTCTGTTGAAAAAGATGGCCCGGCTTGGTTTGCGATAGTCAATCCGTTGCCGACAAAGTACTACTCCAAATTGGATAACTTGTCAGCAAGCTGTTCCAGGCCATCGAAATCGAATTCTCCGGTAAGACGAATAATTTCATTGGCATAAAATGAGTCACTGGGCAGTTTGTGAGCTGTGCTCAGTAGCGCGTCCAGGTCTCCCATCGAGATCGCTACACGTATATGTTCAGCAGTTGTCTTTGCCAGTGATAAAGAGACATCTTTGTCGTTCTCGGTTTCATTGGAAGGTGTGTCATTGTTCAGTGAAATCGTATTATTGATCGTATCGACGGTTTTGGCTAAGACCGTTTTGAATTGTTCTAGCAGAGGTTGAAGTGATTCCAGATCGTGATTGCCGGTGATGGTCTGCGTATTAATCGCAGTTTCCAGTTCAGCGGTGGCGATTGATAATTCTACCGCGGAAAGGTTTGCCGCGACGCCTTTGATTCCGTGTAACATATTGCCGCATTGCTCCAAATCGTGGACAGAAAGCGTTTGCTCTATTTCGTGAGCGCTGCGAGCGTAAGTCGCGGCGAATTGCTTTAATAATTTAGCATACATCAGCCAATTACCGTTCAGGCGTTTCACCCCCGCTGCCGCATCGAAACCGGGCATCCAACCAATAGTGTCAAGTTGTTCGGCTGGACGGATATTTGAGACTGATTTTGCAGAAAACGACGATACTGTATTTTTTTGTGGGGTGAGCGGATTGACCCACTTCAATAAAGTGGAAAACAATTTATCGGGATCTATGGGTTTGCTGATGTAATCGTTCATTCCCGCACTGAGACATCGGTTTCGGTCCTCTTGCGTCGCATGCGCTGTCATCGCGATTATCGGTAATATATTTTCACCATGCGTCATACGAATTGTACCGGTTGCTTCGTAGCCATCGATCTCGGGCATTTGCAAATCCATTAGGACCGCATCGTATTGTTGGTTTGTTATGAGTTTGATGGCTTCGCGGCCATTATTGGCAATATCTATTTGGGCGCCCAAACTCTTTAGTAGCGTTGCTGCGACCTCCTGATTGATCGGGTTGTCCTCGGCAAGCAAAATTTTTACCCCAGCCAAAGAATCGTCAGGCGGATGATGCTCGTTGCTATCTTCTGCAGATGACTGCTTTGTTCCTCCGAAAATATCCACTAGCGAATCGATTAACGTGGATTCTTGGATGGGTTTTGTCAGGAAGTTGTTTAGTTTAAGTTGATTCGCCCGATTGCGCTCCGGTTCGCGGCCGAATGCAGTGATCATAACGATGGGTAGATCGCTAACTTTTGGTGTAGAGCGAACAACGGCGGCGGTTTCTAAGCCATCTATTCCAGGTAATTTCCAATCCAACAACACCAGTTGAAACGGCTCATCGGAATCTGCATGATTTAAGATCTGATCCAAAGCACGTTCTCCGCTGTCGACTTGCATGACGACCAAATCCAAACGGCTAAGCATTCCCACAAGTACTTCGCGGCTGGTTACATTGTCTTCAACCACAAGTATTTTTTGTCCACGTAACACGCTGAGGGATTGGTTTTGTACGTCGGTTTTGTCGTCCAAACATTCGAACGGTAAGTTGCACCAAAATGTCGAGCCGCAGCCCGGTTGACTGGATGCGCCGATATCGCCACCCATTAGATTGGTCAATTGTTTGCATATAGCGAGCCCCAATCCAGTACCGCCAAATTTTCTCGAGGTCGATCCATCGGCCTGGGTAAATGAAGAAAATAGTGTACTTATGTGCTCTGGATCTATACCGACGCCGGTGTCTTTAACCTGAAATCGTAAGTGCAATTCCGATTTGTATTTGTCGATCAATTCAACATTGACATAGATTTCTCCCTGTTCGGTAAATTTAATAGCGTTGCCGGTCAAATTAATCAGTATTTGCCGTAAGCGCAGCGGGTCACCGCGTAAATTGTTCGGAACATCAGGATTTTTATGGCAGATCAGTTCAAGATCTTTGTTTGCCGCGCTATCGGCAAAAAGATCACCGACATCTTCAATAACCTGTTGTAATTTGAAATCGGTATGCTCGATATCGAGTTTACCGGCCTCTATCTTGGAGAAATCCAATATGTCATTGATCAACGCAAGCAGCGCATCGGCGGATATCCTGATTTTGTTAAGGAAATTCTGTTGCTGCGTGTTCAATCGAGTCTGTAAGGCCAGCGCGGTAAATCCGATGATGCCGTTCATCGGTGTTCGAATCTCATGACTCATGTTGGCCAAAAAATCGCTTTTTGAGCGGTTGGCTTTTTCTGCGGTTTCCTTGGCCAGCATCAATTCTTGTTCCAGCTTTTTGCGCTCGCTGATATCGGTAGAAATGCCGCAGGTTGCGGTGCAAATGCCATTTTCGTCCAGGATAGGGAATTTCAGAGAAATCAATGTATGCTCTCCGTCGGAATACAACGCAGGTTCCTCCTCCGAAATAGGTTGGCCGGTGTTTAGAACGCGGAGATCATTGTCCCGGTATTGATCGGCCAATGTTTCTGGAAATAGCTCGTGGTCGGTTTTGCCGATAGTCTGCCGGTTGGTGAGTCGTAATTTTTCATTCCAAAGTTTGTTGACCATCAGGTATTGCCCGTCGGAGTTTTTCACGTATATCAACGCCGAGCTGTTATCCACGATGCCCTTGAGCAGGCGTTGGTTCTCGCTTAATTCTACCGTGCGTTTTTCGACTAGTGCTTCAAGCCCGGCCTTATAATTGTCCAGCTCACGCTCAGCTTTGGCTTGTTTGTCTTGCATATCGTTAAACGCGCGCACTACGGCACCTAGTTCGTCGTTACTGTTCCATTTAACGTGCTGTACGGTGTGGGTGTTTTGAATTTGTGTAATTGCTTGTTCCAGCGCCGAGATTGGGGCCACAATGAGTCGTCGGGTGGCAAGCCAGGTAATGGTCAATAAAGAAAGGATCAATACGCCCAGTATTACGGCATCGCCACCGATCCTTTCCGTCAATCGCTGATGGATTTCATTCGGACGAAATACAAGGATTAATTTGCCGGCTTTTTCTGAGGATGGGCCTCGTTCAAAAATTAAGTCGATTTCCCGCACATATTCTGGATCTATGTTGTTTGGTTCCAACCCTGTTTTTGCGAGTAATTCTCCAGACGAATCAAACACTGTAGCTGACTCGAAATTGGGGTCCATTTTGATATTTCGAAGTAATAGCTTAATTTGCGGGGTATCGTATTCCCACACGGCTTTGGTAAACGCGGTTTTATGAAGTTTTGCCAATTCATCAAGTTCACTCTGGAATTCTGTATGCCGGCTGGTGTAATGATAGAATTCCAATATGCCGAATGAAGCGACGATAGTTAACGTGACCAGAGGAAGATAGATCGCCAGTAGCTTTGCGTTTAGGCTGTTAAATTTCATCTGGCATTGCCGTGTTTTTATTTTTCCAGACGGATGGTTCCTCACTTAATCTTTCGCAATCGGCAATCTGCTCACATCGTTGGATTTTTGGGGTCGGGGTTTCCAGCAGTGTTAAATGGATCCGTTGACGTATCTTTTGCAGTTCTCCGGATTGATGCATGTTATGCAAAACAGCTTCAATTTTGGGCACCCAATCAAGATTTTTTCGATGGAGATAGTGGAATAGTTTGAAATGCATTAGCGCTGGTTCCATGACATTGATGGCGCTATGATTGTGCTTACGAATGGATATTAATCCGTTTATTTTGGGTGCTACGGCAACATCAATACGCCCGCCGTCCAACATCTTGAAAAGCGATTGATAGCGGCTAACCAGGTCGCGGTTCATGCCGACGGTATTGTTTTCGGCGAATTTAATACCGCGAATTAGTCCGATTCGGTATGGCCGCAGACTGTCCCATCCTTGGGGTTGAAAGCGGATCGAACGGGTAAAAGCGACCGCTTCTAGAACGTTGATCGCAGGTTGCACCTGGATCAGATTGACATAGTTGTGTTTAATCGCATCGACCCGTTGAATCTCGCCGTCGACTAAGCCGCGGTTTGCCAAGCGTATCGCGCGTTCCGCCGGGTATTTCTTTATGACCAGATTGATATTTAGTCTACCGTAAGCTTCGCGCAACACGGTTTCGCTAACCGCTGTATCCTCGCTGGTTTCGACTGTGACAAAGGTTAATTGTTGAGCCACGCACACGGTAGAATGGCCCAGAGATAGTAATAGAATACCTATCAGCGGTGTAGACCCTGAGAAGAACTTCGCAACAGAAAACATAGATAAACTAACCAAGCTATCAATATACCAACTCTACGCTGTGTGGCATGCCGCTGGCAAATTGGCGGCAACGAATAATTTTGGTTGCAAAAATTTTTGCGGCGTAGAAATCTGATAGTCACTTTGGGATTATCGGTTACGAAAATCAAGCGTCCGATGAAAACTCGACCGATCCAATTAGTGTCAATTAGCGATTAGAGTATCAATACTCTGTATCGAAAAGCGTAGAAATAGGAAAGCCACCGCAGATGCGGTGGCTTTATAAGAAAGTAAAAAATGATGTAGAAATTATACGGTCTAACTATCCGGCTTCGACTGTTCGTACAGGCGGCAGATTAGGTGCGATGGGTGATTCACCGACGCCACAGTCGGTATGTCCAAAACCACTTGGACTGATGATTTTGCCCTGCGATGCGAGACCCATATCGTAAATTATATTGTCAGGTCGAGCCGCATCGCCACTAACGCCACCCGGCACATAGTCGAGTTCTAACGCTGCGCGAACTCTCCAGCCAAAATTATGGTCTTTACAAGAGGTATCGCCGCTAACGCCCAAGCCGCCAACCAAGACACCTTCTTCGTTGTAAAGCCCAAATCCACCACCGAATACGATCTGGCCTCCGATTTTTTGGAATCTCATTGGATCGTTGCGTTGACCATAACGTTCGGGGTGCCCCCGGTCTTTGTACACAACCGGAGTATTGGTTGGATTGCTGAATTGCAAACCCCAAAGGCTCCCGCCGGGTTGCCCGGATGCATAAAGGTTGGCGGTGGATAATGCGAGGGCTGGGAGGCTATAAGCATTTGCGGTATAGGCTTTGGCAGTTGCAATAATTCTGCTGCCAGGCCACTGGTCTCCCCGATCCTCGCCGGTAAAGGCAACAGCGCATACGTAACCATCTCTATTGACGACGGTTCCCCACATGTTAAGACCAAACCCACCATTTGCGGCTTGATCCGTTGCACCGGATGCATCTAGCGCATTTTTGAGTTGTTTCCAAGACGGTAGGGAATTACAAGCTCTTCTACTAATATTGCTGCCATCAGCGAATGCACTGCTGGAGACTAAAAGAAATAGAGAGATAAAAACGAAACACATTCTTGGCAAAAATTTTTTCGACATAAATCCTCCTTATTATTAATACCACGTTGTGATGTCGTAAACATATTCGGATATTGAAATATATCCTTGTACGTCAGCGCGTTTGGATGCAATATTTAAGCCACCAAATTTATAATTTTTGTTTTTCAAAGGAGTGTAAATATTCTAAGCCAGTCTCGTTTCTAGAGTACGGGTAAACTGTAAAAAATATTGACAGCACTCTTTTCCTGCCGGACTAGGTTTGCGAGATAATCATCAAGTTGCAATTATCGACCTAGGGACCGTTGTGGGCATCAATGTGTAGATTGCAAAAGTGAATGCTTAGAATAAAAAGACCCCGAAGCAAAGGGGGTGGCTTCAGGGTCTAAGATTGCCCGGTTTTGGGGATTCCGGGGCTGTTGCCTACTCATAAGGGAGGAATAATGAGTAGAGGGCGCCGTTCCCGACGCTTGTTGATTCAGACCGGAAGCTTTTGCGAAAGTTCACGGACAATGATGTTTAATGCGCTTGGTCCCAATTGGTCCCGCTGCCGATGTCTACCAAAAGCGGTACGTCCAAAAGTGCGGCTTTGTTCATCGTTTGGCGAATCGTATCTGTGGCCGAATCCAATTGTTCATTTTGAATTTCAAACACCAATTCGTCATGCACCTGCATGATCATCTGCACTTTGGATTGTGATTCTTGTATCCATTTATCGACATCGATCATAGCCCTTTTTATGATGTCCGCTGCGGTTCCCTGCATAGGTGCGTTGATTGCAGTGCGCTCAGCATATTGGCGCCGCTGCGCGTTGCGCGAATGAATTTCAGGAAGGTACAAGCGCCGCCCGAATAAGGTTTCGACGTAGCCTTGATCGCGGGCCAGGGAACGGGTGTTATCCATGTAGGTTTGTACGCCGGGGTAACGTGCAAAATAGACATCGATGTAAGATTGCGCTTCACCGCGCGGGATCCCCAATTGCCGTGCTAGCCCAAAGGCGGACATGCCATAGATCAATCCGAAGTTGATTGCTTTGGCGGAACGTCGTTGGTCTTTACTCACTTCGTCCAATGACACGCCAAAAACTTCTGCCGCGGTCGCCTGGTGCACATCGGTGCCATCAGAAAATGCCTTCAGCAAATTTTCGTCATGCGAAAGGTGGGCCATGATTCTAAGTTCGATTTGCGAATAATCCGCCGCGACCAGCGTGTAGCCGGACGGTGCGATAAAAGCTTGACGGATGCGCCGACCTTCTTCGCTGCGGACCGGAATGTTCTGCAGGTTTGGATCGGATGAAGACAAGCGACCGGTTGCCGCTATAGCTTGGTGGTAAGAGGTATGCACCCGGCCGCTACGCGGATTTATCTGCTCGGGTAACCGGTCGGTGTAGGTGGACTTTAGCTTACTCATGCTTCTGTGTTCCAGAATCAGTTTGGGCAATGGGTAATCCAGCGCGAGTTCCTGCAATACCGCTTCGGCTGTTGACGGTTGCCCCTTGGGCGTTTTCTTCAATACCGGCAATCCCTGTTTTTCGTATAGAATTTCCTGGATTTGCTTGGGTGAACCCAGGTTAAATTCCTGCCCGGCCTGGTCGTATGCGTCTTTTTCCAGTTCGGCCATGCGCGTGGCCAATTCTGTACTCTGCCGAGCCAGCATTTCACTGTCGACCAGCACGCCGTGTTGTTCGATTCGTGCAAGCACTGGGACCAAAGGTATTTCGATTTCTTCGTATAAGTTTTTAAGCGCTGGAATTGCTTCCATTTCCGGCCAGAACTTCTGGTGCAAGCGCAGCGTGATGTCCGCATCTTCCGCCGCGTACGGAACGGCTTGTTCCAATGGCACTTGCTGAAACGGGATCTGTTTGGCGCCTTTGCCGGCGACATCTTCGTAATGGATTGTGTTTAGCCCTAGGTGTTTAAACGCTAAGGTATCCATGTCGTGGCGCGATCCGGTGCTGTTCAACACGTACGATTGCAGCATCGTATCGTGCCGAATCCCAGCCAGCTTGATCTGGTGATTGATCAACACATTGGCATCATACTTGAGATTTTGACCCACTTTTGCCTTGGCGGGGTCTTCCAGTAGCGGTCTTAAGCAGCTCAATACCGACGCCCTATCCAACTGTTGCGGGGCACCCGCGTAATCATGGCCGATCGGAACATAGGCCGCTTTACCCGGCTCTATAGCGAATGAAACACCGACTACTTCGGCACTGGCGTAATCCAGACTTGTCGTTTCTGTGTCGAAGGCGAATAGCTCGGCGTTCTGTAATTTCTGAATCCAGTGGTCAAATTCGGTTTGGCTCAGTATGGCCTGGTAGTTTGCCGAATTATTGTCATCGGTGTTAATCGTGGTTTGACTTGAAGTCACTGTAGGGCTGCTGTCCAGTTGTCTAAGCCACGACGAAAATTCCAATTCCAGTAGCAAGTTACGCAAATTAGGCTTATCGGCATCGGTACGCTTAAGTTGGTGGATACCCAGCGGTATCTCGACGTCGCACTTGATCGTGGTCAGTTGTTGTGACAACGGTATTTGTTCGATGCTGGCGCGCAAATTTTCACCCACTTTTCCTTTAATCTCCTCGGCGCAAGCGACCAGATTTTTGGCCGTACCATATTGGTTCAGCCATTTAGAGGCAGTTTTAGGGCCCACTTTGGGTACGCCGGGGATATTGTCAGAAGTGTCACCGACCAAAGCCAGATAGTCGATAATCTGATTCGGATGTACCCCAAACTTCTTGTACACCCCATCGCTATCCAAACGAGTTTCGGACATGGTGTTTTCCAGCGTTACGCTATCGTTGACCAATTGGGCCATGTCTTTATCGCCGGTTGAGATGATGACCGACATACCTTCTGCGGTCGCTAGACCCGCCAAGGTGCCTATCACATCGTCAGCTTCTACGCCTCGTTCGACGACCAACGGCAGACCCATAGTTCTGATCAGTTCGTGCAATGGTTTAATTTGCGTTTTAAGATCATCCGGGGTCGGCGGTCGGTTGGCTTTGTAGTCGGCGTATAAATCATCTCTGAAGGTCTTGCCGGGTGCGTCGAATACGACAATAAAATACGGTGTTGGGTACTCTTCCAACATCTTCCTCAGCATATTGGAAACCCCGAGTATGGCACCTGTAGGTTGACCTTTCGAGTTATTTAACGGGGGTAGGGCGTGGTAAGCCCTAAAAAGAAAAGACGATCCGTCGACCAGAATAACCAGATTGTTTGCTTGCTCTGACATCGTTGCTAATGCGTATTGTGGGCTCGTTCAAATTTATGCAAGGGTTGATCTGTGTTTGGGCTCTAATGAATATAAATTAAAACCGCATAACCCCGAAGGCAAAGAATACACGAAATGAATAAGCTGTGGGGAAAATTGACCGCGGCGAACTTGGGCGATGGGCCGAAGATTTAGAATCGGGAAAAGGATAGAAACAATTCGCTTAGCACTGACTTTTGGATGTCAGTCTGGTCGTGTTAGCAATTGAAAGGAGTCAATTGGCGAAGATTGCCGGGTTCTCTATTGTTCGATGCTTATTTCTGGGTCGTGTCTTCAGTCTGGCTGTAAACCATGTCTTGTAATTGGTCAGGCGTATAAATCGGCAGTTTGGCAAATTTATAGTCGTCGATGTTATGTGTCACCAAACCGTTTATTTGAGTATGGAACCCGGACTGGTACAAAACCGCGTCTTCGAAATCCGCGTAATCCAATTCCACTGCTGATTTTAATACGGTACGATTGACTTCGGCAATGTTGAATATCTCCAGCAGGTTGTCTATAGCCAGCCGGGCCGCATATTTGCCGGTTGATTTGGTGATAAGGCAATCGATCGTGGTAATCGTTGTTGCGCACAAATAACCGTCGAAATGTTTATTTTCAACCGCGCTAAAAAGCTTGATGGCCGCGGTCGCGTTGGGTCGGCGGTCCAGCAGTATGTCGAGTACGACGTCAGTGCCAAATAAAATATTCAAAGGTATTTCTCAATTAGATGTTTTTTACAATCCTCTTCGCCGATGGATTTCGCGTCGAGGATGCCAATTAACGATTGTGTGATTGGCGGTATGGCGTTGTTCTCGTTGACCTGATCGGAAAGCGATAGAAAATATTCAGCGACCGTTTGTGATAAAGACTTGCCCTCTTTTTTGGCATGGTCCTTAGCCTGCTGGATCAATTCCTTGTCCATGCGAAGGGTTAATTTGCTATTCATATTCATTGTCGTAAATCAAAGATATTTAGTCTAAGTATATTCTAGCCACGCGGGTTTTCAACGGGATCGTATGAATGTCGCATGCTGATTTGGGACTCTGGGTTTTATTCTATATCCAAATTCAGCAGGCCTGGGCATAGTAAAAGAAGCTAAGAAAGTGGGGGTTAATCATTGGAACTGGCTAGTATTTCGTTGTCGAATTCGTCTGGAAAAGCAACAAAGCGAAGACCAAGGGCTTGGTTATATTCAAAATTGAAAACCGCAGCAGACCGGATTTTTCATCCATAAGATAAATCTCCCTATGTTAAATTTATAGCAGGCGATTATATTTTGCCTCATTATGCGTCGCTTATGGTTGGTTTGCCAAGCGACTCTGTGCTACAACTGTCTAGAATTAAGGTTTCGCCTTGTTTAATCGAAGGAGTCTTGAATGATCATCACCAATATTGAAATTATTCCCGGTAGAACGGTCGTCAAACACTTAGGGATGGTGCAAGGCAATACGGTCCGCGCCAAGCACGCCGGTCGGGATATTATGGCGGGGTTTAAAAACATATTCGGCGGTGAGCTTAAGGGTTATACCGAGTTGTTGCAGGAATCTAGGGAGGAAGCGGTCGCGCGCATGGTCCAACAAGCTGAAGCCGTAGGTGCCAATGCGGTGTTAAATGTGCGTTTTTCCACTTCGTCCATCACCGCTGGCGCCGCGGAATTGTTTGCTTATGGTACCGCAGTAGTCCTGGAATAGGTGGACCGGTCATGGCAAATTTTCTAATTTTTTTGGGCTTGCTGTTTCTGGGTTACGTGTTTGGCCAACTGGCCGAACACCGGCATTTCAAATCGATCCAACGGCGTGAGAAAGAATTCGCCAATGTGATGTGCTTCAGCGAGCGATTTCCACCCGATCCGTCAAGTATCACTGGTGTCGAGCTGGTGGTTGGCAGTGTTGTCATTTCGATCGATTATTTTAAGCGGGTTTCGGCCGGATTGAGAATGTTATTCGGTGGCCGTGTTGTGGCCTATGAATCATTGCTGGAACGCGCTCGCCGGGAAGCTATTTTGCGCATGAAGCAGGAAGCGGTTAACAAAGGTGCGGGATCAATTTTCAACGTCAAGTTGGAAACTTCATCCATTACCAAAGGGGCTGGGCAACAAATAGGATCGGTCGAGGTATACGTCTACGGCACAGCAGTAATTCGCTGATATAGAAATAGGATGAGCTACGAAAATCCTAAGATACCAGAAGGAATCAATGTTTCTAAGGAGCATCCGTTAAAGGAGTTTGGCTATCTGTTTATTGGCGCGATTTTGATTGTCGTGGTGTTGGTGGTGGGCTTATCGATCAGCGCAAAGTATCTGGCTTCGTATGTGCCCTTCGAAACTGAATTGGCATTGAGCGGTTATGTGCAGGATGAATTGGGAAATATGCAGTCGTTGGATGCGGATCAGTTAAAGATCCAAGCCTACCTGCAGGACTTGGCTGACAAGTTGGCGGTGAGTCAGCATCTTCCCAAGGATTTTAAAATCACTGTGCACTATGTCGACGATGACTTGGTCAATGCGTTTGCGACGTTAGGGGGGCATGTTTTGATCTTTCGCGGCCTATTGCAGAAAATGCCGCATGAGAATGCGTTGAGCATGGTTATGGCACATGAAATTGCACACGTCAAGCATCGCGACCCACTGGTTTCACTGGGGCGTGGTGTGACAATCATGCTGTTGTTATCGACCGTAACCGGGTTTAGCGACAGCGGGTTTGTCGGTGATATGCTGGGTCAGGCGGGTATGGTCACAACTTTAAGTTTCGGCCGTGATCAGGAAACCGATGCAGATTCCGAGGCAATGGACACGTTGCAGAGGCAATACCATCACTTGGACGGCGCTGCTGCGCTTTTTGAATCATTACTCAAGCAGGAGCATGGCTATTCGCCGCCGGCTTTTTTGCGGACCCATCCGTTAACCCAAGATCGTATCGATCGTATCCACCACAAAGCACGAGCCCTGCGCCCAAACGAGCCGATTGAAATGGTTGCGCTTCCGCCGATTGTTAGCCGCCTACAAAACCAAAAATAAGATTCCCCCGAATCATCGCATGGGCGCTTAGGGCGCAGAATATACAACGCGGTAAACAACCCCGCTGTGATCATCGGAGATATAAATAGTGCCATCGGGCGCTTCAACGATATCGACCGGTCGGCCAATCACAGTGTTATCTTGTTCGAAACCGTCAATAAAGTAATGTTCGGCAATTCGCTGGTCTCCGCTAAAGGTTAATGCAAGAACTTTGTAACCAGATTTTTCCGAACGATTCCATGAGCCGTGCAGCGCAACCAGCGCCTTGCCGCGCCATTCATTGGGCAGATTATTGCTGCGCAAGAAGCGGAGGCCTAGTGGCGCCGAATGGGCGTCGAACGAAAATACCGGCGCGATGCTTTGTTCGACTTTTTCCGGGTTTTCTGCACCCAAATCGGGGTCCGCCACTTTGCCGCCATTGGCGTAGGGCCAACCATAAAAACCGCCCTCTACTATTAGATTAAGTTCTTCCGGCGGAAAGTCATCGCCCAAATAATCCCGCCCGTTCTCGACGCCGTACAACTTCTGAGTGCCGGGGCGCCAATCGAATCCGACAGTGTTGCGTAATCCGCTGGCATATATTTCAGGGTCACTGCCGTCTGGCTGAAAACGCATCATCGTACCCCGGCGAGGGTCTTTTTCCACACAGACATTGCAGCTGGAACCAATCGTAAGATACATCAAACCATCGGGTCCAAACCGCAGGGTTCGGCTCCAGTGGTTTCCGCCGGCGGGTAAATCCGTAACAATTCGCTCGAAGCTGCCTTGGGTTTTACGCGTTTTAGAATCGAAGCGAATCCGGCCGATTGCGCCGGTTTCGGCAACGTACAACCAACCGTCGAAGATATCTATGCCATGCGGCTGATCCAACTCGGTGAGCAGATTTTTGCGATCATTGGGTCCCTTGCTGGGGTCACTATTTTTTTGCAGCAACACAACGTTTCCTTCTTCCGGAAGGCTGACCAGCAGATCTCCACTATCGGTTAACCGCAAGATACGCGCGCCAGGCAGACCGGACGCGTATACGCTGATAGCAAATCCTTTTTGCATTATCAGGTGTTCGTGCAACGATTTCTCGGTAGGCGGCTTGCCGTCTCCGAGGGGCGCGTTGAAACTAAATAACTGGGGCGCAAATGTCCATAGAATTGCACCGGCGATCAACAGTATTATCAAGTCGCGCACGAACCTATTCATTGTTTTAACTCCTCTGGTTTGGGTTTAGCGTTGATAGAATTGAATTTATCCCGGCTATCTAAGAAAGCAAGGATGATCGGGTTTATGTTGGGCCATTCCCCATGGGCGCCATGGCCTTCGCAGTAAACCGTGGAAACATTATTCGCACAATTCCGATAATGGATACACCCATCGGAATCTGGTTTACCGGGTACAGAGTCGCATTGATTACACGAGGCCCACCAACCGGCCGTTTCCGCACCGAAACCAGGAAACAGGGAATCGTCCGCGCTATGCATAATTAGAATAGAAATAGGATCGGGACAGCTATAAGCCGTCAAATCGCTCGATTTAATACCGCTGGCACTGGGTGCGACCGCTGCGGGCAGATGTTTGGTTTCTTCTGTGAAGGCCAAACCCATCGATACCGTGCCTCCGTCGGAATGGCCGGTAAAATAAATGCGTTCATTATCGATACACCATTGCTGGCTTACGATTTCGGGAATTGATCCGAAATCCAATAAAACTGTTTCCGATAGCCTTTTGTTGTCCGCATAGACTACGATAAAACCGGCTTCGGTTGCTTCTGGTGTAAGTTTGGTAAATCGTTCGTTTCCTCCTCGGCTGCGACCTGCTGGCGCATAAACGACAAGTAGTGGGTGTGCTCTGGTTGCATCATAGTTCAAAGGTGTACGAACGTTGTAGCGGGTCCCGGCTTCGGTTGATTGATCGTCGGTTAGACCGGCCGAACCTTGACGCCCAGCGACGGGACAGGTTTTGGCATCTGCATTTTCCGGATAAATGGTGGCGCGTAATTCTATCGGCTCAGGTTTGCATCCAAGCAGCGGGATCAGCACGAACAACAGTAATCCAGCAGACTTCGACGCTTGGTTAGAATAATATGCTGGATCCATTGCGTTCTTTTCGGTTTAATCGGACTTTGTCGTACTGCCCGGTCCGGGGTAACTTAATTGTGAATCAATAGTTTCGTGGTAGCATGTTTGGCGATTGTAGCCCTATCCAATTTTTGGTGCAAAAGCACGCGTCCCAAGGTCTTAACTCAAGTGAGCCTAGCGCAAGCGGCGTATACGGGCAACATTTTAACAGGGGGGTATTATGTTTGATGCGGTAGATAGTCCTTACAAAGTGCCGTTCGAAGGCAAATTCAAGCTTTCTAAATCACCTACGGTGCCTCCATCTGACGCCGCGCCAAATAAACAGCTCAAGCTGGATTTGATGGAGAAGGTCGACGATTTGGCCGAATTACAGCGCGTTTTGTACGCCCACGACCGTTTTTCTTTGTTGTTAGTCTTTCAGGCTATCGACGCGGCCGGTAAAGATAGTACGATCAGGAAAGTACTGAGCGGCGTCGATCCTGCTGGCTGCCAGGTTTTTTCTTTCAAACAACCGTCCAGTGAAGATTTGCAGCACGATTTTTTATGGCGCTGTACCCGGTGTTTACCAGAACGGGGGCGGATTGGCGTGTTTAACCGCAGTTATTACGAGGAGGTACTGGTGGTAAGGGTACACCCCGAATACTTGAAGAATCAGAATTTGCCGGGCCCGGTAAGCCTCAAAAAAATTTGGGACCAGCGGTTTGAAACCATCCGCGATTACGAGAAACATTTGGCCCGCAACGGAACGGTTATTCTGAAGTTTTGGTTAAACGTATCCAAAGAAGAACAACGCCAAAGGTTTTTGTCCCGCTTGAATGAACCGGAAAAACATTGGAAATTTGCGATTAGCGATGTACGCGAACGTGGTTATTGGAAGGAATATATGCAGGCGTACCAGCAAGCTTTGGCCGAAACTTCGCGTCCGTGGGCACCTTGGTATGCAATTCCGGCGGATAATAAAGCATATATGCGGGATTGTGTTGCCGATATCGTCGTGAAATCGCTCAAATCTTTGAATTTATCCTATCCGGAAGTCCATGAAGATGATCAAGCGCGTTTTGATGAGATGCGCGAACAATTAGAAGGTGAGGCTTAATATCGACACGTTGCATTCGTCCGAGTCTGGCGTCGCTGACAACGGTATCGGTATTATTCGGTCAACTCGATATGTTCCGCTGTGATGATTTGGTCTTTTAGATAAATTTTTCCAACGCAGATTGGTAATTTGAAACGCCTGGGTCCCGCGCTTCCTGGGTTGAAAAATATCACGCCATCCTGTTCGTTGATTTTCGGCTGGTGCGAGTGACCAGCAATTACCGCGTCTATTTTCGCCGCAGCCGGGTCTAAATCCAATCGATTGGCGTCGTGTAGTAGGTAGAAAAAGCGGCCCCTGTGTTCGAAAATTTCGGTTTCTGCTAACGTGTTGGCCCAAGTGTCCCGGTCAATGTTGCCGCGTACCGCGATGACGGGTGCTATATTGCGCAATTCTTCTAATACCTTTGGATGTCCAATATCCCCGGCGTGCACGATCAATTCGCAACCCTGCAGTGCTTCGATGGCTTCAGGCCGGAGCAATCCGTGAGTGTCGGATATTACACCTATAATCTCGTCCATTTCATTTACTTTAGTGTTAGTCTTTATTGCGGATTGTCTTTTGGATAAAAGCAAATAAATCTTGCAAATTGGGGGCTTCGAGTATCCCGGCCATTATTTGATCTCCGTCGTCAAATCGTAGCGTGAAATCCTTTGGGTATTTTTTGTATTGTTTGATCAATATGTTTTTGCAGTGTGTTAAGTCGGTTGTGCCGGTTTGTTCGAAGTTTAGATCTATATCGATGAGTCGTTTGCCATCCAAAATGCCAGCCCAAAATGGCATATTCGGTTTATAAGCAAGTGTTGCCAGCCAAGTTACACCGGATACACTGTATAGCTGTAGCTGGTTGTAAAATCCAGATTTGACCGAATAGGTCGGGGCTTTCCGCATCGCCGCCATATCCTCGAAATACAGAATGCCTCGTTTCTCGCCGAGCCAGATCAGCGGCGCAATGGGTTGGTTCATAATTTTGAAATTAATTTGATTCGCATGGACGAGTATAAAGAATAGGAGGATGAATTTCGATACAACCCCTAACCTGATGTTAAGGATATTTCTGACCTTTCATGTACTAATGTTTTGCATCTCAATCTTCCAGAGTCAAAATAGATTGGGATAGCTTTAGTCCGTTGTAATACAGCAAGATATCAATCGACTCCAGTCATTGCCATGTAGAGTTCATCGGTGCGGACTCAATCTAATCTGTGCGTATAGATTTTGGCAGGGCCAACGTACCATCGGATGATTCGCGAAGCGTGTGCAGGGCCCCTATCGCGGTATACGGGAGACGACCGTATATATGCGGAAACTGTTCGCTACCGCCTTCCAGATTTTCGCTAACGACGTCACAGTTTAATTGTTTCGGGTCTATTTCCAGTACAACCAAATCGGTATGGCCTTGGAAAAACCGGTTAGCAACCGATTCGATTTGATGTGCGAATGAGCAATGGATGAACCCTTCTACAGAAAAGTCATCAGGCTCGTACCATCCCAATTTTCGGGCGGTTTCTTGTTGGCTTTGCGAGGTAATGTGATAGATCCTATGCATCCTAAGGTCGGATTTTGCGGGATTGAAGCTCGGTTAGCCAGATTGGCCGTAAGCATCGACAAGTTTAAATTTAGGCGATCGTTAAGTTTTGGTTGGCGCGGCATATCTGATCATGGATTTGCCGCAGTTGCTCAGTTTTTGGGTGTATCTTGTTTGATCCCAGTGCTTCGACAAAGCGGCATGCGGCGTATGCTTTTGCCGCTTTTTCGTAAGTTTCGATCCAATGCGTTCTTGCTGGTAATCGGCTAGGCTGTGCAGGCCAAACACCCGGTCTGGGTCGCATGTGCGAATCGATGCCGATACGCCAGGGTTTGGGGCTTAGGCGCGCTCTAAAACATTTCTGATTTAGACACATTCGGACATACAGTGGATCGGATTTCAGTGCTTGGAAGAAATTAGAAACTTCGGATTCCTCCGGTGCAAAAGTACGATGCATAACTAGTACGCGGAATCCGGCCGGTGTCCGGTAAATGCGTAGATGCCAATCCGGGTGTTTTTTTATAAAGCGTTTTATACGAGAGCGGGCGCGTCGCTCGACTCCCCCGGTCAGACCGATGAAGATTCGGTGAAGCATAGCCGTGACCGGCGCGATCAGTAACAGTCCGATGACCCATGAGACGGAACCTATTGGCCAGGATGTCAATTTCCAACCGATGAATGCGGCACACCCTGTGATTAGAATTGTAACCAAAATGTATAGCCGAATTCCGGCTTCGTACTCAAAATCGATATCCGCTATCAATACGTCAGGGGTATTCAGACATTGCGCGCCGTACGAATTCCGGGTAATTACCGCATCACCCTGGCGGTCGAGGATTTCTTCTCGTATCGGGACGCCGTCCGCACCGTTGTAAGGGATTTTCGGTTCACGCCTGGTTAATTTTTCACCGGCAATGATACGGGAATAAGCTTCCTGGGCACGCTGCTCAGCGTTGTTTTGTGCGTCTTCCTGGCTGGCGTCCGACCAACCGAAACGACGCACGGTTACTTGACGGCTGTCGACGCGTTTCTTAATGCAAGCTTCTGCCCAATATTCAGGAACGATCACATTGTTTTTGCGGCATAAGTTTGTGGAACATACTGATATGCTTTAGCATGATTTTTGGTTTGATTCTGAGCTTATGTTGGTATTTGACTATTCCGTATGAAACATGTCAACGAAGAGAAGTGGATAAATAATGTTCCGTTGGTTTTCGCCATATATAGCAAGTACCCTGTTGTTTTTAGAGAGGCAATATTATTATAAGTAAAGACATGACCCAATACTTAATACTTATATCTATACTTGATCGGCAAAATGGAGTCGGATGTTTACTTCGCCGATTGTCGGCTCAATAGCTGACTCCAATTATCCGATTGCTCATTTCAAAAGGGATCATACTGCGAAGGGTAACTCATGGCATATTTCAGACCGGTTGCGCAGTTCGTTTACTGAGCGATTGATCGTCCGCTTTCGATTTAATAACGGAATCAACTTTTACACCATGCGTTCGGTCAAGGCTGCATAATTGCACATTTGTCACTATTTTGATGAGGTTTTGTTTTTTTACTATCCGGCACATGAAATCTCTGATCGTCCAGCGGGCGTTGCGCTACAACATTCACAAGGGTCTCCTCTCGTTGATTATGTCCAGAGAAACCAAGTCGTTGCATAATTCCTAAATCTGCCCTGCTCCACCAAAGATACGGAAATGAAACGTTTTCCTTTTCGAATACAAAACCTGATCGTCGGATCATTTTGAGATATTGAAACGCCATTTTCTGATTTTGCATCGGATGACGAAACAGTAAGCGAATCAAAAATGAATGGATATACTTTCGGCAGGACTCGGCAAACATTAGAATACCACCGGGTTTTATTATTCTAAAGAATTCACGAATAGCCGATTGCTGATCAACAAAATGATGAAATGATTGGTGACAAAAAACGAGATCAACAGATTCATTCGGCAATTCAATCGATTCTGAGACGCCGTTAAGTAATTGAACTTCACAACGACAGTCGGATACTTTTTTAATCGCCTTATCTAAAACTTCCAGATCGGTATCAATCCCGACAATTTTATCTGGATTAAATCGTTCATCCAAAGTTTGGAAAGCATGGCCGTACCCACAACCAATATCGACAATGAGTGGGTATCGATGAGGCCGATGCTCGATGAGTCCCTCCAGATCGTCGATCGCCACATTCAATACATATTGGATCCAGGTATTGCTATTTAAAAACCATCGCCCAAATCTCGATTCTTTAACCCATTGCGGAGACGGCTCTTTTGTCATCGACGGAATTGTTTTGACCGATCCAGGCACTTCGAAATTTTTCGAATTCATCGCATTAGAAACCTAAGTTAGTAACAGCTTATTAGCACCTAAATGATGATAAACTGTTGATCCAATACGCTAGCATGAAATAACCAATCTCAACGAATAAAAACTTTGCGCATACATCGACTCGTCGGCTTATGCGATTCGAATCTCAGAAATAGTTACATTCTCGACATGCCCAATCGCAATGTCACGATCCGAGTTCTAATAATAAACGCCGTCTTAAATATTACCCAACATCGGTTGCCAATATTTATAATCCAATTTCTGTTTTGAGCCTCTATTCACCCGATAAATCCGATAACGTATGTCCTATTTAGATTTCGCCGTCAATTAATCGAACTTGGCTGTAGCGATAGTTCTTTTTGTTCGTTCCAATTAGCCCAAAATGTAAATAACGGGATAGATCCATTTTCGGATAGTCCTTAGCGCATCTAGTATACACCGGCTACTAACCGTTTATGGCACACTGCTGCCAATTAATAGACGATTTTCATCGATGTCCTACAGACCGCTTTTGAGCAACTTCTGCCATTCGTTGAAAACTAACAACCTGCTGGTTAGGACTAACTGCGGACGGTCACGGGAAAGAATCGCGACTGGCGCCAGTCGACCCGTTGCTGTCAATCGCGGAGAATGAAATTGTTGTTAAAGCGGTCGCAATTATGCCTCATTATCGTTCCTAGAGAGCAAAAAACAGTAGTAAACTGCAGATGCATAAGTCGCCACGTCCTGTCTATCGACTCGTGCCCGCATCAGCTGGGCCAAATTGCTTATTGCCGTTAAACACTGCCCTCACTGAGGTGGAGAACTGAAAAACTTTTCTGTCTTCGAAGCCTGCCCTTATTGCCAAAATCCGCATCGTTTTCGAACTGTCCACAAGAACGCGCCGCGTGCACCAGCATGGAGATTCGATTCCTCCGAGCTTGGCTAATTTGAAACCATAATCCGATTTAGAGCGGTTCAGACCTATATCATCAATCGCGTTTGGATGTTATTCCCCCAGAAACGCCAAATCGTATACGAACGCCATTAGAAAAAATAACCGTTTATTTAACTATACTCTTTATGAAAATCTCTTCCAATCCTGTAAAAATAAAATCAAAACTTAAATGCTTCTAGAAAGATTTACCATAAAAATGATTGAATTCAACTGGACACTTAAGAAAAAATTACTTGTTGCATTTCTTTGCACCGGTTTATTGCCGCTATTAGCTGCCGGCACGATAGTTACCATACTCTCTGTTGAAGCACTTGAAAATGGAGCCTATAGCCAGCTTGAATCGGTACGTGAGGTCAAACGCCGAGAAATCGAGAATTACTTCGATACGATACATAATCAGGTATTGACATTGTCGGAGTCCACTATGGTTGGTTCTGCGATGCAAGGGTTCAAGAAAGCTTTTCACAACAATCAATACTTGACCACGCTTAACGGAGTTGAGCAAGACGATTACCATAAAAAACTGAAAGATTATTATGAAAATCAATTTGGCGCTGAATACGAAAGTAAAAATAATAAAAGCGCGAACACTGACTCAATGATTCCTACGGATTCAATCGAGCTTTATCGTCAATATCGTTATATCGCAGAAAACAAACATCCACTGGGCAGCAAAGAGACGCTCGATCGGGCACCAGAGATCGGCGATAGTTATGACCGAGTTCACGGAAAATACCATCCTATCTTCAGGAACTTCCTACGCAAATTTGGCTATTACGATATTTTCCTAGTTGATCCTGATACCGGTCACATTGTCTACTCGGTGTTTAAGGAATTGGACTACGCGACTAGCCTATTAACTGGTCCTTACAAGAACACAAATTTTGCCGATGCTTTCCGTCGTGCCCTTAAGTCGACACAATCCGATACAGTTGTTCTAGAAGATTTTGAACCCTATGCACCTTCCTATGAAGCTGGGGCATCGTTTATCGCTTCACCAATATACACAGATGGAAAATTGGAAGGCGTTCTGATTTTCCAGATGCCGGTCGGTCGTATCAACGACATCATGGGTAACACAGCAGGCCTCGGTAAATCCGGTGAAACCTATCTGATTGGAAGTGACAAGTTGATGCGCTCGCAATCCCGATTCATTGAGGACAACACCATTGGTAAACAGAAAGTAGATACACCAACCGTTCAACGCGCAATTAATGGTGAGAACGGATACGACTTAATTGCTGATTATCGTGGGATTAGTGTACTTTCTTCATTTGCACCAGTTGAAATTGAAGGTTTGGATTGGGGAATCATCGCTGAAATTGATGAGGCCGAAGCTTTTGCTTCAATTACTGATCTGCACTATGCGCTCGCCATTACTGCGATACTTGCTTTACTCGTCGTATTTGTAATTACTTTTGTCGTAGTACGCAGCGTGCAAATGCAACTTGGTGGAGATCCGATGGAAATTCAAGAAATAGCAGAAGCGATCGCCGATAACAATTTAAGCTTGCATTTACGCCTACCCAAAGAATCATCCGGGGTTTATTCTTCGATGTCGCGTATGCGAGACAATCTTCGCGAGTCAATCGAACGAGATCGCCAGGCCGCAGCCGAAACATCACGCATCAAACAGGCACTGGATAGCGTTAGCGGTAACGTGATGATGGCTGACTCAAATAACAACATAATTTATTTGAATGATGCAATCGTGGAAATGTTTAACGATACAGAAACCGATATTCAAAAAGACATACCCTCATTTGCAACCAATCAGCTCATCGGCTCGAATATCCACCAGTTCGACAAGGGTCTACCCGATCAACAAATCCAGGTATCGGATTTGACGGAAACCCACAATACTGAACTCAAAATCGGTGGTCGGACCCTGGTATTTATTGCTAATCCTGTGCTCAGCGATGAAAACGAGCGCCTTGGCACTGTGGTCGAATGGGTCGATCGCACGGAAGAGGTTGCGATTCAAAAAAATATCGAAGGATTGATATCCGCGGCCCAAATTGGTGATCTAAGTCAGAAAATGGATCTGGAAGGAAAACAGGGGTTTTTCCTCAATTTATCCAAAGGTATGAATCAGTTAATCGAGACCGTATCGCATGTGTTTGACCAAATGGCGACCGTGATGAATGCCATGTCGCACGGCGATCTTCAATGTAAAATGACCGGTGAACATAGGGGTACCTTCGCCGAAGTCCAGAATAATGTGAATTCGACGATAGACTCGTTGCTCGAAATAGTCAGTAACATACGCGAATCTGCCGATCAAATCACTACCGGGTCAGACGAAATCACGAGCGGTAATAACAGCTTGTCCGAACGTACCGAGCAGCAGGCAGCGAGCCTGGAAGAAACTGCCAGTGCAATAGAAGAGCTAACATCAACGGTCCACCATAACGCTGATAATGCTCAACGTGCCAACCAGCTAGCTGACAATGCGCGAGAAACGGCACAAGATGGCGGAGAAATCGTTGCCAACGCTGTCAAAGCGATGGATGATATCAAAAACGCCAGCAACAAGATTTCAGCGATAGTCGGTGTCATTGACGAAATCGCTTTCCAGACAAATCTATTGGCTCTAAACGCTAGTGTCGAGGCTGCTCGAGCAGGGGAACAAGGACGCGGATTTTCGGTGGTTGCGACCGAGGTACGTAACCTGGCCCAACGCAGCGCCGCGTCGGCAAAAGAAATCAAGGGCTTGATTCAGGATAGTGGTGATAAAGTTGATGCTGGATCGAAACTGGTGAATAAATCCGGCGAAGCACTTGAAAATATCGTCACATCGGTGGCCACAGTTGGAGACATCATCGCCCAAATAGCAGCCGCCAGTAAAGAACAGGGTATAGGTATTGATCAAGTGAATCAAACCGTTACCAATCTGGATGAATTGACACAACAAAATGCGGCACTTGCTGAACAGACCTCTGCAGCAAGCGTGTCAATGAATGAACGTGCAACACAGATGAGCAAACAAGTGGAATTCTTTCAAGTCGAAACTTATTCAAATGGGAAATCCGCATGGGTTGAAAGGAAACCCGTTACCCAGCTAACTGTTGTCTAGGCGGATAAAAGTATAGTAATTTCAGCCTGATGTGACAGTTACTGTATCGCTTTAGCTATTCTAACTGGTTGATCGTCAGCTTTTGACCATTTCCAGCCATTCGTAATTTACGTTCAATGATCGGTGGGTGGTGTTGAGCCAGTTACAATCGACGGCCACAGATGTCCGCTACTCGGGTTACAATGTTGCTAATCAAAACCGAATCAGACACGGTATGTGGTTAGATTTTAGCTATTACAGATGTTTGACTACGGTCTTAGTTTAAATGATTTTAAACCAAATAATTGAATCTCCAATTGTTGGAGTGTTGGATTGCAAAGTGTCCGCAAAAACACTAGAAGTTCCAATCAATATCAATTACCTGCTGTTACAACTAGTATTTATTGAAAATTAACTTTTCTATTTCAAGAGCCTCTTGCAAAACACTCGGCTTTCAAGTGAGCGCAAATAAAAATAAGACGCATTCTCATATGCAGGGTATTGAATCGCTTCGTTTACTGCTAATTCTATCCAGAATGTCTCGAAATTTCAGTTT
>Ga0209992_10000176_pt1 | contig 88347 bp, 88 predicted proteins | sample 2SBtaG_2_FD_182564 | JGI IMG/M metagenome (GOLD analysis project Ga0209992, IMG submission 182564) | Deep subsurface microbial communities from Kolumbo volcano to uncover new lineages of life (NeLLi) - 2SBTROV12_ACTIVE470 metaG (SPAdes)... | ecosystem: Environmental > Aquatic > Marine >... | reverse complement strand
AGCCCAGGGTCCCGACGGCGCCCCAGAAGGCCACCCCGATGACCATGCGCTTGAGGCTGAACCCGTACTGGGCCGACGGGTTGGTCTTGAGCGGGCCGAGCACGGGGATCAACAGGAACAGGTAGCGCCGCAGCAGGCGCACGCCGTCCAGTGGATCCGGGTTCTGCTTGTCCTCGGGCTCGGTCGGCTTGAGGTGGTGCACCACGTGGCCTTCCTGCCAGTGCTGCACGTAGTCCGTGAACAGGATGTTCCCGAAGGCCACGCCGACCCGGTGGTTGAGCGCCTCGGAGCGTTCGTTGTCCTCGCGCAACACGAACATCACGTGGCTGCACTCGTGGATGACCAGGATGTAGAGGCTGTAGGACAGGGACCCGAGCAGCACCACGGCCAGCGGCAGGTAGATCAATGGCTCGAGCACCGCGCCCAGCGCCATCACGCCGGCGTAGGCCGACGCCACCAGCGCCAGGCTGCCGAGATTGATCAGGTTGTGCCGGGCCTTGGGCTGCTTCTTGTAGTGAAAGTCACCGCCAGCGGCGATGGCCTTCTTCAGCCAGTCAGGACGTGCCACGTGCTCACCTCGAACCCAGGGAATGGGGCTTCTAACCAGACCGCTCGGATTACGGGGTGGCCCAGTGAGACCCCTCGCCGGCCGCTATCGCCTGGAGCACCTGATCGGCGAAGGCAGCTTCGCGTCGGTGCACGCCGCCTGGGACCTGCAGGCCGAGCGGCGGGTGGCGATCAAGGTGCTCAAGGACACCACCCGCCAGCGCCCTCGGATGATCGAGCGCTTTCGCCGCGAAGGCCGCACGCTAGCTGACCTGGCGCACCCTCACCTGGTCCAGGTGCTGGACGTGGGGTGCGAACAGGGCCGTGACTACCTGGTGCTCAGCTTCGTCGACGGCGAGTCCCTCGGAGAGCGGCTCGAAGGGCGTCGCCCCATGTCCCAGGACCAGGTGGTCGAGCTGGGGCTCCAGCTCCTGGCGGGGCTGGCGGCGGCGCACGCAGAAGGCATCGTGCACCGAGACGTGAAGCCACCCAATGTGCTGCTCTCCGGGGACCAAGCTGTGCTGGGCGACTTCGGCATCGCGGCGCCGATGGCGGGGGATGGGAGCGGCCGGATCACCCGCACGGGCGCCACGCTGGGCACGTTTGGGTACATGGCCCCGGAGCAGCTGGTGGATGCAAAAAACGTGGGCGTCCAGGCCGATCTCTATGGGCTCGGCGCCACCCTGTACCACGCCTGTTCCGGGTACGCGCCCGCCAACCTGCACGCGGCGGCCCTGGACTCGCCGCGGTGGCGGCGGGTACCGCCGGAGCTGGTCCCGGTGCTGTCGCGGGCGGTACGGCTGGACCCGGCCGAGCGCTGGGCGGACGCCGGAGCGATGGGCCGGGCCCTGCTCAGCTGTCGCGGCAGACCCGAGCTCCCTGCAGCCCTGGACCCCACCCGCTGGCCCGCCCCCCATGCGGACCTGACCCTGGAGGCCGCGCCCGCCTGCGTGCCCTTCGAGCCACCGTCCGGACCCAACCGGGACACCCTGTGGGACCTCCCGACCAACCACGAGGAACAGCCTGTCGAGCGGCGGCGCTGGCCCTGGCTGGCCGCGGGCGTCGCCCTGGTGATGGCAGGGCTGTGGTGGTGGTGAGGCGCTACTCGCCGGCGACGGCCCGGACGCCGTAGAGCTGGAGCAGGTCGTTCACGTCGGTGGTGCGCAGATCCATGCCGCTGCCCGACGGGAGGAACACGATGGACTTGCCCTGCAGGGCCTCGGCCACCTCGAGCTTGACCTTGTTGCGCCCGCCGGATCCGGCCAGGGCCTTGGCCCGCTCGGTCAGGCCCTCGGCCAGGGCGCGCTTCTCGGCCAGGGCCGCCTCGGCCTGCTTCTGCCGCTCGAAGGTGATGGCGTCGGCCTGGAGGCGCCGCTGGTCGGACTGCCCCTGGGCGGTGGCGACCGTCCGGGTCACCTCGCCCTTGGCGACCTCGAGCTCGCGGTTCATCTGGGCGATGGCCGCCGTGGTCTCGGACTTCAGGCGACTGGCGTCCTGTTCGGCGACTTTCTTGTCCTGGATGACCTTCATGTAGCGGGGGTTGAAGCGGTGCTCGCCCAAGAGCACCTGCTCCACGATGATGCCCTCGCCACCCAGGTAGTGGTCCAAGTGCTCCTTGCACTCCGCCGCCTTCCGGAAGCGCACCTCGGCGTTGTAGTACTGCTCGCTGCCCAGCTCGTTGAGCACGTCGCGGATGATGGTCCGGCTGACCGGGCGCACCAGCCGCTCTTCGACCTCGCGGGTGGACCGCCCGACGAAGCGCAGCAAGTAGGGCGCCTGGGCAGGGTCGAGCCGCCAGGAGACGGTCACGTTCACCGAGATGTCGTTGCCGTCGATGGTCTTGAAGTTGAGGGAGTCGTCGCCGGCCCTGGAGCCCGAGTCGCTCTCCCGGGACATCTCCAGGTTCTGGAGTGCGGTGTCGAACACCTGCCAGTCGGTGATCACCGGCGGAAAGAAGCTGGTGGAGCCGGGGGCGTAGACGGTGTCCTGGACGCCCTTGTCGAACACGATGCCCATCTTGTTCGTGCGGACGCCGACCTCGGTGGAGCCGGTGGTGTGGGGGGTGCAGGCCACCAAGAGGGCGGCGAGGAACGCGGAGAGGATGCGGGTCATGGCTACCACCCCTGGACCAGGTCATCGAGGTGGAGCGGGTTGATCCCGCTGGGGCCGTCGGTCGGCACGACGATGACCTGGGTGCTCTCCAGGACCTCGGCCATGCGCAGCCCAACCAGGTTCGACGCGCCCGCGGCCTTGAGGGCCTCGTTCTCCAGGCGGATGCCCTCGGCCTCTGCCAGTGCCACCAACAGGTCGCCTTCGGCCACCTTCTTCCGGTAGTACAGGTTGGCCTCGGCCTCGATCTTGCGCACCTCGGTCCTGCCTCGCTCGCGCTCGACCTCGACCTGGGCCTGGCCTTCGGCGAGCACCCGGTTCTTCTCGGCCTCCTGCTCCGCGGCGACCGCCTCGGCCTGGTTCTTGAAGACCAGCTGGTCCTGGATCTTGCGCTGCTCGATCGCCTCTTGGTATCGGTCGTCGTAGGTGTAGTGACGGACCATCACCGACCAGACCTCGATGCCCTTTGGGGCCAGGTCGGCGGACAGGGCCTCCCGAGCGGCGATGCCGGCGGCCCGTCGCGCGGCGCCGTCGTAGAACTGCTCGGAGTTGAGCTTGCCCAGGGTCTGGCGCAGGAAGGTGTCCGAGCGTGGTGCGACGAGGCTGGTCTCGTAGAGGCGCCCCGGGCCCACGCTGGTGATGACCTTGTAGGGGTCCGAGATGCGGAAGGCGACGGTCACGTCGACCGTGACCTGGTAGCCCTCGTTGGTCTGGATCCGGATGGCCGGCGCGTAGAAGGCCTCGGCCGAGCTCGACGTGTGGTCGTCGTTGAGCTCCATGAGCTGGATGTCCCGGGGGAACACGTGGAGCTGCTCGTAGCCGGGCACCACCACGTGGAGGCCCGGGCCGAGCACGTTCTTCTGGATGCCCTTGTTCGGGCCCAGGTAGACCTGCTTCACGGCAAAGGCGTCGGGGGGCACATAGGTGGTGAAGCTCGCGTAGAGCATCACCAAACCGATGAGCAAGGCCGGGAAGACCAGCAGGAGTCGGTTCCGGGCGGTGTTGACAGAGGCGAGCTTGAGCTCAGCCATGGGCGGGCCTCACTGTGGGTCGGGCTGGCGCGGGCGGTCTCGGGACTTGGAGCCTTCGGCCCCCGGGTCCTCGAGCGACAGCGCGGGTTGGTAGGCGTCGAGCTGCGCCTGGATACGCTCCAGGTCGTCCACGATTGCCTGGAGCGCCCCCTGGTAGCGGCTCGTGGCCTGCCAGGCGCGGAGCTCCGGCAGGAACGGGACCAGGAACGGCACGATGAAGGCCAGGGCGACGACCGGGCTGTGCAGGGCACGGGTCGCGATCAGGGCGACCACGAGAGGCACGATGAAGGCGACGAGCCGGAACACGACGTCGCCCTTGCGCCAGGTGTCGAAGCGACTGCTCTCCAGCTCGTTCTGGAGCTTGGCGAGCTTGAGCCAGCGCGGCAGGAAGGTCTCGACCATCTCGCGCTGGAGCCGCTCGGCGTGGGCGGGGTCGCTCATCACTTCGCCCATCTCGGACAGCACCTCGCCCAGGGCCTCGTCGACGATGCGACGGGCCGCTGCGTCCAGCTCGTCGGGCCGATCGAGGTAGCTGCGCCGAGCGCCCTCCAGGCGCTCGGTCAGGTGGGCGGCGACGGTGTCGAGGCGGTAGCTCTTGGCGACCAACAGGATGCCTTGACCGGGTGGGGCAGGAGGTTAGTTGGCGGGTCGCTGGGCGATTAACTCAGTGGGAGAGTGCTACCTTCACACGGTAGAAGTCACTGGTTCAAATCCAGTATCGCCCACCATTTTCGACACCTCTGGGGCTCCGGCCCCGAGGATGTCGAAGACAACTGAAGTTTCGGCGGTTCCAAACGACTCGCCGTCGTGGGTGAGCCCGGTCGGGAACACCAGCCGCTGAAGGTGGATGCGGGCCTTGGGATGCAGGTCCGTCCACAGCGCGGCCGGCTTCGACAGCAGGCGCTCGGCGAACCCGAGCAGGGCGTCCACGTCGAGCTGGTCGTCCTGGGCCTGGTGAAGCTCGATGCGGACCGCTGCGATGTCGGCGTCCAGCTCGGCCTGCTTCGCCCGGCAGGCCTCCTCGCTGATGACGCGGTCGAGGTACGCATCCACAACCTGCCCTCGGCGTCGCTCCAGGTCCTGCAGCCGTTTGTGGAGGGCGGCCTCGGCCGCACCGGCGTCCTGGCGACGAGTCCGCCACACGTCGAGGATGACCTCGCGGAACAGCCGCACGTACTCGACCCTCGGTGACGCCCGGCACAGCAGCTCCACGAAGGCCTCCTCCATCCGCTCCTTGGGCAGGGACACGCAGCCACTCCGGCGGCACCTGTAGTAGCCGAAGCGGCCGTTGCGTCCGCGGGAGAAGCTCCCAGTGACCGGCAGATCGTGGTGTGCGCAGCGCACGAAGCGTCGCAGTGGAAAGTCCGGGTGGTCCAGGAGGTGCGGCGGGGACTTCGGCCCCTTGCGCGTCAGGACGTGCTGAACGGCATCCCAGAGCGCCTCGTCCACGAGCGGATCGAAGTCGCCCTCGACGTCGATGGCCCACCTGGGCTCGACGATGCGGCCCTTGTAGATCGGGTTGCCCAGCATGTTGCGAAAAGTCTGGGCGCTCACAGCGTTGCCTCGCCGGGTCGTCAGGCCGAGGGCGTTCACGTGCCTGCGGACCGCGGCTTGCGAGCGGTGGCCGGTGGCGTACATCTCGAAAGCCAGCCGAACCAGCGGGGCGCGATCGGAATCAGCAACCAAGCTGGCTCCCGCCCCCGTCCGGGGCTTGGTATACCCGACGGGCGGCTGGTGGGGCCATCGGCCGCGCGCGACCGCGGCCTTCATGCCGTTGAGCGCCCGCTCCGAGCGCACGTCGTTGTCGAACTGGGCGACCAGGGCCAACATGCCTTCGAGGAACCGGCCTGGTGCGTCATCCTCCAGGTGCTCGGTCGCCGACCGTAGTTCGATGCCGAGGGTACGCAGTCCGCCGCGCAGCATGTGGTAGTCGCCGACGTTCCGGGAGAACCGGTCCACCTTGTACACGACCACGTAGTCGACCTCGGCCTTCCGGTCGGCGCACACTCGCAGCAGCCGGTGGAGCTGGGTCCGGTCCGCCGTCTTGGCGGACTCGCCGCGCTCCTCGAAGACCTCCATGACCTGGAGACCGTTGCGCCGGCAGTAGTCGCGGCAGGCGTCGAGCTGGGTCGCCAGGCTCAGGTTCGAGACCTGCTCCTTGGTAGAGACACGACAGTAGACGAGGGCGTTGAGGGGCACGGCGGTCTACGGTCCATTGCCGTCGAAGCCACGGCCGCGTCCACGAGGACACGGGCGACGGCGTACATGGCCGCACGCAGCTCGGCGAGCTGTCGGGGGGTCAGCTCGGCGGAGCCACGCAGCTCGCTGAATCGTTCGAGGGAGAGCACGGCGGGGGCCTGCTCGCGTCGGGTGGACGCGGGTTGACCGACCGCTCGGGCTCATCCCGTGGCGCTCAGGGGGCTGCATGGTCACTCCTCAGCGGCACGCGGGGTCGTCCCGTCGTGCTCCGAGGGCTTGGTGTGGACGGTCCGCTCAACATGGAGGATGGAGCCGTCGCGGCGAACGATGCGGAGGTCCTGGTAGTCGTCGGACGCCACCAGGTCGGCCAACTCGGCGTGGTCGTCGAGCGAGACGCGCTGCGTCGCGGCGACGTGGCGAACCTCGCCGTTCTTCAGGCGGACCTCGACGCGGTCGAAGTCGCCAGACCGGATCATCTTGACGACGTCCTGCTCCGGCTTGGACATCAGGTTGCCCATCATGGCGTGGCCCAGTTCGGCCATGAAAGTGCGCCCCCGGCCGTGGCGTGGCAGCTCGATCGGAGGCTTGCGACAGCGCAAGAGACGCCGGACCAGTGGGTTGACGTTGAGCAGGATGACCGACGGCGGCGCCGCGTCCGGGTCGTTGGACTCCTCCAAGTCACCGTGCTGAAGCAGGTCGATGATCTCCATCGCTGAGTCCATGACGAAGCGGCTCTTCAGGTCCGTCATCACGAACACCGGCAGGTCCAGCAGCGCGATCAGCCGGACGGCGGACATGAAGTGATCGGCGCCCTCGTCCAGCATGACGTCGCGGACGAAGCGCAGCGACCCGACGGGCACGCCGTAGCGCTTGCGGATCTCTGCCATCACCATCAGCGCGAAGACCTGGCGCGGAGTGTAGCGGCGCCATGACTCGCCGCGCCGCTCCTGGTCCGGGAGCACGCCCTTGCCGTCCCACTCGTTGAGCTGCCGGTACGACAGGTCTGCGGCCTTGCGTACATCGCCGGCGGTGAAGGGTCGGTCGGCCTCGTCAGGCATCGGACATCCAGAATGAACGTGAGCGTTCATTCCTTCTACCGCGCCAGGTCTCCAGCGAGCAAGGGGAAATGTACGGCTCGGTTCAATCCTGCTCGGCTGGCGCGACGGTCGCGTCTGGTTGCAGCCCGTTGCGCGGACCGATCAGGGCCCGGCCCGTTGGGGCTCCGGCATCCGCGCGAGCGCAGCCAGCCCGAGAGACGCCAGGGTCACACACGACAGGGCAGTCAGCCAGGCGTTCCCCAGGACCCAGGCGGCCAACGTCGCCCCGGTCTCGCGCCAGACGATGTAGCCAGCCATGACCAGAACGAAGACGCCGAACCCGCGGCGAAGCGCCCCCTCGGGGACCCTGGACGCGAGCTTCGCACCAGCAAGCGCACCGACGACGGCGCCGGCGGTGACTGCGGCGGCAAGCTCGAAGTCGACCGACACATCAGCCGCGTGACCTGCAAACGCCGCGAACGACTTCAGCGCGATCACGAGCAGCGAGGTGCCGATCGCCCTGTGCATGTCCATTCCGCCAAGGAGAACCAGTGCCGGGACCACCAGGAAGCCGCCACCGGCACCGACCAGCCCGGTGGCGGCTCCCACGATGAGACCCTCGACGATAACCAGCGTCACCGGCAGCGACCCGCCCTCCGACCGCCGCGCCGGCGTGCCGCGCCCGCGGAACATCCCGACAGCGGTCGCCACCATCATGGCGGCGAAGAGCAAGAGCAGCGTGGACCCGCTGAACCAGCCCGCCGCCCGGCCGCCGAGGTAGGCGCCAGCCATCGCCGTGGCGCCGAACAGCAACCCCGTGCGCCACGCGACGTTGCCCGAGCGTGCATGGGGCACGAGCGCGAAGGCTGAGGTCGTCCCAACGATCAGGAGGGACGTGGCGATGGCCTCGCGGGGCTCCAAGCCCACGGCGTAGGTCAGGATGGGGACCGCCAGGATCGACCCGCCACCGCCGAGGAGCCCGAGGGCGAGGCCGATGAGAACGGAGAGTGCAACAGCGAGCGCCACGGCTACCTCCCCGCTTCAGCGGCGGCGGTGCGAGCGACGCGAGTCGCGGCGAAGCCGTCCAGGAAGTGAACCAGCAACATCCCACCGAGCATGGCTGCGACAAACGTGATCGCCTTGGGTCCGCCCGGCAGCGCTGAGACCACCGCAGGGCCGGGACAGTAGCCAGCCAGGCCCCACCCCACTCCGAAGAGGGCGGCGCCACCAACCAGCCGGCCATCGATGTCCCGCCTCGTCGGCCGGCTGAAGGACGTCGAGCACAGCGGCGCTGTTCGATGGTCGATGACCCGACGCAGAGGGGTGTGCACGAGGAGTGCCCCGACCATCACGACGCCGAGGCTGGGGTCCCACGGGCCAAGCAGGTCCAGGAAACCGACGACCACGTCCGGACGGGTCATCCCCGACACGACGAGGCCGGCGCCGAAGACCAGCCCGGAGAGAGCCGCTGTGATGAGACCCTTCACAGCGCACCTCCGAGCACATGGTTGACCGCGAAGGCACTGGCGGCGCCGGTGCCCATGAACGTCAGGACGCTGGTGAGCGACCGGGGTGACATCCGAGCCAAGCCACACACGCCGTGCCCGCTCGTGCAGCCGTTTCCGAGCCGGGTGCCAGCCCCGACGAGCAGCCCCGCGACAATGAGAGCGCCGGTGGACCGGGAGAGCGGATTCACGAATGCGTCCGGGACGACCGGGACGAGCAACAGCCCCGCGAGCACCAACCCGACAACGAAGGCCGCGCGCCAGTGGCGCTCTTGGGTCCGACGCTGAAGCAGCCCGCCGACGATGCCGCTGATCCCGGCGATGCGACCGTTGAACAGGAGGTACGAGGATGCCGCCAGCCCGATGAGCATCCCGCCGACGAGGGGAGGGAGGAGTGACTGCAGGGTCATCGTGCTTCTCCTTCGACGGAGGCCCGGACGACAGGCAGGCCCCGATCGGTCCAGGCCTGCATCCCGCCTGAGACGGAAGCGATCTGGGAGAAGCCACTCGTGCGAAGCCTCTGAGCCGCCTCGGCCGACCGCCGGCCCGAGTGGCAGATCAACGCGATCCGGTCGTCGGTCGACCACTCGCTCGCGGCGTCAGCGAGCTTGCCGAGGGGGACGCGCTGGGCGTCAGGCGCGCACCCGAGCGGCCCACAGCACTCCGCAGGCTCGCGGATGTCGATCAGCCGGACGCGGGCCGCGTTCGCGGCGATCCACACGGGGTCGACCTCCGGGATGCCGGCACCAGTGAGGACGATGGGAAGGCCCGTCGCAGTCGCCCCACACGCCCGGTTGGCCGGCAGGGCGACGTCGATGCGCTTGGGGTACGGAAGGCCCAGGCCATTCATCAGCGCGATGAAGTCGCCCTCGGAGCGACCATGTCCGAGCCTGGCGTTGTGCCGCTTCTCGTCGCCGACGGTGCTGACGGTGCGGCCCTTGTAGTCGTGGCCGGGGTAGACGCGGGTGGCGTCCGGCAGCGTGAAGATCTGCTCGTGGACGCGGCGGTAGAGCGTCCTCGCGTCGCCCTCCTGGAAGTCGGTCCGGCCGCACCCGCCGATCAGCAAGGCATCGCCGGTGAACACCATCGTCTCGTCGAGCGTGACGAAGCTCACGCAGCCCGCGGTGTGGCCCGGCGTGGCCCGCACCTGCAGGCCGTAGCCGCCGAAGCGGACCACCTCGCCGTGGCCGACGGCCTGGTCGGAGCAGCTGACCCCGGCGGCCTCGCTAACCACGGCGAGGCAGCCCAGCCGGTCCCGTAAGGCCGAGGCGCCGGTCACGTGGTCGGCGTGGACGTGGGTGTCGAGAGTGCACACCAGTCGGACCCCAAGGCTGTCGACGAGCGCAGCGTCCCGGTCGACCTGTTCCAGCACGGGATCGATGATGACTGCCTCACGGCTCTCGGGGTCGGCGAGGAGGTAGGTGAAGGTGGACGTGTCCGGGTCGAACAACTGTCGGAAGATCATGGCAGAGCCCTCGGAGTGAGACAGCTTGGACAAGAGCAACGGGCGTGCCAACCCCCCGCGGCACGTATTTCCGCAGACTTAGGTGGTTGCCTCCAGGCCTCGTATTTCATAGTGTCTCGACATGACGAAACAACATCGTCCAAAGACTCGGACGTTCCACGGCATGGTGACCGCCTCGCGGCAGATGGAGCGGCTGTTCGAGCTGGTAGGACGCGTCGCCGAGTCTGGCTCCTCCGTGCTGATCCGGGGGGAGACCGGCACGGGCAAAGAGCTGGTGGCGCGCGCCATCCACTCCTTGAGCCCTCGGCGGGACGCGACGTTCCGAGCAGTGAACTGCGCAACGCTCACGCCCGAGCTGCTTGCGTCGGAGCTGTTCGGGCACCGCCGGGGCGCCTTCACCGGAGCTGTACAGGACCGGCCCGGTCTCTTCGCTCTGGCCAATGGCGGCACGCTGTTCTTGGACGAGATCGCCGAGATCCCGCTGGACATCCAGGGGCGCCTCCTCCGGGTCCTTCAGGAGCGCTCCTTCGTGCCTGTCGGCGGGACCGATCCAGTCCAGGTCGACGTGCGCGTCCTCGCGGCCACGCACCGTGCGCTGAGACGCGAGGTCGAGGCCGGGCGCTTCCGGGCCGACCTGATGTACCGGATCCGCGTCGTGCCGCTCTTCCTCCCGCGTCTGGTCGAGCGCTCCGGCGACATCGAAGCGCTGGCGTGGCACTTCATCGACGAGTTCAACGTCCGCGGGTTCCGCCAGGTCGAGCGCCTCGCCGCCGAGACCCTCGACCTGATGCACGCTCACGCCTGGCCGGGCAACGTCCGCGAGCTGCGCAACGTCATCGAGCACGCCTTCGTGATGGGAACCGGACCCGACCTGTTGCCGGGTGACCTGACGCCCGAGCTTCGCGGAGAGCCCCCGCCTGGAGACCCCGCCGACCGGACGGAAGAGAGCGCCGAGCGGGACCGCATCCTCACCGCGCTGAACCGCGCCCGAGGCCACAAGGGCAAGGCCGCCGAGTACCTCGGGTGGAGCCGGTCGACCCTGTGGCGAAAGATGCGCGAGCAACGACTGTAGGGCGGCGCTGGACGCTCACCAGACCGACAGCAGGTCGTCGAGGGCGCGCTGCTCCGCCGCGTCCCGTGTCCAGGTCTCCAGGCCCGTCAAGACCGGCCCGTCACGCTTCGGCAGGCCGGCCCGGTCGAGGATGGCGCAGGCAGCGCGGATGCGGGCGCCGGTCTGGACCGAGCTGTCGGCGACGACGCCACGGAGGAATCGCATCGACTCCAAGGCAGCCGCGCCCACCTCCTCGCGGACCGCCGCCAGGCGCTCGGCTCGCCGGCGCCTCAGCTCCTCTTGAACCGCCGCGACCTGGAGCCAACGCCAACAGGTGGCTCGATGGACACCCAGCTCCGCCGCCACCTCGGGCACCGTCTTCCCGGCGAGGAGGTGGTCTACAAACAGGTCGTGGCGGGGCTCAAGCTGGCCCACTTGCACTCCAGTCTGGCCACTCCCCTGCCTGGTGTAAATCAAGCAGTGCAGTCCTCCCAGGCGGGCACAATGGCCTCATGAGGCCCTCCCAGAGCCCCGTATCTGCTGCTCAACGATGGAAAGCCGCAAGTTCTCGACCTCCGAGAGCCACCCCCACACCCGGTTCCAACTCGGAGTGATTTGGCCCACCATCGATTGGCCCCGTCAAAGCCTACCTTTGACGGGGTCTTTCGTTCTTCCGCTCCACGTGCCCTACCGGACGCCCGAACTACTCCGGTAGCACGCGGAGAGCCGGGCAGTGTCTGGGCGCGACCGTCCGCATGTGTCGGTGGTCCAGACTGATGACCACGTCCGTGCCAAGACGCTCAGCGAGGGCAATGACTGATGCGTCCGTGCCTCCGAGCGGGAAGGACGCGTACTGCTCCACCAACTCGGCCATCCTCGAGAGATCCTCGGGCCTCGGCCCCTCGACGTCAAAGTCCGACAGTCCCCGCAAGAACTCCGCTTCCACCCTCGCTCCCATTCGCGAACCGATGAGGTAGGTCGCCTCGGCGACGACCATCGCCGGGATGAGCAATCGCAGTCCGGGCGTCCGGAGCGCAGCGACGCAGGCTTCGTGATCCGCGTCGTCGGCGTCGACCGCCGCATACAGCGGACCCGTGTCAACGATCGCCAGCACCGGTCCACTCCCGCGCGAGGATCTCTTCGGCTCTCCGGGCGGTGTGGCGCTGCCCGCTGCGCCCGATTCCGGCGAAGGGGAGGGCGCGAGGTTCCTCGTCGTCGAGACCGAGGGCGGCGGACAGAGCCCGGCGAACGACATCGGAGACCGACGTACCTGCGCGCTCCGCCCGACGCGCGAGGACGACGGCCATCTCTTCCGGCAGCGAAATGGTGATGCGATGCATACTTCATACTACATCATCATCTGAGGGCGGGCAAGTCGCGTCAATCGTCCGATCAGGTCGCCGTCCCAACCCTCCCGGTCCAGGTTCGCCCACCATCAAACCCTGCCGACGAGGCGGGGTTTCTTGCTCTGGCCACTGCCGGACGCCGGCCGGTTCAATCCAGGTTCGCCCACCATCGACCGAGCCCGTCAAAATTCATCTTCGACGGGCTTTTTCGCGTCCTTGTCTGGCGCGACCATGCTGGACGTTCGAACTCTGGCCCGCCTGGCACTGAGCACGGAACTTCACTATCGGTTAAGATTCGTGCATGGGGGCAACCGGACCATCGTGGGACCAACTGTACGAACATGCCGTCGCCCAGGCCGGGTATTTCACCACCGCGCAGGCAGCGGAGGCCGGCTACTCGTCGCCACTGCTGCACAAGTACCTCGCCAACGGCAAGGTCATGCGCATCCGTCGCGGCGTGTACCGGCTGGCACACTTCCCGGCGGGCGACGACGAGGATCTGGTGGTGCTCTGGCTCTGGAGCGACCGCGAAGGCGTGTTCAGCCACGAGACCGCGCTGGTCCGCCACGAGCTGTCCGATCTGCTGCCGCACGACGCCGAGATGACGGTGCCGCCATCGTGGCGGCGTCGACGGCTGCGGGTCCCCATGGGGCTGCACCTCCACTTCGCGCCCGTCCCCGCAGGCGAGCGCACCTGGTATGGCGCCGTGCCGATCACGACCGCCGCCCGCACCATTCGGGACTGCCGAGCCGCAGGTGTGTCGCCGGAGTTCGTTGACCAGGCCATTCGGCAGGGCGTTGGGCGAGGGCTGTTCACGGAGGGCGAGGTTGGCAACGGGGGCAGGTCGTGAAGCGCTACGCCACGCCGCTCGCCTTCAAGGAGGCGCTCGAAGCCCGGCTCCGGGCGGCGTCTCGGTCTGGCGGCCAGGAGCAGAACCGGCTGCGGATGCGCCTGCTGATGGACCGTTTCGCCGCGCGCGTGGTCCATGAGTACGGCGAGCACGTCGTGCTCAAGGGCGGCGTCGTACTCGAGCTCCGCCTGTCAGAGGCCCGTGCGACCAAGGATCTCGACCTTCGTCTGGTCGGCGACCCCGATGCCACCCTCACCAGGCTCCAACGCGCCGGCAGAGAGAACCTCGGGGATCACCTGGCGTTCGAGGTCGGGCCCGACCCTCGCCACCCCACGATCGAGTCGGAGGGCATGCAATACCAGGGGCTCAGGTTCCGCGTTCAGGCCCGGCTCGCCGCCAAGGTCTACGGTGGCCCCTTCGGGGTCGACGCCGCCTTTGCGGAGCCTTTGGTGGGCGACCCCGAGCTGCTGCGTGGCTCCGAGTTCCTCGCCTTCGCCGGGGTCGAGCCGCCGACCCTCCTAGTCTACCCGCTGGAGGCGCACATCGCAGAGAAGCTGCACGCCTACACGCTGCCCCGCTCGCGTCCGAATTCCCGGGTGAAGGACCTGCCCGACCTTGCGCTGCTCGCCAGGGTCCGGCCCATTGATGCCGTCACGCTGCGGGACGCTCTCGATAGGACCTTCGCGCATCGAGCGGTTCACACGGTCCCCACCGAGGTACCCGACCCGCCCGAGGCATGGCGAGTGCCGTACGCACGGTTGGCTCGTCGGGACCGCCTGCCGTGGATCGACCTCGCCGCGGTGGCCGAAACGACCCGAGCCTTCCTCGACCCCGTACTCTCCGGCGGTGGGGGGCTCTGGAGTCCCAGCGCCTGGCGGTGGGAGGCCGAAGAGCCCTGAGCGGATTCACAGCATGGCGCCGAGCGCGCGAACGTGGAAGATCCAGGCGCCGTCCCATCCCTCCGCTTCGACCCAGAAAGTTCGAACGTCGTCCAAGACGGCCCACCATCTCAGAGCAGCCGCTGGAGCCGATCCAGCGGCTGTTGCTGCTTCGCGTCGTGAACCAGTGCTAGCAGCGTCGCTTCGCCCAACTGCAGCCTGCCGCTCGCACAGCTCGTTGACGTCGCCTGTGAACACCTCTACGTTGATGGCAGAGAACTACCATGAGTACTACCATCGATTCTGCCGGAAGGTTGGTCATCCCCAAGGCCGTGCGCGACGCGGCCGGTATACAGCCAGGCACCCCCCTTGATGTGCGCTTCCGGGACGGGCGCATCGAGGTCGAGCCCGTGCCTCTCGACGTCACTATCGAGTCCGTCGGTGGCGTCGCCGTCGCCACGCCACGGGAGCCCGTCGACACGTTGTCGGCCGCGGCGGTCTCAGCCACCCGCGGCCGCCTGCGCGACGAGCGAGGCTGACCTGACCGCGGGCACCGCCTTGGACACCAGCGTCATCATCCCGGCGTTGCTGGCGTGGCACGAACACCATGGTGCAGCACTTCCCGTCGTCACCGAAGCCCTGGCCCAGGAAGAGCAAGCCATCCTCCCGCTACCCGCGCTGATCGAGGCCTACGCTGTGCTCACTCGTCTCCCAGCGCCATGGCGGCTGCGTGCCTCGGACGCTCACCGACTGCTGGTAGACACCTTTCGTGGCAGAGTGCGGGTCGTCGGCCTGGATGCAGACGACGCCTGGTCCCTCCTGTCCCAGGTGGTCTCCAACGGCGTGTCGGGCGGCGCGACCTACGATGCCCACATCGCGGCATGTGCCAGGAAGGGCGGTGCCGGGCGCCTCGCCACCTTCAATCGTCGCCACTTCGAGCGCCTCGATCTCGGTGCTGTCGCCCTGTGGGTGCCGTCGGTCCACTGACCCCGCCCTCAGGGCGGCTCCGGTGGATTCCCCGGCTCCCCAGTCACCGCGTGCACCGCCTGGGCCGCACGGAGGTCTCGACCTGGACAATACAGTTATAATCGTGTATATACATGTTTATGAATACTTCACTCCAGGCCCTGGCAGACCCCAGCCGACGCCGCATCGTCGAGCTGCTGCTCGCCCGGGAGCTGCCGGTCGGCGAGCTGGTCGAGGCCTTGCCCATCGCCCAGTCCGGCGTGTCCCGGCACCTGCGCATCCTGCGAGAGGCCGGCATGGTGCGGTGCCGGGCAGAGGGTCAGCGGCGGCTCTACGCCCTACAACCCGAGCCCTTCGCCGAGCTCTCGGACTGGCTGGCCGAGGTGCGGCGGCACTGGGACCACAGTCTGGATCGCTTCGAGATGGCGCTGGCGCAGCGCCAGTCCCCCACCCCACCCGAGACCAAGGACGAGACATGAGCACGCAACAGACCATCGAGCGGGTCTTCGACGCACCCCTGGCGCTGATCTGGGAGCTCTGGACCACCGCGGCGGGCCGCGGAGCCTGGTACGGGCCGCGAGGCTTCGTGACAGAGGTGCACCGCTACGAGCTGCACGTCGGGGGCGCGTTCGACTACACGATGCGGGCGGGCTCCCCCGAGATGGCCGCGAACATGGAGAAGATGGGCCGGCCCCCGTCCTTTACGGTGAACGCTGTCATCACGGCCATCGAGCCCATGACCCACCTGGCCTGGCGAGAGACCCACGGCAGCGCCAGCATCGACACGGCGGTGACCTTCACCGAGCAGCCCGAGGGCGTGCACATGACCCTGGTGCTCGCGGCCGCGACGGAGCAGCAGCTGGGCGGCGCCGCGATGGGCTGGCGCAGCACACTCGACCGGCTCGAGGAGCAATTGGCACAAGGGGCCTGAAACCTTGGGCGTTCACCTGGGCGCCGGGTGCTCCCGTTCCGGCGCCCGGGCGAGCGCACCCAGTCCGAGGGCCGCCAGGACCACGCCCCACAGACCGGCGATCCACCGGTTGTCGACCACCCAGGCGGCCGCAGACGCCCCGGTCTCCCGCCAGACGATGAAGCCGGCCATCGCCAGGACGAAGACCCCGAACCCACGACGGAGCGACGCTCCCGGGACCCTGGACGCGAGCTGGGCACCCGCCAGCGCGCCCAGCACGGCCCCGGCGGTGACCGCACCGGCCAGCGCCAGGTCGACGGGCACATCGACCGCGTGGCCCGCATAGGCCGCAAAGGACTTCAGGGCGATCACGAGCAACGAGGTTCCGATGGCCCGGTGCATGTCCATGCCCCCGAGCAGGACCAGCGCCGGCACCACCAGGAAGCCCCCGCCGGCGCCCACCAGCCCTGTCGCCGCTCCGACCCCCAAGCCCTCGGCGACCACCAAGGCCACTGGCGGGGACCCGGCCCAGGGCCCCGGGGCCGCCGAGCTGCGGCCTCGGAACATGCCCAGGGCGGTGGCGACCATCATGGCGGCGAACAGCAGGAGCAGCGTCGATCCGCTGAACCACCCGGCCGCCCGGCCGCCGAGGTAGCCCCCGGCCATCGCCGTGGCCCCGAACAAGAGCCCCGTGCGCCAGGCCACGTTGCCCGCCCGCGCATGGGGCCAGAGCGCAAAGGCCGACGTGGTCCCGACGATCAGCAAGGACGTGGCGATGGCCTCGCGCGGCTCCAGACCCACGGCATAGGTCAGGATCGGCACCGCGAGGATCGACCCACCACCGCCCATCAGGCCAAGGGCGAGGCCGATGAGCACGGAGAGCGCCACGGCGATCCACACGGCTATTCCCCTGTCGCAGAAGTTCGCGAGGCACTCGCGAAGCAATCGTCGCGCCTGGTGGATTCCAGACGCGGCCGGTGTGGCCGAGTCACATCAACGCGGCTGGGAGCCGCCAGGCGCGACGAGGGCGAGCGAGTGTCCGTGAACTTCTGCGACATGGGACTAGTGCCGCCGCTCAGGAGAGGCGACGCGGGCCAGGGGTCTCCCGGCGAGGGCGTCCACGCGGTGCACCAGCACCATGCCGGCCAACATGGCGGCCAGGAAGGTGAGCGCCTTGGGGCCGCCCGGCAGGGCAGAGACCACCGCAGGGCCCGGACAGTAGCCAGCCAGACCCCAGCCCACGCCAAAGAGGGCGGCGCCCACGACCAGGCGGGCGTCGAGGTCCCGCCGGGTCGGCATCCTGAAGGCGTCGGAGCACAGGGGCGACCGCCGGCGTTCGATCAACCAGCGCAGCGGGGCGTGCACGAGCAGGGCCCCGACCATCACGACCCCCAGGCTCGGGTCCCAGGTGCCGAGGACGTCCAAGAAGCCGACGACCACGTCGGGGCGGGTCATCCCCGACACCACGAGGCCGATGCCAAAGACCAGGCCCGAGGCGGCTGCGGTGATCAGTCCCCTCACAGCCCACCTCCCAGCCACTGGCTGACCGCGGTGGCGCTGGCCGCGCCGGTGGCCATGAAGGTGAGCACGCTGACCAGCGAGCGCGGGGAGCTCCGAGCCAGCCCACACACGCCGTGCCCGCTGGTGCAGCCGTTCCCGAGCCGAGTGCCAGCGCCCACCAGCATCCCCGCGACGACGAGAGCGGCGGTGGACCGAGAGAGCGGATTCACGAAGGCCTCGGGAGCGGCAGGGGCGAGCAACAGTCCCGCCCCACTCAGCCCGATCACGAACGCGCCCTGGAGATGGCGGTCCCCAGTGCGACGCTGGAGCAGCCCGCCGACGATGCCGCTGATCCCAGCGACGCGACCGTTGAACAACAGGTAGCCGGACGCCGCCAAGCCGATGAGCATCCCGCCCACGAGCGGCGGGAGGAGCGCTTGAATGGTCATCGTGTGGCTCCGTCGCTGGACACCCGCACCACTGGGAGGCCAAGGGCGGTCCAGGCGGCCATGCCGCCTTCCACGGACGCGACCTGGGCCAAGCCACGGGCCCGGAGCCCCAAGGCGGCGTCGCCCGAACGCCGGCCCGAGTGGCAGACCAGGGCGACCCGAGCGTCGCTCGACCACGCGCCCGCGGCCTCGCCGAGCTCGCCAAGGGGGACCCGCAAGGCGTTGGGAATGCACCCCAGCGGTCCGCAGCACTCGACCGGCTCGCGAATGTCGACCACCTGAAGCCGCGCCGGGTTCGCCGCCACCCACTGGGGGTCGACCTCGGGGATGCCGCCGCGGCTCATGACGATGGGAAGGCCCGTCGCAGGCACCCCGCACGCCCGGTTCGCGGGCAGCGCGACGTCGATGCGCCTGGGGTAGGGAAGCCCTAGCCCGTTCATCAAGCGGATGAAGTCAGCCTCGGGGCGTCCCTGCCCGAGCCGGGCATTGTGTTGCTTCTCGACGCCCACGGTGCTGACCGTGCGGCCCCTGTAGTCGTGGCCGGGGTACACCCGGGTGGCGTCCGGAAGCGTGAAGATCTGCTCGTGCACGGAGCGGTAGAGGGTGCTCGCGTCGCCCTCCTGGAAGTCCGTGCGTCCGCAGCCGCCGATCAGCAGGGCGTCCCCGGTGAAGACCATGGCCTGGTCCAGGGTGACGAAGCTCACGCAGCCCGCGGTGTGACCCGGCGTGGCCCGGACCTGCAGCCCAAATCGACCGAACCGCACGACCTCGCCGTGCCCGACGGTCTGGTCGGAGCAGCTCACCCCTGCGGCCTCGCTGACCACCGCCTCGCAGCCGAGGCGGTCACGGAAAGCCGTGGCGCCGGTCACGTGATCGGCGTGCACGTGGGTGTCGAGCGTGCACACCAGGCGCAGGCCCAGCTCCTCGACCAGGGCCGCATCCCGCTCGACCTGCTCCAGCACGGGATCGATGATGACCGCCTGGGCACTGACGGGATCGGCCAGGAGGTAGGTGTAGGTGGAGGTGTCCGGGTCGAACAGCTGTCGGAAGATCATCGGGGTGCCTGGGAGGGAGTTGGCTTCACTGTGAGCAACGGCCGTGCCAACACCTTCCGCCTCGCGTTTCCAGCCACTTGGAGACCTGCCGAACCAAGAGTTGATTCATAATGTCTCAACATGAAGCAATATGATCGTCCAAGCACGCGCACATTCCACGGCATGGTGACCGCGTCACCCCAGATGGCCCATCTCTTCGCGCTGGTGGCGCGCGTCTCCGAGCCTGATTCGTCTGTGTTGATCCGCGGAGAGACCGGCACCGGCAAGGAGCTCGTTGCCCGGGCCATTCATGCCCTGAGCCCCCGCCGGAACGCGGCCTTTCGGGCGGTCAACTGCGCCACCCTCACCCCCGAGCTGCTCGCGTCGGAGCTGTTCGGGCACCGTCGCGGCGCCTTCACCGGGGCCATCCGGGACAAGCCTGGTCTGTTCCAGCTCGCCGACGGCGGCACGCTCTTCCTGGACGAGATCGCCGAGATCCCCTTGGACATCCAGGGGCGACTGCTGCGGGTCCTGCAGGAGCGCTCCTTCGTGCCGGTGGGCGGGACCGAGCCGGTGCAGGTCGACGTGCGCGTGCTGGCGGCGACGCACCGAGCCCTCCGCCGCGAAGTCCAAGCCGGGCGCTTCCGGGCAGACCTGATGTACCGGGTCCGTGTGGTGCCGCTGTTTCTCCCGCGCCTGGTGGAGCGCACGGGCGACATCGAGGCCCTGGCCTGGCACTTCATCGACGACTTCAACCGGCGGGGCTTCCGGCAGGTCGACCATCTGGCGCCAGAGACCCTGGACCTGCTCCACGCCCACCCGTGGCCGGGCAACGTGCGCGAGCTCCGGAACGTCATCGAGCACGCCTTCGTGATGGGCACGGGCCCCGACCTGGTGCCCGACGACCTGACGCCCGAGCTTCGCGGGGAGCCGCCGCGGGCAGACCCCGGCGCGGCGACCGCGCTCCAGGCCGAGCGGGACCGGATCCTGTCGGCGCTGAACCGCGCGCGAGGGCACAAGGGCAAGGCCGCGGAGATCCTGGGGTGCAGCCGATCGACGCTGTGGCGGAAGATGCGGGAGCAGAGGCTCTGACTCGGCAGACCATGAACCGTCCCCGTCCACTCAGGCCTCCCGGTGGGGCAGGTGGGCGGGCTCGGCGCAGGCCGTCGCCGAGGGCGCCAGAGTCACTCGGCAAGGGCAGCCACGGCCCTGGCCACCAGGTCAACGCTGGCGGGCACGGGCCCCACGCCCTCTCCCAGGGTCATCTGGCGGCCTTGCTTGATCGGTCCCAGCAGCACCAGGTAGGACTGACCCTGGCGGGTGTAGGCGTCCCGCAGTCCAGGCCGATCGGCGCGGGCTGTCTTGGAACCGGCCACGACCCACTGGTGCACCGTGTGGCGCCCGGGCTGCAGGCCACCGGAGAGCACCCGGCCCACGTCGAATGTGAGCGCCTGGGACGCGATCTCGTACCCACTCCAGCTGTCGGGGGGCTCCCCGACCGCCACCAGGGTGCCCACGAAGGCGCCGGTGGCCTGGGAGAGGAGCAGGAGGACCGCGTCTTCGGCGGCCCGGTCTTCGGCCTGGGCGATGAAGTCCACGGGGGTGTCCTGGGCAGGGCTCTGCGGGGGCGGTTCCTGGGATGCTGCGGCACAGCCCGCGAGCACGGCCAGGGTGGGCAGCAGGGTGCTCAAGGTCGGGCGGCGTAGCCGCGCTCGCTGTTGTACTCGTTCTCGACGTCGATGCCCTGTTGGTGCGACGCGGGGAAGCGGCTGGCCTGGTCGGCGTCGAGGGTGGCGAGGTCGGTCCGATAGGTGGCGACGTCGTTGACGAAGCTCTGGGCCAAGGCGATGTCGCCGGGAGACGAACCGCCCGGGGGTGCGCCACCCGCCGTCAGGGCGGCCACGATGGCGCTCTGGGTCGCGGTGAGCGCGCCCTGGCGGGCCACCAGCGCTCGGGCCCGCTGCGCCAGCGGATCGGATACGCCTTCGGCCTGACCCGGAGGCCTTGATGACCACGTCCCTGACCTACTTCGACTTCGACGGCTCCCGCGGCCTGGAGTGCCGCCTGGCCCTGACCCTGGCCGGGGTGGACTTCGAGGACGTCCGCATCAAGCGCGAGCAGTGGCCGGGGCTGAAGCCCGAGCAGCCCTTTGGGGCGCTGCCGGTCCTGGACCAGGACGGTCGCAAGCTCGCCCACTCGGCCGCCATCCTGGGCTACATCGGACGCGCCCACGGGCTCCACCCGAGCGATCCCTGGGAAGCCGCCCGGCACGACGCCATCATGGTGTCGGTCGAGGACCTGCGGGCCAAGGTGCCCGGGGGCCGGGACATGTCCGACGACGCCAAGAAGGCCGCCCGCGAGGCTTTTGCCGCCGGCTGGCTCGCCCAGTGGGCCAGCACCGTGTCCGAGCAGATCCAGGGACCGTTCTTGGCCGGGGAGCAGCTGAACGTCGCCGACCTCAAGGTCTTCGTCATCCTCAAGGCCTACCTCAACGGTGGCTTCGACCACATCCCCGCCAGCGTGTTCGACGCGTGGCCCGAGCTGCTCGCACACCAGGCCGCCGTGGCCGCCCACCCCGGGGTCCAGGCCTACTTCGCCGGGCGCTGACCATGTCCGTGCCGACCCAGCTCGTGATCTTCGGCGCGTCCGGGGACCTGGCCCAGCGCAAGCTGGTCCCCGCCCTGCTGGGCAACGTGGCCGAGGGCGCACTGTCCCAGGGCCTGCAGGTCGTGGGCGTGTCGCGCTCGGAGCGCACCAGCGAGGGGTGGCGAACACGGCTCGATCCGCACATCCCATCGGAGCTCCGGTCCACGTGGCATGGCTTCCGGGACCAGCTGCACTGGGTGAGCTGCGATCCGACGCGACCGGGCGCCGTGGCCCAGCTCAAGATCGCGCTGGACGGGCTCATCGCCCAGGCCGGCGGGCACCCCGTGCGCTCCGGGCGGCTCTTCTACCTGGCGCTGGCACCAGCGCTGTTCGGTCCGGTGGTCCAGGCCCTGTCCGACGAGGGCATGCTGGCCTGTCCGCCGGACAGCGCCGAAGGCTGGCGACGGGTCGTGGTCGAGAAGCCCTTTGGCAAGGACCTGGCCAGCGCCAAGGCGTTGAACCAGGCCCTGCTCAGCCACCTGCGCGAGGACCAGCTCTTCCGCATCGACCACTACCTGGGCAAGGAGACCGTCCAGAACATCCTGGCTCTGCGGTTCCAGAACGCGATCTTCGAGCCCCTGTGGAACCGCCAACACGTGGAGTCTGTGGAGATCTCGGTCTGCGAGACCGTGGCCATGGAGGGCCGCCGGGGGGCCTACTACGACACGGCGGGGGCTCTGCGGGACATGGTGCAGAACCACCTCCTCCAGGTGCTCGCCCTGGTCGCGATGGAGGCCCCCGGGGCGCTCCGGGCCGACGCCATCCGGAACGAGAAGGTCAAGGTGCTCCAGGCCCTGCGCCCCTTCTCGGCCCAGCGGGTCCAGAGCGACGTGGTCCGCGCCCAGTACGCCGCAGGCCCTGCCCGGGATCGGGGCTACCTGGTGGAGCCCGGTGTGGCCCAGGGCTCGACCACCGAGACCTTCGTGGCCATGCGGGCCCTGGTGGACAACTGGCGCTGGAGCGGGGTGCCGTTCCTGTTGCGCACCGGCAAGGCTCTGCCCAAGCGCTTCAGCGAGGTGGTCCTGCGCTTTCGCACGCCGCCGGTGGACCTGTTGAACGGCCCGCTGCCCGAAGACACCTGTGCCCTGCGGCCCAACGACCTGCGCCTGCTGATCCAGCCGGTCGAGGCGATGCGCTGGTCCTTCCTGGTCAAGCAGCCGGGACCGGGCATGGTCATGCGCCCGGCGGAGCTCGGCTTCGACTACGCGTCGATGGGCGAGGGCCCGACGCCCCCGGCGTACCAGCGCCTCCTGTTGGATGCCCTGGAGGGCAACGCGACCCTGTTCATTCGCGGCGACGAGGTCGAAGCGGCGTGGTCCTTTGTCGACGGCATCCGCGAGGGGTGGCACGCCACCGGGGCGCCGGTCCACCAGTACCCGGCCGGCTCCCGGGGTCCCGAGGCAGCGGACAGCCTGTTCCGCGGCTGTGAGGGCACCTGGAGTGCCGGCCCGTGACCCTGACGGTGACGGACTCGGTGGGGGCCACGGCCGGCCGCCTGCTCGATGAGGCACTCACCCGGGCCAAGCACACCAGAGGCCGCGCGAGCCTGGCCGTGCCCGGCGGGGGCAGCCCGCTGTCCGTGTTCCGGTGGCTGGCCGAGCACCACGATGGGGGTGGCACGCTGCTCACCTGGGTCGACGAGCGGCACCTGCCCTGCGACCCGAACGGGCCCTGGCAGGACCTGCCTGCCGAGAGCAACCTGCGAGGCGCCTGGGAGCACTGGCTCTCCCGGACGAACCGGCCCCCTGCGCTGCTGCCGATGGTCAGCCCCGGGACCCTGGACCAAGCCTGCGCGACCTTCGCGGCGGCGTGGTCCGGCCGCGTCGAGCGCCTGGACGCCGTGCTCCTGGGCATGGGCCCCGACGGCCACGTGGCGTCCCTGTTCCCCGGGCACCCCGTGCTGTCGGCGACCGGGGTCTGTGCCGCGGTGAGCGACAGTCCCAAGCCGCCGTCAGAGCGCCTGACCCTGACCCTGCCCACGCTGCTCGCGGCCGAGACCGTGGTGCTCGTGGCGACCGGGGCCGCCAAGGGCGCTGCCCTGGCCCGAGCGGCCGCCGGCGACCCTCACCTTCCCCTGACCCCGCTGTGGCAGCGAGACGACCTGGCCGTCGTGCTCGATCCGGCCGCGGCTTCGGAGCTCCCGTGAGCACGTCCCCTCCCCTGGCCCAGATCGCCGTCATCGGCATGGGCGTCATGGGCCTGTCCCTGGCTCGAAACCTCCACAGTCGCGGTCTACGGGTCGTCGGCTTCGATCGGAGCCCGGCCCGCGCGGCCGCGCTCACCGACACCTGGGGCGACGAGCGCTTCTCCTTCACCAGCGACTACGGGAGCGTCGCAGCGGCCCTGGAGCGGCCCCGACGGCTCCTGCTCATGGTGACGGCCGGTGCGGCGGTGGACGCGGTCATCGCCGCTGCCAAGCCCTTCCTGGCGCGGGGCGACGTGATCGTGGACGGCGGAAACTCCCACTGGCCGGACACGGACCGGCGGGAGCAGGCCCTGGCCGCAGAAGGCCTGCAATTCGTGGGCATGGGCGTGAGCGGCGGACAGGAGGGGGCCCTGCGCGGGCCCTCGATGATGCCCGGCGGCAGTCCCCAGGCCTGGGACGCCCTGCGGCCCCTGCTCGAGCCGGCGGCCGCGGTGAGCGACACGGGACCGTGTGTCACCTGGTGTGGCCACGGAAGTGCCGGCCACGCCGTGAAGATGGTGCACAACGGCATCGAGTACGGCGACATGCAGCTCATCGCCGAGGTGTGGTCACTCCTGCGTCCGGGCCGCACGCCGGGCCAGGTGGCCCAGGTCTTCCACCAGTGGAACGAGGGCCGCTTGCAGAGCTTCCTGGTGGAGATCACCAGCCACATCGTGGCGGCACGGGATCCGCGCGGCAGCGGCCCCCTGGTGGACGCCATCCTGGACGTCGCCGGCCAGAAGGGCACCGGGCGCTGGACCGTGGTGGACGCCGTCCAGGCCGGGGTGGCCATGCCCACCGTCGCCGCCGCCGTGGACGGTCGGGTGCTCTCTGCCCGCAAGGCCGACCGGGTGCGTGCTGCGGGTCTCATCCGCGAAGACCACGCCGCGCCGGACATCGCGTCGGCGGACCTCGAGGCCGCGCTCTATGCCGCCAAGCTCTGCTCCTACTCCCAGGGATTCAATCTGCTGGCTGCGGCGTCGACCAGCCGCGGCTACGACACAGACCTGGCGGAGATCGCCCGGATCTGGAAGGCGGGCTGCATCATCCGGGCCCGCTTCCTGGACCGAGTGCACGCGGCCTTCCAGCGGGACCCGGGGCTGACACTGCTGGCCCTGGACCCGGACTTCGCGGCCGAGCTGTCCCAAGCCCTTCCGGCCCTGCGCCGTGTGGTCGGAGCCGCGATCGGCGCCGGTGTCCCGGTGCCGGCCCTGGCTGCGTCGCTGAGCTGGCTCGACCAGCTGCGGCAGACCCGGGGAACCGCCTGCCTGATCCAGGCCCAGCGCGACTGGTTCGGGGCCCACAGCTACAGGCGCACCGAAGCGCCAGATGTGCCTGTGCACACGGAATGGGGCACACTGGAGCGCCTCAGCTAAGGACACCCATGCTCCTCGCGCTCGCGCTGGCCCTGGTGGGCTGCGAAGCCGACCCGGCGCCGGCCTCGGACGGACTGCCGCCGCTGAGCGCTCCCCTGCGGGCGCTCACCCCCACCGAGTACAACAACGCCATCCGCGACCTGCTGGTCCTGCCGGCAGACGGCGCCGACTGGCCGGCGGCCCCCGACATCGCCGGCCGCTTCACCGCCTCGGAGGGCCAGACCAGCGGCGTCTTCGGCGTCGACGCCGCCGACGAGCCGCCCTGGCCGCGCATCCTTCCCGAAGAGGCGATGGTCGCGGGCTTCGAGGGCATCGCCAACGGCCAGGAGCCCTCGGCCTACCAGCTCGAGGAGCTCCAGAAGGCCGCCGTGCACTTCGCCAGCTTCACCCTGGTGTCTTCCAACTTCTTCCAGTGTGAGGACTGGGCCAGCTCCCAGGATGCCGACTGCGCCTGGGCCAGCCTGGCTCGCTTCGCCCAGCGGGCCTGGCGGCGCCCCCTCGCAGCCGACGAGCGCCAGCGGCTCCTGGACTTCTGGACCAGCAACCTGGACGCCGGCACCGCCGAGGAGGCCGTGGTCCTGACCGCGGCCGGCATCCTCCAGGCGCCGCAGTTCGTCTTCCGCATCGAGCGGGGCGACCCGGCGACCACCACGGCGTCCCAGGTGGCCCTCACGGACTGGGAGGTCGCCACCCGGCTGTCGTTGTTGTTGTGGGACTCGATGCCCGATCCGACCCTCTTCCAGGCCGCGGCCGACGGCGAGCTGTCCACCGAAGAGGGCGTGCGCACCCAGGTCCGGCGGATGCTCCAGGACGACCGCGCACACGCCGCGCTGGTGCGCTTCCACGACCAGTGGCTCGGCACCGACGCCGTGCACGACGTGTCGCCTGACCGCTCGGCCTATGGGCCCCTCTATGGGCTGGACCCGGACCCCGAGCTCGACACCACCGGCGACGCGGACTGGCCGTCCGTGTTGGGCCCGGTGCGCTACTCGATGGAGGCCGAGGTCTTCCTGTTCGTCCGCGACGTGCTGTTCGGGGACGAGCCGACCCTGACCCGGCTCCTGACCCACGACCAAGGCTGGTCGTCCAGCTACACCGAGCCGCTCTACGGCGACGTGGAGACCCTCGAGGGCGACACCGAGCGCTGGCCCTACGAGACCATCATCGCCAGCCTGCCGACCCAGGGCACCCTCACCCTGCGCCCCATCGCCTTCCCCCCCGGTGAGCGGGCCGGCCTGCTCACGCTGCCGGCCTTCCTCGCGGTGGGGGCCTACACCGTGCACCCGGCCCCCATCCTGCGAGGGCACACGATCCTGGAGCGGGTGACCTGCACCGACCTGGGGGTGCCACCCCAGGGCGCCGAGGCCGAGACCCCCCAGGACACCCTGGACGCCGAGTCCACCAACCGGGCTCGGACCGAAGAAGCGACCAGCGCCGCGGAGTGTGCGGGCTGCCACGACATGCTCAACCCAGCGGGCTTCGCCTTCGAGCACTACGACGCCATGGGCATGTTCCGCACCACCGACAATGGCCAGCCGGTGGACGCCAGCGGGTCGACGAGCATTGGGGGCGAGGACTTCAGCTTCATGGACGCCCTGGGGCTGAGCCTTCAGCTGGCCGCCAGCGAGCGGGTCCGGGACTGCTACAGCCTCCACTGGGCACGGTCGGCCACCGGGCTGAGCCTCGACGAGCACGACGACCGGATCGCAGACCTGCAGGCCTCCTTCCGGGCCGACGACGACGTGCTCCAGCTGCTCGAGGACCTGGCGGCCAGTGCGCTCTTCCGGACCCTGCAGACCGAGGAGGACAGCCGATGATCCATCGACGACGCTTTCTCCAGACCCTGGGACTCGGCGCGGTAGGTGCCGGCACCCTGTCCAGCCGGACCCTCTGGGCCGATCAGCACGAGGCCCCGAAGCGGCTGTTGATCATCTCCCACTGCCACGGCTGGCCCTATGAGAGCTGGCGGCTCCGCCCAGAAGGCCTGTCCGACGACGCGCCCTGGGAGCTGGAGCTGACGACTCTGGACGCCGACGAGCTCTCCGCACCCCTGGCCCCGCTGCACGCCCACCGCAGCCGGCTGGTGGCCCTGGACGGCCTGTCCTTGGCGACCGCCGAGCTGGACATGGACGGCAACCGCCACGACACCGGCTGGGTGCACGCCTGGACCGGGGACAATGCGGATTTTTCCGACTCGGACACCCGCAGCCGCTCCCCGAGCATCGACCAGCGCATCGCCGCCGCCATCTCGCGCCTGGACCGCCTGCCGTCGTTGGAGCTCTCGGTCGACGCAAGCGGCGAGAGCGGCCGACCCATCGCCTATGCCCAGAACGGCGTGCGGCTGCCGGTGGCCAACACGCCGCTGCTGGCCTGGGAGCGCCTGTTCGGGCTCACCTCGAACGCCGATCCACTGGTCCTGCGCCAGAGGGAGCAGCTCGCCTATGCCCACGCCGAGTACCAGGCGGTGTGTCCAAGCCTGGGCCGGGCGCAGCAGGAGCGGCTGACCACCCACTTCGACCTGCTCGACGACCTGATCGCCCGCATCACGGGGCTGGCGAGCCTGACCTGTGACACCGTGCCCGAGCCGGTCACGTCGGTCGCCAGCTACGACGAGAACTTCGACGCCTTCGCCGAGCTGATCGGTGCGGCCTTCGCCTGCGACATCACCCGAGTCGCGAGCCTGTCCCTGGGCGAGCTGCCCACCGCGGACTTCGGCTGGGACAGCCTGACCGACGACGTGCACAAGGGCATCGCCCACGGGGTCTACGACAGCCCCATGAAGCTCCAGGCGATGACCGACTACCTGACCCTGCACAGCGAACAGGTGGCGCGGCTGGTCTCGCTACTGGAGAGCCTGCCCGACGTGGACGGCCGCTCGGTCATGGACAACACCCTCATCGTCTGGGGCTCGGAGCTGGGGGATGGTTGGCACGGCTACCAGCACTGGTGTCCGCTCCTGATCGGGGGGGACTGGCACTTCCCCACCGGCCGCTACGTGCACGAGCCCCACGCCACACCGGTCGAGATCCTGGTGCCCGACGGCTACGCCACAGTGTCCGGCCTGCCCCACCAGCACCTGTTGGTGAGCGTCGCCCAGGCCCTGGGACTGGACCTGGACAGCGTGGGCATCGACGCGACCTGGAGCCAGACCGGGGATCGGATCGACTGCAGCGGCCCGCTTGCGGTGCTGACGTGATCGGCCTGTGGCTGGGGCTCGGCTGTGGCGGCGGCACGCTGACGACCGGCACGACGGGTGTCGACACCGGCGCGGCGTCCACCGGCACCGCGTGCTGGTGGTGTGTCGACACCGGCCTGGACAGCCAGGACACCAGCGACCCCACGGACTCGAACTCCAAGACCGGCAAGGACGACACCGGCAAGGGCGGCGACGAGGTGCTGTCCGGTCGGCAGGCCCAGGGCTCCGGCCTGGGGAGCCTGAGCTTCGCCGACTACGACGCGTCGGCCTACTGCGGCCTGAACCTGGAGGTCGTCGAGGCCACCGCCGCAGACACCTGCGACGACTGCGACTTTGCCTGGCTCGTCACCCTGAGCGACACGGCCGAGGTGACCAAGGACGGTGGCGGCTGCGGCCCTGGTCTGGCCTATGAGGGCACGTCGAACTGGTGGGGGCACGGCGCCGACGGCCAGCTCTGGTCGTCGACGGACGGCGGGGCCTGGTCTGCCGAGAGTGGTTCGACGAGCAAGGTGATGGGCATGTCGTGGACGTGGAGCCTGAACCTCTGACGGACGCTGACGCTCACCCCGCCCTCGCCCGCGCCCGCCACCGGGACGGACTCACCCCCACCTGCCGCTTGAACGCCCGTGAGAACGCCGCCTCGGAGCCATAGCCGACGCCCTCGGCGATGTGCGCCAGGCCCGCGCCCTCGCGCAGGCCCCGGCGGGCCAGCACCGCGTTCGCCGTCGACGCCTTCCGGGTCGGTCGGGCCGCCCAGGCCGTCTGATCAGCGGAACAGCCACACGACCCCGGCCCCTTCGGCGTCGCCCAGGGCCCCCCAGGCCCCGACCGCCAGGGCATCGCGCCCGTCTCCGCCGCCACCGGGGATGGCCGCGAGGCCCTGGGAGAAGGCGTCGCCGTCGGCGTGACCGGAGGTGCTGTCCAGGGTGTCGACTGCGGTGGTCCCCAGGGGCGTGCCCCACGCCAGCCACAGCACACCGGGACCGGACTCGCCCTGGGGGCCCACCGGCGCGTGGGGTGCGCCGAAGACCACGTCGTCACGGCCGTCGCCGTCGAGGTCCAGGTCCGTCGCCAGCGTGGTGCCGACGCGGTCCCCCGCTCGCTGGCCGGTGAGCAGCCCGTCGGGTTCGTCGCTCGGAGGACTCAGGTGGATGGCGACGCTGCCCGCGTGGTCGGCCACCCGGCCGTCCTCGGGCGCACTCACGACCAGGTCGGCCAGCCCGTCGCCGTCCAGATCGCCGCCCAGGGCCAGCTGAGCCCCGGACGCGCCCGTACCGCCCACCCGGTGATCCGCATCCGCCACCGCCAGGCCGTCCGGGACCGGTGCCAGGAAGATCGCCGCCCGGCCACCGCCACCCAGAGCCCCAGGCGCCCCGATGGCCAGGTCCAGGAGACCGTCGCCGTCCACGTCGCCGGCGGACAGCGACGTGCCCGCTTCGTGTCCGTCGGCCGTGCCAGAGACCCGCTCCGAGACGGACCAGAGCGGCACGTCGCCGGGCTCGAAGGGCCCACTGGCCACATAGACGACCCCTCGGCCATCGCCCTCGAAGGGCGCTGAGACGGCGACTTCGGCGGCACCGTCGCCGTGGTGGTCACCGAGACCGACCACGGCATGTCCGGTTCCCGCGTAGGGCGTGATGCCGATCAGGCGGGTCTGCACGGCGCTGATCCGCCCCCGGTAGGCCACCGGGCCGGGCACCCAGCCCGCGTAGCCGGACCCGTCCTCGAGGCCATCCGGCGCTCCCAGCCACAGATCGGGCACGCCGTCCCCGTCCACGTCCCCGGCTGCAGCGACCTCCGTGCCCAGGGCCCCTGGCGCAGGATCGTCCGGCTCTGCGACCCGCACCGCTGTCGGCGAGAGCGCCGCGATGCCGACGATGTCGACAGGGGCCAGATACGCGAGGTCAGGGACCTGGGCCTGGGGTGCCGTGACCACCAGGTCCGCGGCGCCGTCGGCGTCCAGGTCGCCGGCCATCACCAGGGCGTAGCCGGCCCGGCCGTGGATCTGGTCGCCCACCAGGCAGCCCTCGGCCACCAGCCCGCCCAGCACCGCTCCTGTCACGCAGAGGGGCGCGGGCTCCTCGTCGACCCACGGACACTCCGCGGCCGGGCACCAGTCGCACCCCCCGGTGAAGAGCAACAGCAGCATGGGCCCACGGTAGTCCAGGGTCTACAGGAACAGCGCCCGCTCGTGCTCCGTCACGTGCTCCCGAGGGGCCGGCAGTGTGGTGGTGTGGCCCGTGGGCAGGAAGCCATGCCGCGCATAGAGCCTCACCGCCGGCAGGTTGGCGTCCGCGACCTCGAGCAGCAGCGTGTGCTCGCCGAGCTCCCGGGCCCAGGCCACCAGCGCCTGGACCAAGGCGTCGCCCAACCCTCTGCCCCGGCTCTCGGGCGCAACCCACATGGAGAGCAGCCAGGACGTGCGCGCCCGGTCGGCGTCCGGTCCGCCCCGCACGATGCCCACGTCGGCGCCACCATCGACCGCGACAAAGGTGGCCAGATCACGGACCTGCTGATCCCAGCTCTCCGGGGGACGCTGGGCGGTCTCGGCGTAGGTGCTGGCGAAGGCGTCGGGGGCCTCTTGCAGCGACCGCAGCCGAATCGCCCGCAGGCGCGGCCCTTCGTCGGGCCCCAGGCGAACCACGATCATCGGGTCTTCAGGGTCGGGATCAGCGGAGGCACCCACGCCCTCTATCCACCGCTGTCAGGAGACCGCTCTGGGGGCTGCCGGAGTCCGGGTCTTCGGGGTATGGATCCAACACCTTCTTGGAGCACCGATGACCTCTGCCAAGACCGCCCTGCAGGCCATCCGGAATCACGCCGGCACCCGCCAGACCCTGGGCCTGGACGACGCGACTGTCGACCGCTTCCTGGCCCTCGATCCAACCCTGGCCGAAGCCATCCTGGCGGCCCAGGCCGAGCACAAGGCCATGGCCGCGGACCACGCCGAGCTGCTGGCCGCCGACGAGGCCGCCTTGGCCCTGGCACTTCAGACCGACTTCGTGAACTTCTACCCGCCCGAGACGGTGAACCCCTACGTGGCCCTGGCTGCCCGGGGTCCCTGGGTCATCACCACCCACGGCGCAGTCATCCACGACAACGGCGGCTACGGCATGCTCGGCATGGGCCACGCCCCCGCCGAGATCCTGGCGGTCATGGCCCAGCCCCACGTGATGGCCAACGTCATGACGCCCAACGCCAGCCAGAAGCGCTTCGCGACCCTGCTCCAGGCCGAGATCGGCCAGACACGCACGGACGGCTGTCCCTTCACCCGCTTCATCTGCATGAACTCGGGCTCCGAGTCGGTGACGGTCGCCTGCCGGATCTCCGACGTGAACGCCCTGCGCCAGACCGGCCCGGGGGGCCGCCACCAGGGGCGGACCATCAAGTTCCTGACCCTGGAGGGCAGCTTCCACGGGCGCACCGACCGGCCGGCCCAGGCGTCCGACTCCTGTGTCAGCACCTACCGCAAGCACCTGGCCAGCCACCACGGCAACGACAACCTGGTCACGGTGCCGATCAACGACGTGTCGGCTCTGCGAGCGGCCTTTGCCGACGCAGACGCCCAGGGTGTCTTCCTCGAGCTGTTCCTGATGGAGCCCGTGATGGGCGAGGGCAACCCGGGCGAGGGCGTGACGCCCGAGTTCTACGCCGCCGCCCGCGAGCTCACCCGGGCCCACGGCGGATTGTTGCTGGTCGACAGCATCCAGGCCGGCATCCGCGGCACCGGGTACCTCTCCGTGGTCGACTACCCCGGCTTCCAGCACCTCGACCCGCCGGACCTGGAGACCTGGTCCAAGGCCCTGAACGCCGGGCAGTACCCCATGAGCGTGCTCGGCCTGACCGCCAGTGCTGCGGCGCTCTACCAGCGCGGCATCTACGGCAACACCATGACCACCAACCCCAAGGCCCTCGACGTGGGCTGTGCGGTGCTCAGCGGCCTGACCCCCGCGATCCGAGAGAACATCCGGGCCCGGGGCCGACAGCTGGTCGCCGGCTTCAACCAGCTGGCCCGCGAGTTCCCCGGCGTGGTCACCAACGTCCAGGGCACCGGGCTCTTGTGCTCCTGCGAGCTCACCCCGAGCATCGAGGTGGTGGGCTACGACGGCATCGAGACCTGGCTGCGAAAGCACGGCCTGGGCGTGATCCACGGCGGCGAGAACAGCCTGCGCTTCACGCCCTGGTTCAGCCTGAGCGAAGCCGAAGCCGACCTGATCGTGGACTGTGTCCGCCAGGGCATCGCGGCCTTCGTGGGCGCCCAGGCCGCCGCGAGCAAGTAGCGCTCAGCTGAACCGGCGCATGAGCCAGTAGACCAGGCCTGGGCACAGGCGCATCAGCACGTCCACCGCGACGCCGTGGCCGGTGATGACCTTGCGTCGACGACGCCTGGCGATGGCGGCGACCATCACCCGGGCCGCCCGATCGGCCTTCCACATGATCAGCTCTGGCCGCTTGTCGACGCGGTCCTCGTGGAACACGCCCTTGTTGTCGACCTGGTTGATCTCGGACTCCACGAAGCCGGGGTGCAGGGCCGTGCAGCTGACGCCAGTGCCCTTGAGATCGATGTAGAGCCCGTCGCCGTAGGCCCCGACCGCGGCCTTGCTCGCCGCATAGGCCGCGCCGGTCGGGTAGCTCACGAACGACGCCACGCTGCCCATCAAGGCCAGCCGGCCGCCGGTCTTGAGCAGCTCTGGGAGCGCGGCCTGGACCGTGCCCACCACCCCGAACACGTTCACGCCCAGCTGCCGCTGGAAGTCTTCGACCGTGGCGTGGTGGCCCTTCTTGGCGATGCCGAAGCCCGCGTTGGCCACCGCCACATCGAGCCCGCCCCACGCCTCCACGATGTGCGCCACGGCGCCGACGAGGGCGGCCTGGTCTTGCACGTCACAGGGGACCGCGAGGCCCTCACCGCCTGCAGCCTGGACCTGGGCCACGGTCTGGTCCAGCTTCTCTGTCCGGCGTCCAGATACCGCGACGCGGGCCCCTTGACGGGCGAATTCGACAGCGATGGCGCGGCCGATGCCGCTGCCCCCGCCCGTGATCCAAGCGACCTTGCCTGCGAACTCACCCATCGGTGCACCCTCCTCGGCAGCGCCTCTATCCGGTGCCGTTACATTCCCGCCCTCGATCCGGGAGATCCAGATGTCCCCCCTCCTCTTGCTGGCTCTGGCGGCCTGCTCCGACGGCGAACCCACACCCCAGGCCCAGCCCGGCCCGCTCACGGCCGGCATCGCCACGGCGCGCATCCCGGCGCCCGTAGGCATCGGCACCGCGGGCAACGGCCCCTTCGACGCGCCCACCTCGGACTCCCCCTTCGCCGAGATCTACCCGGCGACCAAGCACCTGTATGGCCACCCGGAGATCAAGGTCGTCACGCTGTCCCGGGGCGAGGGCTTCGAGCTCATCTTCGTCCGGGTCGACGCCATCGGCATGTTCCAGCAGCTCCGCCGGGCCCTGGTCCTGGAGCTCGAGCAGCGCACCGGCCGGGACTTCGACGACGCCCTCATCATCGGAGCCACCCACACCCACTCGGGACCTGGGCGAGTGCTCGATGCCGGGGGCTTCTTCGACCTGATCGCAGACCGCTACTTCCCCGAATTCTACGAGGCCTTCCTGCACACGCTCGCCGACACCATCGAGGCCTCCCTGGCGGACCTGCAGCCAGCGAGGGTGGGCCACGCCATCACCACCTGCAGCGACGCCCACGAGGACCGCCGCTGCGAGGACGGACTGGACTACGAGAACCCCGCCCTGCCGGTGATCGCCGTCGAGCGGGACGCTCGGGTCGACGCGGTGGTCATGAGCTACGCCATCCACGGCACGGTGCTCGGCATCGACGAGCTGTTCCTGTCCCAGGACGTGTCCGGGGTGATCGAACAGGCCGTCGAGGACCGCTTCGACCACCCGGTCGAGGCCTTGATGTTCAACGCCTGGGGTGCCGACATGGCCCCGGCCACGCCGATCGTGGAGACCCGCGCCGGCGCGAGCCAGCCCAGCGGATTCGACAAGATGGACGCCGTGGGCCAGACCGTGGCCGACGCCGTGGACCAGGCCGTGACCTCGCTGAGCTGGCACGACGAGCCCACCATCGCCGCCACCACCAGCCGCATCCACATCGACCGCGAGATCATCGGCTACGAAGACGGGGTGTTCGAGTACGAGTACGGCGGCGTGTACTGCGAAGGCGGCGACGACTGCGACACCAGCACGGTCGAGGAAGAGCTCGATGCGCGCTGCATCCCCTTCAACGCCGACTACCCAGCCCCGGACCAGACCGTCGTGACCGCCGGACAGGTGGGCGGCATGCACTTCATCACCTGGCCTGGCGAAGCGGGCACACTGCTCGCAGAGGCGCTGATGGCCGACATCCAGGACACACACCCGGACGTCCAGGAGCTGGCTTTCTTCGGCTACACCCAGGACTACCTGGGCTACTCCATCCTGGAGGACGACTGGTGGCAGGGCGGGTACGAGGCCGCCGGTGGCCTCTGGGGTCCCCAACAGGGAGAGCACCTGAGCTTCTGGTCCTGGCTGGCCTTTGGCAGCTACATGGGCACCCACATCATGGGCCTGGAGCCCGAGCCCATCACGCCCTTCGACGACCCGGTCTACGAACCCTACGTGGTCGAGACGGCCATCGATGCCGGCACGGTCCTGGCCGACGTCCCTGACGCCGTCGGGGTCTCCGACGTGGTGACCCTGACCGTGCTCGGCGAAGACGCCTGGCTGGGCACGCCCCTGGCCCACCTCGAGACCGCCGCCGGAGAGCCGGTCACGCGGGCCAATGGTGCACCCGTGGACAGCGACTCCAGCCGCTTCTGGATCGACCACGTGGTGGACCCCACCTACGAGGACGAGGAGCTCGCCGGGGCCCGCACCTTTGCCTGGACCTACTCCCTGCCCGTCCAGAAGCCCACGGTCGGTGCCGGCACCCTGGCGGCGGGCAGCTACCGGATCCGGGTGGAGATCCCCAGGGCCGACGGGTCGATCGACACGGTGACCAGCAGCGCCTTCACCGTCACCCTTGACTGAGCCCTGCACGCGTCCGGAGCCGGTGGACCCCCACACGGTTCCGGTGCCCATCCTGTCCCGAGACGCGCGCTTCGTGGTGGTGGCCAAGCCGTCGGGCCTGGCGGTGCACCGGGGCCTGGCCCAGGACCCGACCTACGTGCTTCAGCGGGTGCGGGATGCCGTGGGACGGCATGTCTACCCCGTGCACCGCCTGGACCGCCCCACCAGCGGGGCGCTGCTCATGGCCCTGGACCGGGACGCCGCCCGCATCCTGCACGACCAGTTCGACGCCCGCACCGTGGCCAAGCGCTACCTGGCCCTGGTGCGGGGCCGCGCGCCCGACGAGGGGGGCGTCGACTCGCCTCTGGCCCGAGACTCCGGGGCCCCGGTCGAAGCCCTCACCCGGTATCGCACGCTGCAGCGGGTGCGCAGGGCGTCGTGGCTCGAGGTCATCCCACTGACTGGCCGCAAGCACCAGATCCGGCGGCACCTGCGCCGGATCGACCACCCGGTGGTGGGCGACGTGACCCTGGGGGACGGCAGCATCAACCGGCAGTTCCGGCAACGCTGCGGGCTCTGGCGACTGGCACTGCACGCCAGCCAGCTGGCCTTCGATCACCCCGAGACCGGGGCCCGCATCCAGGTCGACTGCCCGCTCCCCCCAGACCTGGCCGGACCGCTGGAGCGCCTGGGCATCCAGGGCTGAGCGCCCGGCACCCCCAGCCCCGTCTTCGCATTCCTTAGGACAGGGTCACGGATTGTCCGGGGCCCGAATGGTGCAGCCAAGCCGGCGTCGGAGTGTGCGAGTCCCGAGCGGGACCACCTCAACCTCTCCACTGGAGCACCCCATGAAGACCCTCATCGCCCTGACCACCCTCGCCGCCATCGCCACCTCCTCCGCCGACGCCGAAGCCCGCCCCATGCTGGACCGCGGCGACCGCATCGAGATCGCAGCCCAGTCCGGCGAGCTGACCAAGCGAGAGGTCGCCCGCCTGCGAGCCGAGCAGCGTGAGCTGGCCACCGCCCTGGACATCGCCCAGTCCGACGGGCGTGTGACCCGGGCCGAGCGCAAGCAGCTGCAGCGCCTGGAGAACCAGCTGGATCGTCGCCTGGTGCGCTACGGGCACAACGAGCGCTCCCGACGCTGAGCCTTGGCGGGCCCACCACCCGGCCGCGCTCTCCATGTGGGGGGCGCGGCCGTCGCGCGCCGGGCTCGGTTACGCCCAAGGCATGGGCAGGCGCTTGCAAGCGGCAGTCGTCGGGACGGTCGCAGGGCTGGCCGGCTGGACCTGGCTGGCGCTGGACTGGGTCCCGGTGACCAACACCGAGATGGCCCCGAGCCTGGTGCCGGGAGACTGGGTGCTGTTGGGGCCCGGTGCGCCCGTGCTGGGCCGAGTGGTCGCGCTCGACGACCCGGCCTGGCCGGGTCGACCGGTGCTGCGCCGGGTGCTCGGCCTGGCCGGCAACACGGTGGGCGTGGAAGACGGGCTCGTGGTGGGCGAGGATCAGCGCCTTCGGATCCGGGAGATGGGTCGCGACGAGCACACCCTGACCCTGGCCGAGGACAACGGCTACCTGATCCGCCGACTGCTCACCCGGGACCGGGCCCGAACCCCGCCGGTCCAGGTCCCCGACGGCCAGCTGTGGCTGCTGGCGGACAACCGGCCCGAAGCCCTGGACAGCCGCTGGTGGGGACCGGTCGCCGCCGAGCGGATCGAGCAGGTCGTGTGGCTGCGGCTGGGCGAGCCCGGCCTGTGGCGCAAGCGCGTGGCCATCGGTGGCCGCGACGGTCCCTGGGCCAAGCCCACGCCGCAATCCGCCGCCGAGCCGGGGTAGCGTGCGGCGTGCCCGAGTACCCCGACGTCACCGTCTACATCGAGCGCCTGGAAGCCCGGGTCACCGGCCACGTCTTGGAGCGCCTGCGCCTGGCCAGCCCGTTCCTGGTGCGCACCTTCGACCCCCCGATCAGTGCCCTGACCGGGCTGACCGTGCGTGGCTTCCGCCGGATCGGCAAGCGCATCGTGTTCGCCTTCGATCACGACCTGTTCCTGGTGCTGCACCTGATGGTCGCGGGTCGCCTGCGCTGGCGGGATCCCGGCGCCAAGCTGAACCGTCGGCTGGCCCTGGCCGGCTTCGACTTTGCCCACGGCACCTTGCTGCTGACCGAAGCGAGCAAGAAGAAGCGGGCGTCCCTGCACCTGGTCCGTGGCGAGGCGGCCTTGGCAGAGCACGACCGGGGCGGCGCGGAGCTCTCTGGCCTGGATCGTGAGGGCTTCAAGGCCGTGCTGCGCCGAGAGAACCACACCCTCAAGCGCACGCTGACCGATCCCAGGCTGTTCAGTGGGATCGGCAACGCCTACAGCGACGAGATCCTGCATCGGGCCCAGCTCTCCCCGCTCACTTGGAGCACCCGGCTCGACGAGGACCAGATCACCCGCCTCTACCAAGCCACCCTGGCCTGCCTGACCGAGTGGACCGAGCGGCTGCGAGCCGAGGTCGGCGACGGCTTCCCCGACAAGGTCACGGCCTTTCGGGACGAGATGGCCGTGCACGGTCGGTACAAGAAGCCCTGCCCCGTCTGCGGCGACCCGGTCCAGCGCATCCAGTACGCCGACAACCAGACCAACTACTGCCCCACCTGTCAGACCGGGGGCAAGCTGCTCGCCGACCGCGCCCTGAGCCGCCTCCTCAAGGGAGACTGGCCCAGGAGCCTGGATGCGCTCGAAGAGCACAAGGCCGAGCGCAAGGTCTGAGCGTCAGCCCTCGCGGGCCAGCTGGAGCTGGCTGAAGCCAAACCGGACCTTCAAGGTCATGTACTCCTCGCCGATCTCCAGGGCGAGGTCGTCCACGCCCATCTTGATGTTCAGCGGGCCCAGGCCGTTCTCGCCACCCATCATGCCGTCGAGCTGGTCCTTCTTGAGGATCGGCACCGGGTTGAACCGGACCATCTGCTGGTCGATGAGCTTCTGGGCCATGTCGTCGACGTACTTCCAGAGGGGATGGTCGCCGAAGCGGACGGTGACGCCCTTGAGGTTGCCCTGGAGCTGGCCCGTCTCGTTGTTGTAGTGGATGTCCTTGAGGTGCACCTCGGCCCCCAGCCGCTTGGACAGGTCGAAGGGGATCTCCAGGTTCTGCTTGAGCAGGGTGGCCCGCCCTGCGGCGCTGAACTTGAAGAAAGCCTGGGCGCCGATCTCCTGGGTGGCGTAGACGAACTCGCTGCCGTCCCGATCGACCTCGACCTTCCAGGTGCCGTCGACGGACAGCATCTCCTCCAGCACTTCGTAGACCTGGTCCCGGCGGTTGTCCCACACGTCGCCGGCCTTGTCCTTGACCTTGACCAGGGCGTTGGGTGCGCCGCCGCCTTCGATGAGCCCCCGGACCTTTTCCTTGACCCCCAGCTGCCGGGCGAGATCCCGGGCGTTCTTGACCAGATCGAACTCTCCCTCCTTGACGGTGACCGGCAGGCTCGCGGCGAGCAGCTCCGAGAACATGGTCCGTCCGATGGACAGGGCCATGTGGTAGCCGTCGCTGATCTGCTTGGGGGCGTGGGCCATGGAACCTCCGTGCCGGGGCAGTCTACCGGAGCGGGCCGCGGATGCGCTCCAGGACGGCCACCGCGTCACTGACGCCCTGTCGCATCAAATCGCGTCAAGGCGGCCCCGTGGCGACAGGTTGTCGCGCCCACACCGCGGATCGAGGCCCCTGGGGCAGGCACGGCTCTTGCTTTGGAGCACCCACACACCTTGGAGGTGTTCATGACTCGCTGGATCCCCCTGTCCACCGGCCTGGTCTGCGGTGCCCTCGCCGCCACGCTGCTCACCACGGCCCAGGCCCGCACGGCCCTCGCCCCTGAACCGGCCTTGCGCCTCGAAGCGTCCGCGCCCGCCACCGACTCGGCGACGGGCGAGGTGGACTGCGTGGTGCTGCGCCCGCCGACCGAAGCCTCCCTGGAGGCCTGGTTCAGCCACCAGCTGGCCGCTGACCGCGATCACTTCGTCACCGGCGACGGCGCCATCTACCAGGCCCAGGGCGTGTCCATGAGCCCTTCGGAGTGGATCTGCGCCCTGCGCGTCAGCGACAGCCGCTCTACGAGAGCTCGGTCGCGCGGAAGAAGTACGCGATCTCGATAGCGGCGTTCTCGGTCGAGTCCGAGCCGTGCACGCTGTTCTCGCCGATGCTGCCGGCGTAGAGCGCCCGCAGGGTGTCCGGCGCGGCTTCGGCTGGGTTGGTGGCGCCCATGATCTCGCGGTTCTTGGCGACCGCGTCGTCGCCCTCGAGCACCATCACGACCACCGGGCTGCGGGACATGAACGCGGTCAGCTCGCCGAAGAACGGCCGCTCCCGGTGCACCGCGTAGAAGCCTTCGGCCTCGTGCTGGGACAGATGGATCTTGCGCATCGCAGCAATCCGCAGCCCCTCCTGCTCGAAGCGACCGGCGATCTTGCCGATGAGGTTCCGCTCGACGGCGTCGGGCTTGATGATGCTCAGGGTCTGCTGCGTGGCCATCTTTGGCGCTCCGGTTGAGGGGTTGCTCAGAGGGGCGCCCGTATAGCTCGGTCGGCGTCTAGAGCAAGCCCTGCACGGTCTTGCCCATGTCCGACGGGTTCCGGCTCAGGTGGATGCCAGCGTCCTCCATGGCTGCGTACTTGGCTTCGGCGGTGCCCTTGCCGCCGCTGATGATGGCGCCAGCGTGGCCCATCCGCCGCCCAGGAGGCGCCGTCGCGCCGGCGATGAAGCCCACGACGGGCTTGGTCATGTGGTCCTTGGCCCAGGCACAGGCGTCTTCTTCGGCGGTGCCACCGATCTCGCCGATCATGACGACCACGTCGGTGTCGGGGTCGTCGTTGAACAGCTGGAGCGCGTCGATGTGCCGGGTGCCGATGATCGGGTCCCCACCGATGCCGATGCAGGTGGACTGTCCCAGCCCCAGGGCCGTGAGCTGCCCGACGGCCTCGTAGGTGAGAGTCCCGGAGCGGGACACGACGCCGACGCGGCCCGGCAGGTGAATGTGACCGGGCATGATGCCGATCTTGCACTCCCCGGGGGTGATGATGCCCGGACAATTGGGGCCGATCATGCGGGTCTGCTTGCCCTCGAGGTAGCGCCAGACCCGGACCATGTCGTGCACGGGCACGCCCTCGGTGATGGGCACGACGAGCTCCACGCCGGCGTCGATGGCCTCCATGATGGCGTCGGCCGCGAACGGCGGCGGCACGAAGATGACCGAGACGTTGGCGCCGGTCTCGGCCACGGCTTCGGCCACGGTGTCGAAGACCGGCACCCGGTCCCTGAAGGTCTGTCCGCCCTTGCCGGGGGTGCAGCCGGCCACCAGGTTGGTGCCGTAGTCCATCATCTGGCCGCAGTGGAAGCTGCCGGCGCCGCCGGTGATGCCCTGACAGAGCAGGCGGGTGTCCTTGTTGACGAGGATGGACATCAGTTGGACCCCTGTGCGGCGTGCACGGCCTTCTCGGCCGCGTCGGCCATGCTGGTGGCGGTGATGATAGGCAGCCCGCTGTTGTCGATGAGGGCCTTGCCCAGCTCGACGTTGGTGCCCTCGAGCCGAACGATGAGGGGCACCTCGAGCCCGACGTCGCGGACCGCGGCGAGCACGCCTTCGGCGATGACGTCGCACTTCATGATGCCGCCGAAGATGTTGACCATGATGGCCTTCACCGCCGGGTCGCGGGTGATGATCTTGAAGGCCGCTGTGACCTTTTCGGTGGTGGCGCCGCCGCCCACGTCCAGGAAGTTCGCCGGCTCGGAGCCGAAGAACTTGATGATGTCCATGGTGGCCATGGCCAGCCCGGCGCCGTTGACCATGCAGCCGATCTCGCCGTCCAGCGCGATGTAGGACAGGTCGTACTCGCCGGCCTCGACCTCGGCCGGGTCTTCCTCGGCCAGGTCTCGCATGGCTGCGATGTCCTTGTGGCGGAACAGCGCGTTGTCGTCGAAGGACATCTTGCAGTCCAGCGCCAGCACGTCGCCGCCCCCGGTGACCACCAGAGGGTTGATCTCGACCATGGCGCAGTCTTCGGCCTGGTAGACCTTGTACAGGCCCAGCAGGAACTTCACCCCGGCCCGGAAGGACGGGCCCTTGAGCCCCAGCCCATAGGCCAGCTGCCGGGCCTGCCAGCCACCCAGGCCCACCGCCGGGTCGACGCGGATCTTGACGATCTTGTCGGGCGTGTGTTCGGCGACCTCTTCGATGTTCATGCCGCCCTCGGTAGACGCCATGATCAGGTCCCGGCCGCACTCGCGGTCCAGCAGGATGCTCACGTAGAGCTCGGTGGCGATGTCGCAGCCCTGCTCGATGTAGAGCCGCTGCACCTGGCGGCCCGCGGCCCCGGTCTGCTTGGTCACCAGGGTCTTGCCCAGCATGTCGGTCGCGGCCGCGGCAGCCGACGCCTGGTCGAAGCACACCCGCACGCCGCCTGCGCCCGGCGCCTTGTGGCCGGCCAGCACCGTGGGCAGGTCTGCCGGATCCATGTCCTCGAGGAAGCGCCCCATGCCCCGGCCCCCGGCATGGATCTGGGACTTGACCACCCACACGGGTCCTGGGAGCTGTTCGATCGCCGCTTCGGCTTCGGAGGCGGACATGGCGGCCAGTCCGGACCCGCAAGCCACGCCGTGGCGCCGCAGGATGTCCTTGGCCTGATACTCGTGGATCTTCATCAGGGAACTCCATCGCCCGACTGGGCGAAGCGGTCCGCCCCGACGCGGGGCGGTTTGGGTGGCGTCAGCGCTGGCGGCTGCGGACCGGCTGGTCTTCGGCGATGAACTTGCAGCGGTAGATGGCCACGCCCTTGCCGCCACGGAAATTCAAGCGTTCGTCGATGATCTGGGCCGCGATGCCGGAGCAGCGGCTCAGCCCGAAGAGACAGGTGTAGTAGTCGCTGTTGCTCAGGCCCACGGCCTGGAGCAGCGTGCCGCTGATAGCGTCGACGTTTGGGTAGGGGTTGGAGACCTTGGGGTTCTCGCTCAGCACCTTGACCGCACGCTCCCGCATGGCCATCGCGGTCTTGTAGAGCGGGTCTTCGGGGCAGATCTCGGCACCCAGGCCGTACTGGATGGTCGCGCGGGGGTCTTCTGCGCGGAGCACCGCGTGACCGAAGCCGAAGATCAGCCGCTTGGCGGCGAGCTCGCCCCGGATGAAGGCCTCGACCTGGTCTGGGTCGGACGTGCCGACACTGCGCACGAAGTTGAGGCAGTCCTGGTTGGCCCGGCCGTGTCGAGGCCCGTACAACCCGGCCATCGAGGCGGCCAGCGACGCATAGAGATCGGCCAGGCCCGACGCCACGGACTTGCCCGTGAAGGTGGACAGGTTGCCGCCGCCGTGGTCCAGGTGGAGCACGTAGAAGACCCGCAGGAGCCGCGTGATGGCGTCGTTGTCGCCACCGGGCACGCCCAGCATGTGCACGAAGTTTTCGATCAGGCCCCGCTCCGGCTCGGACGGGATGGGATCGCCCCAGCCCTCGCGAACCCGCACGATCGCAGCCAGCAGGGTCGGCAGCTGGGCCACCACCCGCAGGGCGTCCTCGCGGAAGTCGTCGGCCTTGCCCGTCATGCCCAGGAACATGAGCCCGGAGATGAGCCACTCCATGGGGTGGCCGTCCCGGGGCAGGCCCTTGATGAGGTCCAGCACGCGGCCATCGACCGCCGCCCGCTCCACGAGCTGGGCCTTGAATGATGCCAGCTCGTCGTCGCTCGGCAGAGCCTTGTGGAAGAGCAGGTAGACGGCGGCCTCGGGGTCCAGGTCCCACAGATCGGTGATCGGGTAGCCGCAGTAGTGGAGGCCCTTGTGGGGGTCCACGAACGAGGTGCGCACCGTGCCCACCGGCACGCCTCTCAGGCCGGTGTTGAGGTGTGCCCGGGTGACCTGAAAAAGGACCTCATTCGCGTCCGACATCCTGCTGTTCCTCCTCGGCGGGGTCGCGCCACAGAGGGCCATCGTGCGGCACGCTGAGCGGTGCCAGGGCCCTCGGGCGGGAGGCATTGGATAGCGCGTGCAGGGGCCCTGCGCTACCTCCGCAACCGGCCCGAAGGACCCACGCTGAGCTATGATGCGAAGCCGTCGAGAGCACGACTTGCGCGTCGACGGCGACACCCAGGAGTCCAGGCTTGAAGCTGCAGGAAGTGGTCGCCCGCACGGACGTCGGCCGGGTTCGCGATCACAACGAGGACAACCACCTGCTGGACGCCGAGCTGGGCGTCCTGGCCGTCGCTGACGGCATGGGCGGCCTGGCCCTGGGCGAGGTGGCGTCTGCCACCGCCATCGCCACGCTGGGCGCCGCCACCGAGGTGCTCCGGCCGCTGATCTCCGCGGTGGACAAGAACCCGACCAGCGCCAACCGCATCCAGCTCGCCCAGGCCCTCGAGGTCCTGAGTCACATCGCGTCCCAGCGCATCCAGCAGGCCACCCAGGGCCAGCCGTCGGGGACCACGATGGTCAGCGCCATCCTCACGATGGGTCACCTGCTGGTCTGCCACGTGGGAGACAGCCGGGCCTACCTGTACCGGGACAACACCCTGCGCCCCCTGACCCAGGACCACACCATCGCGGCCGCGCGCCTGCGCCAGGGCCTGATCACCCAGGAAGAACACGACCAGAGCCCCTACCAGCACATGCTGTACCAGGCGCTGGGCACCCAGGGAGACATCGACCCGGACCTGATCGACGTCACACTTGCCGACGGCGACCAGATCCTGCTCTGCTCCGACGGCCTGACCGGGCCAGTCTCCGACGACGCGCTGGCCATCATCCTGGCCAACGCAGAGTCCCTGGACGACGCCGCAGACCAGATGATCGCCATGTCCCTGGCCAACGGCGGCCCGGACAACATCACGCTGGTGCTGGCCAGGGTCGAGACCCCGGCCGCCGCCGCCGTGATCGACCGCCGCCAGGAAGAGCTCGCAGCCAGCCCCACCTTTGGGCTGCTCAGCGACAACGACCACCTGCTACTGGCCTTGTTCCTCCAGGACGCGCGGGTCGACGCGGACCAGCCCTTCGACCTGGACCTGGGCGTGCACGTGCTGGTGGCTGGCGCGGCCACGTCGGGCGACAAGACCCTGGGCCCCGGGGACGCCTTTGGCGTCGCCCGCTTCGCCGGCGCCGAAGCGGGCGAACCCGACGTCTCCGCCACGTCGGCCGCGCACGCAGCCGTGCTCACCCAGGACGCCTTCGACGTGCTGGACAAGCGCCGGCCGGCGCTGAGCGCCCGACTGCTCCGCGGGCTGCTGGGGGTCCTGGCGACCCAGCTTCCTGGTCGCCGGGACGCCTGAGCGAGCGGGGGCCTCAGTCCGCTACAGCCCCACGAAGGACTTGACCGCTGCCGCCTTGTCCGTGTTCTCCCAGGGGAACTCGGGACGACCGAAGTGGCCGTAGGCGGCGGTGTTGCGGTAGGTCACGCTGCCAGACAGCAAGCCCAGGTGGCCGATGAGGTCCGCCGGCTTGGTGGGAAAGATCTCCCGCACGCAGTCGGCCAGCTTCTCGTCGGCGACCTTGCCGGTGCCGTAGGTGTCGACCATCACCGAGACCGGCTCGGCGACGCCGATGGCGTAGGCCAGCTGGACCAGGGCCCGCTCGGCCGCGCCGGAGGCGACGATGTTCTTGGCGGCGTAGCGGCCCAGGTAGGCTGCGGAGCGGTCGACCTTGGAGGGGTCCTTGCCCGAGAAGGCGCCGCCGCCATGGGCGCCGTGGCCGCCGTAGGTGTCGACGATGATCTTGCGACCGGTCAGGCCGGCGTCGCCCATGGGACCGCCGACCACGAAGCGGCCGGTCGGGTTCACGAAGTAGCGAGTGTCGGCGTCGAGCAGGTCCGCGGGGAGAACCCGCTTGATGTTCTCCTCGATGATGAAGTCCTGGAGATCGCCGTGGCTCACCGACGCCGCGTGCTGGGTCGAGATGACGACCGTGTCGATCCGCACCGGGCGGCCGTCGCGGTACTCGACGGTGACCTGGGACTTGGAGTCCGGGCGGAGCCAGTCCACCACGTTGCTCTTGCGGAGCTGGGCCATCTGGGCCAGCAGCTGGTGGGAGAAGTGGATGCTCATCGGCATCAACACGTCGGTCTCGTCGCAGGCGTAGCCGAACATCATGCCCTGGTCGCCCGCGCCCTGTTCCGTGAACAGGCCCTCGCCAGCCGTCACGCCCTGGGAGATGTCCGGGGACTGCTGCTCGACCGCGACCATGATGGCGCAAGTGTTGCCGTCGAAGCCCTTGTCGCTGTGGTCGAAGCCGATGTCGTTCACGACTTCGCGAATGACCGAGGGGTAGTCGACCCGCTCGCTCGACGTGATCTCGCCGGCGATGGCGACGAACCCGGTCTTCACCATGGTCTCGCAGGCCACGCGGGAGCTGGCGTCGCCGGCCAGGTGTGCGTCGAGGATGGCGTCCGAGATCTGGTCGCACATCTTGTCGGGGTGACCCTCGGAGACGCTCTCGGAGGTGAACAGGAAGTCCTTCACAGCCATGTTGTTGAGTCCTTGGCGAGCCTCAGGCAGCTCGGTGGTGTCGTTCAGGCGGAGCAGGCAGCAAACGCCCCCGCCGCGAAGAGCGGGGCAACATTGCCCGACGATGGGCCTCTGTCAAGCCTGCGGGCGAGGCTCGAACGGACTCAGAACAGCTGCTTGCGCTTGGAGCTGCTCAGGATGCCCATGCCTTCGCGGTACTTGGCCACCGTGCGACGGGCGCACTGGATGTTGTAACGACGAAGCTCCTTGACCAGCTGGGCGTCGCTCAGCGGTCGCTTGGGGTCCTCGGCCGAGATGAGGTTCTTGATGCGGTTCTTCACCGACTCGGCGGCGACCTCGGACCCGTGCACCTGTTGGATGCCGGCGTTGAAGAAGTACTTCAGCTCGAAGATGCCTTGGGGACACTGGATGTACTTGTTCGACGTCACCCGAGAGACCGTGGACTCGTGCACGCCGATCTCGTCGGCCACGTCTCGGAGCACCATGGGCCGCAGGTGGTCGATGCCGCGCTCGAAGAAGTCCAGCTGGCGCTCCAGGATGGACTTGACCACTTTGTAGATGGTGCCCTGGCGCTTGTAGATCGACTTGATGAGGAAGTCCGCGGAGTCGAGCTTGCCCTTGACGTAGGCCCGGTCTTCCTTGGTCCCCTGCCCCCGCAGGACCTTGGCGTAGTACGGCGAGATGCGCAGCTTGGGCAGGCCATCCTCGTTGAGGTTGATCTGCCACTCCCCGCTGATCTTGAACAGGTAGACGTCGGGGGTGATGTACCGGGGCTCACAGTCGCTGTAGCCACGGGCTGGGCGCGGCTCCAGGTCCCGGAGCATCTTGTGATACTCGATGGCGTCCTCGACATCGAGGTCCATCGCCCGGGCCACGCCCTGGTAGTTCCGGCGCTCGAAGTCCCCCAGGTGGTCCTGGATGATCTGGACCACGAACGGGTCCTCGGGCCAGACCTTGCGGGCCTGGATGACCAGACACTGGACCAGATCAGAGGACCCGCAGCCCAGGGGATCGAGGGACTGGACCACCATCTGGCCGCCCTCGACCATGTCCAGGTCCAGCTCCATCTCGTCGGCGATGACGTCGAGGGGGATGGTCAGGTACCCCCGCTCGTCCAGGTTGCAGATGATGACCTCGGCCGCCCTGCGCTCGTCGTCCAGGCAGCGCACCAGCCCCAGCTGCTCGAGCAGGTGGTCCATCAGCGACGAGCTCGAGGCCAGGTTGGCCTCGATCGGGGGCAGGTCGTCGTTGCGGCTGACCCCGGTGCCGGTCTTGAAGGTCGACGCGCTGTAGCTCTCCAGGACCTTCTGCCAGTCCGTGTCGGAGTTCTCGTGGCCGTTGGCGGCCTCGACGTTCTCGGCCTGCTTCTCTTCGGCCTTCTGCTCGAGCTTCCGCTGGGCGTCGGGCAGCTCGGGGCTCTCGGTGCCGGGGATCTCCTCGAGGGCCGGGTTCTCCATCATCTCCTGCTGGATGGTCTCGACCAGGTCCAGGTGGGAGAGCTGCAGGAGCTTGATGGCCTGCTGGAGCTGTGGTGTGAGGACGAGCTGCTGAGTGAGCTTGAGACTCTGTTTGATCTCGAGCGCCATGCGGCTGTCGACTCCCCTGGTCCGAGCCCGCGCCCCGACCTCCTGGAGTCTGGCACGAATGTTGCTTGCAGGCAATGACCGCCGCTGCCGGAAGCCTTCAGGAGGACCAGCTCGCCCCCAGCCAGCGCTCCCGGGCTCGCGGATCCTGGGCGACGTCTTCGGGCGCACCCTCGAACACCAGGCGGCCTTCGACCAGCAGGAGGACGCGGTCACAGGCCGAGAGCGCCTCGCGGACCGCGTGGTCGGTCAGGAGCACCCCCAGCCCCGCAGCTGCCAGCGCCCTGAAGCGGGCCACCAGGCCCCCCACCGCGACGGGGTCGACCCCCGCAAAGGGCTCGTCGAGCAGGAGTACTCGCGGATCGGCGGCCAGGCACCGTGCGATCTCCAGGCGCCGCCGCTCGCCGCCGGACAGCGCTGTGGCGGGCTGGTCTGCCAGCGCGGAGAGGCCGGCATCGGCCAGCAGGCCCTGGGCGGCCGCTCGGGGCGCCCCGCGGGCCTCCAGGGGCACGAACAGGTGCTGCCGGACCGTCAGGCCGCGGAACAAGGTGGCGTGCTGAGGCAGGTACCCCAGCCCGGCGCGGACCCGCGCGTGGAGCGGCCCGGTGAGGGGGACCCCGCGGAGCCGGACGTCCCCGGCGTCCGGCTTCAGCAGCCCGGTCAGCAGCTGAAAGGTCGTGGTCTTGCCGGCGCCATTCGGGCCCAGGAGCCCGACCACCTCACCCGCGTGCACCGACAGGTCCAGCCCATCCACGACCCGCCGGCCCGCCCACGAGCGACGCAGTCCCCGGGCCTCGAGCAGCGGTGCGCTCACGGCCCGTCGAGACCCGCGGCGTCCACCACGAGCGTGCACTGCTCGCAGTCGACTGCCTCGCGGTCCACGTACAACAGGATGCGCTCACCGCGCAGCGCGTGGGCACCGTTCGTCACAGTGGGCGACCCGGTCAGGGTCACCGCCCCGGTGGCGACGGCCAGCTCAGCCCGGTCGGCCGCGGCACGCCATTCGGCTCGGGTCACGACCACGTCGCCGGTGGCCAGGGCGGACACCAGCTGACCGTCGCTGTCGTAGCGGGCCTCCAGGCGCTCACAGGACAGCGCCAGGGGGCCCCGACTCGCCCTCACCTGACCCTCGAAGTGGGCCAGCCGTGCGGTCACGTCCCAGGTGCTGCGCGCGGCCTGGACCGTGAGGGGCAGCCCCCCGTCCGCTGCGGCGGTGCCCACGAACGCGATGTCCTCGAGCCGCAGGATGGGTTGCTCGACCGGGCCCGGCGCGGTGGGAAAGGCACAGGCCGCCAGGACCCAGCCGATCAGTGCGGGCCCCCGGAGCCGGTCTGGGGCGTCGCGCCCGTGCGCCGAGCGTCGTCGATCCGCCGCCGATAGGCCAGCCCGGCCTTGACGAAGGCCGTGAACAGGGGGTGCGGGTCCAGCGGCCTGGACTTGAACTCCGGGTGGAACTGACAAGCGACGAAGTAGGGGTGCTCCGGCAGCTCGATCATCTCGACGAGACGACCATTGGGCGACAGCCCAGACAGCACCAGGCCAGCGTCGGTCAAGGCCTGGTGGTAGTCCGGGTTGACCTCGTAGCGGTGCCGGTGGCGCTCGCTGATCTCCCCGCTCCCGTAGATCTCGCGGGCCCGTGTGTCCGCCGTCAGCTCGCAAGGGTAGGCCCCCAGACGCATGGTCCCGCCCTTGTCGGTGACCTGCTGCTGCTCGTCCATCAGGTGGATGACCTTGTGGTCGGTGGTGTCGGAGAACTCGTGGGAGTTTGCCTCGGACAGCCCCAGCACATTGCGGGCGTACTCGATGGTCGCCACCTGGAGGCCCAGGCAGATGCCGAAGTACGGAATGCCCTGCTCCCGGGCGTAGCGCACCGCGGTGATCTTGCCCTCGATGCCCCGGTCACCGAAGCCCCCGGGCACCAGGATGGCGTCGAGCTCGCCGAGCTCGACGCCCGGCGCGTCCAGGTCAAGCCCCTCGGAGTCGATGTAGACGATCTCGACCCGTGAGTCGTTGGCCACGCCGCCGTGGGTCAGAGCCTCGTTCAGGGACTTGTAGGTGTCGGCCAGGTGCACGTACTTGCCGACCACCCCCACCCGGACCTTGTGCGTCGGCTTGGTCAGCCGCTCGACCAGCTCGGTCCACTTCTCGAGGTGGGGCTTGGCGGCCCAGATGTTGAGCTTCTCCAGGATCCGGTCGTCGAGCTCCTCGGCGTGGAACTTCGCGGGCAACATGTAGATGTGGTCCACGTCCGGGGCCGCGACCACCGAGTCCACGTTGACGTTGCAGAAGTGGGCGATCTTCTGCCGGATCTCCCGCGGTAGCTCGCGGTCCGACCGGCAGATCAAGATGTCCGGCTGGACCCCGACCTGGAGCAGCTCCTTGACCGAGTGCTGGGTGGGCTTGGTCTTGAGCTCCTTGGAGGTGGGCAGGTAGGGCACCAGGGTCAGGTGCACGTAGAGCACGTTCTCGGGGCCGGCGTCGATGCGCATCTGACGGATGGCCTCGAGGAAGGGCAGGCCCTCGATGTCGCCCACCGTGCCACCGACCTCGATGATGGCCAGGTCGACGTCTTGGGCGGCGGCCCAGATGTTGCGCTTGATCTCGTCGGTGATGTGGGGAATCACCTGGACCGTGCGGCCCAGGTACTCGCCCTTGCGCTCCCGCTCGATCACGTTGCTGTAGATGCGCCCGGTCGTGAAGTTGTTGACCTGGCGGCAGCGGGTCGACGTGAAGCGCTCGTAGTGCCCGAGATCCAGATCCGACTCGGCGCCGTCGTCGGTCACGAAGACCTCGCCGTGCTGGTAGGGGCTCATGGTGCCCGGGTCGACGTTGATGTACGGATCCATCTTGACGTTGGTCACGCGGAGGCCGCGGGCCTCGAGCAGGGCACCGATGGCGGCGGCCGAGAGGCCCTTGCCGAGGGAGGACAGGACGCCTCCGGTGACGAAGATGAACTTCTTCTTCATGGGCTCTCTCCTGACGCGATCAGCGAGCGCACGCGCTCGAGGTCTGACGGGGTGTCGACGGACGGAGACGGCTCCGCCACCTGGACGACCCGCACGGTGTGACCGTACTCCAGGAAGCGCAGCTGCTCCAGGCGTTCTGCGGCCTCGAGGGGGCCCCTCGACCTGGCCGCGAAGTCCGCGAGGGCCGAGGTCCGGAAGGCGTAGAGGCCGATGTGCTGCAGTGCGGCTCCCGCGGACGGGATCCGGCTCCGGGAGAAGTACAGGGCGTCGCCGGCCTGGTCGACCACGACCTTGACCACGGCGGGATCGTCGTCGCCGGGTCCGAGGGGCGCCGCGACGGTGGCCACGGAGACGCCCGGGTCGGCAAAGGTGGCGATGAGCGCCTCGACGTGGGCCGGGTCCAGCAGCGGCTCATCCCCCTGGACGTCGACCACCACCGACGGCTCGGTCCCGCCCTGGGCCACCAGGCGGGTCACCACCTCGCAGACCCGGTCGGTGCCGCTGGCGTGATCCGGCCGGGTGATCCAGCACTCGCCGCCGGCGGCCTCGACCACCGCCTGGATCGCGGGTTCGTCGGTCGCGACGATGACCCGATCCACGCCGCGGACGCGCCGGGTGCGGTCGAGCACGTGCAGGATCATGGGGCGCCCAGCCAAGGGCAGGAGCACCTTGCCGGGCAGCCGGTGGCTGGAGAGGCGGGCGGGTATGACGGCCAGGACGTTCATCGTCTCGCTGGCCGGTACCAATGCCTACCGCTTGCTGAACTGGAAGCGCTTGCGGGCGCCGGGCTGGCCGTACTTCTTGCGCTCGACCTTGCGGGCGTCGCGGCGGAGCATCCCGGCGGCCTTGAGGCCGGGACGGTTGTTCGGGTCCCGGTCGCAGAGCGCCCGGGCGAAGCCCATGCGGATGGCGCCGGACTGGCCGGACTTGCCGCCACCCTTGACCGTGATGTACGCGTCGACGTTTTCGACGTCGCCGGTCAGCTGCAGCGGCGCGATGAGCCAGCGGCGGTGAGTGTCACGCTCGAAGTAGTCCTCGAGCGCACGGTTGTTCACGATGATGCGGCCGGAGCCGGGACGCAGGAAGACACGGGCGGTGGCCTCCTTGCGACGGCCTGTGGCGTACCACTGGGTCTTGTTCGCCATTTGGGTGAGCCTCAGACGTAGCTGGGAAAGGGCTGGGGAGACTGGGCCGCGTGGGGGTGATCCCCACCCGCGTAGATCTTGAGCTTCTTGATCTGCTGACGGGCCAGCTTGTTCTTGGGGAGCATGCGGCGGACCGCTTCGTGGATGACCATCTCGGGCTTGCTCTCGAGCATCTCCCGGGCGGTGGTCTCCTTGAGGCCGCCGATGTAGCCGCTGTAGCGGTAGTACTTCTGGGTGTCGAGCTTCTTGCCGGTCAGCCGGATCTTCTCGCAGTTCACGACCACCACGAAGTCGCCGGTGTCGACGTGGGGGGTGTAGCTCGGCTTGTGCTTGCCCATCAGGACGGTGGCGATCCGGGTCGAGATACGCCCCAGGACCAGATCCTGGGCGTCGACGACGAACCACGCACGCTGCACGTCGGCAGGCTTTGTGGAGACGGTGGTCATGGTTCTTCCTGGCAGTTCCGGGACCTGCGTGGAACACAGGTCACGCCGCGCGGACCGTGCGGACCCGCGAGAGACGGCGCCTTGTAGTGAACCCCGGGCCGGCTGTCAAGGACCGTCGAGGGACTCGGCAGGCACGGCGATCTGAACCGTCTCCTCACCGATGGCCAGCACGTGGGACAGGATGTCGCTGCTCCCAGACCGACCGTCGGCCCACACGAAGTGGAGGTCGTCACCCCGGCGCCCGAGCCAGGGATCGATCGCCCAGGCAGACCCGGGCGTGGACCCGTCGATGCGGTAGTCGAAGGCCGCCCAGGTCTCCCCGCGGTTCTCGCTGTAGTTGTAGAACAGGTCGTCGAAGCCCACCTGTTCGTCGTCGTAGCGCCGGTCCTGCCACAGCACGACCACCAGGTCGTCGTCGGGGCCCGAGGGCGCCAGGATCCGAGGGTCGTAGGACTGGGCTTCGCCGTCGAAGTCCCGCTCCAGCCGCGACTCCTGGGCGGCCCAGCTCTCGCCGCCGTCGACGCTCCTGCGCAGGAAGATGTCGTAGCCGCCGGCGCGATCATCCTGCCAGGCCAGCCACAGCTCGTCGCCCTGGGCGGCGAGCTGGGGGTAGCGGGCGTCCGCCGAGAAGTCTTCGGTGCTCGGCGCCCGCAGGGGTGTCTCGGTCCACGTGCGCCCGTCGGCGGCCACGGCCAGCGCCACGTCTGCGCGCACCCCATCGGCTGCGGCGTGCCAGGTGGCGTAGGCCCGGCCGGCGGCGGCGCTGACCCGGGGGTGGAACGAGTCCACGCCGCCGGGCTTGTCGGTGTCCAGTCGGGTGTCGTCGAGGGCCCAGGACAGGCCATAGTCCGTCGACGTGTTCACGCGGATGTCCGACCACCCGCTGCGCAGGTCCTCCCAGGCGACCACCACAAGCCCCGCGCCGTCGGTGGCGATGTGGGGGCTCCCGGACCAGGCGTCGCCTTCCCCGTCGGTGTCCACCCGCGTGGGCCGGCCCAGCCACGTCCCGCCAGCGTCTGTGGAGGCGTTGACGAAGACGTCGTAGGCCCCGTTGCGGGAGTCGAACCACGTGACCCAGAGACTGCTGCCGGCAACCGCCAGGCGCGGCTCCCGACTGGCGGTCTGCTCGTCGGGGTCCCCGTCCAGGGCCAGGTCTTCCGCCAGCCAGGTGTCCCCGCCGTCGTCGCTGACCTGGAAGTAGACGCTGGGGTTGTCCAGGGTCGAGTCCCTCAGGTCCTCCCACACCACGAACACGCGCTCGCCGACGCAGCCCAGCTGGGGCGCTCGGGCCTGGTGGTCCCCCAGGGGTTGGTTCAGCTTCAGATCCGCCGGGAGGAAGGTCTGCCCCTGGTCCGTGGACCGGTTGTAGTAGATGCCGGCGTAGCCCAGCCGATCATCGGTCCAGACCACGTGCAGGGTGTCGTCGTCGCCCAGACAGGCCGCGGGCTCCCCGGACTCGACGCCGTCGTCGGCGTGGTCGACCCGCACCTCGGGCCCGATCAGGACCTCATCGCCCGACCCTGCGGTGCAACCGATCAAGCCCATGCTGACGAGAATGTGATACACGCTGGCCGCCTGTTTGACTGGAGAGCGTCTTGGCCACGGACAAGGCCGCCCTGGGGCGGAAGTACACCTGCTTTTCCTGTGGATGCAAGTTCTACGACTTGAACCGCGAGCTCGCCACCTGTCCCCGCTGCGAAGCGGACCAGGCCGACGACCCGAATCCACCGATGGACCCGGCCCTGCTGTTCCGTCAGCCCCGGGGCAGCCGCAAGAAGAAGGCCGCAGAGGCCAAGGCCGCCAAGGCCGCCGCCGCCGCCGCCAAGGCCGAAGCGCCCGCCAAGGACGCGGCCCCGGCCAAGGACGCCGAGGCAACCAAGGGCTAGTCCCCTCTGGCGTCGTAGTCGACAGCCACCAGGAACAGTCCCTGGGGGGGCGCGGTGCGGCCCGCACGACGCCGGTCGCGCAGCGCGAGCACTTCGCCCAGCCAGCCCGGCGGACGTCTGCCTCGGCCGACCTCGACCAGCGAACCCACCAGGTTGCGAACCATGTGCCGCAAGAAGCCGCGGCCGTGCAGATCCACGTGCCACTCGTCACCATGGGCCGTCAGCTGCGCGGCCAGGACGGTGCGGACGGGATCGAGCGCAGAGCAGCCCGCCGCTCGGAAGCTGGTGAAGTCGTGGGTGCCGACGATCGCCGGCAGCGCCTGCCGCATGGCGGGGGCATCGAGGGCGAACCCGGTGGTCCAGCAACGGTTCCGACGCAGGGGCGAGCGAGGCCCCCGTCCCCGCAGCACGTAGCGGTAGTGCTTGCCCCGCGCGTCGGACAGGGCGTGAAAGTCCGGCTCGGCGACCGTGGCCGCCAGGCACACCACCTGGGGAGGCAGCAGAGCCGAGAGACCCCGCTGGACCTGGTCCGCGGTGCGCACGCCCTGGGCGCGAAAGGACACGACCTGGGCCAGGGCGTGCACGCCCGCGTCGGTGCGCCCCGATGCCATCACGCGGATGCCTTCCCCGCCGAACAGCTCGCCGAGCGCTTCCTCGACCACCTGCTGCACGGTCGTCACGTGGGGCTGGCGCTGCCAGCCGCCGTAGTCGGTGCCGTCGTACTCCAGCACCAACCGCCACGTGGTCACGGAGGCTATCGATCCAGCCGCAAGCCCACCGAGACGCCCGAGTGGCCGAAGTCCAGGCCCTGGTCATTGATGGCTGGACCGGGCAGCAGTCGGAGCTGCTCGTAGCGCACGGTCAGGTAGGTGTCGTAGATGCCCCACCGTGCCAGTGCGCCCTCGGCCCGTCCCGGCTCGAAGCCATCCAGGAGCAGCTCCAGGCCCACGCCCCAGTCCCACGCGCCCTTGCCCCCGCCGAGCCGCTCAGACGAGAAGGGATCGGTCGAGTCGAATGACGTGGTCTCCCACCACAGCAGGTAGTCCAGCCCCACCGTGAGCATGGGGACCACGGGCTGGCCGTCGAAGAGGTCCAAGCGGAACACCCCGCCAAGGCGCACGGGCACGACCTTGAGCTTGGCGACCTGGCCGCTCGCCGAGCCGGTGGTGACCCCGAGCTGCTCGCCCTCGTCGGACATGAGCCCCAGCGATGCGCTGACGCCCACCATGCGGTACCACTGCCAGTCCCGACTGAGCCGGAAGTCCTTCATGCCCTCGGTGCCGTACACGTTGGTCAGGTCGGTGTCCGTGAACCACGCCGGCCCCACGTCCAGGGCGACGGCCTGGGTCTTCCGGTCGCCGTCGTCGACGCCCAGGTCCAGCAAGGGCGGCAGCGCGTGGGCCGTGCCGGACGAGACCAGGCTCAACAGGCCCACCAAGCCGATCGCGGCGCTCCTGCGCCTACCGAGCGAGACCAGACCCGCCAGGACCAGGGCGAAGCCGCCCCCCAGGGCTCCTGGGGTGGAACAGGCAAAGAAACCGCCCTGCTCGCCGGACAGCACCGCAGCACCGGCGACCGGTTCGGGGGTGACTTCGAAGACGCTGCTCATGGGTCCTTCCTGGCCGGACGTGTCGGTGGCCCGAACGGCCACATAATAGAGGGTGTCGTTGGTGAGGGGCGTGAGCGTGAGGCTGACCCCGCCCGCGCCGTCCTCGACCGCCTGGACAGGCGAGGTCAGATCGCCTTCGGTGAAGTCGGGGCCCCCGGTCGCATGGTCGGCCGCCGCAAAAGCCGTCGTGGAGAAGTAGACGTCGTAGCTGGCGATGTCGCCGTCGCTCAGGGCAGCGAAGTTGAGCGTGATGGACTGGTCGCCAAAGGCCAGGTCGTCCTGGGTGAGGCCGATGTCCCCGGGGGGGTCGTCGACCTGGATGTCGACCGCGTCGTGGCCGTCGTCGACCACCACGAAGAGCCGGTTCTGGCCTTCGGCAAAGTCGTCGTCGACGGTGAAGCTCGCCGTCGCAGAGCCGCCATCGTCGACATCGCCACTGTCGAGCTCGCTCCCCGTGACAGATCCCAGCCGCAGGCTCCAGTCACCGCCCAGATCGACGTCGAAGGACACGGTGCCGCTGTCCCCGCTCGCCAGGTCCGCGCTCGGAGCGTCGGTGATGGTGACCCAGGGATCGTCGGTGAAGAGCAGCACTCGGCCGTCGGTCGTGCCCGCCGCCAGCACGTCGTCGACCACGGCCATGCGGTAGACGCTGTCGGCGCCGTCGAGCGTCTGGAGCAGGTCGGTGCCCACCGTCGCCCCGGTGAACGGGAACAGCCTCAGCTCCTGGGCGCTCGACTCGGCCACCGCCAGGTAGGCGTCGTCGCCGTCGGGCTGCAGGACCAGCGCACTCAGCTGGTCCAGGCCCTGGGCGCTTCCCAGCAGGGTGTTGATCTCGTTGTCCCCCGACTGGAAGAAGCCCACCACGCCGTCGGTGTCGGCGACGTAGATCTCGGACCCTCCGTCGGTCGTGACGTCAACCCAGTCCCGGGACACGCCGTTGGTGTCCACGCTGACGGCCGCACCGGACGCCCGGATGACCTCGGTGGCGTACTGACCCCCGTGGAGCACGAGCACGGTGCCCGCGGTCAGCCCCAAGGCCTCGAAGCCGTCCCGGGTGGGGGTGGCCAGCGCGACCGTCACATCGGACGCGTCGTCCAGGTCGGTGCCCCAGGTGGCCGCGTGCAGGTCGACGCCAGTGCCGTCCTCGGGCTCGACCGCGATGATCAGGCCGTCGTCGTCTCCGGCCAGGCCCAGGATGGGTCGGTCAGACACAGTGATGGCGCCCGCGTCGTCGAGGGTGGGGTCCCCGGCGACCACCCCGAGCCGCTCCACCGTGCCGTCGCTGCAGCCGGTGTAGAGCCCCAGCTCGCCGCTGTCCGGATCCGTGCTGGCGGCCAGACCGACGGGACTGCCGCCGTGGTCGCCGCAGACGGCGACGGCCGTGGTCTCCCAGGTGTCGGCGTCGAGCACCCGGACCTCGCCGGAGCCGCTCTCCAGCCACGCGAACCAGTCGGCGTCGGGGCTCGCGATCAACCCGTCGATCCCCGTGCCCTCCTCCAGGGTCAGCGCCAGCCGGTCCGGCAGGTCCTGGGCTGCGGCGAGCCCCAGCAGTGCCAGGATCACAGTCCCTCCCGGACGATCGCCGAAGCGATGGAGGCGGCATTGGCCGCGGTCAGCCGGAGGGGATCGCACGCGGCCCACAGGTGCACCCCGGAGCCCCCGGGGTCGTCCCGGATGCGGCCGACCGCGACCCGACCCTGGCCGACCTGGCGACGCACCGCCAGCTCGCGCAGGTCTTCGACCCGCTGCAAGGTGCCCACGGCTTCCACCACGTCGCCGGCGCTCGCGGCGGTGAGCCGGCCTTCGGCCTGGAGGTGCAGGGACAGGGCCAGCCCGGCGAACAGCGGCGCGACGGTGGCCGTGACCCCGACGACTCCGCGGTCCATGCCCAGCAGCGTCAGGACCTGGTGCGCAGTCGCCTGCTCCAGCTCGCTCCACCCGTCGTCGCCCACGGCGCCCCACGCGGCCGGAAGGTCAAAGGCCAGGCCGTCGGGGAACACGCTGCGCTGGGGTTCCTTGGCGTTGAACAGGCTGACCACCTGGTTCGACAGCTCCTCGGTGCCGGCTCGACCGGCGACGGTGGCGGGGAGCCAGGCGGTGCCGCGCACCCCCAACAGGGAGTGACTGGCGTGGAGCGGCCCCAGCAGGTGGACGAGGGCCAGGGTCAGCGGACCCGGCGCATGCACGACCCCGGTCTCCCGCAGGACCTGCAGGTCTTCGGCGTTGGCCGCCATCGCGACCGTGGGCACGCCCGGCTCGTCGCGCCAGACCCCCGACAGGTCCACCATGCGCACCCCGTCGTCGAGGGCGTCGTCCAGGATGCCCCGCGGCACGGGCCCTCGTGTGGCCACAAAGGCCAGATCCACGTCGCGCAGCGCGTCCTCCGAGAGGGCCTTGACCGTAAGCTCGTCGTCGGCGTACTCCAGCCGCTTGCCCACGCTGGCTCGGGTGCCCACGGCGACCAGTCGGCCGATGTCCAGCGGGGCCTGTTCCAGCACTCGGACCAGCTCCTGGCCGACCGAGCCTGTGGCACCGATGATGGCGATCGAGACGGACATGAATTCCTCGGGGTGCGGGGCCGCCCTCTAACAGGCTCCTTCCGTGGCCTGTCAACGCCGCAGGGACTTGTTCCCAGGCAGCTTGGCGTCGGCGTCGCGCAGGTAGCGCAGCTGGACCCCTTCGGGGGGCACGGGGGTCAACGCCAGGGACAGGCGCGCCAGGGCCAAGGCCGGGGATGCATCGGCGTCCGGGGCGATGGTGCCGCCGGCGGCCAGGACCTGGTCCCCGAAGACCACCGCGCCTTCGCCGGTGGCCGTGAAGTCCCCCTGCCCCAGGGCCATCGCCGCGCCCGGCTCGCGGTCGACCTCTGCCCCCTGCAAGAGGCCGTCCACGTAGAGACCGGCGTAGGCCTTGCCCTTGCGGCCGTCCAGCAGCGCCAACACCCGACCGGAGCCGACCGTAGCGGCCCGGGCCGCGAGGGACGAGACCGGCACGACCGGACAGCCCCGCGCCACCGCCAGCCCGAGGGCTGCCGCGACCCCTACCCGGAGCGACGTGAAGGCCCCGGGGCCGACGGAGACCGCCACCCAGTCCAGGCGCGACACGCCCGCGAGCAGGTCCCTCAGCGCCGGGGTCAGCACCCGGTCCGAGCCCCGGGTCACCCGGGCGCTCCAGCTCCGCGGACCGTCCTGCAGTCCCAGCAGCGCTGCGCCCACCACCGGGCCGGCGGTGTCGACCGCCAGCACGACGGGGGTCACTTGGGCGCCTCGATGCACCGGGTGATGTCGAAGGCCAGGACCGAGAGCATCAGCGCGAGCAGGAACAGCACGCCGATCTGCTGGGCCCGCTCCCGCCAGGCCAGGGGCAGCGGCCGGCCGCGGATGGCCTCGAGCAGGTAGAACAGGAACTGGCCGCCGTCGAGCACGGGCACCGGCAAGAAGTTGATGATGGCCAGGGACACGCTCAGCAGACCCATGCGCCGGGCCCACTCGAAGATGCCCTGCTCGGCCGCCTCGCCAGCGTCGCGGAAGATCTGGACCGGCCCACCGAGCGACTTGGAGATGTCGGCCTCGTTGGTGATGAGCTTGCCCACGTGTTCCAGCATGAAGCCCGCCAGGCCGACGGTCTCGGTCACCGATCGGTCCACCGCATCGGTGAAGCCGAAGAAGCGTGGCACGCGGGGCCCATAGACCAAGTTCCCGCCCCGGGCGATGCCCAGCAGGACCCGGTTCTCGTAGACGCCCATGGCGTCGGTCACGCGGCCGACTCGGGGCGTGATGTGCTTGTCGAGCTTGCGCCCCTCGCGGACCACGGACACCGACAGCGACTTGATCTCGGCCTGGTCCCCTTCGCCTTCCCGCGCCGCCGCCACGCGCTCGAGCACCTCGTACCAGGTCCCCAGCCCCTGGCCGTCGATCACCACCAGCCGGTCTCCGGGCAGGATGTCGAGCTCCTGGGCGGCAGACCCCTCGGTGACCTCCTGGACGCCCATGGTCGCCGGGTAGACCCCCCAGGCGTTGGCAAAGGGGTCGGCAAAGCCCAGGTCCACGCCGGACCAACCGCTGCCGGGGGTGAGGGTCGCCGTGCGGGTGGGGTTCCACCAGCGGTCCCCCTTGCGCAGGAACTCGACCTGGACCGGGCCGTCGGCGGTGTCCAGGGCCTGGACCATGCCGAGCCAGCTGTCGACTTCGACGTCGCCGACGCGGGAGATCCGGTCGAAAGTCTCCAGGCCCGCCAGGGCGGCCGGCGAGGTCGGGTCGTCGACGACCACCCGGGCGTCCGGGGTGGCGTAGGACAGGCCCAGGCTCGTCGGTGACACGTCGCCTTCTGCCAGCCCGGCCGGCACGCCGAGCGCGGCGCCGATGCGCCGCTCGTCTCGCTCGACCACCAGCTCCAGGGTGCGTCCGCCCGCGTAGGGGTCCAGCACCTCGTGCAGATCGGTCCACCAGGTGACCTCTTCGCCCCCGACGCTCACGATGCGGTCGCCGGCCTGGAGCCCAGCCGTGTGGGCCGGCGAAGCCAGGTCCACCCCGCCGATGACCGCCGCGGGCTGGGGCTCGCCGGCCATGTACAGGGCCGAGAACACGACCACCGGCAGCACCAGGTTGGCCGCAGGGCCCGCGGCGACGATGATCAGCCGCTGCCAGACCGGCTTGTTCAGGAACGCGGTCTTCGAGGTGGGGTCGTCCAGCCCCTCGCCCCCGTCCATGAACGGATCGGCGCCCTCCATCATCACGTAGCCGCCGATCGGCAGCAGGCTGACCCGGTAGTCGGTGCCCTTGTGGTGGAAGCCGAAGAGCCTGCGGCCGAAGCCCAGGGAGAACACGTGCACGCCCACGCCGAACAGCCGTGCGAACACGAAGTGCCCAAACTCGTGGATGAACACGAGGATGCCGATCATGCCGAGGGCGGCGACGATCATCAGCACGGGACGGACCTCCGGGACCTGCAGGCTAACGTCGGTTCGAGACACCCGGCGCGGGGGCCCCGTTCCGGGTTCGGTCGCCTAGTCCCCTGTCGCAGAAGTTCGCGAGGCACTCGCGAAGCAATCGTCGCGCCTGGTGGATTCCAGACGCGGCCGGTGTGGCCGAGTCACATCAACGCGGCTGGGAGCCGCCAGGCGCGACGAGGGCGAGCGAGTGTCCGTGAACTTCTGCGACATGGGACTAGCCCCGACCCATGAGCTGGAGTGCGACGAGCAGGACAGGCGACGTGAACAGCAGGGAGTCGACCCGGTCCAGGATTCCCCCGTGCCCCGGCATGATCCGTCCGGAGTCCTTGACCCCGAAGGTCCGCTTGACCATCGACTCGGTCAGATCGCCGACGATGCCCGCGGCATCGACCACCACGGCCAGGACGATGCAGGTGACGAGCCCGGCGTCGGGCAGCCCGATGGCGCGCACGACCAAGCCGCCTGCGACCGCCGTGACCACACCGCCGATGGCGCCTTCCCAGGTCTTCTTGGGGGAGATCTTCTCGTAGAGCTTGCGCCGGCCCAGGGCGCGGCCCGCGAAGTAGGCCCCGGTGTCTCCGAGCCACGTGACCGCCAGCATGAAGAAGATCCAGGCCAGGCCATCGTCCATGCGCCGGACCAGGGGCAGCGCCACGACCAGGCCGGGGACCCACGCCACCCCTAGGAGCAACAGTCCAGCGGCCTGGGCCGCGCCGTCGACCGGGCCCGAGCGGAACAGCACCGAGAGCAGCAGCGCCAGCACCCCGCCGGCGAGCACCGGCCCCACCACGCCGGGGGGGCCGTACAGCACAGCGCCGAAGAGGGCGAACCCGACCGCTGCCATGCGCCAGAAGCCCCAGATCGGGGCCCGGTCCTGGAAGGCCATGGTGGCGTATTCCCACAGGCCGATGGCGATGATGACCGCGGCCATGAGCTCGACGGCGACCGTGCCGCCCCAGATGAGGGCGGGCAGCACGATGCCCAGGGCGGTCAGTCCGGCGATGGTGCGGGTGAGCACGACTCAGTCCTGGGAGAGCTGGGCAGAGGTGAGCCCATAGCGGCGCTGCCGAGCCCCGAAGGCGCGGAAGGCCTGCTCGAGCTGAGGCCGGCGAAAGTCCGGCCAGGCCACGTCGGTGACGTAGATCTCGGCATAAGCGAGCTGCCACAGCATGAAGTTGCTGATGCGCAGCTCGCCACTGGTCCGGATCAGCAGGTCGGGATCCGGGAGGTCGGGACAGTACAGGGCCGCCGAGACTGCGCCTTCATCGATGTCGTCCGGGTCCAGCTCGCCCCGGGCGACCTGGCTAGCCAGGGCCCGCATGGCGTCTGTGAGCTCGAGGCGGCTTCCATAGGACAGCGCCAGCACCATGTCCATCCGGGCCTCAGGGGTGTCCGTGGCCTCCATCAGCTCGAACAGGGGCTCGCGCACGAACGGCGGCAGCCGGTCGAGCTGGCCCATGGCCCGGAAGCGGATCCGGTTGTCCAGCAGCTCTCCCCGCTCGTTGAGCACGTAGCGGTGGAGCAGGGTCATCAGGGCGCCGACCTCGTCGGCGGGACGGGACCAGTTCTCGGTGGAGAACGAGTACAGGGTCAGCGCTTCGACCCCCAGGGCCCGGCACGCCCGGGCGACCTGCCGCACGGACTCGGCTCCCACGGCGTGGCCTTCGGCCCGGGGCAGTCCCTGGGCCTCGGCCCACCGCCCGTTGCCGTCCATGATGATGGCCACGTGCCGGGGCACGGTGAGCGGGGAGCCCTGCACGGTCGGATCCTCGGCCATCAGACCTCGAGGATCTCCTGTTCCTTGGCCTTGATGGTGGACTCGATGCCGGCGACGGCCTTGTCCGTCGCGTCCTGGACCTTGTCCAGCAGCCGCTTCAGCTCGTCTTCGGAGATGTCCTTGTCGTCCTTGAGGCTGCTGAAGAGCTCGCGGTAGTCCTTGCGCACGCCGCGGGCGCGGACCTTGAACTCCTCGCCGTACTTGCGCACCAGCTTCACCAGGTCCTGGCGACGCTCGCCGGTCAGAGGCGGGATGGGCACCCGCACCAGCTGTCCGTCGTTGCTGGGGTTCAGGCCCAAGGCGGCGCTGGCGATGGCCTTTTCGATGTCCGTGATGGTGCTCTTGTCCCAGGGGGTCACCACCAGCAACCGGGCGTCGGGTGCGGCGATGGTGGCCAGCTGCTTGAGCGGCATCTCGGCGCCATAGGAGGTCACGTTGACCTTGAGTGAGTCGAGCAGCTGCGGCGAGGCGCGACCGGTGCGCACCGTGGCCAGCTGGTTCTTCAGGGCCTGGAGGGCGGACTTCATGTCATTGGCCAGCTCGGCCAGGTACTCGGCGGTCATCGGAGCTCCTCAGCTGTTGCCCTGGCTCAGGGCACGAATCTTCTCGATCCAGCTCTGGATGGTCGCAGACGACAGGCCCGAGGCCTGCCGCACGCGCTTCAGGTCGTCGTCCTGGTCGGCCAGGTCGCCAAGCTGCTCGGTCGTGTGCACACCGGCGTAGCGCAGGCGTTCCTGCTGATCCCGGGAGATGCCCAGGACCTCGGCCAGGCCGTCGGCGTCGCTGCCGTTGTCGATGCGGGTGCCCAGATCCTGTCCCTGGACCAGCCGGAGCACGTTGCCGGGCGCGGTGAAGTCGAACACCACGATCGGCACGCCGGAGTCCTTGCACAGGGCCATCGCCGTCGCGTCCATGACCTTGAGGTCCTGCTGGAGCGCGTCCATGAAGGTCAGGTGCTCGTAGCGGACCGCGTCCGGGTTCCGGACCGGGTCGGAGTCGTAGACCCCGTCGACCTTGGTGCCCTTGAGCAGGACGTCGGCGTGGATCTCGGCCGCCCGCAAGGCGGCGCCGGAGTCCGTGGAGAAGAACGGGTTCCCCGTGCCCGCCGCGAAGATCACGACCCGGCCCTTTTCCAGGTGTCGAATGGCCCTGCGGCGAATGTAGGGCTCGGCGATCTTGTCCATTGCGATGGCGGTCTGCACGCGGGTGAACACGCCCAGCCGCTCGAGCGCGTCCTGGAGGGCCAGGGCGTTGATGACCGTGGCCAGCATGCCCATGTAGTCGGCGTGGGCCCGGTTCATGCCGCCGGAGGCGCCGGCCACACCTCGAAAGATGTTGCCACCGCCGATCACCAGGGCGACCTCGACCCCAAGGTCCCGGACGGCCCTGACCTCCTCGGCAAACCGGGAGATGGCCTCGGACTCGATGCCGAAGCCCTGGCCGCCGGCGAGCATCTCGCCGGACAGCTTGAGCAGGATGCGCTGGTAGCGAGGGGCCATGGACCTCTCGCTATCCTGGGAAGGGGGCACAGCGGCCTCAGTTGGTGAGCTTCGCGACCTCGGCCGCCAGGTCGTCGACCTTCTTCTCCAGCCCCTCGCCCAGGACGAACCTGGAGAAGCGACGGATCTGGAGGTTCTCGCCGATCACGCTGACCTGCTCGGCGAGCATCTCGGCGATGGTCTTGGAGTCGTCCTTGACGAACTTCTGGTCGAGCAGGACGACCTCCTCGTACCACTTGTTCATGCGGCCGGAGACGATCTTCTCGGCGATGTGCTCGGGCTTGCCTTCTTCCACCACCCGGGCGATCTGGATGCGCTTCTCGTTGTCGAAGTCGTCCTGGGAGACCTCGTCGCGGGTCACGAAGCGAGGCTCGGCGGCCGCGATGTGCATCGCGATGTCATCGCACAGGGTCTTGAAGCCGTCGGTGCGGGCGACGAAGTCGGTCTCGCAGTTGATCTCGAGCAGCACGCCGATCTTGCCGCCGCCGTGGATGTAAGCGTGCACCAGGCCGTCGGTGGCCGAGCGGCCAGCCTTCTTGGCGGCCTTGGTGATGCCCTTGGTGCGCAGCCACTCGATGGCCTGCTCGACGTTGTCGTCGTTGGCGTTGAGGGCCTTCTTGCAGTCGAGCATGCCCGCGCCGGTGCGGCCGCGGAGGTCCTTGATCAGTGCAACGGATGCCATGGTCTTGTCCTCACGGCGGACCCGCGCTGCGGGCCCGCGATGGTGTCTGGGATGGAGTCTGGGGGAGCGTCGGGAGTCGGGCTCAGCTGCCCTCGCCCTCTTCGGGGGCGGGGGGCGGAGCCGGCGGCTCGGCGCTGGCGTCGGGGGTGGCCTCGGGCGTGTGGACCCGGGTGACGACCTCGACACCCTCGGCTTCGGCCGCGTGGGCGGCGGCGGCGGGGGAAGCAGAGCGGCTGGCCTGGGCGCCTTCGATGCAGGCGTCAGCGACCGCACCGGTGAAGAGGCGGATCGACTTGATCGCGTCATCGTTGCCCGGGATCACGTAGTCGATGCCCTGGGGGTTGCAGTTGGTGTCGCACAGGGCGACGACCGGGATCTTGAGCTTGTTGGCCTCGCGGATCGCGATGTACTCCTTGCGGGGGTCGATCACGAACAGGGCGCCGGGGCGGCCCTTGAGGTTCTTGATCCCGCCCAGGGACTTGTCCATCTTGGCGATCTCGCGGGTGAGCTGCAGCGCTTCCTTCTTGGTCAGGATGCTGAAGCGACCCTCGGCCTCGGCCTTTTCCAGGGCGACCAGGCGGTCGATGGAGCGCTTGACGGTCTGGAAGTTGGTCATCGTGCCGCCCAGCCAGCGGTTGTTCACGAAGAACATGTTGGCCCGCAGGGCCTCTTCGCGGACGATGTTGCGGGCCGCCTTCTTGGTGCCGACGAACAGCACGGGGTTGCCCGACGCGACCACGCCGGCGACGAAGCGACTGGCCTCGACCAGGCACCGGGCGGTCTTCTGGAGGTCGATGATGTGGATGCCGTTCTTGGAGCCGTAGATGTACGGCTTCATCTTGGGATCCCAGCGGCGGGTCTGGTGTCCGAAGTGGACGCCAGCCTCGAGGAGCTCGCGGAGCGAGACGTTGGACATGGATGTCTCCAGGTTCGGCGCCCCCGTCGTGCCGGGTCGACGCCTGGTTGGGTTGGAACTTCCACCGGTGGCCTCACCCGACTGCCGATCCGAGGACCGGGAGCCACCCTGGGTGTGATCCGTGTTCCGGTGTGTAGATTCACCACCGAGGGATCCCGGCAGCCGGGCGCGTCTAACCGATCTGGGGGCGGGTGCCACAGTGCTACGCTGCCGGCGATGCGATGGGGCAAGGAAGCAAGCGCAGCGGGAGCCTTGATCCTGGCGGGGTGCCTGGCCAACCAGGGCGACTACCAGGATGCTCGTCAACGGGCCATGGACCGGGACGACGACGGCTTCGCGGCGGAACAATACGTCGATGACTTCGAGGGTCCGGACCAGGCCGACTGCGACGACCAGGACCCAGACGTGCACCCGGCTGCGAGCGAGGTCCCCTATGACGGGGTGGACAACGACTGCTCGGCAGACACGCCGGACGACGACCTGGACTGGGACGGCGCGCTGGCAGACACCGACTGCGACGACGGCGACCCAGAGCGCTTCCCGGGCAATGACGAGATCTGGTACGACGGCGTCGATCAGGACTGCGACGGCAACGACCGGGACCAGGACGGGGACGGCTTCGACCTGGACCAGGAGTGTGACGACACCCGCGCGGACATCTTCCCGGACGCCGAGGAGGTCTGCGATCTCGTGGACAACGACTGCGACGACGACGTCGACGAGTACGTGGACACGTGGTGGGTCGACGCGGACGGCGACGGGTTCGGGAGCGACGCGATCGGCCCGACGATGTCGTGCACCCCGGATGAAGGCGCGGTGTACGAGGCGGGGGACTGCGACGACGAGGACGCGGCGGTGAGTCCGGAGGCGGTGGAGGTGTGCAATGACCTCACCGACAATGACTGTGATGGGACGTCGGGCGACTGCGCGGTGACTGGGGAGGTGTGGCTGGGTGACCAGGCCACCCATCTCGCGGGCGTGCACCCCGGTGACTTGTTCAGCGCGGGGCTCGTCGTGGCCGACGTTTCGAGGGACGGTCAGGATGACCTGGTCGTCGGCGCACCGCTGCTCGTACTGGACGCAGTGGGAACGGGCGGCGTCTGGGTCCTCGAGGGACCGGTGGAGGGCCCGCTATTACTCGACGACGCCTTCTGGTCTGTCTCAACAGGCGTGGAGGGTGAGACGGGCGAATTCCTCTCCGTGATGGAGGACATCGAGTCCACGCTCCTGCTCATCTCGACGGCCAAGACCGACCAGCTCAATATCTACGACGTCAGCGGGGGCGGCTCCTCTCCCGTTGCGACGCTCCTCGGCGTGCCAGACGGCCTCTCGAGCGAAGCCGACCTCGACAGTGACAATCGTGCCGACCTGGTGGTGTCCGGTGGGCGCTTCGGCGTCCAGGCAGGGGAGACGGGCGCGGTCCTCGTCTACCTGGCACCTCTGGCCGGCTCACTCGACGCGAGCGACGCCGAGGCGCAGCTCACCACCTCGGATCAGGACGAGCTATTCGGCGAACAGACCCACGCCGTCGACTACGACGGGGACGGCATTTCCGAGCTGTTCGTTAGCGCCCCGGACTCCAGCGTCGTGGCGTCGGGCGCAGGCCGGGTCTACCGCTTCACGTCCCCCCTCGAAGCCAGCTCCAACGAGGACGCGGACTGCGCCTGGGACGGCTTTGAGGCCGAGATGGGCCTGGGAACCCGGTTCTCCAGCGGCGACCTGGATGCCGACGGCTACAACGACCTTGTCATCGGCGCACCTCGGCACAGCGCAGGTGGGCTCTCGGAGTCTGGCTCGGTCATCCTGGCCCCAGGCACACCGAACCCAAATGACACCACGATGGCCACCAGCGGCATCGTGTTCACGAGCGACCAGATCGAGGCGCTGTTCGGCGCCGACGTCGAGGCCTCGGCTGACCTGAACGGCGACGGCGCAGCCGACTTGGTCATCGGGGCGCCGGGTGTGGAATTCGAGAGCAGCGCCTACAGTGGCGCGGTTGCCGTGTTCGACGGCCCGATCGCGGACGGACTGACGCTCCAGGACGCCACGCTGCTCGTGCTCGCTGCAGAAGGTGGCGGCATGGTGGGCTACAGCCTCGCGACCGGTCACCTCGACGCGGACCCACTCGACGACGTGGCGATCGGCTCCAGCTACTACTTCACGGAGTCCGGAACGGGTGCTGTGACCGTCTTGATGGGCGCCGGGTTCTGAGCCGCGAGCCGGTTCAGGGCTTCAAATTGGCTTGGATGGCGCCAGCCAGATTTCCGCGGTTGTGATGGACCTCACGCAGAACCTGCAGGTGGTGCTCGAGGCCCTCGCCTGCGTGTCCGTCTTCGAAGAAGGCGCTCACGTCGCGCAGGAAGCAGCGCAGGATCGCGGGCACAAGAGCGTCGACCTCGGCGCTGGTCAGAGTGCAGGCCTTGTGGACCTCCCGCAGGTAGAACACCAGCTTGCGAGGATCCAGCTGCTCATCATTGCTGCGGTAGGCCGCGTGGTAGGCCGTCTGCGCCACACATCGCACGCGAGGGCCCCGTCGAGCCTTCTCCAGATCGAAGAAGACCACCCGGCCATCGGACATCAGACCCAGGTGGTCGCGGTGGATTGCGCCGTGTACCAGGCTCTCGGGAAGCCCAGACAGATCTGCGTCCACGCCCACGGACGCGTCTTCGATGAGTCTCCAGATCTCGGGGTCGAGTCGGTCGTCGCCAAGGCGTTTGCGCAGCAGGTCGACCGTCCCGAGGTCCTCTCCCCCGTTGCGATCGATGCCGGGATCGGGCCCAGAGGGGCCGAGCGAGAGCAGCGCAGCGTGCGCCACTGCCAGCCGCGCCAGCTCCCCAGAGGTCGTGCCGAGCCGGGCGTCACCGCAGTCTTCATAGACGCCCGCGAGTCTCTCGCCGACGCGGAGCAGGCTGCCGCCACTCGCCAAGACGACCGGCGAGAGCACGGCGGCAGCTGAGCCGCTCAGCTGGGCGGACAGCGACTGCTCCAGAGCGAAGAGCCAGGGGCCAACGGGCTTGTTGTAGACCTTCAGGACGAGGCGTCGGCCCCCCTGCTCGAGCCGCAGCACGTCGTTGCACGCGTGCTGGGCAAAGCCCTGTGTGATCTCTGCCCCGGCCAGCCCTTGGGCCTCAAGGACTGCCTCGACATCGGGCGCCTCTAGCGGGAGCCAGCGCTTCACCGGGTCCCCGACCTTCACCACACATCGGGGGGTACGGGTCCGGCCGTGGAAGAGCAAAGAGCTCGGTCCAGGACCGGGCTCTCGCCCGAGCTCCGACTCCAGCAGGGTGAGGTACGCCAGGACTCGCGCCCGGTCTGACGGCCTCTCCGCCGCGGTCTCCCACGCCGAGAGGGCGGCGTCGAGGTTGTCCCGTACGCCCGACGTGGCCAGCAGGAGCCCCGCGAGGTCCTCCTCGGGATCCCCGTGGCCGCTGCTCGCCCAGTCGAGCAGTCCAACCGGTGTGCCGTCCTCCAAGACCCAGTTGCTAGGGTGGAGGTCGAAGTGGCAGAAGGCATCTCCGACGAAGGTGAGGCCGGCGAAGGCCCCCGCGACCTGAGGACCCGCGCCCGCCACGCGGCGCGCGAGCGTCCGCCCGTGGTCGACGGCAGGAAGGCTTCCGGGGACCCGCAGTGCGTGAACGCCGGCGAGCAACGCAGCCGCCGCTCCGACCTGATGGTTTCCGAGGATCCGTGCACGGGGGTCCCACCCGGCTCGCACGTCTGTGAGCACATTCCAGGACGGTCCGCTGCGAACGATGGCAGGGGTGACGCCGGGGAGCGGGGCCGCCAGGGCCGCGCGCTCACGGACTGCCCGTGACGGGTCGTCGTAGACCTTCACGACGCCCGAGGCTACCCGCGCGACTCGCACGCCCGCGTGGCTACCGATGAGCTCTGCCGGTCCCAGCTCGGGCGGCCATCCACCCATCCCTCACACCCCCGGCTGGTTCTCCCCGTCGTCCCCTCCACCGTCCGGCGTCTCAGCGGCCGGCTCGACGCCCTCGGCCTCTTCCGTCGCTGCGGCCGCAGCCGCCTCGGCCTTCATCGCCGCCAGCTTCGCTTCGGCCTGGGCCTTGGCCTGGGCCAATGCCTCGTCTTGCTTGGCCAGGATCTTGTCGACCTCGGCCTGCAGCGCGACGGGGATCGCGACCTTTTGGCAGCACTTCTTGAGCTTCTGGCCCGACCCGCAAGGGCACGGGTCGTTCCGTGAGATGCGACGGACCAGGGCAAAGGCGTGGGCCTGGGCGCCCTTGGGCGGACGCTGGACCTGCTGGGGCGCCGGATCGGCGGTCTGGGGGGCCTGGGCCGGCAGGGCCTTGGGCTGCTTGGGCAGGTTGCCCGACGAGAGCTGACGCGCGCTGCGCTTGCTGCCCAGGCCGACGGCCTCGAGCTCCTCGTTGCTGATGGTGCGCAGCCGCTGGATGACCTGTTCGTCGCGGAGGGCGTTCATGTACATGAACATGTTGAAGCCCTCCTTCTTGTACTCCAGCAGCGGGTTGCGCTGGCCGTAGCCCCGCAGGCTGACGCCCTGCCGCAGGCGGTCCATCGCCAGCAGGTGGTCCTTCCAGAGGTTGTCGGTGAACTGCAGCACCAGGTCGCGCTCGACCCGACGGATGCGCTCCTCGCCCAGCTCCTCTTCCTTGCGGTCGTAGAGGGCCAGGGACTGGTCGACCAGACGGTCCCGGAGCTCGGCCCAGGCGTGGTCCCGCATCTCGGCGTCGGTCTCCTCGAAGTCGACGTCGAAGATGCGCTTCGCGCGCTCGCGCAGGCCCTTGAGGTCCCAGTCCTCGGGGTTCGTGAGCTCGCCCGCGCAGTCGTCGAGCATGTCGTCGACCACACCGGCGAAGCTCTCGGTCATCATCTCCTTGATGGACTCGCCCGAAAGGGCCCGGCGGCGCAGGTCGTAGACGAACTGGCGCTGCTGGTTGAGCACGTCGTCGTACTCCAGCAGGTTCTTGCGACCATTGAAGTGGTGGCCCTCGACCTTCTTCTGGGCGTTCTCGATGGAGCGCGTGATCCAGCGGTGCTCGATGGGCTCGTCGTCCTCGATGTTCCACTTCTCCATGAAGGCCAGGATCTTGTCCGAGCCGAAGATGCGGAGCAGGTCGTCCTCGAGGGACAGGAAGAACTTGGACGAGCCGGGCTCGCCCTGGCGGCCGGAGCGGCCCCGGAGCTGATTGTCGATCCGCCGGGACTCGTGGCGCTCGGTGCCGATGACGCGCAGGCCACCGGCCTCCATGACCCGGATCTTGTCGGCGTCGGTCTGGACCCTGAGCTCGGCGACCTTGGCGGCGTAGCCGTCCGGGTCCTCGAGCGGGTCCACCAGGTCCTTGACCATCTCGTCGGGGTTGCCGCCGAGCTTGATGTCGGTGCCTCGTCCCGCCATGTTCGTGGAGATGGTGACGGCACCCGGCAGCCCGGCCTGGGCCACGATGTGGGCCTCGCGCTGGTGCTCCTTGGCATTGAGGATGTTGTGCGGGATCTCCGCTCGCGTGAGCATCCGGGCAACGATCTCGGACTTCTCGACACTCGTGGTGCCCACCAGCACGGGCTGCCCTCGGTCGTGGCAGCTCTGGATGTCCTCGATGACAGCCCGGAACTTCTCCTCGCCGTAGCGGTAGACCTTGTCGTGCTCGTCGTCGCGGGCGATCGGGACGTTGGTGGGGATGACCACGGTGTCGACGTCGTAGATCTTGGCGAACTCGGCGGCCTCGGTCTCGGCCGTGCCCGTCATGCCCGACAGCTTGTCGTACATGCGGAAGTAGTTCTGGAAGGTGATGGTGGCGTAGGTCTGGCTCTCGGCCTCGACCGTGAGCTTTTCCTTGGCCTCGATGGCCTGGTGGAGGCCATCGGACCAGCGCCGGCCGACCATCAGCCGACCGGTGTTGTCGTCGACGATGACGACCTTGTTGTCCTTGACCACGTAGTCCCGGTCCCGCTTGAACATGGCGTGGGCCCGCAGCGCCTGGTTGACGTGGTGCAGGATCTCCATGTTGTGGGTGTCGTAGAGGTTGTCGATGCCCAGCTTGGACTCGACCTTGTCCACGCCGGAGTCGGTCAGGTGGACGGACTTGGACTTCTCGTCCACCGAATAGTCGAGCTCGATCTGCAGCAGCGGCACCACCGAGTCGATCAGGTAGTAGCGATCGATGGGGAAGTTTGTGGGCCCGCTGATGATGAGCGGGGTCCGCGCTTCGTCGATGAGGATGGAGTCGACCTCGTCGATGATGACGAAATTGTGGCCGCGCTGGACGTACTCCTCGATGCGGTACTTCATGTTGTCCCGCAGATAGTCGAAGCCGAACTCGTTGTTGGTGCCGTAGGTCACGTCACAGGCGTAGGCTTCGCGCTTGATGCCCGAGCTCTCACGGGTGTGGCTGTCCTTGCTCAGGACCTTGCCCACGCTCAGGCCCAGGAAGTTGTAGACCGGGGCCATCCAGTCGGCGTCGCGCTCGGCCAGGTAGTCGTTGACCGTGACCACGTGCACGCCCTTGCCCGTGAGCCCGTTGAGCGTGACGGGCAGGGTGGCGACCAGGGTCTTGCCCTCGCCGGTCTTCATCTCGGTGACCCAGCCGCGGTGCTGGAAGATGCCGCCGACCAGCTGCACGTCGAAGTGCCGCATGCCCAGGGTGCGCACGCTCGCTTCGCGCACGGCGGCGAAGACGTCGACCAACAGGTCGTCGAGCTCGGCGCCGTTGGCGATCTCTTCGCGCCACTTGGGGCCCAGGGCCTGGAGATCTTCGTCGGAGAGGTCCTGCATCGCCTTTTCGCGCGCGTTGATGGCGTCGACGATGGGCTGGACTTTCTTGACCTGGCGGTCGGTGGAGCTGCCGAAGACCTTCTTCAGCGCGTTCTCGATGGGGGCGAACATGGACGCTCCTCAGGGGATCGGCGCAAGCTGCGCACCGCTCGCCCCTGGGTCAACTCTTAGAAAGGGGGGCGTTGGTAACCCCTTTGCTACTGGGGCAGATAATCCATGGGGTCGACGAACCTGCCGTCCACCTGCATCTCGAAGTGCAGGTGGGGCCCGGTGGACTGCCCGGTCGAGCCGACGGTGGCGATCATCTCGCCGGCCTCGACCCAGTCACCCTCGCGGACCATCAGCCGCGAGTTGTGGGCGTACCGGCTCACGATGCCGTAGCCGTGGTCGATGGTGACCATGCGGCCGTAGCCCGAGTTGTAGCGGGCCATCAGGATCGTGCCCGACGCCGCCGCCCGGACCGGCGTGCCCCGTAGGGCCGAGATGTCCACCCCGGAGTGCATCTTCTGGCGCCGGGAGATGGGTGAGCGCCGCCAGCCGAAGCCCGACGTGAGCCGGCCGTCGACGGGCCAGACACTCGGGAAGGCGGCCTGGTAGCTGAACATGTCGCCCGCTTCGAGGGTCAGCAGGTTCAGCCGGGGCTCCACCTGTTCGGCCAGCCCCAGGAAGTCGTCGAGCCGCTCGTCCAGCCGAGAGGCCCAGGCCTCGGCCGGGCGCAGCGCGCTGGGGTCCAGCTCGTCGGAGAAGCCGAAGGGGTCCAGCTCCTCCATCGGCTCGCCGTCCAGCTCGTCCGGGCCTTCGGGGCCCTCCCAGGGGGTGTCCTCGGCGAAGAGTTCCCCCCCGAGGGCCTCGACCTCGTCGTCTTCCAGGGGGCCGAAGCCGGGCAGGATTGGAGAGTCCCCGACCAGCTGGAGCTGGGCATCGTAGAGGCGGATGCGGTGCAGGGCCGCGTCGGCCTCCACGAGCTTCTGCTCGATGCCGTTCAGCCGCGCCCGGAGCGCCAGGTTCTCGTCCAGCAGAGTGTCGTAGGCACCGATCCGGGGCCAGGTGGCGAGCACCATGACACCCAGGGCTGCGACCACGCCGAGGCCCAAGCCGCCCCAGCCGATCAGCCTTCGAAGTCGTCGCCGGGCCAGGGTCCACTGGCGGACCGGGCCCCGGCCGTCCTCGGGGACGACCAGCACGGTCCAGGACTCCGGCCCTTGGCGCTTCAGGCTTCGTCCACCTTGACCACCACCACGGTGACGTTGTCGTCGCCGCCGCGCTCACAGGCCATCGAGATGAGCTCCCGGGAGGAGTCCTGGGGGCCGAGCCGCTGGACCAGCTCGCCGATCTCGGCGGCCTGGACCAGGTTGGACAGGCCGTCGCTGCACATCACGAAGCGGTCGCCTCGGCGGATGGCCTTGACCTGGAGGTCGATCTCCACGTCCTCGGTGTAGCCGAGGCTTCGCGTGATGATGTTGCGCAGGCGATGGGTCTTGGCCTCCTCGGCGCTCAGAACCCCGGCCCGCACCTTCTCATTCACCAGGCTGTGGTCCTCGGTGAGCTGCTCGATGCGGCCCTCGCGCACCAGGTAGATGCGCGAGTCGCCCACGTGGGCGAGGAAGGCATTGCCCGAGTCCACCAGCATCACCACCGCGGTGGTGCCCATGCCCTTGTACTCGGGCTCGGCCAGGGCCTTCTCGTAGATGCGCTTGCCGGCCAGGCGAATGGAGTAGCGGATCTTCTCTCGCTGGAGCTCCACCGGGTTGTCCAGATCGATGTCCGTGATCTTGAGGTCGGGGTCGATCTCGATCGAGCTCAGGACCTCTTCGACGGTGTTGACCGCGATGGCCGACGCGTACTCGCCGCCCACGTGGCCGCCCATGCCGTCGCACACGACGAACAGGTTCAGCTCGTCGTTGATGAGGTAGTTGTCCTCGTTGTTCGTGCGCTTCATGCCGACGTCGGTGATGCCGCAAGAGGTCAGGCGCATGAAGGCTCCGGATGGTGTGGAAAGCCTGCGCAGATAGCTTCGCCGTCGAGGATCATCAAGCCGCCGTGCCTGGGATCATCTCACGAAGCCGCCGCTTCCAAGGCCGCGGCCAAGGTGCCCCACTCCGGCAGGGTCAGGGTCTCGGCCCGCCGCCGAGCGCCCACGGTCTCTGCGACCACGCCGCGCACAGTGGCCTTGTCGAACCGACTGCCCAGGGCGTTCTCGAGGGTCTTGCGACGCTGGGAGAAGCCCGCCCGGACCGTGCGCTGGAAGAACCCTGCGGTGGCGCCACCCAGGCGCGGGGTCTCGTGCAGCGTGACCTCGATGACGGACGAGCGGACCTTGGGCCGAGGGTGAAATGAGCCGGGCTCCACGGTCAGGGCGATGCGGGGCCGACCAAAGGCCTGGACGTGCACCGACAGCGAACCCCGCGGCTTGTCCCCAACCTGGGCCACCACCCGCTGGGCCACCTCGCGCTGGAGCATCACGACCAGCCGCTGGAAGCGAGGCGCCGACGTGACCAGCCGGGTCAGGATGGCCGTGCCGACGTTGTAGGGCAGGTTGGCGCACAGGACCCAGCCGGTGCCCGGTGCCACGGTGTCCCAGTCCACCTCGAGGGCGTCGCCCGAGACCACGTCCAGCTGGGGCAGGTCCTGGGCCAGGAAGGCCACCAGGTCCCGGTCCAGCTCGACGGCCCGCAGGGTGCAGCCGGTGTCCAACAGCGCCCGGCTCAGAGCGCCCAGGCCGGGCCCGACCTCGATCACCCGGGTCCCCTCCCCCACGCCCGCCAGCCGGGCGATGCGGGACGTGACGTGAGGGTCGACCAGGAAGTTCTGGCCGAAGCGGCGCCGGGCCTGGCGCTCCAGGCGCTTGAGCACGTGGCTCGGGTGCTCGTGACTCATGTGCCCGGCTGCCAGGTCGGGCGGGCGGCCGTGGAGAGCGGGTCGCGTTGACCGCCGACCAGCCGCAGCCGACCGGCGTGGGCGATCATGGCACCGTTGTCGGTGCAGCGGCTCCGGGGCGGCACGGTGACCGAGAACGCCCCCCGGTCCGCCAGCTCGGCCAGTCTCGTGCGCAGGCCGCTGTTGGCCGCGACGCCCCCCGCGACCGCCACCCGGTCCACCCCGGTCCGAGCCACCGCCCGGGTCAGGCGCGTGCAGAGCACGTCGATGACGGCGGCCTGAAAGCTGGCGCAGACATCGGCATCCAATGCCGGGGCGGGTCCCTGGAGGTGTTGCCGGACCGCAGTCTTGAGCCCGGAGAAGGAGAATCCCAGAGGCCCGTGAGGACTCCGCGGCCGGGGAAGAGCCACCGCAGCGGGATCGCCCGTCGCGGCCAGCCGATCCACGGCCGGGCCGCCGGGGTAGCCCAGGCCCAGCATACGAGCGACCTTGTCGTAGGCCTCGCCAGCGGCGTCGTCGGCGGTCTCGCCGAGGGTCTCGTAGTCCCCCAAGGACCGGGCCAGGTACAGCGCCGTGTGCCCCCCGGAGACCACCAGAGCCAGGAAGGGAAAGGCCGGGGACCGCGGCTCCAGCAAGGGCGAGAGCAGATGTCCCTCCAGGTGGTTGACCCCCACGAAGGGCACGTCCCAGCCCAGCGCCAGGGACTTGCCGAAGCTCAAGCCCACCAGCACGGCCCCGATCAAGCCGGGGCCAGCGGTGGCGGCGACAGCGTCTGGGCGGTCCACCCCCGCCTGGTCGAGTGCGGCCCGCGTCACCGCCGTCACCTTCTCGACGTGGGCCCGGCTGGCCAGCTCGGGCACCACGCCCAGGTACGCCGCATGCACTTCCTGGGTGTGGACCACGTCGGACAACACGCCCTGGGGCCCCACCACGGATGCGGCGGTCTCATCGCAGCTGGTCTCGATGCCGAGCACGTTCACGGGGCTCTCCCTAAGCCGCGGAGGGTCTTGATCTCAATAGGGCATTGACAGGTCAAGAGTTCTATTGTCTCCTGATCGCACCTTCCCCTACCAAACCACTGAAATCAAATCCCTTCCATGCTCGATCTTGGCACCTACCTCAACCCATGGTAGAACCCAAGTATTGACATGCCAAGACCTAGTCTCGTCAGGAGGAGACACCCCGGCAGGCCGGCGGCGACCCCGTCGGCTCCGGAGGAAACGCTGGTTGCACTGTTTGTTGCGCTCTTCGTTGTGCTGCAGGACGTCTGGACCCTGGCTCTCGGGCCTGGTGCCAGGCGCCGCTGAGTTGTCGGGTGGTCGGGAGACCGGGGTGCATCGTCCCCACCGCCCAGCTGTGCTGTTGCACCCCCTGTGCTTCCCGCGGGTCCTCCGTGCCTTCCCGGTGGGAGGGGCACTCGTGCCCCTCCCACCCTCCTGAACCCACCGGTGGCTGACGCCCAGCTCCCGGACCGGCCTCGCGGCGGACTGGCGACCCAGCCCGCTCGGCGGCTGGCCAGGTCCGCCGCCCGCGCTGCGCTGGCCGTCACCTGGCGCAGCCTGAATCCCGACGCCGAGGGCCCATTCGCCACGGCTCCCGAGCACGGTGACGTGCGTCTGGCCCGTTGCTACTACACGACCGACGACGGCTGGCGCTGCCCCCTCTTCCGACTGGATGCCAGGCCGGGCTCGTCCGGAGAGCCGGTGGTCCTGGCCCACGGGCTGGGCTTCAACCGCCACACCTTGGACTTCCGGCAGGAGCTGTCCCTGGCCTGGGCCCTCGCCCAGGCCGGCTTCACCGTGTTCCTGCTGGAGCACCGCGCCGACCGCAGTGCTCTGTCCCCACCCGGCCGGCCCCGCGCCTTCGACTTCGACGATTTGGCCACCCGGGACGTCCCGGCCGCCCTGGCGGTGGTCCGTGAGGTCACGGGCTTTCCTCGGGCCCACTGGGTGGGCCACGGCCTGGGCGGGCAGCTCCTCTATGCATGGCTGGCCCACGCCCGAGGGGACGAGATCGCCGCCGCCTCGGCACTGTGCGCCCCCGTGCGCTTTCCCCAGGACCCCGGGCTTCGAGCCCTGGAGCGCCTGCGCTTCCTCCTCCCTGCCGGCGTGCGCTTGCCCACCCGGGCAGCCGCGGTGCTCCTCTCGCCGACCGCCGCACCGGGAAGGTCGCTGCTCGAGCAGCTCGGCGCCCTGAGCGTGCCCGGTGACGTGGCCCGCGGCCTGATGGTGCACGGCAGCGAGGACCTGCACCTGGGCCTGGTCCAGCAGCTCTGGCTCTGGCACGCTCGCGGCGCCCTGACCGATCGCAGCGGCCGGCTGGAGTACGCCGAAGCCCTCGAGGGGGTGCGGACCCCGCTCCAGCTCATCGCCGCCCAGGGGGACAAGCACTGCGAGCCAGCCCAGGCTGAGCCGGCGCTGGCGTCGCTGGCCGGTCCCCAAGAATGCCTGACCCTCGACGCGAGCTGGGGGCACCTGGATCCGCTGCTCTCCACCCGCGCGGCCCAGTGGGTCTACCCGCGGATCGCGGCGTGGCTCGACGCCCATCGGCGCCTGGCCTGGGCCGACTGAAGACCCCCCACCCGAGGGGGTTCCCAGCGCCCTGACCGGGGATTAGGCTGACCAGGTCGTCGCCCCACGGAGACCGATGGACCCGGACCTGCCCTCGAGCGAGAACGAACCTACCGACCCGGGTGTGCGCCCGCCGTCGGCCGATCCGCCCCCGGCGAGCCCCCCTGCTCGGCCGCGCAAGCGGCTCTCCCGCAGCACCCGGCTGGTGCTCTTCATCACGGTCTTCGGCCTGCTCCTGGCCTGCACCAGCGCCGGCGCGGTGCTGTTGCTCCTGTTCGACGACACCCAGGCCCTCAGCGGCGGCAGCGACGGTGGCTGGCTCAAGGTGACCCTGCGGGGGTCCATCCCCGACGGGCCCACCGAGAGCGCGGTGTACTTCGACGACAACCAGATCCCGCTCACGCTGAACGACTACGTCACGGCCCTCCACCGGGCCGCCGACGACGACGACGTGCCCGGCGTCTTCCTCGAGCTCGACAGCCCCGGGCTGGGTCTCGCCGCGGCGTCGGAGATCCGCCTGGCGCTCCTGGCGCTCCAGGCCGCCGGCAAGCCCTGTCACGCCTGGAGCAAGACCTACGACAACACCACCTGGTACCTGGCGTCGGCCTGCGAGAAGATCGCGCTGCACCCCGAGGGCGTGCCCTTCGTGGTCGGCCTCCAGGTCAGCACCGAGCACTACGCGGGGCTCCTGGAGAAGATCGGGGTCGAGCCGGACTACATCAAGGTCGGGACCTACAAGTCCGCGCCCGAGGCCTATGAGCTCACCGGGCCTTCCGAGAACAGCATCCAGATGCTGGAGTCCCTCCTCGACAGCCTCCACGTGACCCTGCTCGCCCACCTGGCCGAGGGTCGCGGCCTGAGCACGGAACAGGTCCAGGCCCTGATCGACGACCCGCCCGTCACCGCCCCAGCCGCCCAGGAACGCGGCCTGGTAGACGAGCTCTACTCCCGCCAGGCCTGGGTCGAGCTGCAGTACGACGACGAGCTCCAGAGCCTGCGGCCCTACATGCGCGAGGTCCAAGAGGACTGGGGCAGCCGCGGTGACCGGGTGGCCATCCTGCACCTCCAGGGCACCATCATCGACGGCAGCTCTGACGCCGGCGGCTTCGGGGGCCAGGTGGTCGGCGACCGCTCGGTGGTGCGTCACCTGGAGCGGCTGCGCGAGGACGAGGACGTCAAGGCGGTGGTCCTGCGGATCAACAGCCCCGGCGGCTCCGCGCTGGCGAGCGACGTCATGTGGGAGGCCATCAGCCGCCTGGACCTGGAGAAGCCCGTGGTCGCGTCGATGGGCGCCATGGCGGCGAGCGGTGGGTACTACGTGGCCATGCCCGCTCGCGAGATCTTCGCGAGCCCGGCCACACTGACCGGCTCCATTGGCGTGTTCGGCGGCAAATTCGCCCTGGCGGGCCTGTACGAAAAGGTCGGCATCACCACCTGGAGCGCCAAGCGGGGCCCGCTGGCCGGCATCTACAGCTCGCCAGGTCCCTTCACAGCCCCCGAGCGGGCCAAGATCCTGGAGCGGATCGAGGCGTTCTACCAGACCTTCGTGACCAAGGCCGCCGAGGGCCGGGGCATGACCTTCGAGCAGCTCGACCAGGTGGCCCAGGGTCGCGTGTGGACCGGCGCACAGGCCCTGGACGTGGGGCTCGTGGACGAGCTCGGAGGCCTGGAAGACGCGGTGCAGCGCGCTGCAGAGCTGGCCGGACTGGCCGACGGGTCCTGGTCCCGCCAGATCCTCCCCAAGGAGAAGACCTTCATCGAGGTGCTCTTCGAGGCCCCGTCCGACGACGACGACGTGCAGGCCGTGGCCCTGGACGCCCTGGTCGGCCCCGACCTGGCGCGTTCCCTCCGACGCGCCCGGCAGCTGGACAGCATCCTGCGGTCCGAAGGCATCGTCGCAGCGCTGCCGTACCACCTCGAGATCCGGTGACCGCCCAGGCCGTGACCGGCCCCAAGCTGCGGGCCCTGGCGCCCGGTGAGCCCCTGACGCTGGGGCCCCTGCTGGACGCCGCCTTCAGCGGCTACCGGGACACCACGCGCTTTGCCCAGCCGGTGCTGGACTTCCTGGATGGGTGGGCCTGGGGCACGCCAGGCCTGTCGGCGGGGTTGGAGACCCACACCGGGCTGGTCGGCGTGGGACTCGCCAGCCTGCGCCAGGCCCGTTGGCGCGGCCGCGACGTGCGGGCCGTGCACCTGGGACCGATCGGGGTCCGCCCAGGTCACCGACGCCAGGGGCTGGGCAGCCGCCTGCTCGCGCAGCTGGAGCAGAGCGCCCGCGACCGCCATGCGGATCTGCTCACCCTCACCACCGAGGTCGTCTACGGGGCCTGGCGCCTGTACGAGCGGCACAGCTTTCAGGTGCTCGAGACCTACAAGCCCATCGTGCGACCCCTGTTTCCGAGCCTGCCGGACGCGGCAGGGCCTCCCCACCAGACCCAGGTCAGGGCCGTGGACGCCGCGACCTTTGCGGCCGGCTTCGTCCAGCCACCTGGACGGGCCGGCGCGGTGGTCGAGCGCTGGACCGGCGAGCCTGAACCGGCCCGGGTGCTGCGGCCGCGCCACCTGGTCTGTGGCCCTTCACGGGTGGCCACGCTGCGGTGGCCGGTCCTGACCCGCACCCCCGAAGGCCGGGTCCAGGTCTGGGCGACCCAGATCCTCCGGCTCCAAGGTCGGGGGCCGTCCCTGGACGCGGCCTTGGCCCAAGCGACGCGCCTGGCGCGCGAGGACCAGTCGGTCTGCATCTACGCGTTGCCGACCGTGTCCCAGGCGCTGCCTGGGTTCACGGACCGCGGCGCGCCGGTGGTCCACCGCATGGTGCGGCCACTGACGCCCTGGGGCGAACAGGTGGCCCAGGCAGCCTCCTGTTGGGACGAGGTCTGCCCGGCCCCTTGATCAGCCGCCCAGGGGCACGGTGGCCACCGGGTAGAAGAAGAACTTGCCCGCCATGAAGGCGGACAGGGCGGTGTTCATCTCGACCAGCTGATCGTCGCTCGACAGGAGCACACCAGCCACACCCACCGCGTAGTAGGTCTCGCGGTTGAAGGCCCGGGACGGGATGTCGAAGCGCACCTTGACGTCTCGGTCCTGGGAGAAGTTGTACAGCTCCTCGGCGGTCACGGGCTCGTTGCTGTAGGTGACCTCGAGGGTCTCGATGTCGATGACGACCACCAGGATCTGGTGGTAGGAGTAGTCGGCAAAGTCGAGCAGCAGGTTCTCGTTGGCCGTGTGAAGCAGCGGCACGTCCAGGTTGTCCGGCTCCCTCGGCATCTGCACCTCGGCGGTGTGCAGCACGCCGTCCATCTTGATGGTGAGCTTGGCGACGTCGCCCGAGTTGTAGATCAGCCCGTCGGTGCCGTCGGCGTAGTAGGTGCCGTCCTCGAGGTCCTCCATCACGATCATGTCCTCGCCGGGGACGCGGACCTTGGGCTCTTGGCCCATGATCGGGGCGTTCTCCAGGTCGGCGACCTCGGTCGCGTCGGCCAGGATCACGGTCGCGAAGGGCGCGGTGTCGAAGCCGTCGATGTCTTCGACGTCGATGCCCTCGAGGTCAGGCGGGGCCACAGACAGGAACAAAGCCTGGGTCACCAGGGGGTTGGTGAGTCCCTCGAGGTCCTCCTGGGCCTCCTCCACGTCTTCCTTGAGCTGCTCTGCCTCGTCGACGGCGTCTTCTGCGTCGGTGGCGAGGCTCTCCAGGAAGCTGGTCACCTGGGCACACCCAGGGAGCAGGAGCAGGGCGAGGGTGGTCATCGATCTCCTCCAGGAGGGCGGCGGGCACGCTTGTTCTGTACCACTGGTCGGAAGCCCACCGCCAATGCTTGACCCGAGGCGCCCGGTCAACCGCGAACCGGGCCCTGCCTCGGTTGACACCAGCTGGTCCGAGCCTTAGACGGCGAGGTCTTCGAACCCAGTGCGGAGTGGGGCCATGGCTTCCAACACCAAGGAGACGCGCTTCAAGCGGAAGCTGCGTCGCAAGAACGCGGGCCGCAAGGCCAAGAACCAGCGGGCCATCCACGGCACCACGCCCGTGTTCCCGATCCACACGGCCGAAGCCGACGCCAACGCGCCGAACCAGGCCAAGCCAGCCAAGGGCTGAGCAGCCGCTCAGGCCGGCAGCCGGAAGAACCGGCGGGCGTTCTCGCTGGTCGCTGCTGCCAGGGTGTCGAAGTCCAGGCCTCGAAGCCGGGCGACGTGGTCTGCGGTCAGGCCCACGTGGCAGGGCTCGTTTCGCCGACCCCGGAGAGGCTCGGGGGTCAGGAAGGGGCTGTCCGTCTCGATGAGCAGGCGGTCCAGCGGGACCGCGGCTGCGACGGCCTGGGTGTCCAGGGACTTCTTGAAGGTCACGACGCCGGGGATCGAGACGTAGCCGCCCGCGGCGACCAGGTCGTTCATGAAGCTCACGTCGCCGGCATAGCAGTGGTAGAGCACCCCAGCGCCGTCGAAGGCGCCTTCGTCCTGGAGGATGGCAAAGGTCTCTCCCTCGCTGTCCCGATCGTGGATGATCAAGGGCAGCGCCAGCGCCAGGCCGATCCGGATCTGGGCTCGCAGGGCCTGACGCTGCAGACCTCGCGGGCTGTTGTCGTAGTAGAAGTCCAGGCCGATCTCGCCCCAGGCCACGACCCGGTCGCTGGCGGCCAGCGCCCGCAGCGCGGCCTCGACCTTGGGGCCCCACTCGGAGGCGTCGTGCGGGTGCACGCCCACCGAAGCCCAGACGTCTGGGTGACGCTGGGCCACGGCCACGGCGCGGGTCGCCGATCCGTGCCCGTACCCCGACCCCACCGTGAGCATGCGCCCGACGCCTGCAGCACGGGCGGTGGCGATGACCGCGTCCACGCCCTCGTCTCCCCCGTAGGTCTCGGGATCCAGGTGACAGTGGGAGTCGAAGAGCAGACCCATCAGGCCACGCGTCGAGCGCGCCCCAGGGCGGCGGCGAAGCGGCTCAGCAGCGTCTCGATCAGCAGCCGCCCGTTCACGTTGAGGTGCAGCTGGTCGCGGGCGTCGGCGATCGCCTGTTGCAGGGCCTGCACCCCCCGCGGCCACAGGGCGTCCGCCCAGGCCTGCACCAGGGACTCCCGGTCGGCGTTCAGCAGGCCCCCGGTCTGGCCGGCCCCCACCAGGGCGGCGTCGCGGACCAGGCCCTCGAGCACATCGAGCAGCGCCTGGACCCGCTTGTGCCAGCGGGCACGGTCGCCGCGCACCAGCTTCTCGGCGTAGGGCACGATGCCGACCACGCCTCCGGCCAGCACGTCGAGGACTTGGGCTCTCAGCTCGTCGACGGATGCCAGGCCGTCCTTGGCCAGCGCCAGGGCCCGGCCCGGACTGCCCTGAGCCAGGCGGGCCACCCGCTCGGCTTGATCTACCCCGCGGCCCTCCAGCCAAGTCACCAGATCCGCGTGCGGCACAGGGCGAAAGCGCACGCGCTGCGCGCGACTCAAGATGGTCGGCAGCAGCGAGGACGCGCGGGCGGTGACCAACACGAAGCCGGTGCCCGATGGGGGCTCCTCGAGGGTCTTGAGCAGCGCATTGGCCGCCTCGGGCCGGAGCAGGTCGGCCGGATCGATCACAAAGGTCCGCCACCGGGCGTTGTAGCTGCGCAGGCCGACCTGGCGCACGACCTCGCGGGACTGGGCCCGGCTGATCAGGGGGGTCTTCTTTTTTGGATCCGGCCCGACCTCGATCAGGTCGGGGTGAAGCCCCTTGGACATCTGGATGCACGTGGGACACTGCCCACAGGGCAGCACGGCCGAGCGCTCGGTGCAGGCAGCGGCCATCGCCAGCCGGACCGCCGCGGTGTGCTTGCCCACCGAAGGCGGGCCCTCGAACAGGTAGCAGTGGTGCAGGCGATCGGACCGGGCGGCCTCGAAGATTGGACGCAGCACAGGGCCCTGCCCGAGCAGATCATCGACGCCGGAGAGCATGTCCCGGACGTATCACGGGGGGATAGACACCCGGCCATGCACGCTGTGGACCGCTGGCACGACCTGATGTCGCGCCACCCCGTCGACCCCGAGGCCTTCCTCGCCGACGTGGTGGAGGCCGGGGTGCGCTACGGCGACCAGCCCCTGTGCGTGCACCGCAGGCCGCACTTCATCTCCGACAGTCTGGTCCACACGGTCGGCGTCGCCCTGGGCCACTTCCACCGGGCGATCCGCATCGCCCGAGCCGCCTTGCTCAGCGAAGGCCTGCCCGGCCCCACAGGCTCGCTGGTGCGCTCCCTCGGGATCCCGCCGGACGCCCTGGAGCTGGCGGCCCTGGAGCCCGGCTACGAGTCCGCGTCGGTGATCTCCCGGGTGGACTGCTTCGCCGCGGGCGACCACCCCTGGTTCCTGGAGCTCAACGGCGAGTCGCCGGCCGGCATCGGCTACGCCGACGCGCTCTCCGACCTGCTGGCCCGGGACCCCATCGCCGAAGACTTCCCCGAGCTGATGCCCTTCGACGCTGGGCGAGCCGTGGTCGACGCCGTCCTCCATACCTGGCAGCTCTGGAGCCAGCGGACCGAGACCCCCCGCGTCGCCATCGTCGACTTCCTCGACGTGCCGACGCGCCCGGAGTTCGATCTGCTGCAGCGTCGCTTCACCGGGTTCGGCATGGACTGCGTGGTCGTGGACCCGCGAGAGCTGCGCTTCCGCGGGGGCCGCGAACAGCTCACGGCGGACGGCAAGCCGATCGACGTCGTCTACCGCCGCTTGTTGCTCCAGGACATGCTGGACCGCCCCGACGACTGCCGGGCGCTGCTGCGCGCCTACCGGGCCGGGGTGGTGTGCATGGTGAACTCCCTCCGCACGGCCCTGCTCCACGGCAAGGGGCTGTTCGCCTTGCTGCACTCGCCCTTCCTGCAGGAGGGGCTGTCTCACACGCTCCAGCGCATGGTCCACCAGCACGTGCCCTGGACCGCCTTGGTCGCGAGCGAGCCGGGACCGTGCACCCCGCCGGGGTTGCTCGAGCTCGCCCGCAGGGAGCGCGAACAGTTCGTGCTCAAGCCCCTGACGGGCCACGGGGGCGCCGGCGTGGTGCTGGGTTGGCAGGTCACCCAGGCGGCCTGGGAACTGGCGCTGAACGGCGCGGACCACCACGTGCTCCAGCGCCGGGTGCTGCCCCAGCGGCTGCCCTTTCCCGACGCGACCCAGGACTGGGCGCGGGTCGAGCGCATGGTGGACCTGGCGCCCTTCCTGGTCCACGGCCGGCTCGCCGGCTTCCTGTGTCGGCTCTCCGACTCCGAGCTGGCCAACGTGGCGACTGGGGCCCGCCAGGTCCCGGTGTTCGCCCTGCCCGACGGCGCCGGCGCGGAATACAGTCCGGCCCCCAGCCACTTCGCCGTGGACCCGGAGCTCTCGTGACCCTCTTGCTGCTCTCGTCTGTCGCCTTCGCCGCCGACGCCTACTACGACCCGGACCAGGTCGCCGCGGGCTCCGAGCTCTTCGTCCAGCTGGCCAGCCGTATGGGGCCCTGGTACGAGGACCTCCAGAACCAGATGACCCGCACCAGCCTGGCGCTCGAAGGCCTGGACGCAGCTGCTCTGCTGGCAGCCAACCACGCAGGTGACGACCTCGGGACCTATGCCCAGGGCCTGCGGAAGCAGGCGGCCCACCAATACCTCCAGGTCCAGCTCTTCGCCGACGTGTTGGCCGAGGACACCGAGGCGACCTTTGGTGGCGCCCTGGACCGAGCCCTCACCGAGCTCGGGGTCGACGCCGAGCCTTGCCAGGCCCAGGGCGGCGCCATGATGGGCCCCATGCGTGGCATGGGCGGGGGCGGAGGCTGCGAGGGCGACGACATCAGTCAGGCCCTGGCCGCCAAGATGGACCAGGACCCGGCGCTGCAGGCCGCTGTGGCCGAGATCGAGGGTCTGGACTGGCCCGGCTTCGTGGTCGAGGGCACACCACAGGCGGTCATCGCCCTCACCGGGGCCGACCGCTACGTGGCTCTGGACGCCGCTGCCAAGGCCTTGATCCAGGACCGCCTGGACACCCTGGAGCGCCAGCTCGAAGACCAGCTCGCTCCCCTCGAGGACCAGCTCACCGAAGGCGCCGAGGGCGGTGACGCCGCCCTGGCCCAGGCCGAACAGCACCGCGCGGCCTACGAGACCGCCCTGGCGGCCGAGGGCGATCGGCTGCTGGCCGCGCTGACCAAGGGGCTCAAGAAGCAGGCCGGGGTCGGCGTCTGCGCAAACCCGGCCGCGCTGGGCGGGTGCGCAGGCACCGACGTGACCTCGGAGCTTCTGTCCACCCTGGTGGCGGACAAGAAGGTGCAGAAGGCCCTCAGGTAGGGACCACCCGGAGCTTCTTCTTCTTGCCCCTCTGGAGCACCAGAGCGCCTTCGCTGTCCAGCATGTCCGCGGTCAGGGCTGCGCCAAGGTCCGACACCTTGGCCCCGTTGACCCTGACCGCGCCGCCCTCGATCTGCCTTCGGGCGTCACTTCGGCTGGTGCAGAGCTTCGAGTCCACCAGGACGCCGATGACCTCGGCCGGCAGGACCACGGTGTGCTGGGGCATGGCCGCGGCGCTGCCCCCGCCCCCAAAGGCTGCGCGGGCTCCGGCCTGGGCCCTGTCCGCGGCCTCCTGGCCGTGGCAGAGGCGGGTGGCCTCCCAGGCCAGGACCTGCTTCGCCCGGCGCACGTCTGCGCCCTGGAGCGCTTCGAGTCGGATGATCTCGTCCAGAGGCAACCAGGAGAAGATGCGCAGGTAGCGGCCCACGTCGCGGTCGTCGACGTTGATCCAGTACTGGTACCAGTCGTAGGGCGACGTCATGGCGCCATCCAGCCAGACGGCGCCCGCCGCGGACTTGCCCATCTTCTTGCCGTCGGCGGTCGTGACCAGCGGGATGGTGGAGGCGTGGGCCTCGGCCCCCGTGACCCGGCGGATCAGGTCCACGCCGGCGGTGATGTTGCCCCACTGATCGGCCCCGCCGACCTGGTACAGGCAGTCCTGCTCCCGGGACAGGTGCAGGAAGTCATAGGCCTGGAATAGGGCGTAGTTGAACTCCAGGAAGCTCAGCCCTTTCTCCAGCCGCAGCTTCACGCTGGTGCGCGACAGCATCTGGTTCACGGACACGTGGCGGCCGACCTGGCGCAGGAAGTCCACGTAGTTCAGGGCCAGCAGCCAGTCGCCATTGTCGACCACCAGCCCCTTGCCGTCGGACAGGTCCAGGTAGCGCTCGAGCTGGGCCTGGAGCGCGGCCTTGTTCGTGGCGATGTCGGCCGGCGAGAGCATCTTGCGCATCTCGTCCTTGCCGGTGGGATCCCCGATCATGGTCGTGCCGGACCCCATCAGGACGATGGGGCTGTGACCGGCGCGCTGCAGGTGGGCCATACACATGATCAGGGCCAGGGACCCGGCGTGCAGGGACGTGGCCGTGCAGTCGAAGCCGACGTAGAACGTGCGGGGTCCGCCGTTCAGCCAGGCGTCGAGCTCGGGGGTGTGATCCTGGAGGAGGCCGCGCGCGCGGAGCGTCTCGAGAGCGTTCATTCGCCCCCGGTATCCCCCGTGTCGCCGACGATCACGTACTGCAGCGTCTTGGCTGGCTCCGGGTCGAGCCCGTCCGCCTCGATGCTCAGCTCGCCGGTGTAGGTGCCGGGCTGTACGCCGCCGTCGTGGAAGACCGTGAGGGTCCACGTCCCAGCGGGCACAAGATCCCCGACGTCGGGCAGATCGCCGCCCCAGCCGGCGCCGATGAGGCTCACCGACGTGACCTGGAGGTCGTTCTCGCAGTCCTCGACCACCACCACCACGCCGTCGGTTCCCTGGTCCACCACCAGGGGGTCGCGCCAGTCCACAGGCCGCAGACAGTCGTCGTCCGAGCCATCGGTGTCGGAGCCGTTGCAGCCCGTCAGCAAGGCGATCAGGAGTGGTGTCAGGGTGTGCATGCGCGGAGTATACGCCCGCCGGATCCTGTAGACTCGGCCCATGGCGGCACGCCTCACCGCGGCTCGACGGACGACCGTGGGTGACACGGAGGTTCGATGCAGTTCGTGATCCACTCCCCCGGGGAGACCCTCACCGAAGCGCTGCGCGAGTACTGTGAGCTCAAGCTCACCAAACCCATCGATCGACACCAGGTCGACGGCGACTCGGTCAAGATGGACGTCGACGCCTCACCCCAGGGCGAAGGCGTCGAGCTCAAGGTCCGCTTGCGGCTCCCGCACTTCCCCACCTTCACGGTCCACGGGGCCCACGACGACGCCTATGCGTGCATCGACATCGTGGCAGACAAGCTGGAGCGCCAGGTCCGCGAGGCCGAGGACAAGCGCCGGGCGTCTCGGAGGCGTCGAGCCCTCGAAGCGGGAGAGGACGTGGGCGGCGAGGACATCTTCACCGAGGACGAGGAAGACGTGCTCAAGGAGATGGGTGCGCTGGACGCGGTGCTCGAGGCATAGCAGCCGTCGGGAAACTCCCAGCGGATCGGGGGCACTGCGCCCAGGGTGTGAGCGTCGGGCGTCAGGCCGCGGACCTGGGTTGGGCCCGGTGCCTTGCGGGTTCGACCACGCCGCCCCGGTGGACCGCCATCAGCCGGCCCTGGTCGGTGAACAGGCCCACGTGGCCCTCGTGGGCTGCGGCGTGGTGGGCTGTGCAGACGGTGACCAGGTTGTGCTCGCTGTGGTCGCCGCCTTGGGCGAAGGGGCGGAGGTGGTGCAGATCGAGGAAGAGGTCGCACGTGCAACCTGGGAACACGCAGCGGTAGTCGTCTCGCGCCAGCACTGCGCGGCGGGTGCGTTCCGGGATGTGGCGGGTGAGCTTGCCGCGGTCGGGACCGTGGGTCAGGTCCAGGACCTCGGGATCGTCGAGGGCCTGGGTCACCACGTGGTCCATGACCAGGAAGTCCGGGTGGGTTGCGGTCGCACAATCCGGGCACAGGGTGATGACGGTGCGGTGCAGGGGCTCTGAGGGGGCCTGTTCGGCTTCGTCGGCCAGGGCCTTGGCTGCCCGGCGGATG
>Ga0209992_10000175_pt1 | contig 88362 bp, 65 predicted proteins | sample 2SBtaG_2_FD_182564 | JGI IMG/M metagenome (GOLD analysis project Ga0209992, IMG submission 182564) | Deep subsurface microbial communities from Kolumbo volcano to uncover new lineages of life (NeLLi) - 2SBTROV12_ACTIVE470 metaG (SPAdes)... | ecosystem: Environmental > Aquatic > Marine >... | reverse complement strand
CGCCCTTGGCGTCTCGGCGCCAGCGGAGCTCACGACCGGTGCGGCGCAGGGACACGGACTCGACGAACCGGGGCCCGCCGGAGACCTGGACGACCGTGATCTGGTCCCCCGGCTGCAGGGATGCGTACACGGCGGTGAGGCCGTCGTCGTCCTCGCCCATGACGAAGCTCGGGCGCTGTTTCCAGGTGTCCTGGGCCAGGTCCTCGCTGCCCGGCGGAGGCCGCGTGAGCCGCAGGTCGAGCTCTCGCTCGGCCACCTGGGCGCCCTCCCGCTCGGCGCACACGGTGCCCTCGTCCAGGGCCGCGCGGCGAGCCAGGCGTGTCTCGCCATCGGCCAGCCCGACCCAGCCGGTCACACCGGTCTCCTGACGTGTGAGGCGGCCAAGGGGCGTCACCGCGAGCTCCGAGGGCGAGGTCTCGGCGAAGACCAGATCGGCCTGGGACGCGCTGACGCCGTCGGCCGTCATGTTCGCTTCGAGCTCGATGCGGCCGCCATAGGCCCGAACCCGTGGTCCGCTGGGCGTGGTGCCGGTGACCACCGTCTCTGCCATCTCCACTTCGGGGAGCTCCTCGAGGGACGGCGGGGCTTCGACGACGAAGTCCGCGCTCTCCTCTTCTCCCGGCTGCAGGTCGGCCACCGCTGGGTCGGCCTGGGCGTCGGTGGCGAGGATGAGCAGGAACGTGAGCATGTCATCCACCCAATCGGAAGTCGCGGCTGCAGACATGACCCCCCGTCGATAGAAGCCGGGCCATGCCGCGCGATGCCGTCCTGATCCTGGGCAAGGAATTGCAGAGGGATCCCGAGCGGGCCCGCCGCGAGCTGGCGGCCCGTGCCGCGGCAGCGTCGGTCGCCCTGCGACGCGGTGCCCGCTACGTGGCCACCCTGGAAGCGCAGCTCGCGCACCAGTCCCAGACCGGGTCCGAGATCGTGGTCGCGCTGCTGGCCGAGCTTGGTGTGGATCGCGAGTGCATGGTCATCGCCGAGCAGACCCGGAGCACCCGGGAAGAGGTCCGCATGGCGGTCGCCCTCCTCGACGCACGCGGCGGCGACCGCGTGGCGGCCATCACCAGCACCTACCACGTGCCCCGTGTGCGCCGATATCTGGCCGATCACCTGCCCGAGGGCCGCTATGCGGTGTTCAGCCCGGAGTGTTTCTACCGGGACGCCACCCCCCAGGAGCGGGCCTGGATCCGGGCCGGCACCCCCAGCCCCGAGACCCTGGCCCACGAGGGTCGGGTCGAGCGGCGCTGGCTGGCCGGGGCCGCGGCCTTCCGCGTCCTGCCCGCGCCCTGGCGCTACACCGTCGAGGAGCGCCTGGCCCAGGCCTGGGCCGCAGTCGGCGACCGGCTGTGAGCCGTCACTGCGACGATCACCGATCGTCGCAGTCAGGCCGCCAGGAGCTTGGACAGCTCTCGCACCTGTTCTTCGCCCGCTGCCATCACCCGCAGGGTCCTGTCGGGGTTGAAGCCGTAGCGGCCGCGCATGCCCTCGAGCAGAAACTCCTGGCCGTCGGCGTCGTCGGCGTTGCGGATCTGCGAGACCAGCTGCACCGGGGCGGGTGCGCCGTCGCCGCCGTGGTGGTCCCCGATCGCAGCCCGCAGGTCGGCCGGAAAGGTCCACGTCTCGCTCATCCAGTCGCCCACCTGGGCATGGTGGAAGCCCAGGGCCTGCTCCTCCAGCTCCTCCAGCTCCCCGTCCCCCCCGTGCCAGGCCTCGAGCACCGGTGCGTAGTCGTGGGCCCGGTGCAGCGTCAGCAGGGGCAGCGCCATGTCCTGGAGCAGGGCGGCCGTGAACGACAGGTCTGCCACGGCGGGCTCCACGATGCGGGCCAGGCTGTGGGCCGTCACAGCGCGGTGCGCGGCGGTCTTCCAGAAGTCCGCCGACGAGAAGGCGCCGGTCTGGTGGGCCGGTAGTGCGTCCTGGACGGCCACCGCCAGCACCATCGACTCCACCTGACGCCGGCCCAGCAGCACCACGGCGTGGCTGACGCTGTTGACTTGCTTCCGGACCCCGGTGCCCGCGCAGTTGACCGTGCGCAGTAGCTTCACCGACAGACCGGGATCCAGGGACAGCAAGCGCCCGATCTCGCCCATGGAGGCCTCGGGATCCCGGAGCTTCTCCAGCACGTTCCACAGCAGGTTGGGAAAGCTGGGCAGTCTCTGCTCGCCCAGCACGCTGCGCAGGTTCTCTCGGGGATCCGGCTTGCGCTTGAAGAGCTTGAACACGGGGACCTCAGTCGGCTCTGCGGGCCATCTTGTTGCTGAAGATGCTCATCAGCCCACCGAGCATGACGTACCCGATGACGACCTGGAGCATGGCTGCGAGCTGGGCCCCCGCCGACGCTGGCAGGACGTCGCCGTAGCCCAGGGTCGTGAGCGTCACGACGCTGTAGTAGAGCGGGGAGAGCCAGGTCTCGTGAGACCCGTAGTCCACGTCGCAGAGCTGGTAGACCCCGGCGAAGATCAGCGCGATGATCACGGTCCAACCCGCCCAGCGCGTCGCCGAGCGGCCACAGTCCGACGAGAGCCACCAGAGCCGGTAGACCCACAGGTTCAGCGTCGACTGGTGCCTGAATTCGTGGAGGTAGTTCTCGTCGAGCACGTGGCGTCGCATGAGCCAGGCCCCGCAGAAGTCCACGTCGCGCACATCGGTGCCGATCCAGCTGGCTGTCGGGTAGCCCTGGGCTCCTGTGACGCTCGCCCGGCGCAGATCGGCCCCGTCGAAGCAGGCCCGGTCCAGCCGGGCGCCGTGCAAGTCGGCTTCCTGGAGGCACGTGCCGGTGGCGTCTACGGAGGTGAGCACCGCGTCCCGCAGGCTGACCGACGCCATGCGGGCCGTGCGCAGGTCCGCGCCGGAGAGGTCCGCTGCAGCAAAGGTCGAGCCGGTCAGGTGGGCGTGGAACAGGTTGGCCCCAGCCAGACGGGCGTGGCCGAACCCGGTCCCGACGGCATGCACACCGGACAGCTGGGCGCATTCCAGGTTCGCGCTGGTCAGGTCGGCGTCGTCCAGGCGCGCCTCCTGGAGCACACAGCCTCGCAGATCCGCACCGTGAAAGCGTGCCCCGCGCAGATCCGCCCGGGACAGGTCCGCCCCTCGCAGGTCGCAGCGGCTCAGGTCCACCCCGGCCAGATCGGCGTCCAGCATCCGGACTCCGCGAAGGTCCGTCTCTGCCGGGGGCTGACGCGTTCTGCGCGCATCCTGGAGCGCCGCGAGCAGCAGCTCCGCACGGGTGCGGCCGTCCGCGTCCTCTTGCCACCAGCGACGGGCGAGCGCCAGGGGGGGCTCGGAGCTTGGGCTGTGCTGTGGGCTGGACATGGGTCCCTCACCCTCGGCTTCGGCACAGCCAATGCCGGAGTTTAGCTCTCGAGTCCGAGCTCGGGCGCGTCCTCGGTGACCTGCTGGAGCTCCGGCCGGACCGGCACGCGGACCGTGAAGCGGCTGCCTCGGCCAGGGCTGGACTTGACCTCCAGGTCGCCTTCGTGGGCCTTCACGATGCGGTGAGAGATGGCCAGGCCCAGGCCCGTGCCTTGGGTCTTCGTGGTGTAGAAGGGCACGAAGAGCTTGTCCAGATCGTCCATGGCGATGCCGGGTCCGTCGTCGACGAAGTGCACCTCGACCCCTTCGAGGCCCTCTTCGCTGCCCGGACGCCGCAGACGCCCCAGCCGGGTCTCGACAGTCACTGTGCCCCCCCGCCGCTCCACCGCCTGGACGGCGTTCTTGAGCAGGTTCAGGAAGACCTGGCGGAGCTTGTCCCCGTCCACCCGGCACAGGGGCAGGCCCCCGGCAAGGTCCTGCACGACCCGGACCCCTTCTGGCACGCCTTCCGCCCGCAGGAGCGACAGGACCTGGGTCACGGTGGCGTTCAGGTCGTCAGGCTGGCGCTCCAGCTCGAACGGCCGGGAGTAGTCCAGGAAGTTTGAGACCACGACGTTCAGGCGGTCCACCTCGTCGGTGATGACCTGGAGGAAGTCCCCGTCGTCGGCCTGGACCTGGGTGGCTTGGAGGTATTGGGCAGCGCCCTTGATGCCGGCCAGGGGGTTGCGGATCTCGTGGGCCAGGCCCGCCGCCATGGTGCCCAGCGCCGCCAGGCGAGCTTGCTCCTTGAGCGCCTCGAAGTCCTCCAGGTTCTCCAGGATGACGGCGGATCGACGAGCCGTGCGCATCAGCCGGGCGACCTCGTCCTGGGAGATGCCGCCCGATGCCAGGTCCTCCTCGAGCGCCAGCCAGCCCATCACGATGGAGCCGGCCATCAGCGGGAGCACCACGTCTGCCCGCATCGCGTCCATCGCCCGCAGCCGGGCCGACAGCTCCTCGTCCCCGGGCTCCCAGGACTGGAGCCGCTCCAGCTCCTGGCGCAGGTAGACGTCCTGCCCTCGCTCGAAGCCATCGCCGAAGGGCGTCGGGGAGACGGCCGGCATCGGCAGCGGGTCCCCCAGGACCCGGTAGTCCACCAGCCGCACCAGCTGTCGATCGGCGTCTCGCAGGTACAGGGAGACCGCGCTGAAGCGGGCCAGGGAGTGCAGACCGCCCAGCAGCTCCCGGGCCAGGTGTTCCTTGGACACGACCCGAGGCAGGCCCTGGTCCAGCTGTACCAGGCCTTGCTGCAGCTGGTGTCCGCGCCGGTTCAGGAAACCGGCGACTGTGGCCTGGAGCTTCGGGTGGTAGGGCTCGTACGCCACCAGGAAGAGCATGCATGCCAGGAACAGGTCGTAGGCCAGGTGCACCCAGGAGTCGATCTGACCCAGGAACATGACCGCCAGGCACAGGATTACCAGCGCCAGCGCCGACGTGGTGATGGCCGCGCCCTTGGAGAAGATCTCGTGCAGGTCGACCAAGCGCTCCAGCACGATGACCTTGTACAAGGCGTAGAGCGTCAGGGCGACGAACAGGGCACCGATGGGCGGCAACGAGCCCTGGCGGGCCAAGAGCCCCAGAACGCTGGGGGCCAGCGAGCCGTCCAGGATGCGGGCCAGGCCCTCCAGCGCCGAGAACAGCACGGCCCCTGCAGACAGCAGGAGCAGGTAGCGCAAGCGATCCCGCTCCACGGGATTGGGCGCCAGCCGCAGCATGGTCCACATGCGCTGGAGCACCAGCAGGAAGGTGCCGTAGACCACGCCGCCGAGCATCATGTCGGGCCAGCTGGGCCCGGGCGTGTCCTGGAGCAGCACCAGCTCCAGGGCCAGGTACACCACGACAAGCAGCGGTGTCGCGGCCCACATCCGCTTCATCAGTCGGGCGTTCGTGGCGTCCTTGGGGCTCAGGAAGTGGTCCAGGACCTGGAGCGTCGCCACCGGGAGGAAGGAGCCGGCCGCGGTGAAGACGAAGCGGAACAGGTCCTGGCCCCACGCGACGTACAGGAAGAACGCGGTGTAGACCACACCGGTCAGCAGCCCCAGGACGGCGAAGTGCTGGCGCAGCTGCTCGTGTCGGTCCCGCCACGTGGTCCCCAGGCCCAGCGAGACCGCGAGCACAGCGACGGCCAGGTAGACGAGGGCACCCATGCCGACAGCCTATCCGGCTCCGCTATGCTGGCCCCGATGGCTGCCCCCGGGCCCAACCCCCTGTTTCGCCAGATCCCCGGGGTCGACGCGCTGCTCGCCTCGGCGGGCCTGGCTGGGCTCCCTCCCGCCCTGGCCCGGCTCGCCGTGCGACAAGTGCTCGGCGAGACCCGGGACGGGATCCGATCCGGCGAGCTGGCGCAGCTCCCGGACCTGGAGGCCGCCTGTGTCGCGCGGGTCGCCGATCTGCGCCGCCAGAAGCTCCGCGGTGTCATCAACGCGACTGGGATCGTGCTCCACACCAACCTGGGCCGGGCGCCTCTGGCCCCCCAGGCCGCAGCGGCCGTGGCCGACGTGGCTGCCGGCTACAGCAACGCGGAGCTCGAGCTGTCGTCGGGCAAGCGCGGGGGCCGCCTGCGGGGCATCCGCGAGCCCCTCTGCTTGCTGCTGGGGTGTGACGACGCCATCGCCGTCAACAACAACGCCGCCGCCGTGGTGCTGGCCCTGGCCGCCCTGGCCAAGGATCGCGAGGTCGTGGTCTCCCGGGGCGAGCTCGTCGAGATCGGGGGCTCCTTCCGGGTGCCCGACATCATGGCGGCCAGCGGTGCCCGCATGGTCGAGGTCGGCACGACCAACCGCACCCGGGCCGGGGACTACGCCGCCGCCATGGGACCCGACACGGCGCTGCTGTTGAAGGTCCACCGGAGCAACTTCCAGGTGGTGGGCTTCACCGAAGACGCCGGCACCGCAGAGCTCGCCGCGCTGGGGCCACCGTTGCTCCAGGACCTGGGAAGCGGGGCACTGCTCGATGGGGTGGGGGACGAGCCGCTGGTGTCCCGGGTGCTGAGCGCCGGTGCGGCGCTGGTGTGCTTCTCCGGGGACAAGCTGCTCGGGGGCCCTCAGGCGGGCATCCTGGCCGGGCGAGGCGAGCTGGTGCGGGCGTGTCGCGAGCACCCGCTCTACCGGGCGCTGCGCCTCGACAAGCTGGTGCTGGCAGGGCTCGAAGCGACCCTGAGGCTCGTGCTCGCCGGCGATCCGATGGCGATTCCGACCCAGCGGATGCTGCGAGAGGATCCCACACCCAGGGCCCGGGCTCTGGCCGAGCGCCTGCGGCGGGAGGGGGTCGATGCGGTCACCGAGGCCGACGTGGCCTTCACCGGAGGCGGTGCGCTGCCCCAGGTGCCGCTGCCCGGCGAGGTGGTGGCGATCCGCACCACAGGCGCCGCCAAGGTGGCCCGCGCGCTCCGCCTGGGCGACCCCGCCGTGGTGCCGCGGGTGGGCCGGGACGCGTTGCTCCTGGACCTGCGCACCGTGCTCCCGTCCCAGGAGGAAGCGCTAACCGCCGGCTTACTCCTTGCACTTCGGGCTTGATCGGGCCAGAGGACACAGGTGAGCCAGGGTTTCTACGAGCGCCTCGACCTTCGTGAAGGGGCCACGACCGACGAACTCAAGGAAGCCTACCGCCGGTCGCTGGGTGAGCTCGTGGGTCGGCTGCGCCAGGCCCAGCGGTCCGGGGCCGACACGGCTGTGCTCGAGGCCCAGCGCCGCGAGCTCGACGAAGCCCACGAGATCCTGAGCGATCCGTCCCGGCGCCGCCGCTACGACCACTTCCGCGCCCTGAGTCGCGCCGAGCCAGCCGATGACCCCGAAGCCTTCTGGAAGGCCGTCTCGCCGGGTTGGACGGATCCCTCCGCCGCAGCTGCGGTCGACGTCCTGCGCAGCCTGACCGAGCTCCCAGTGGGCGAGACCTTTGGCACGCCGAGCCCCCAGCCGGCCCCTCGGGGGCCCCAGGCCCCTGCGCCACCGGTGGTCAGCATGATGTCCCCGGAGCAGCGCCACGAACGCGCCCAGGCCGCGGTGGCTCCCGTGCCCGATCGCGCGGCGCCGGCGCCGGCGGCCCGGCCCCTGTCCGCCCAGGAGCTGCGCGGCCTGGCCGAGAGCTTCGGCTTCGACGGCCGCTACCTGCAGGCCGTGCGAGAGGCCCGGGGCGCCCGCCTGGAAGACGTCGCCGTCGCCACCAAGATCGCCACACGCTACCTGTCGGCGATCGAGGCCAACGCCTTCGACAAGCTCCCCGCAGCGGTCTTCGTCAAGGGCTATGTTCGCGAGATCGCGACCTTCCTCGACATCGACCCCGGCCCGGTGGTCGACGGCTACCTGGCCTTGTTCAGCCGCCAGCGCAGCTAGATTGCCCCAGCATCGCTTCACGGTGCCGGAAGGCAGCCGTCGCCTGGACAAGGCCATCGCGGCCGCTCTGCCCCACCTCTCCCGCTCTCGGGTCAAGGGTCTCATCGACAGCGGCCACGTGACCGTGGACGGACGCACCCTGCGTCCCAGCGCCAGGCCCACCCCGGGGGCACTGGTGATCGTGGACGAGCCGGTGTCGGTGGCCACAGCGCTCGTGGCCCAGGACCTGCCCCTGGAGATCCTGCACTCCGACGAACACCTGGCCGTCATCGTGAAGCCGGCGGGCATGGTCGTCCATCCGGCGCCTGGCCATCCCGATGGCACGCTGGTGAACGCGCTGATGCACCACCTGGACGGTCTGTCCAACATCGGTGGCGAGGACCGCCCGGGCATCGTGCACCGGCTCGACAAGGGCACCAGCGGCGTGATGGTCGTCGCCCGCCACGACCAGGCCCACCGGGGCCTCCAGGACCTGTTCCGGACCCACGATCTGGACCGCCGCTACCTGGCCCTGGTCCAGGCCGGCCCCCAGCTGGACAACGGCACGATTCGCACCGAGCATGGTCGTCACCCCCACGACCGCTTGCGCTTCGCCAGCGTGCGTGGGGGCCGCGAAGCCGTGACGCGCTGGTCACGCCGCGAGAGCCTGGGCATCGCCACACTCCTGGAGTGCAAGCTCGAGACCGGCCGCACACACCAGGTGCGGGTCCACTTGGCAGAACAGGGCTGGCCCATCGTCGGGGACCCGCTCTACACCCGTGGGCGGACCCCCAGGAAGGGGCTGCGCGAGCTGGCTGCCAGCCTGGACCACCAGCTGCTGCACGCCTACCGGCTGGGGTTCGTGCACCCGATGACCGGCGACGCGCTGGCCTTTGACGCGGCGGTCCCGCCGGACTTCCAAGGGGTCTTGGTCGCGCTGCGAGCGCTGGACCGCTGATCAGCGGGCGATCAAGCCCCGCCGCCGCTGGTGTCCGTCTCCTTGGTGTCGCCGATGCCGCACTCGGCGTCCGGATCGAGCACCTCGGCCACCACGACTCCCGCCTGGACGCGGCCCGCGATGTCGGCGACGTGCAGCTTGACGCAGGCTTCCTCGCCATCGGTCTCGCAGGAGGTGCAGGTGATGCCCAGCAGGGCGCCGTAGTCGCAGTAGGTCTCCCAGTCGGCGCCCAGCTGACGCAGATCCGCGTCGGCCTTGAGCTCGGCGTCGGCCAGGTCGGTGCCGTCGTCGACCAGGGCGCCGAAGATCTGCACGGAGTCCAGCATGACCGACTGGCCTTCGACCTCGAGCGGCATGCGCTTGGGGCCCAGCTCGAAGTAGGGGTTCCGGGTGAAGTCGGCGGGCTCGAAGTCCACGGTCTGGTAGCAGGGGTCCTGCTGGACCTGGCCACCCCCGATGTCCTCGCCCACGGCGAACATGACGTCGAGCTCGGTGTCCGTGACGTCTTGCACGCCCACCAGGAAGATCCCGCCAAAGTAGCTGGCCAACAGGTCGCCGCCGGTCCCGGACGGCTCGAGCCAGTCCGCGTCGAGCAGGTCCATGGAGAAGGTGCGGTCCAGCAGGGCGTCCGGGTCCTCGACCGCGTCGCCTTCGGTGCGGGTGGTGAAGGTCCCGCTGGCCACCTGGGTGGCGCACAGCTCGGCGGTCCAGGTGTAGGTCGTGTCCTCGTCGAGCAGCACGGCAGGCTCGAACACCACGCGGTCATCGACCACGGTGTAGGTGTAGTCCACGGGCGGATCGGTGGTCAGCGTCGCGCCCCCGTGGTCGATCATCGCGCCGTCGAACCACAGCACGACCTGGGCGTTGGTGCCGATCACGTCCTCGCCGTCGACCGGCAGGGACTCGACCAGCGAGGCCGCGCACAAGGGCACGTCCTCCCAGGCGGTGTGGTCACCGGAGGCGCAGGCGGAGAGGAGGACTGCTGTAGTGAGGGCAAGGCGCATGACGGACTCCGGAGTGGGGCATCAGCCGCAGGAGTTGTTCTCCCAGTCGATGGCGGCGTCCACGGTGATGCCGGGCACCAGTGGAGCCTCTTCGATCTGGAGCTCGAGCTCCAGGCAGTTGTCGCCGGAGCCATCGGGGCACGCCACACAGGACTCGCCCAGCAGCACCAGGAAGTCACAGACCGCAGCGCCGTTGTACTCGAAGGCTGCGACGTCGACCGACGCCGTCGCCACGACGCTCTCCATGGCGCTCGCGTCGCTGTTGAACGCGCCGGTCCACTGGAAGCCGTGCAGCGGCAGGACCTCGGAGCCCATGGCCAGTTCCGTGTCCAGCGGTCCGATGGTGAAGGCCGGGTTGCTGGCGAAGTCCGCGGACTCGAAGTCGAAGGCCGGGGCGCAGGGGTACTGCTCCAGCGGGGACATCTCGTCGGCGCCGTTCCAGCCCAGGGCGCCGACGAAGTCGATGGTCTGCTCGGCGCTGCTGTAGGACTCCACGTTGAGCAGGATGTGACCACCCGGGAAGCTCGCGACCAGCAGCAGGCCGACGGTCTCGCTGGGCTTGACCCAGGTGACGCCGGCCATGTCCACGTCGTAGGTGTTGCCGGTCAGGTTGTCCGGATCGACCTCTTCCCCCAGGGTCGAGAAGCCCGACGTCTCGACGGTGTCGCAGACTGTGACCTCGACGGTGTAGTCCGTGGACCGCGCCAGGTCGTCGGTCGGGTTGAATGTCGCGCCTTGGCCGTCGGGGTTGAGGGCACTGGCGCCCGCCACGTCGCCGTTCGGACCGGACAGGGCGATGGAGGCGGCGTCGACCGGCTCGGTGAAGACGGCCTGGACCGTCACGTCGGTCGCCACCGCGCTGGCGCCGTCTCCAGGGATGGTGCCGGCCACCGTCGCCGTGCAGGGCACGTCGGTGTCCGTGTCCGTGTCCGTGTCCGTGTCGGAGTCGGTGTCGGAGTCGGTGTCGGTGTCGGTGTCGGTGTCGGTGTCCGCGTCGATGTCGGTGACCGCGGAGTCCGAGGCGATGACGCCGTCGTCTTCGCAAGCGAGCAGGGAGAGGCCGAGGAGAACGATGGAGGTCATGGGGACTCCGGTGCGCCGAGAGGTGCGAAGGCAGCCGGGCCCCGCACAGGGGCCCGGCGAGTCAGGGGATGCGAGGGCTCAGCCGCCGGTGGTGGTGGTGCCACTGGTGCTCGTGGTGCCAGTGGCCTCGAGGTCGCACTCGGGGTTGGTCAGGGCACCGGTGTCGGTCCAGGTGTCCACGCACTCCTCGTGGCAGTCCTCGTACTCGATGTCGTCGACGGTGATGGCGAGCTCCTCGGCCAGCAGGTCGATGGCCTTGAGCTCCAGGCAGAAGTCGCCGTCGCCGTTCGGGCAGGCCACGCAGCTCACGCCGAAGCCCAGGATGAAGTCGCAGATGGCGTTCTCGTCGTCCTCGTCGTCGAAGACGAGCTCGACCAGCGGGCGGGTGTCGATGAGGCCGGACAGGGTGCCGCCGCCGAAGTAGCTGCCGTCCGGGGCAAAGGTGCCCGAGATCAGCAGGTCGTCGATGGTGACGGAGTAGCCGGCGACCGCGATGGTCGTGGTCTGGGGACCGAGCTGGAAGTACGGGGAGCCGGAGAAGTCCGCGGCCGGGAACTCGAAGGTCGGCGAGCAGAAGTCCTGGGTGCCGGGGTTGTCCTCGTCGCCGATGGCGCCGGTGATGACCAGATCGGTGCCCTGGATCTCCTTGACCGCGGCCAGGATCTCGAACTCCAGGTAGGGGGCCAGCGCGGCGCCGACGCCTTCGGGCACGACGATGCGGCCGGTGGACAGGTCGATGCTGTAGGTCTTGCCCGCCACGTCGGTGTCCAGGGCGTTGCCCAGCTCTGACGTGGTGAAGTTGATGGTCGCGTCGCCCCGGCAGTAGCTCAGGGTCGCGCTGTAGCTGGTGGCCGGGGCCAGCCCGTCGTGATCGAAGTAGATCTTGGTGCGCTCGTCGTTCCAGGACACGGTGCCGTTCACGCCGTCGACGGTGATCGTCGCGTCTTCGTCGTGGGGCTGGGACAGGTGGAACTCGATGGGGTTCAGGTAGTAGGCGCTGACGGAGTCGGCTTCGGGGAAGTGCTCCCGGATGTCGATGTCGCAGCCCGTGATGCCCGAGTCCTCGGTGGTCGTGTCGTCGGTGCAGGCGGCGAGGCCCAGGATGGCAAAGGCGATGGTCGAGCGAAGCAGCATGTCTCCTCCAAGAGAATGCGGGGGGGTTCGGTGGAGCCGGACCGGAGAGATGGGGGGCGGGTGCGGAACCGACTTCGAACGGCCGGAATGCAGAGTCCGCGGGAGGCGCGGACCATAGCTGTAGCCCGTCAGGGGTGTCAACGAGGCCCCCGCCGAGTGGCGCCGGGTCTCTTGACGAATTCATGGCAGGGGGCGTGGCCCGGCCTGCCGTGCGGGTTCAGGCGGTGCTGTCGGACTGGGCCAGGCGACCCTGGAGGTCTTGGAGCAGGGTGTCCAGGAGCTTGGCCTCGTCGTCGTCCAGGTTGCCGTCGGTCTTGGCCTTGAGCACGGCCAACAGCTCGATGGTCTGACGGGCGAGCACCAGGTTGGGGGCCGCGGGCGTGGCGGCCTCGATCAGGCCCAGGTGCTCCATGGCAGAGGCCGCCAGCGAGGTGACGAAGGACGAGAACGAGACGGGCGGCGAGCCGGCGGTGGCGGTCGAGGCGGCCATGGTCGGTTCCTGGGGCGGGAGGGTCAGATCGCGAGGGTGATGGTGCCTGTGAAGCGGCCCCGGCGGATGGTGAACAGGGCGCTGGGCCGGTGACCGGCCTTGGCCCGCTCGAGCGCGGTCGCCAGGTCCCGGGCGCTGCGGACGGGAGACCCGTTGACCGCCACGACCAGGTCTCCGACCCTTAGCCCGCTCCGGATCCAGGTGCCCTGCGCCGACGCCTTGTCGACCACCAGCCCGCTCTGGGATGCCCGCACGGAGATGCCCAGGGTCTCCGACAGCAGCCGCTGGGGCAGGTCCTGGGGGATCGCGCCGGTCTCGACCCGCCGTTGCTCCAGCGTGCCCTGTCGGGCCAGGGCCACGGTGACCGTGCCCCCTCGGGTCTGGGACGCCAGGTAGGCGTTGAGGTCGGCCCGGGAGTGGACCGGTCGCCCGTCGACCTTGTAGACCAGGTCGCCCACGGCCAGGCCGCCTTGGTCGCCCGGGCCTTGGGCGTAGACCCGGGTCACCTGGACCGCGCCTTCGCTCAGGGGCGTGCCGCGCAGTCGGCTGGTCGAGATGTCCTCCAGGTCCACGCCCAGCCAGGGCACCTGGACCTCGCCGTAGAGCGCCAGGTCCCCGGCGATCTTCCGGGCGCGGTCCACCGGAATGGCGAAGCCGATGCCCTCGCCCTCGGCATGGATCGCCGTGTTGATCCCGATGAGCTCGCCGTGGATGTTCACCAGGGCGCCACCGGAGTTGCCCGGGTTGATGGCCGCGTCGGTCTGGACATATTCCTGGAAGACGCCGCGCTGGATCTCGACCTCTCGGGACACCGACGACACGATCCCGGTGCTGACCGTCAGGCCCAGCCCATAGGGGTTGCCGATGGCGATGGCGGGCTCGCCGAGCAGCAGATCGCCGCTGGTTCCCAGGGTGATGGGCGAGAGGCCGTGGGCCCCTTCGAGCTGGAGCACCGCCAGATCCAGGTCGGCGTCCAGCCCCACCACGTGGGCCGGCCAGTCCCGGCCCTGGGCGTCGTGTGCGGTGATGGACATGGCCCCGCTGACCACGTGGGCATTCGTGAGCACCAGGCCCCGGGCGTCGATGATGACCCCGCTGCCGTCGCTGGTGGCGGTGCCCCCCCGGGCGAACAGGAAGGGGGACTGGACCGGCAGCTCGGTGGCGATGCTGACCACCGCTGGGGCGCTCGCCTCGATCGCCTGGACGACCGGCGTCTCGCGAGGGCCGGCCGCCAGGGCGGTCCCGGTCCACAGGGTCATCAGCGTCGCGAACATCGACCCTCCTTCACACCCACGCCCGAACCCGTCAATGGGCACCGGAAGTCCGGGGGGGTGCAGTGGGTTGACCGGCGGGGTAGAGACCGCCCGTGAAGACCGCCTGGCCCATCGCTGCCGCCTTGCTCAGCCTGTCCCTGGGCTGCGAGGTCAACCTCCAGCGCAACTGGACGCCCGCAGCCCTCTCCCAGCGGGCCAATCCGACGGCCGAGAGCCTCTACGAGGACTGCCAGAAGCAGATCCGGCGGGGCTACTACGTCAAGGCCCTGGAGCTCTGCACCCGCCTGCGCAACTACTACCGAGACAGCCCGTACGCGGTGCTCGCCGAGCTGGCGATCGGTGATCTGCACTTCGAGAAGACCGACTACGACCTGGCACGGGTCGCCTACGAGGACTTCCGGCGCATGCACCCCCGCCACGAAAAGACCGACTACGTGGTCTATCGGCTGGGCATGACGGCCTACAAGAAGGCCAGTCGCGTGGCGTCCCGGGACCAGACCTCGACGCGCATGGCCGTCGACATGTGGACGAACTTCGACAGCCGCTTCCCCGAGAGCGAGCACATCGACGAGGTCCAGGAGCTCCACGGCAAGGGGCGCGACCGCCTGGCACGCAAGGAGCTGCGCATCGCGGACTTCTACGCCGGCCAGGACGCCTGGGCTGCGGCGGCCCTGCGCCTCGAGGACATGCTTCGGACCTACCCGGGCGCCGCCGACACCGACCACGCCATGGCGCTGTTGGCCCTGTGCCGGGTCGAGCTGGGCGAGGTCGAAGCCGGGGCAGTCCTGCGTGAGCGCCTGCAGACCGAGCACCCGGACAGTCGGTGGAACCGCTGGCTGACCTTCAAGGGGCGCAAGGCCTGGTAGGTGGGCTGCGGGGCCGCTCCAGACCTGGCCCCGAACTACAGCGTGAGCCCGCCGTCGACGTCGATGCAGCGGCCGGTGAAGTAGCCGCACTCGATGATGAACTTCACGGCCGAGAAGATCTCGTCGGTGGTGCCGACCCGTCGCAGGGGCACAGGCTTCAACATCGACTCCAGGACCTCGGGGCGCATGCCCTGGAGGATCGGGGTGTCGACGAAGCCGGGGGCCACGGCGCCGGTCCGGATGCCGTAGCGGGCGAGCTCGCCGGCCCACAGCTTGGTGTCGGCGACCAGGCCGGCCTTGGCGGCGGAGTAGTTGCTCTGGCCCCTGTTGCCGTGGCGGGCGATCGAGCTGATGTTCACGACCACGGCGTCCTCGATGCCGGCCTCGATGACCTGGGCGGCGAAGTCGCGGGTGCACAGGAACGGTCCGGTCAGGTCCACGTCGATGACCACCTGCCACTTCTTGAGGGACATCTTCTTGATCTCGCCGGTCTTGCGGTCGCGCTTGACCAGCATGCCGTCGCGGAAGATGCCGGCGTTGTTCACCAGCACGTTCAGGCCGCCCAGGGCCTCGGCGGCGTCGGTGATGAGCTGGCTGACGCTGTCCTCGTCGGCCACGTTGGCCTCGAAGCCGACCACCTTGCCGGGCAGGTCCGCGCCCTCGGCCACGACGGCGGCGATGCCTTCGGCGTTCACATCGCAGAAGGCGACATCGGCGCCGGCCGCGGCCAGCGAGAGGGTGAAGGCCCGGCCCATGCCGGAGGCGCCGCCGGTGACGAGGGCGCGTGCGTTTTCGAGCAACATTGGGGGCTCCCTGGGGTGCGTGAGGGGCCCGGTGATATCGCTGGCGTCAAGCGCCGGCCAGCGGGGGCGTCAGGCCTTTGTCCGCCCCACGAAGCTGACGGGGCGCTCGGCCAGCCCAAAGGTCGCGTCAAAGGTGTGGCCGAGGGCGTCGCCGCCGAGCTGGAGCGGCAGAGCACGGGTCGAACGGATCTTGATCCGCTCCACGTAGAAGTCGTGACAGCTCGGGTGATCGAGCTTGCCGTTCCACGCCGCCGCCAGGTGGAGGCCACACTGGAGCGGGGTGAAGTCGAGCAGACGCAGCTGGAAACGGTCGGGCACCCGGCAGGCATAGGGGAACAACCGCATGCCGTACCCGATGAGCGGCGTGGTCGCGACGCCCAGGGTGCTCGCCGGGCCTCGGTAGATCACGCCGCCCGTGGGGATGGGCTCGCCGATGCGCACGCCGCCGGTGCCGCAGCGCCAGGCGGGGCCCCCAAGGTTCACGACCTCGACGTCGGCCATGGGGCGCTTGAGGAAGCGGGGAATGGTCACGCCGAAGCCGGCGATCAGGTAGCCGCTCAGGCCGCTGAAGAGCTTGCGCCAGCCGGGCCCGCCCCACCTGCGCTTCAGGTCCACATAGTCGTTGATCACGGCTGCATCGACGCCCATGCCGCCGAAGGGGAACAGCGTGTGCCCGTGCTCGACCAGCCGCACCGGAATGCGCTGGTAGGCGACGCGCGGGCTCTGCCAGCGCAGCAGCTCGAGCAGCGGCAGGCCGGAGCCCAGGTGCCGCGCCAGGGCGTTGCCGGTGCCCAGGCGCAGGACCCCCACCGGGGGGGCGTCGTCGCCTGCGAGCTCGCGCAGGGTGTTGACGGCCTGGAGGATGGTGCCGTCGCCTCCGCCGGCGAAGACCGTGTCGTACCCCCGCTCCAGACAGGTCTCCAGGATCTCCCGGGCGTGCTCCTCGCTCTCGGAGAGGAACACATGGTCGGCGCCCACGACGCGCTCGATGCGCCGCGCCAGTCGCGGGGTGACGCGACCGGCGTTGGCGTTGAGCACGACCCCGTAGGGGGCTGGGCGACGGGGGACGAGCGGCTGGGTCTGCACGGGCATGTCCTAACCTGTATGCACGCTCTGCGCCTGCGCCAAGTGGCTGAGATTGCTGCTCAAAGCTGGCTTACCGGTGCGAAGTCGCCTTCGCGGGTGCCACCGCGGCTTCGCAGTCAGAGCTGGGCAGAGACCAGGTCGTAGACCTGTTCCAGGGCACCTGCTAGCGCGTCCGCGTTGCGTCCACCGGCCTGGGCCATGTCGGGTCTTCCGCCGCCGCCGCCGCCGACGAGCTTGGCCACGTCGCGCACCAGGTTGCCCGCGTGAACGCGCTTGCCGGCCAGGTCCTTGGACGCGGTCGCGACCAGGACGACCTTGCCGCCTTCGCGGCTGCCCAGCACCACCACCGCGGAGCCCAGGGTGTCCCGGATGCGGTCGGCCTCTTCGCGCAGGGTGCCGGCATCGCCGGGGATCTCGGCCGACACCACCGGGATGCCGCCCACGTCGCGAGCTTGCTCGGTCAGGTCGCCCGAGGCGCTGCGGGCCAGCTCGCGCTTGAGCCCGTCGAGTTCACGCTCCAGCCGCTTGCGCTCGGCCGTGCTCCGGTCGATGGCGTCGGCCAGGTCCACCAGCGGGGAGCGCAGCCGCGCGGCCGCGGTGGTCGCCGCCTGGTCCCGCTCCCGCGCCCAGGTCCAGGCGCCGAGCCCCGTCAGGGCTTCGACCCGGCGTACACCGGCCGCGATGCCCTGCTCGTGGGTCAACCGGAACAGCCCGATGTCGCCGGTCCGCTCCACGTGGGTGCCGCCACACAGCTCGCAGCTGTAGTCGCCGATGCGCACGACCCGGACCTCGTCGGCGTACTTCTCGCCGAAGAGCGCCATGGCGCCGGCGTCCTTGGCGGCGTCCAGGTCCATGAGCTGGGTCTCCAGCGCCGTGTTGCCCAGGATCTCGCCGTAGACCATGTCCTCGATGGCCTGGAGCTGGTGCGTGGTCACCGACTTGTGGTGGGAGAAGTCGAAGCGCAGCCGGTCCGCGCTGACCATCGAGCCCTTCTGCTGCACGTGCTCGCCCAGCACGTTGCGCAGCGCCGCGTGCAGCAGGTGGGTCGCGGTGTGGTTCAGCTTGATGGCGCCGCGCCGGGCCTCGTCGACGGTGAGGCTCACGGCCTCGCCGACGCGCAGCGCGCCGCTGAGCAGCGTGCCGTGGTGGAAGAACAGGCCGCCTTGGCCTTGCTGCACGTCGTTGACCTGGAAGCGCCCGCCGGGCCCCTCCAGCATCCCCTGATCGCCGACCTGGCCACCGGATTCGGCGTAGAAGGGGGACTCGGCCACGATGACCGTGCCGGCGTCGCCGGCCGCCAGCGCCGGGGCGCCAGCGCCGTCCCGGATGAGCGCCAGCACCTCGGAGTCACCGCCCAGGTTGCCGTAGCCGGTGAACCGGGTCTCCGGCAGCGCGTCGGCCAGGCCCCCCACCTTGAGCAGGGCGGCCTCGCCGGAGCCCTTCCAGGCCGCACGCCCGCGGGCACGCTGGGCCTCCATCTCGGCGGTGAAGCCCCCTTCGTCGACACCGATGCCGCGCTCCTGGGCCACCTGGCGGGTCAGGTCGAGGGGGAAGCCATAGGTGTCGTAGAGCTTGAACGCCACGTCACCTGGGATGACCTTGGACTCTCCCAGGGCGTCCACCGCCTGCTCCAGGAGCTGGAGTCCCCGGTGCAGGGTCTCGGCGAAGCGCCGCTCCTCGCTCTCCACGACCTCGCGGATGTAGGCCCGTCGCTCCACGAGCTCCGGGTAGGCGCTGCCCATCGCGTCGACGACGGCGTCGGTGACCTGGAAGAGCCAGCCGCCACTGAGCTCCAGCTTCACGCCGAAGCGGATGGCCCGGCGCATGATGCGCCGCAGCACGTAGCCTCGGTCCTCGTTGGACGGCATGACCCCATCGCCGATCAGGAACGCGGTCGCCCGCGCGTGGTCGGCGATGACCCGCAGCGCCGTGTCGGTGTCCTCGTTCTCTCCGTACGTCACGCCGGCGAGCTCAGCGCCGCGCTGGATGAGCGGCGAGAAGACGTCGGTGTCGTAGTTGGTGTCGACGCCCTGGAGCACCGCCGTGATGCGCTCGAACCCCATGCCGGTGTCGATGGACGGTCGCGGCAGGTCGGTCCGCGACCCGTCCGCGTGCTGCTCGTACTGCATGAAGACCAGGTTCCAGATCTCCATGTAGCGGTCGTCTTCGGTGGCCGGGCCGCCCAGCTCGTCGCTGATGGCCGGTCCGCGGTCCCAGTGAATCTCCGAGCACGGCCCACAGGGACCGGTCGGCCCCATCGACCAGAAGTTGTCCTTGGCCCCCATGCGCTGGACCCGTGCTGCGGGCACACCCACGTCCTCGGTCCAGATGCGGAAGGCCTCGTCGTCCTCCTCGAACACCGTCACCCACAGGCGCTCGGCGTCCAGCCCCAGGTCGACCGTCAGCAGCTCCCAAGCGAACGCGATGGCGTCGGGCTTGAAGTAGTCGCCAAAGGAGAAATTCCCGAGCATCTCGAAGAACGTGTGGTGCCGCGGCGTGCGCCCCACGTTCTCCAGGTCGTTGTGCTTGCCGCTCACCCTCAGGCACTTCTGCACGGTCACGGCCCGCGCGTAGTCCCGGGGCTCGGCCCCGGTGAAGGTGTCCTTGAACTGCACCATGCCGGCGTTCACGAAGAACAGGGTCGGGTCGTTCTGGGGCACCAGGGGCGAGCTGTCGACCACCGTGTGCCCGCGCTTCTCGAACGCATCCAGGAACGCCTGACGAATCTCTGCAGAGGTCATGGGGACTCCAGCCGAAGCGGCCGCGGAAGCTAAGTCCCGACCCGGGTCACGACCACCCGACCCGTCGCGGTGGACCGTGCGTTGCCCTCGGACTTGTAGAGCCCCCACTGAACTTCCGTTCGTCTTGTAGAGCCGCCCTCCGACTTCCGTCTCAGTCCGCGCGAGGCGCTCTGAAGGGGCCTTGGCGTCGTGCTCCTTCCCGAGATGGGCTTCAGGGTCTCTCCCGCGGAAGTTCGAGGGCAGCTTTACAGGCCCGACGGAAGTTCGACGCCGGCTTTACACCCTGACAAGCCCGGGTGCGGCTCGGAGTGAGTCCGACATGCCAAACCGGAGTGAGCCGACCGCCTCAGTTCACTGATCCGCCAAAGGCTTGTTCCACTCCTCGGACGCGATGCCGCTCATCCTCAGCGTCAGGTCCTCGGGGTTGCTCGCGTACCCCAGAGCGTCGTCCTTGGTGATGTTGCCGTCGTTGTAGTGCCAGTACAGGCACTGGTCGAAGGTCTGGGTGCCGTACTGGGCCGTGCCCTTGCTCAGCAGGTCCGTGATCTCCTTGACGCGGGACGGATCCGTGATGCACTCGGTGACGGCGCCCTTGTTCACCATCACCTCGACCGCCGCGATGCGGCCGCCGCCCTTGCGGGGCACCAGGCGCTGGCTCACGATGCCCACCAGGCTGCCGGCGATCTGGTGCCGGATCATGTTCTGGTGGTGGGGCTCGAAGAAGTCCACGATGCGGCTGATGGCCTGGGACGCGTTGAGGGTGTGCAGGGTGCCCATGACCAGGTGACCGGTCTCGGCCGCACTGAGCGCGATCTCCATCGTCTCCTTGTCGCGGAGCTCACCGACCAGGATGACGTCCGGGTCCTGGCGCAGGGCGGCACGGAGGGCGGAGTGGAAGCTCTGGGAGTCCTGGCCCACCTCGCGCTGGTTCACGATCGAGGTGCGGTCCTGGAAGGTGAACTCGATCGGGTCCTCGATGGTGAGGATGTGGTGGGGCTTGGTGCGGTTGATCTCCTCGATCATCGACGCCAGCGTGGTGCTCTTGCCCGAACCGGTCACGCCGGTCACCAACAGCAGGCCCCGAGGCTCCAGGGACATGGTGCGGATGGCGTTCGGCAGGTTGAGCTCGTCGATGGTGAAGACCTTGGTCGGGATGACCCGCAGCACCATGCCGATCCGCGCCCGCTGGCGAAACACGTTGACCCGGAAGCGGCCGACGCTCGGCGCGGCCCACGCCATGTCCAGGTCGCTCGACGCCTTGAAGCGCTCTCTCTGTGAAGCGTTCATGATGGACCACGCCATCTGGCCCGCGAGCTCCTGGGAGACCTTGGGCGCCTTGGGGATCGAGCGGATGTCCCCGTTGATGCGCACCATCGGGGGCACGCCCACCTTGATGTGGATGTCCGAGGCGCCGTTCTTGACGGCCCACTTGGCGATCGCGGTCAGGTCCAAGGCTCTCTCCGGGCGGCCCGAGTCTACCGGACGGGGCCGCCGCGGAGCTTCGAGCTACTTGCCCTCTGCGGGCTCTGCCGGAACGATGCCGTTCTCCTCGAGCACGGCCTGGCGGACAGCGGCCAGGTGCTCGGGGTGGCTCTCCAGGAAGGACCGCGCGTTCTCGCGGCCCTGGCCGATGCGCTCGTCGCCCAAGGAGTACCAGCTGCCGCTCTTGCGCACGAGGCCCAGGTCGACCCCCATGTCCAGGAGCTCGCCCGACAGGCTGATGCCGCGGCCGTAGAGGATGTCGAACTCGGCCTTGCGGAACGGGGGCGCGACCTTGTTCTTGACGACCTTGACCCGAGTGCGGTTGCCCAGGACCTCGTCGCCCTTCTTCAGCGAGCCGATGCGGCGGATGTCCAGCCGGACGGACGCGTAGAACTTGAGCGCGTTGCCGCCCGACGTGGTCTCGGGGCTGCCGAACATCACGCCGATCTTGTGCCGGACCTGGTTGATGAAGACCATCGAGCACTCGGACTTGTGGATCGTGCCGGTGAGCTTGCGCAGGGCCTTGGACATGAGCCGGGCCTGGAGGCCGGGCTGGATGTCGCCCATGTCGCCCTCGAGCTCGGCACGGGGGACCAGGGCGGCGACCGAGTCGATGACCACGATGCCCACAGCGCCGGAGCGCACCAGGGTCTCGGCGATCTCGAGGGCCTGCTCGCCGTGGTCCGGCTGGGAGATGAGCAGCTCGTCGACCTTGACGCCCAGGGCGGCGGCGTAGTTGACGTCCAGGGCGTGCTCGGCGTCGATGAAGGCCGCGACCTTGCCCTGGCGCTGGGCCTCGGCGATGACGTGCAGGGTCAGGGTGGTCTTGCCCGAGGCCTCGGGCCCGTAGATCTCGATGACCCGGCCCACGGGCACACCCCCGACCCCCAGGGCGACGTCGAGGCCGATCGAGCCGGTGGAGATGGACTTGACCTGGGGGCGCTCGTCGTCGCCCAGGCGCATGATGGCGCCCTTGCCGAACTGGCGTTCGATAGAGGCGATGGCGGCGTCGATGGCCTTGCTGCGGTCCTTGTCAAGAGGCATGGGAGGCTCCGTGGGGAAGGGTCGGTGAGGGTTCGAGGACACCTTGGAGGTGCCTGCGGAGGAGATCGAGGCCAGCCGAGGCGGCCCGCTGGGTCACGCGCTGGCGGCCGCCCGGCACGCGGATTCGGCGGTGCACGGTGCCGGTGGGAGTGGCCAGGGCCAGGTGCACGGTGCCGACGGGCTTGTGGTCGGAGCCACCGTCTGGGCCGGCGATGCCGGTGGTGCCGATGCCATAGGTGCTGCCGGCACGGGCCCGGATGCCGTCGGCCAGGGCCCGGGCGACGGGCTCGGAGACCGCACCGTGGGACGCAAGCAGCGCCGGATCGACGCCACAGGTCCGCACCTTGGCGGCATTGGCGTAGACACAGGCGCCTTCGAGGAAGTAGCGGGACGAGCCGGGCACGGCGGTGACCAGAGCCGAGATCTGACCCCCGGTGCAGGACTCGGCGGTCGCCAGGGTCTCGCCCCGTTCGGCCAGGGCCGTGCCCACCACCTGGGCCAGGCTGCCGCCGTCGACGCAGAACACCCCGGCACCGAGCCGGTCGCGGACCGTGGCGATCAGGTCGTCGCCCGCCAGCGTCGCAGGGAGTCGCAGCTTGACCTGGATCTCGGGGTCCAGGCTGCGGAAGCCCAGGGTCACGCCGTCGGGCAGGTCCAAGCCGTTGAGCTTTTCCTGGGCGCGGGACTCGGGCAGGCCCATGCAGCGCAGGGTCACCAGCCGCGGCGGCACGGTGTCCAGCCGCGAACGGACCCAGGGGTCCAGGTGGTGCTGCCAGAAGGCGCGCATCTCGCGGGGCACGCCAGGCAGGAAGAAGCCGGTCGCGCCGCTGTGGGTCACCGAGAAGCCCGGGGCGGTGCCCCAGCGGTTCTCGAGCACGTGCGCACCTTGGGGGAGCAGGGCCTGCTTGCGGTTGACCGCGCTCAGGCGGTAGCCGTGCTCGGTAAAGAGACGCTCCATGGACGCCAGGGCTGCCGGGTCCTGGACCAGCGCCACGCCCAGAGCATCGGCCACGGCCGCAGCGGTCAGGTCGTCGTCGGTCGGGCCCAGGCCGCCGGTGCTGATGACCAGGTCGGCGTCGGCCAGGGACCGCAGGACGGTGGAGCGGATGTCGGCCCGGCGATCGCCGACCGCCTCGATGCGGTGCACGTGCACGCCCAGGTCCGTCAGGCGTTCCGCCAGCCAGCCGGAATTGGTGTCCACCGTCCGCCCGGTCAGGACCTCGTCGCCCTGGGCGAGGAGGATGGCGGTGGCTGGTGGCATCTGGGAGACTCGGGGCGCGTCGGGGGAGGGGATGCTGAACACCCGTACAGTAACGGCGGGCGATTGACCTGACAAGACCCGAGTGGACAGGAACTGTCCGATCGGTCCCGACACGGTCGCCAAGGCGGGGTGTGGTCCAGCACCCGGTCCCCCGTGACCCCGCCGCGCGGTGTCATAGTCTCTCGGCCCCGAGGCGGGGTCAGGCAAGCTCTGGCCCCGGACTCGTTCTCTCCTGCTCGCACACACCAGGAGCCCCAGATCTTCTCGCCCTTGCTGCTGCTGGCCGCCACGACGGGCTGCATCCATGTGTACCAGCCCATGGCGGGCTTCCACGGCCCCGTGGTCGTGGATCCCCAGGCCCGGAACTTCGGAGATCTGTCCCTGACCGTGGTCTGCGAGCGCGGAGACCTGCTCACCGCCGCCGAGGCCCGCACCCTGTGCCAGCACGTGGGCACGCTCTTCGAGCAACAGGGCGCCGTGGTGACCACCACCACTTCGGAGTCCGGTGCCGGAGAGTTCGAGTTCGAGGAGCCCGCTGTCCCCGGCGAAGAAGAAGCGCCACCGCCCGCCACCGACCTGACCCTGGAGCTCACCTCCCGGGAGCTGCACAAGGCCAACGACCCGGTCTCCTGGGTGCTCTTCTTCATCAGCGCCACCGTGGTGCCCGCGGTGACGGAGACCTCGTTCGCCGTCGACGTCACCATCAAGGACGAGAGCGGCTTCGTGCTGGTGGCGGACTCGCTGCAGGGGCGCCTGGTGCGCCGCATGGGCGTCGGTGCCTGGGGCACGAATTTCCTGCTGGACAGCTTCCTGCGGGAAGACGCGGACCGCATCACCGGAGACGCGGCGCACCAGGATCTGTCCGACGACCTGTACGGTCAGCTCGGACAGCTGCTGTTCAACGCCAAGATGCAGTGGCAGGTCCTGTCCCAGGCTGCTGCCGCCCCGTCGCTGCCGGGGGCCCCGCCATGATCGAGGCGATCATCTTGTGGCTGGGCTTGTTGGTCTTCGTGTCCCCCAAGGACCCGGCGCCGGGGCTGCTCCACTCCAAGAATGAAGCGCGCAACCTGGAGTGCGAGCGGCTGAGCGTCGAAGAAGCGAGCCGAGCCCACCCCGGCGACGTCGCGCCCCCTGGTCCTCGGGGCGACTACTACGCCCGCAGCGCCCTCGTCTGCACGGAGCGCCTGGTTCGGCCCGGTCTACGGGACGCCCGGGACGAGGCCATCCTGTCGACCCTGGACGCTCGCTCCAGCGAGCTCGCGGCCGCCGCCGACGCCCTTCGCCCCGAGCTCCAGGGCGCCACGTGGCTGGTCGAGACCTACTACCCAGACCCCCAGGTCGCCGCGAAGATCGGCTTCGCCACCAAGAACGCCCTGGTGTTCCAGGGGCTGCGGGTGTCGGACCGGACCCCCCTGCTGGGGGCGGGCGACGTCCAGGTCATCACCCGCATGACACCAAGCGACGCCTATGCCGCGGCGTGCCGGCGCTATGCGGACAACGGCAGCTTGGGCCCGGACGATGTCTTGCTGGGCGTCGTGAGCCTGGACCCTCGCGAGACGGCCCTGCACGCCGGACTGTGCCAGCAGGGCACGTGGACGTGGCTCCGATGAACGCCCTACGCCGCGTGTTCGCGATGGCCCTGGCGGTGGCGTTCGCGTCAGGCCCGGCCTTGGCGGCCGATCCCCTCGAGGCCGCCCAGCTCGCCGAGCTCGATCGGGTCCGGACCCAGGTCGCTGGTCAGGTCCAGCTGACCGCCTACGACCTGCTCGACGAGCTGGTGCTCGGGTGGATCCAGGAGCCGGTCTTCACGACCCCGACCCCGGTGGTGCTGGCCGGCCTGACGGTCCCGGTCGGGCTGGGCACCGGGCTCCAGGCCTTGCTCGAGAACCACCTGGGCGGCCTGCTGACCCAGAACCCTGGCTGCAATGTGCAGCTCTCCCACTGCCCGAGCTGCACCGCCGTGGTCGTGCACTCCGGCCCGGAAGGCACCGTGGTGTCCCGGGGCATCGACAGCCCCGCCCTGCTCCAGGAGCTCGGCAGCGGCGGTCGCAAGTACGCGCTCTTCGTGGACGTCGAGGCCGAGGGCACGTGGTTGGTCCTGCGTGCCCGCATGACCGAGCTGAACCCGGACCTGCCCATCGTCTGGAGTCGGACCCTGTCCCACGCGTCCAGCGTGCCGGCGATGCTGCGCCAGCCCGACGACCTGAAGACCGTCGCCGAAGCCCGCCAGGACTACCTGGCCGCGCTGGAGTCTCGGGGTCCCCTCGCGGTGCCCGTGAGGATCGGGGTGCGGGCCTTTGCGGCACCGGACGGCAACACCCTCTTCGAGACCGACACCTTCGACACCTACGACACCACCGACACCGACACCGACACCGGCTTGGACACCGGCGGCATCGGCATCGCGCCGCCGCCCTTCTACTGGGTCCAGAGCGGCATCGAGCTGGGCATGAGCGACGCCCGGGCCTGGATCTCCAGCTTCGTGCTCGGCTACAGCGTCATCCCCCAGGCCTACCAGGGGCTCATGGGCGAGGTCCGGTTCGCCCGGCTGCTGACGGGCAACTACCGCTCCCTCACCCGGCCGGACCTGTACGCCTTCGGGGGCGCCGCGGTCATGACGGTCTGGGGCCCGGCCACCGGCAGCTTCACCAACAACGCCCTGAACACCGACGACATCCTGAATCAGCTCGAGGGCGACGACCCCCGGGCCGTCTTCGGTACCTTCCAGGCGGGTCTGGACCTGCGGGTCGGCAATCGGATGGGCATGTCGGCCTTCTTCGAGTTCCTGCCGTCGTTCCGAGACTCCGACAACTTCGGCGCCTACCTGAGCGTCTTCGGCCTGGGCATCCAGAGCTTCGGCACCGAGGTGACGTTCTGGCTCTGAGGCTGTTCCTGGCGTGGCTCGGGGCCCTGGTCCTGGCGTCGGGGTCCGCGTGGGCCGGCACGGCCGAGAGTCGGGAGTCCCTGGATCGCCTCGAGGAGCTGCTGCAGCTCCGGATCGAGGACGGTCGCCTGGATCTGGACGACGTGACCCCAGCCGTCCTGGTCAGCGCCACGCCGCGCTACGTCACGTCTCAGGACTGGTTCGGGGTGCAGGCCATCGATGTGCTGCAGTCCGTTTTGGGCCAGGGCCTGCGCCTGTGCGAGGCCTGCATGGTGCCCCGGGCCTTCGTCCAGCAGGGCCTGCTGACCTACCAGACGGGCGCGGTGTCGCTGGCCGACGTGGTGCGGCTGGACGAGGCCAGCCGTGGCGGCGCCACGCCAGCCCGCTCGGCCATCTGGATCGAGGAGACGTCGGTCGGTGTGGCCGTGCGCATCTTGGCGCTGGGCACCGGGCGCGTCTTGTTCGCCCAGAACATCGACCCCATGCTGGTCGAGGACGAGCAGACCCAGCGCAATTTCACCCTGAGCGAGGAGCTCGAGCGGCGGTCTCGCGGGCGGAGCATCACCCAGTCCTTCCTGGACGTCGCCGTCTACCCGGGCCAGCACATCTCGGTGGACATGACCGAGCAGTGGGGGGCGACCAACAAGAACCTGACCGGGGTGACCCTGTCCCTGGTCGACCCGGTCTTCGGCCTGGGCGCCGCGCACTATCGGGTCGTAGACCTGGTGAACGTCATCGTCGGGGCCAAGCTGGTGCTCAGCGTGCCCACGGCGCTGGTGCGGGCCTTCGACGACGACGCGGGCGACGTGCTCGATCCGATGGTCACAGCGGTGGGGGTGGTGCGCGTACCCTTTGGTCGCAGCAACTACGGCGTGGTCGCCACGGTCTCGACCAACGGCACGATCGGACTCGGACTCTCGCTGATGAACATCCGCTTCCTTCCGGTGATCCCATGACCCTGCTTGCGGGTGCCGTGCTGCTGGGGCTCGCCCCGGGTTGCGCCATGCACAACTACACCCACTACCTGATCGAGCCGGCCCCGGCGACGAGCCCGGTGCTCGAAGAAGAGGAGGGCACCCAGCTGCGGCCCATGGGCTTCGGCTCGACCACGGCGATGCACGTGCGCTGGAACGATGGCGACGTCATCACCGAGGTCCAGATCCCGCTCTTGGCGAGTGGGCAGCGCATCGTGATCGAGCATACAGCCGCGGCCACCGACGTGGAGACCATCCCGGCGACCCGACTGGTGCCGCCGCCGCCGAGCCTGGCCGACGACACCTTGGACGAGGCCTACCGACAGCGGGGCCTGCGGGTGAACCAGGGGGCGCCAGAAGTCAGCCTGTCCGCGGCCCGCACGCGCATGAACCAGGCCCTGGCCGACGGCAACTACCAGCTGGCCCTGGAGTGGTGTGAGCTGGTGTTGGCCCGCTACCCCGCCCACCCCGAGACGCTCCGTGCCAAGGGCTCGGTGCTCTTGCTGCTGGGGGAACGGGAAAAGGCCATCGAGGTCTACGAGGCGGTCGAGGAGATCGAGTCTGATCCCGCAGTGCGCAAGAAGCTCGAGGAGCTCCAGGCGCAGCAGCCCGAGGTGACGGAGTGAACCTGTGCAGCTAGTCGGTCTCACCCTGTTGGGCTACGTGATCTGGTTTGGCTTCTTCGGCGAACGCGAAGCCGGTGCCATCACGGCCTTCGACCTCCACGCCCTGGTGATGGTGCTGGGGGGCTCCGCGTCGGCCGTCCTGGTGATGTCCAAGACCCGGGACAGCCTGCGCACCCTGACCTGTCTGCGCGAGATCCTGCCCGGTCTGGGCACGCTGGACCGCGCGAATCAAGCCCTGGAGGCCGAGCGCGACGAGCTGGTCACCCTGTGGCTCGACGGCCGGCGAGCCCAGGCGGTCGAGCTCGCCGAGCGCAGCGCGTTCCCCGCTACCCGGGCAATGCTCGGGCTGGTCCTCCGCCGGGCGTCCCCCCAGGCCATCCAGGCCGCCTTCACCAAGCTGCGCCACGACGAGCTGAGCCGGTGGCAGCCAGCGGTCGGGAACTGGGAGCTGCTGGCCAAGCTCGCGCCGTCCTTTGGCATGGTCGGGACCATCACCGGCATGATCCAGCTCTTCCGCAACATGGGCGAGGACACCGCGGCGTTGGGTCCTGCGCTGTCCCTGGCGCTCCTGGCCACCCTCTACGGGGTCGCCTTCGGCGCGGGCGTCGCCGGTCCGATCGGTCACTACCTCCGAGGCCTGCTCGACGAACGCCTGGGCGCCCTGGAGCGCTGCGAACAGAGCGTCTCCGAGCTGATCGCAGCCTCCGGCGACGCGCTGGCGGGCGGGATCTAGCCCATGCAGAGACGCGTCTACACCAACGACGAGGGCTGGCTGCTCAGCTACGCAGACCTGATCACCAACCTGTTGGTCTTCTTCGCCATCATCGTCTCGGTGTCCGACGTCAGTCGCTCCCAGATGCAGAAGGTGGCGGAGCGGCTGTCTGGGGTCGAGCAGCCCCAGAGCCTGCGTTCGATCCAGAAGGAGATCGACGCCCGGATCGAGGCCGAGGGCCTCCAGGAACTCATCCGCACGGACCTGACCGACGACGGACTCGAGGTCGCCCTGAATTCCGGGGTGGTGTTCGACTCCGGCAGCGCGGTGATCCGGGCCGAGCACAGCCCGCTGCTCACCAGCATGCTCGAGACCATGGCGCCGTATAGCGGCCGGTACGACTTCGCCGTCGAGGGCCACACCGACAGCACGCCCATTGTGAACGGCAACGGCCACTACCCCACGAATTGGGAGCTCTCCACCGGGCGGGCCAACGCGGTGCGCGCCCGCCTGGAGGACGTCGGCGTGGAACAGGAAGGCATCCGGGTCGAGGGCTATGCCGACACGGTCGTGCTGCCCGAGGACGACCTGGAGGGTCTGACCGAGGAAGAGCGCCTGGCCCGCCACCGGCGTGTCGTCGTGAGGATCTACTGATGTCCGGTCTGTGTCTCCTCGCGGCCCTGGTGCCCGGCGTCTTTGCCCAGTCGCCCACGGTGCCCACCCGGCAGATCCCGCCGTCGGTGCTGGTCGAGGTCCAGCTGCTCGAGAACCGCTTCGACCTGGCCCTGGCCCAGGACTGCGACGCGTCGCGCTGCTTCTCCAAGGGCTGCAGCTACCTGGACCACGCCGTCGCCGACCGGCCTCGGCAGACCTCGTTGCCGGGTCTCGCGCCGGAGTCCGGACCCAGCGCCGAAGGGGCCCAGGAGTACCTGACAAGCGCCCGGTGTGCCTTTGCCCACGAGCAGAGCCTGGCGAGCCGGGACGTGCAGAACCTGGTGCGCCGGCTCCAGGCCAAGCTGTCGTCGGGCTGGACCGTGGTCACCGTGACCAACGACGTCCTGCAGCCTCTGCCCCAGTACCTGAGCGAGCCGGCGGTGCCGGAGCCCCAGGAGCCCGAGGAGCAAGAAGAGGAGGTCGCCGCGCCCGAGCCCGAGCCCGAGGAACCGGCGGCCTGGTCCTGGGCCCAGGCAGGCCAGGAGCTGTGGGCCACGCTCTTGCCCCACTTCTTCTGGATGATCGGCCTGGGGCTCGTGACCCTGGCCTCTGCGATGTTGATCTGGTCCTGGCGTCGGGTCGGCCGGGCGTCTCTCGAGGAACAGGCGCTGCTGGCCCAGATCACGGCTGGGCCTGGGGGCGGCGGGCCCGCAGCCACCCCCACGTCCGTCGAGCCCGACGAGGACGCCGCCTGGGTCGACGCCCAGCACGCCGCCTGGTCGGAGCGCCTGGCCGGCCTCGATCCGGAGCAACCAGACCCCCAGCTCCAGGCCCTGCTGCGGGAGCTCCTGAGAGCCGGCAGCCTGCCGCTGCTTGCCAAGGCCGTGCTGACCTACCCCGCCTTGCCGGATGCGTTCCCCAGCGGGGGCGACGTGGCCGGCCAGAAGCTGGCACTGGCGGACTTCCTGACCGGCGTCGACGACGGGGCCCTGCCCTCTGACGCCGCATTCTTCGAAGCCCTCAACCGGCACGCGCTCTCCGCGACACTGGCCAGCCAGAGCGACACCGGAGTCCTGCGCAGCCTGCGGGAAGACTTCGGCACCGCAGGCCTGGCGACCCTCATCAGCGCCCTGCCGCCCCGGGACGGCGCCGTGCTCTTCGCCCTGGCGCCGGGGGCCAGCCAGCGGGAGCTGGTGGGCCTCTTGTCACCGGTCCAGGCCGCGGAGCGTGCCGGTCAGCTCTTGCTGTCGGAGCGCATGGACCGGCGCCAGACCGCGGCGCTCTTTGGCGTGCTCGAGGCCGCCCGCACCGGCGGCAAGCTGACCATGCCCCAGGGCGGCGCCCGCATCACGGACCGGGGCACGCCCTTCGACGCAGCGGGTGCGCTCTCCGTGCTCCTGGGCGCCGTCGAGCCCCACCAGCGGGCCGCCCTCTTCGAGGGGGTCCTGCAGCGCTTCCACGGCACCCTGCCGGCGTGGCACAGGGGCATTCTGGTGCCTGACATGTTGCTGGAGCTCCCGCAGGAGGCCCGCACGGACCTGTTCCTGGAGGTCGAAGCCGAAGAACTCGCGGCGTGGCTGGCCCTGGTGCCCAGTGAGTCTCGGGCACAGCTGGTGACCGGCCTGCCGGATGCCCTGCGGGCGACGCTGCAGGCCCTGTCCTCGTGGCCGTCGGCCGCTCGTAGGGACGCCCTGGCAGACCAGGGGCGACGCGCCCTGGCGCGCGGCTTTCAGCGCCAGCTGGCCCGGGCCAGTCTGCCGTTCGAGCGGGTGGTCACGGCCGGAAGCGGGACAGCGACGTGATGCGGGCCGTCGCCGTCGCCGTCACCCTTCTGGGCGCTGGCCTGGCCGGGTGCTCCAAGGTCCCACTCTCCGACGTCGAAGCGGACTTCACGCTGGCCGACACGGCTTGGTTCCAGGCCGAGGAGACCCTGTTCGTGTTCTACCGGATCACGGCCGAGCAGGGCCTGGGCGACCCCAGCGTGGTCGAGATCACCTACACCACCGACGACGGGCGGGTCGACTGGACGCCGCTGAGCGAGCTCACGCCGGTGCACACCCACGTCGACGTGGACTGCGGCACCCAGGGACTCTGCGGCAGCCACAGCGTGCACGTGCCCCTGGAGCCCAGGGACGTGGATCTGCGGCTGCGCTACCACCACGATGGTGAGCTCTCCCTGCGGGCTGACACCGTGCTCAACGTCATCTACCCGGGCCCGGCCCACCTCCAGCGCAGCTTGCTGGTCTACGGGGTCTTCGATGAGACCAACCGACGGGTCCAGTGGCGGGCGCGGCACCTGTTCCCCACGCTGCGGAACCAGGACGCCGAAGACCTGGGCCTGCGGCGAGAGTTCTCGGTGGCCGACCAGCGCTACGGCGACCTGGACGAGCCTGTGGATCTGAACAACCCCTATGCCTACGGGGTGACCTGTCCCGGGGACTTCGTCGACGCGGGGGTGGACCCGGTCCTGACCCTCGATCGGGCGGTCTTCAACGCCCAGGAGCTCCCGACGGACGCGGCCGATGCCGCCGTGGTGTGTGGCCCCAGCACCGTCACCGATGCCCTCGGCAACTTCACCGCGGATGCCGTGGCCCGCAAGAATCCCGAGGTGCGCCCGGCGTTTCCCCTGCTCCGGACGCCGGTGCGGGACGCGACGCCCCTGCGATTCTTCCTGGCCCCTTGCGACCGCACCATCGACGACGACCACGAGGAACTCCAGCGCCAGCGCTTGCTGGTCGGCGACCTGGCTCCGATCTGCACCGACGACTGGGAGACCGCGGGATTTGTCGAGGCACTGGTGACGACCTTCTCCGACGCGGTCGAGGCCGAGCGGGTGCGGGGCCAGGACATGGTGTTGGTCATCGGGCTGCACCGAGACGACGACGGTCTGGCCGACGCGGTCCAAGAGGCCCTGGCCCTGGTCGTTCCCGAGGAGCGGCACCAGAGCTCACCGCGGCTCGCAGGAGCGTTCGTGTTCGACAGCGACATCCAGGGCCTGACCTTGCCCGAGCTCGAGCCGGTGACGCTGTGGTGCCCGGCGACCCAGGGGTCCGGTGCGTCGGCGCGGACCTGTGCCATCCAGCCCGACAACCCCGAGATCGAGCTGGGTCCGCTGACCTTCAGCACCCTGCCGGTCTTTCCCTCCCGGGCCGTGTACCTGGACTTCATCGACACCTACTCCAAGCGCCAGGCCGGCGACGTGCTGGCCCTGGACTTCCTGACGCCGGAATTCGCGACCACAAGCGACCACATCGACCTGGGCGAGTTCGGCACCATCACCTTCCTCGACGACGAGTTCATCACCGCCACCGCCGACGAAGCGTTCTCCCACTGCGTCCAGGAGGAACCCCCGCCGGTGGTCTTCCGCTCCGAGATCCTGACCAGCGAGCAGTTCGCCAACATCCTGGAGGTCTGGTGCGCCAACGGGGTGGTGAGCGAAGACTTCTGCTCGCTGGCGACCCTGGGGGTGCTGACCCTGGACCAGCTGCCCGAGTGGCACGAGCTGGTGGGCGAGCCCCTCTACGAGCTGGGGCTCTTCTGGGACTTCCCCTTCCTGCTGCGGGTGGAGTACGAGGCCTACACCGCAGGCGCGGTGAGCGCCTTCGAGCTCAGCGTGCCCTTTGGCGTCGCCGGCGACGGCGAGGCCTACTACGGCACCGCTGCCTGGCTCGCCGACGCGTTCTCTCTGGAGGACGAGCTGCTGCAGTGCACCCGCTTCTGCGACCACCCGACCTTTGGCTCGGCCAGCGTCTACAACGTCACCGACCCCTTCCGGCTGACGTACCTGAACACCTGCTATGCGCCGGTCTACCCCAGGGTTGGGGACTCGGGCTTCCCCCTTGATCCCTAGCCTGCTCCTGGGTCTCTGGGGTGGTCCTGTGCTCGCCGCAGAGGACCCGGATGCGTCCGACGACGGGTCTGAGTCGTCGTCCGAAGACGACGAGGCCCCCGCCGAGCCTGAGCTCGACGACGAGCTCTCCAGACACCGGGTGGCCTTTCCCGTGCTCGCCGAGCAGGCCATCGGGGCAGCGTCGAAGTCGGTGGAGTTCAACTGGCGGCACGCGACGGCGATGGTGGCCGCGACGGGCAGCCACTACTTCGAGCTGAACAACTTCGACAGCCTGCGGGCTGGCGGCGTGGCCAGGGTGCCCTACGACAAGTTCATCCTGGAGCTCGGCGGAGCCTGGGTCTGGGTCTGGGACACGCCCAGCAGTCGCCAGCTGGCGCTGACCCCCTACCGCCAGCCTGGCCGCCCGGCGCGGATCGAGCTGGACCTGACGGTGGGCTTCCCCGTCGCCGAAGGCGTGGTGACGACCTTTCCGCGACTGTTCCCGGCGGTCGAGCTGGTCTTCAGCCCCTACGCCGGGCTGCGCTACGTGCTCTACCCGACGGCCTTCCAGGGCATGAAGGCCCGGGAGATCGCCGGCGCTGTGGTCAGCCCGACCCTGACCGACGACGAGCTGGAGAACCTGGAGGAGGTCCGGCTGGACGCCATGGAGGTCGATCCCGCGCGGTACGGCATCCTGGTCGGCTTCGGCAACGAGATCTACTTCAAGCAGGGGGTGTTCGTGATGCCGCGGGTGATGTTCGCCGTGCCGGTCTTCGCACCGGTCACCGAGAGCGATCTGCGGTTCTGGGCGGACCTGTCCCTGACGATCGGGGTGGCGTTCTGATGCTCTGGGTGGTCCTGCTCGCGCTCGCAGCCGGGGAGCCAGCGCCGGGGCCGAGCACCCACACGCTGCTGTACTACAACGCCCGCATGGCCCTGCGGGAGGGCAACCCCAGCGAGGCGGTCCGGCTGTGGTTCACGCGCAACACGCTGCGGGACCGCACCGGGCGCGTCTCGGCCCATGACGCCGACTTTCACTCCGTGACCTGGACAGCCCTTGGAGACCTGGGCGTGTGCCAGGACGGCCACCCCCGGGACAAGGACGGTGCCGGCCTGTGGCCCCTCGCGCTCCACAACCAGATCGTCCGCAACATGGGGCGGCGCCGACGGGCTCCAGCGGCACAACCCTTCTCGGCCTTCGAGGTGGACCGCCAGCACCGCCTGGTCTCGATCAACGAGGTGCTCAGCTACGACGAGCTGCGCACGGTGCGGCTGTTCCGCGGCCCCTGTCTGGAGCCGCGCTTCGCGCTGGCCCGCGCCGGAGAGCTGCCGACGGCGGACCTGTCAGACCGCCAGGTCGTCGCTCGCTTGTTGCGGCACCTGCTCGACGAGGCCCGAGGCAGCCTGGCCCAGCCGCGGGTGCGAGGACGGGCCGCCATCGACGCGCGGCTCTTCGACCTGGACTTGCAGCTCACCGCTCTGGCCGCACGGGAGGCCCGCAAGCAGGCTCTGGACCAGGCGGGGCAGGGCCGGCAGCTCGGGCTGTCCCGCGCGTCGGTGACCGTCATGCGTGAAGAGGCGCCGGGCACCACGCTGGACCCCGACTCAGAAGCGGCCCGCATCCTGCGGGAGGCGGTGGCCTGGCCGGTCTGGGAGTGGATGGCCCTGTCGTCGGAGCGTCGTCTCTTCCTGTTCGACCACGTGCGGGCCAACGGCGCCGACCCGGCTGCGCTCGATGCGCTGGCCCTGGGCATCCTGGACCGACTGATCCATCAGGGCCTGGGAACGGAGGTGGGCCCATGGATCGCTCGGGTGGGGAACCCGGACGACCCGGGGGCGCGGGCCCAGGTCTGGCGCGGCCCGCGGGGCCAGGCGCTGATGGCCTTGGGGGCCGAGAGCGGCTTCGAGGAAGGCGCGGTCATCGCCCTGGCCAGAGGCGTGCATCACCTGGAGCGGGGGGAGCTGCCCGAAGCCCTCCGGTCGTTGGCGTTCGCGGTCCAGGGTGCCGGCACATCCCAGGTGGCCAACACCGTCGAGGGCCTGAGCCTGCGTTGGCTGTCCTTTGTCGCAGGTCGATTCGAGATCACCGACGATCTGCTGTTGACCCTGCAGCAGCTCGTGCCGGTGAGGGACTACGCCGTCATCCTGGAAGACCTGATGTGGCGGGCGGCGCTGCGGGCCGACCAGGCATCCTTCGAGCGCGGCCTGGCCAACCAGCGTGGCCGCGGCGCCCTGGCCCGGCGCCTGGCGTGGCTACGGCCCCTGGCCGCGGGCGATCTTGGGCGGTTCTCCCAGGACATCGCCGACGGGCTCGACGAAGCCCCCAGCGAGACCCTGCGCTTCCTCGATCAGCTCGTCCAACGGCTGGAGCTGGAGCCGGGCGCTGTGCGAGCGGCCCATGCTGGGACCCTGGATCGGCTGGACACGTTGCTGCTGCCCCTGGCGGTGGCCCTGGAGGGTGGGCGCTTGGCCCGCGCCGCCACCGCCCTGCTGGAGCGTTCTCAGGCTCTGAGAGAAGGCCTGGGCGGTCTGACAGACGACGCGACAGCCCGAGAGCGGGCCCGGGCGCTGGACCCTTCCCGCGAGGTCTTCGTGGGCAGCGTGCGGCTGGCCCCGGCCGACCCTCTGCCATGGCCCTTCCGCCGGCTCGACGTGCCGGCGCCCTCGGTGTTCACGCCGCTCCAGCTGACACCGGTGGAGTGGCGGGACGACGGCGGTGAGCTGGTCTTCGGGTGGAGCATCGGCGGGTGAGTCCAGATGAGGGCCAGGCGCTCCGTGCGCGCAAGCGAGCGCTCCGGGCTGAACTCGCGCGTCGCAAGGCCGAGGCCCGGGCGGAGCTCGAGCGCCAGCGGCAGGCCCTCGGGCTGGCCCCGGCCCGTCGGGATCGGCGCCTCGCTTGGGTCCTGCTGGCGCTGCTGGCGGTGCTCCTGCTGCTGCTCAGCGACTGTTCCTGTCAGCCGGAGCCGCCCCAGCAAGCGGCACCCGGTCCGGCCGCCGAAGAGCCGGAGCCCGAGCTCACGCCCCCTGTCGAGGCCCCCAAGCGGCCCCAAGCACCGGGCCGAATCGCCAGGTTGGATCGGCCGGAGTACCGCAGCGAGGTGCCCGAGGTGCTGCCGTGGGTCGCCGCCTTCCAGCGCCAGGTCGAGGCCCGCAGTCCCCGGCTGGCGGCGTGCTTCGTAGGCGCGGAGCGGCCCGGGCGCATGAAGTGGACGGCGGCGGTGGCGCCGGAGACCGGGCGCGTCTCCGAGCACTCCCTGGAGCCCACCGTGGCCGACGAGGTGTTGTCCCGCGTCCAGCGGCAGTGCCTGATCGGCGTCCTGTCCGACCCGCCCTACCGGTTCCAGGTCGTCGAGGGTCGCGCGACACCGTCCCGGGTGAGCCTGGTGATCGAGTTCTGATCGCCGGCGGGCTAGGAGGCCGTCAGGACGGGAGCGGCCGTGGGACGTGTGATTGGCCTCGACGTGGGCACCAAGACCATCGGGGTCGCCGTGAGCGACCCCCTGCGCATGTTCGCTCAGCCGGTCGAGACCGTAGGCCGCAAGGGTCTCAAGACCGACCTGCCCAAGCTCCAGGCGCTGGTCGTGCGTCACGAGGTCGATGCCATCGTGGTCGGCCTGCCCCTGGAGCTCGATGGCTCCGAGTCCCGATCCGCCCGCCTGGCCCGCCAGGTCGGAGATGGCCTGGGCGAGCTCACCGGGCTCCCCGTGCACTACGTCGACGAGCGCTTCTCGTCGGTCGAGGCCGAGCGGGCCCTGGTGCAACAGGACGTGTCCCGGAAGCGCCGCAAGCAGATCATCGACCAGGCCGCGGCCGTGCTGATCCTGCAGGGCTACCTGGACCACGGGGTCTTTTGACCAAAAGCAGCACCGCCGGCGCCCCGAGGGGCACCGGCGGTGTCGTTGCTCGGTTCGCTGCTACTGGAACTCGACCGGCACCACGGCGCCCGAGAAGGACTGGATGCGGATGGGCAGGCCGTCGGGGCCGGCGACCCAGCCCACCTCGGTCCGGTAGATGCCGAGACCCGCGTGGTCGGTGGCGCCCATGGCGTTCATGTCCGAGCCGGGCACGGTGACGCTGCCGTCGTCGTTGAAGCGGCACAGCAGGGCGTCGGAGTCGCGATCGGCGATGCCGAACACCATCACGCCGTCCGGGTGGCTGCCGGCCCGCATGGAGAAGCTGACCTGCTCGCCGCTACGGACCTGGAGGGGTCCGGCGTTGTTGGTGAGCTCGACGTCGGCGGGGATGGTCAGCAGGTCGTCCTGGGAGATGGCGCCCATGCCGTCGGCGACGTCGCCAGGTGCGGTGGCGGTCAGGTTGTCGCCGCCCTGGAAGTCCACGAACTCGCTGGTGATGTCGTCTTCGCCGATGACGCCGTCCGAGGTGCTGAACTGCTGGGTGTCCCACACGTAGACCGGGCGACCGTCGATGAACTCGCGCTCCAGGTTGAAGCTGGCGTTGCCAGCGCCGATCTCGAGCCAGGCGCCGACGGACTTGGTGTCGGTGGGCATGCCGTCAGCGGCCATGTCGGGGTAGCGGTTGTGGTTGTCCGCGGGGACCAGGGTGGTGCAGGTGTCCATGGCGACCGTGCTCCACGGGTCGGCGCACTCGGACACCGTGCCCGGGGGATCCCAGAACCAGGCCCGGAGCTGGTCGACTTCGGCCGACTCGGTCTCGGAGTAGTGGGCCGTCAGGTTGTCGGCCATCACGATGCCGGCCTCGCGACAGACGTCGATCTTGATGTCGGGGATCGGCTCACAGGTGGCGGAGCTGCTGCCCTCGCCGTCCATGAAGTACGAGCCCTGGGTGGCGCTCCAGACGCGGTCGGCCACGAAGGTCGCGCCCTCGAACAGGACCGTGTCGCCGGCGAGCACCGAGCAGACGTAGTTGCCGTTCTCGTCGGTGGTGGAGGTCGAGCTGCTGGCCCCACCGTTGCAGGCCACCTCGGCGCCGCGCACCGGGAAGTTCAGGGTGTCGATGACCTTGCCCGCGGCACAGGTCGGGACCATGCCCTGGTCGCAGTTCCACCAGGAGAAGTGGCTGGCGGAGAAGCTGAACATCAGGTCGCCTTGGTCGGACTCGTAGACCGTGCCCACGCCCTCCTCGATCCAGCCGAGCTTCTCGGCGTCGAAAGACCAGGTGTCCTGTTCGTCGCCGCTGGCCATCACGTACACGCTCGCCAGGCCTTCCTGGTCGATGGGCATGTCGATCTCGGCCTCGGAGCCGACGGTGAGGTTGAGCAGCTCGCCCTTGTCGTCGGTCATGGTGATGTCGACCATGCCGTAGGAGACCAGCTGGCCGTCGTCGAAGACGTCCTTGCCATCGCTGTCCGCGCTGCGGGCGTAGTAGCGGAGGTCACCGGGCGCGGCGAGGGCTTCGTCGGTGCGGGGGTTCACGTGGGTGACCTCGACCGTCACCGTGCCGTCGTAGGTGGAGCCGTCCTCGTACGAGATGGCTGCGGGGGGGAAGGCCACGGTGACCTTGTCGACCTGGACGATGCCGCCGGCGCCCGCGTCGAAGGTGCCGACACCGTCGATCTCGATCAGCACGGCGTTGGCGTTCACGGTCTCCCAGGACACCAGGTCCGCCCGCTCGTAGCTCTTGGCGTAGCCGCTCTTCTGGAATTCCACCGCGATGCCGTCGGCGGGGCTGATGCCGTCGACCAGGTAGATGCCGTCGGCGTTGGTCAGGGCGGAGATGCCCTGGACCTGGACAGCGACGTCGGCCACGGGGGCGCCGTCGAGGTCGAGGACCTGGCCGCCGATCTGGCCAAAGGCGGGACCGTCGTAGAGCTCCGGCTCGGTCTGAGTGGTGTCGCAGCCTGCAAGCAGCAGGAGGAAGGAGGCGAGGGCGGTCGAGCGCATTCAGGCACCGGGGAGAGGGACGGGGTCAACGATGGGAACAGGAGGCCCCAGTTTCCTGCAAGATCCGTGCCTGTCTATGCGGCCGTGCCCCACCCGCGAATGCCCATGGCCAGGGCCTTCGCGTGCCCTGTGGGGCTTCGGTGTCGCAGTGAGCCACAGGCAATTCCTTCCCCTGGGGTACGGGCACCCCAGTCAGGGCATGGATCCTGGGAGAGGCGAGTCCCGCAGCAACTGCTCGGCGCCGAGCAGCGCACAGGCGATGTGCTGGACGGCATCCACGCGCACGTCCAGCTGGTGCGGGCGGTCACGGAAGCCGCCGACCAGGCGCTCTGGTCGGGTCAGCAACGGGCTGTCTGTCAGCTGGTAGGCGTGGTCCAGCAGGATGCGGGCATAGGCCAGGGCGCCGTCGTAGGCGTCGGTGCGACGGCCGGCGCGGCGGTCCAGCTCGGCGGCGGCGATCCAGGCCTCGCCAGTGGCGGCAGCAGGGCCGGCGGGTGGGGCCAGATCGCTGCCCGGGGGAGGGGGCACCCTGTCCTGGATCCAGGCGCGGCAGATGCGCTCTCCCGCGGCGCGAGGGAGGACCTCCTGGGCCGCTGCTGACGCGAGGCACATCCAGTGCTCGTCGAGGGGCAGGTACAGGCCAGCCCCCAGGGGCCAGTAGTCCGACTCGATGAAGTCGGCGGCCCGCTCGAGGGCTGGACGAATCCCACTCAGACCCGCCCGCTCCGCAGCCGCCAGCCCCAGGAGGACCTGGCCCTGGGCATAGGTGACCAGGGGCTGCGCCGGCCAGGTCTGACCCGCCACGTCGAAGTCCCCCCGGATCCGCCCCACATCGTCCACCGAAGAGGCCAGGTGGTTGGCCAGGCCCTGGGCCAGGTCCGGGTCGCCCTCGGCAGCCAACAGAGCGAGGAGTGCCAGGGCATTGGTGCCGACCCAGGCCTTGCCGTCTCGACGAGCGGGATCGAGCACGTAGGTCCGCCCGTCGTCGAGGGACGTGGTGTGCCGGGCCAGGAAGTCCAGAGCCGCATCCAGCGCCTCGCGCACCACCGGGTCCCGGGTTCGCTGCCAGAGCCGCGCCAGGAACCAAGCCCCGCCCGCGTGCCTGGGAAAATTGTAGCCAGGACCGTGCTTCCCGCTGGGTCCCTCGACCACATAGGCGAAGCGGCCGTCCTGGCCCATGTTCGCAGCGAGGTGGTGTCCGCCGGCGAGCGCCGCTGCCAGCAGGGTGTCGGGTTCGAAGGGCTGGGGTCGGCTCCAGCTCCGCTCCAAGGGGGTGACCCCGTCGGGGGTGGCGAGCCAGCCGTCGACCTGGACCCACTCCAGGACGTCTGGGGCCAGCTGCAGCGCCGGGGTGCGCACGGTGGCCAGGAGGGCACCGGAGACGCGCTCGCCCTGCCAGGCGGACCAGGCCCCCACCACCCCGCGCTCGGTCCGGAAGCCGGTGCTGCCCGCTGGGGCTGCCAGGCCCCGGCCCCGCTGGAGCCAGGGCCGGCTCAACGGGCCCGCCGCCCGCACCACCTCGAGGATCAGGCCGCTGTTGTTGCCCTCGAGGGCCGGGGGATGCAGGGCCTCGAGCGCCCGGGCGAGGCTGCCACCGCGCATGGACATGGACCACCGTGCCTTGCCGTTGCGGATCACGGTGGCCACCAGCAGCACCGGGTGGTCGCTGTCCGGGGGTGCCCCCTCTCGCTCGAGCATCCAAGCGGCGGCAGCGGCGCCGTCGACCGGCGACCAGGTGCGATCCGCCGACGCCTTGTCGTGGCCGTGCCAGGCGGTGGCGCCGCAGATCAGGAGCACCACCAGACCGGTGGGCGGCGCCAGGGTGCGCCCGGGCGCGGTGAAGAGCTGCCACAGGGGGATGCCGGCGACCCAGGGCAGCGCGACCAGCCCGCCGCCCAGGAGCTGCCAGCCGGAGCGGGCGCCGATGTCGGTGAACCGGGTGAACACGTAGGCCGTGGTCTCGAGCAGGACCCCAAGGGCCACGGCCGCCACGACCAGGCTCGCCACGGCCACCCACCGAGCCAGGCGCGCCCCCTCGCCGTGGAGCAGGCGCCCGGCGAGCACAGCCTGGGCCAGTGCGGCCGCGGCGACCAGGGGGCACAGGGCCGGCAGCCGGGTCCACAGCACCCCCGCACCGGCGGCGAACACGGCGCACTGGATCAAGGCAGGGACGGCGTGTCGACGGTGCAAGGAGACCTCGTGCTCCTCGCTTCGCTAACCGCCGCTCAGAACTTCAGGACAGTGCCCGCGTTGATGCTGGGGATGAAGCCGAACTCGGACACGCCTTCTTCGATGACGTCGAAGTCGCTGCCGTACCAGACGCCCAGCCCGGTGTTCAGGTTGATGCCAAAGGTCTCGGCGATCATGAAGTCCACGCCGATGCGGGCGCGTGCGCCGATGGCCACCTTGAAGGTGCGGGTGTAGGGCGTCAGGGTCAGGTCCACCCCGCCATAGGGGCGGATGTTGCTCTTGGTGGCCTGGTAGATGAAGCCCAGGTTGAACGGCACGATGGTGTTCCAGATCTTGTCGGAGCCGAAGTCCTCCTGGAGCTCCTCGGGCACGTCGCGGTTGACCGAGTAGCCAGCGAGACCGATCTGGACGTAGATCGTGTCGCTGACGGGGATCGACACCTCGGCGCCGTAGCTGAGGAAATTCCAATTCTGGTAGCGGCTGTACCCGGCCCTCGCCGTGATGCCGACCCGCGGGTCATGGGGCACGAAGGTGCCCGAGATCGTCGCGGAGCTACTGCCGCTGCGACTGCCGGTGCGCGACCCGCTGCTGCCGCTGTTCCGGTCGTCGTCATAGCGGTCACGGTCGTCGTCGTCGTCGTAGCGGCTGCTGCGGTCGTCGTCGTAGCGGTCGCTGCCCCGGGCCTCGGCGACCTGGCGCTCGCTGGGCTCGAAGCTGTCGAGGTCGTCGTAGTAGTCGTCGTCGAACAGGGGGTCGTCGTCCGAGGCGACCGCGTCTTCGTCGTAGCTGTCTTCGTCGTCCAGGTCTTCGTAGCGGCTCCTGGAGGGCGCCTCTTCTTCGGGCTCCTCTTCGGCGCTCACGGACGAGCCGAACTCGATCTCGTCGACCGAGACAGAGGACCCGAAGGAGATGTCGTCGAAGTCGTCGCTGTCCCCGCTGTCGTAGTCGTACTCGTCGACCACTGCGTCTTCCTGGGCGCGGGAGCGCTCGGCCTCGTCGGCGGCTTCGCGATCCCGACGGGCCTGCTCCTCGACCCGGCGCTCGTCTTCCTTGCGCTGCTTCTCGGCTTCCTTGCGGCGCTTGTCGTCTTCTTTCTGGCGCGCCCGTTCCTCGTCGGCGCGGCGCTTCTCCTCGGCCTGGCGCTGGCGCTCCTCTTCGGCGCGACGCTCGTCTTCCCGGCGGCGCTCTTCGTCGGCCCGACGCTGCTCTTCCTCGCGCTGGCGCTGCTCCTCGGCTCGGCGCTCCTCTTCGGCGCGTCGGGCGTCGTCTTCCCGGCGCTGCTGCTCGGCGCGGCGGCGCTCTTCTTCGGCGCGACGGGCCTCGTAGGCCGGATCTTCCGCCTCCTCGAAGTCGTCCAGCGAGTTGTCGCTGTTGCCGGGCGTCGAGACCCGGGAGCTGCTGTTGCCGTCGTCGAAGTCGAAGTCCAGGTCTTCGAAGTCGTCTTCTTCCAGGGCGAAGTCGTCGGCCGAGGCGACCGAGGACTCCTCCTGGACCTGGGCCCGGGACTTGCCGGTGACCAGCTCCTGGACGTAGGCGCCCATGGAGTCGGCCATCTTCTCAGGGGCCTTGTCCACCTTGAAGGTCTTCTTGCGCACGAAGGTGCCGCGGTTCACGTCGAAGAGCACCATGTAGACGTCGAAGGTGCTGCCGGACGACGCGACGGAGCCGCCCAGCACGAAGTCGGTCCCCAGGGCCTTGCCCACCGTGCCCATGCAGCTGGTCTTGGACAGACACGACAGGCTGTACCCGCTCGGGTAGTCGTCGAGCTGCTCGACGTCGTCGTAGGTGCCCATGAAGTCGAGCTCGCTGGCCACGAGCGACGTGATGTTCAGCACGATCAGCGGATCGACGCCCTTTTTCACGAAGGGCACCACCTTGGCTTCCGCGGCATGGGCGGAGCCGCCCAAGCTGGCGGTCAGCAAGATCAGTGCGGTGATGAAGAGGCGTGTCATGACGACCTCGGTTCCTGGAGGGGTCGGCCGGGACTGCAACCCCCGACCCTCGCGACAGGATGCCGAAGGCCCGGCAGGAAGACGCCTGACCCAGGGTCCCCAGGGGGTAATTCCAGGAATTCTGGCCCGAAGACAAGTCTTGGGAACCTTCCTGAACACCCTCTTGACAGGGGAGGGGCCCCCACCGGATGGAGGGGGCTGACGCATGGGCTCCGCGTTACCCACGGGCGGCCGAGTGCCCCCGGAGCCGCTGTTGACGACCCCTGCTGCTCGTTACGCACCGCTCGTGATCGGGGCGGCCGCTGGGGGCGGTCTGCACGGTCTGAGCGAGGTCGTCGCGGTCCTGGTCGGTGGGCGCTTGTGGATCCCCTCGTCGGGGCCGCTGCTGATCGCGGGGCTGGTGGCTGGGGCGGCCCTGGCGTTGGTGCCCGGCGCCTTGCTCGGCCGCCGCATCGGGGGTGCCACGGGCGGGTTGGTGGGCGGAACCGCCGCGCTGTGGGCGCTGGCGGCCCTGCTCGCCGTGGTCACCGATCCGGCCCCTTTCCAGGATCCCGCCTGGTACGTGCACAGCCCGCTGGCAGCTGCCGGCGCCCTGGTGGCCCTGCTGGTCGTGGTCGAGGGCAGCCGTCGGATGCGGCGGGTCGGGCTGGCTCTGGCGCTGGCATCGGCCGCTGTCCTTCCGGCTCTGGCGCTGACCGGTGGCGATGTCGCCCAGCCCTCGCCCGAGCCTGGCGCGCCCAATGTCCTCCTGGTGACCCTGGACACCACCCGGGCCGATCACATCGGGGCCTACGGCTACGACAGGATCCAGACCCCCATTCTGGACGCCATGGCCAGCGACGGCGTGCTGTTCGAGACCGCTGTGGCCCAGGCGTCCGTGACCGGCCCCTCCCACACCACCCTGCTCACGGGGCAGGGGACCTGGACCCATGGATCGCTGCTCAACGGCATCCCCATGCCGCCAGAGGCCGAGACCCTGGCCGAGCGCCTGCAGGCGCGGGGCTACCGCACGGGCGCCTTCGTGTCGGCCTACGTCCTGGACGGGGATCTGGGCTTCGCCCGGGGCTTCCAGACCTACGACGACGACTTCGGCATGCCCAAGGGGGGCTCGGAGCTGCTCCCATGGCGGGTCCGGGAAGCAGCCGCCCGGCGGCTCAACCCGGACTATGTGCTGGAGCGCGTGGGGGAACGAACCGTCGGCGATGCCCTGGACTGGCTCGCCCGGGACGAGGGCCCCTGGTTCTTGTGGGTCCACCTCTTCGACGCCCACGGGCCCTATGAGCCGCCGCCGCCCTACGACACGATGTACTACGCCGGGGACCCCAGGGACCCGTCCCACACCTCGATGGACCAGGTCCACGACGTCGCGGCCTACCTGGCGCCCAGCCTCGAGGGCATCACCGACGTCGACTGGGTGGTGGCCCAGTACGACGGCGAGATCAGCTACCAGGACAAGCAGGTCGGCAGGCTGCTCGACGCCGCTGGCGCCGACACCTTGGTGGTGGTCACCGGGGACCATGGGGAGTCCCTGGGCGACAACGGGGTCTGGTTCAACCACGGCGACGACCTGACCGTGGCGGCCACCCAGGTGCCGCTGCTGATGAGATGGCCGGGCCAGATCCCCGCAGGGATTCGGGTCCCCGGGCCGGTCGAGCTGACCGACGTGCTGCCCACGCTCTACGCCCTCCTGGACGAGCCGGTGCCCGAGGGGCTGGATGGGCGCAGCCTGGTCGACACCTTCACCGGCGGTCCGGCCCGCACCCACGCCCGGGGGGTGTGCTTCGATCGCGAGGCGAACCTGGCCGAGCGCGAGGCCAACGCAGGCCGCCCCACCCCGCCCAAGTGGCGCATGGCTGGGCTCTTGTCCCTGGATCACCTGTTCGTGCATCGGGATCACGCGGACTTCGGGGATCAGTACTACCGGTCCGCCGACCTGGAGCGCGACGTGATCGCCGACGAGGTCGCCACGCCTCAGGGCGCCGAGGCCATCGGGCTGTTGAAGGACACCGCGAGGCGACTCCTCCAGGCGGGCGAGGGGGGCGTGGAGCGCTCGAACATCGAGCTCTCCGACGAGGACCGGGCCCGTCTGGAAGCCCTCGGGTACATCGAGTAGTCGTGGTCTTCGGCGAGTCCAGGATCAAGGACCTGTACCGACGGGTCGTGTGGGGCCCCTATCGACGGGCCTTCGATCGGCTGCCTCCGGGGAGCGAGGTCCGCGCCAACCGCCTACTGGGGCGGGCGGTGGCTCGCGCAGCCCGTGGCAAGCGGGACCAGGTCGCGCGCAACCTGGGCCGCGCCTTTCCCGACCGGGACCTGGACCCCATCATCGACCAGCTGTTCCAGACCCACTTCATGGAGCAGTACATCTCCTGGTCCTTCCATCGCATCGACCGGGACACCTGGCCCAACTACCTCGAGCTACGGGGCCGGGCACACCTGGACGCCGCGCTGGCAGAGGGCCGGGGGGCGGTGCTCCTGCACCCCCACATGGGTGCCGCCCAGATGCCCCTCGCCGTGCTGGGCGTGCTCGGGTACCCCATGAATCAGATCGGGGGCGGCGGGGTGGACGTGGTCCTGTCCGAGACCGGGCGTTGGGCCGAGTCGATGCGCCACCAGCTCGAGGATCACATCCAGGCCACCATCTGGGATGGCACGGGCTTCCTTCGGCCGGTGCTGCGGGCCCTCGGGGGCAACGAAGTGGTCCTGACGGCGATGGACGGCACAGGGGGCGGCCGGGAGATGGGCCGTCGACTGACCCGGACCGTGCTCGGTCAGCCGATGAACCTGCCCGTGGGAGGCCTGTACCTGGCCCTGCGCAGCGGGGCTGCCCTGCTGCCCCTCGTGACCTATTCGAGCCGCGCCGGCGATGGCCTGTTCGTGTCCGAGATCGGCGCACCGCTGTCCCTGGACCGCCACGCCCGGCTCCGAGACGCGCTGGAGACCGGCGTGGACCAGGTCGCGGCCCTGCTCGATGGCCACCTGCGCACACACCCCGGGGACTGGCACTTCTGGGACGAGTTCCAGCCCGGACGCTTCCTGGTCGATCCCGACGAGGCGGCGGCATGAGGAGTCGGGCCTTTGCGCTGGGGGCGGCCTGGGGTGCCCTGCCCGGGCTGCTGGTCGCCGTCGGGCTGCGGTGGGTGAACCCGTGGTTCCTGGACCGCCCGGTGCTCTACCTGGTGCTCGCCATGGGGCTGCCGGCCCTGGTCGTCGGGACCGCGGCGCGACTGGTCCTGGGCGGCGGCGGCTCCGTGCGACGGGGTCGGGGGGGCCTGTTCGCTCAGGCCGTGGTCGTGGTGGTGCTGGCCGCCGTGCCCCGCCCCCGCTTCGACGAGGTCGAGGTGTTGATCTACGGCGTCGATGGCGCGTCGTGGTCGGTGCTGGATCCGTTGCTCGACGCCGGGCAGCTGCCGGCGTTCCGGGATCTGAAGGCCCAGGGCAGCCACGGGGTGCTGCGGTCCATGGAGCCCATGTTCTCCCCGCTTCTCTGGACGACCATCGCGTCGGGTCAGACCCCCGACGCCCATGGCGTGCGTGGCTTCCACGTGCAGTCCACGGACTGCCGCGTCGCGCGGTTCTGGGACGTCGCGGAGCAGGTGGGCGGACGCCGGGTCGGCCTGTACAAGTGGCTCGTGACCTCGCCGCCCAGGCCGCTGAACGGCTTCGTCGTGCCCGCCTGGCTCGCCGCCGAGCCCGACACCTGGCCGGCTGAGCTGCGCTTCGTCAAGGAGCTGGAGCTCTCGAATCGCCAGAAGCGCAAGCGCAAGGAGGCCCAGCGCAGCACCCCGGCGCTGCTGGCGGACGGGCTCCGTCACGGCGTGCGCTTCGGCACGGTGCTCGAAGCCGCGGTCTGGAAGGCCCGTGAGCGACTGACCCGGCCGAGCGATCAGGCTCGGCGGGTGGCACTGGAGCGCATCCGGGTGCTGCTCGACCGCGACACCTTCTTCTACGCCACCTGGTCCCGTCAGCCCCAGCTGGCCACGTTCACGCTGTACGCGACGGACGCGCTGTCCCACCTGATGTGGCGCTACCACGAGCCCCAGGCCTTCGCGGACATCGCGCCAGTGCCCGCGGACGACGTGGCCGCATGGGGGGACTCGATCCGCGATGCCTACCGCCTGGCGGACCAGGTGCTGGGGGAGCTGCGCCATGCCCTGCCCGAGGGCGCGACCCTGCTGGTGATCTCGGACCACGGCTTCAAGGCCCTGCGGCCGGGAGAGGGCAACAAGGCCTACTTCGCGCCGCTCACGTCCCGCCTCCAGGAGCGTCTCGCGGCCCAGGTCGGCCCCGTCGACGTGAGCAAGGTGGGGTACAAGCTCGCGGTCATGATGACCCAGGACGACGCGCCGCTCTCCGCGCTGACGGACGCCGTCGAGGCGCTCACCGACGCGGACGGCCAGCCCTTCTATCGGTGGGAGGACCTGCCTGACTCCGATCGGGGGGTCGGCCTGACGCTGGTGGACGAAGACGTGACGCCCGCGCGGATCGCCGCAGGCACGGTGGGCGGTGAGCCGATGGCGTCCTACGTGCGCATGGACGACGCCCACTCGGGGGACCACGACAGCGCCGGGGTGATCCTGGCGGTCGGCCCCCAGGTCCCCGTGGACACGGTCCAGACCGAAGCCGGCCTCCTGGACATCGCACCGACGGTGCTGGGGCTCCTGGACCTGCCCAAGGCCGATGACATGGCCGGAAGGGCCCTCTACGGCGGTCCCACCGGCGGGCCGCCGAGCTACCAGGGCCTGCTCGACGAGCTGGACTGGGGAGAGTGGGCGGGTCAGTCGACGGAAGACGTGAACGAAGAGCGCCTGCGCGAGCTGGGGTACATCGAATGAGGAGCGGTCTATGCGCCTGCTGATGGTGGCCCGCAGGTACCCGCCGGACATCCGCTCGGGCACCGAGACGGTGTTCGAGAACCTGTACCGCATGGCCCGGAGTCGCCACGAGGTCCGCCTTGTGGTGGGCTACACCCGGGCCCGAGAGCTGGTCCCGCCCGAGGCGCGGGCGGTGGATCTGAGAGGCGTGAGCAAGGCCCAGGCCTGGGCCCGCATGGCGGCCGCCTCGCTCGACGAGCAACGGCGCTTCGGTCCGGACGTGGTGCTGGCCAACAGCATCGAGGTCGCGTCCTTCCGCTGTCCCACCGCCTGCATCGTGCACGATCTCAATTTCGGCCAGGCCGGCGCTCGCGGCCTGGGCACCCGCGGCCGCGAGGCCTTCTACCGCCTGCGGGCGCGCCGCCTCCAGGCCGTGGTCACGGTCTCCGAGGCCGCCGCACGACGGCTCGTCTCCGCCGGCCTCCCACAAGAGACCATCCGGGTGATCCACAACGGTGTGGACCTGGAGCGGTTCTCGGCGGTGGCCCGAGAGACCACCCACGACGAGCCCCAAGACCTGGTCCGCTTCGCGTACCCCAGCCGGATCCTCCCCGGCAAGGGACAGCACCTGGCCATGGATGCGCTGGCCCGGCTCCGGGCGCCGTACAAGAAGCGAGCCGAGCTGGTGGTGGTGGGGGCCGTGGCCGACCCGTTGTTCCTGGACCAGCTCAAGATCCAGTCGTACAACCAGCCCATCCGCATCGAGACCGACGTGCCGGCCATCGCGCCCTACTACCAACAGGCCGACGTGGTGCTGTTCCCCAGCCTCATGGAGGAGGGCTTCGGGTACACGGCCATCGAGGCCATGGCGTGCGGCAAGCCGGTAATCTGGTTCGACCAGCCCGCTGTTCGTGAGGCCACCGGTGGACTTGGCACGCCCGTGCCGTCCGGCGACGTGGACGCTCTGCGCGACGCCATGATGGCCTTGATGGACGACCCAGAGCGCCGCGAGGCGATGGGGGCCGAAGGCCAGGCCTATGTGCGGAGCCACTATGGCTGGCCCGGCGTCTGGAGCCGCTACGAGGAGCTGCTGCGCGGGCTGGCTCGCTGAGTCGCGGCTATGTTGGCCCCCATGACGCGCTTCGATCGCTACCAGTTCGACCAGGGCACCGTGGACGTGCACGCGGCCTGGACCACCTCAGAGGTGCGGACCACCATCGAGGAGATCCTGGAGCACTGGCAGCACCGCCTGCCCCAGGACCGCGATGCCCGCATCGTGCTCAAGCCGAACCTCAACAACGACCTGGTGGCGCTGGTCGGCAACTGCGTCGACCTGCGGGTGCTCTGCTCCCTGATCGAGGGGCTCCTGAACCGGGGGTATCGGAACCTGGTCCTGGCCGACGGCTCCAACGTGGGTGTGGACCGCAGGGACATCGACAGCTTCAAGCGGCTGCGGGTGGACAAGCTCCGGGACCGGTACGGCATCGAGGTCCTGGACCTGAACAAGGACGAGGGGCTGCGCGTGGCGCTGCACGCAGGCGCCCGGCCGGTCATCGCGCGGACCATCCTGGAGTCCGACTTCCTGATCTCCATCCCCAAGGTCAAGACCCACTGCGAGGCTGGCCTGAGCTGCGCCATGAAGAACTGGGTCGGCATCTGCACGGGCCAGGAAAAGCGCGAGATGCACCTGGATCTGGGGCGCAACATCTTCGCGGTCAACGAGGCCGTCATCCCGGACCTCATCCTGGTGGATGGTCTGGTCGGCATGGAGGGCAACGGGCCGGGCGACGGTGAGCCCTTTCGCTTTGGCTACCTGATGGCGTCCGACAACGCCTTCCTGAACGATCTGGTGGTGAGCCGCTTGGTGGACATGCCTGTCGACCAGGTGCCCTACCTGGTGCACGCGATCGACGCCGGACACCTGACCCCAGCGCTGCAGGCCCAGGTGTTGGAGCGGGTCCCCGTGATCCGGCCCATCAAGCGTGCCCCAGCCAGGTCCCGGCTGGCCGAGCTGGCCGAGGCCCGCTCCCTGTTCTGGCTCAAGAAAGCCGTGCGGCCGGCGCTCGAGGCGCCCGGGGTGATGGAGACGGCCTACCGCCTCAAGATCATCCAGGACGTGTACAGCCGGGTCGACGACACCATCACCGGCTTTCACAAGCGCGAGGGCGTCTGTGGCGAGTGCACCCGGTGCGAGGACTACTGCCCGACCCACCTGAGCGCTGCGGAGATCGGCGTGAAGCAGGACCCCGACGACTGCATCCAGTGCCTCTACTGCTGGTGGGTGTGCCCCAAGGACGCCATCGAGCTCCACGGAGAGCTGAACCACCTGGCGCGCCAGGTGGACCGGTACAAGGACTTGGTCGAGGCCTTCTGAGCCGCTCGCTCAGCTGCCGCGCAGGCGCTCCAGCCCCACGCGCAGCAGGAAGGCGCCGTTGCCGATCAGGTAGCGGCGCCACAGGCGACGGGGCTCGGTGATCAGCCGGGCGAGCCACTCGAAGTTGTCGTGCAGCAGCGCTGGGCCCCGAGCCGTCTTGCCGCTGATGAAGTCGGCGGTGGCCCCAAGGCACCACACCACCGGGACGTCGAGCTGCGCCCGCCAGCGGCTCACCCAGCGCTCCTGGATCGGCGTGCCCATGCCCACCAAGAGGATGTGGGGTGCAAAGTCGTGGATGCGGGCCAGCAGGGCAGGGACCTGGTCAGCGTCGTGGAAGCCGTGGTCGCTGGCGATCGCCAGATCCGGGTGCCGCTCCCGCAGCACCTCGGCGGCCCGGTCCGTCACGCCGGGTTCTCCCCCCAACCAGAACAGCCTCAGCGTGCCTTCGGCCTGGGCGGCCAGGTCCCAGATCCAGTCGGCCCCGGTCATGCGCTCGGGCAGGGAGTGCCCCAGCACGCGGGCCCCCAGTCGGATGCCCTCACCGTCGCAGTAGCACAGGTCGACGCGGTCCAGGAAGTCTCGGAGGCCAGGGTCCTGGGCGGCCTGGTTGGCCACGTGCACGTTCAGGTAGGCGACCGTGCGTTTGGTGTGCCCAGCCGCGTAGTCGACCACCCGGGCCAGCAGTCCAGCCCGGTCGAGGTGGTCCACGGGTAGCCCGAGCACCCGGAAGCGCGACCCGGGTCGGTCGCTCACGCCGTCACTGGCGCGTGACGAAGCCGCCGATGGTCCAGAAGCTCCCGACCAGCCGGAAGCCCGAGTTGTCCCAGGGAATGGTCGCGGTGCCTTCGGCCAGGGCGCCTGCGGCGACCAGGACGAGCTGGTTGCCGGACCAGCTGGACCAGGCCGAGCTGGGCACGCTGAAGTTGCCGTCGTTGTAGGCGGCGCAGCGCAGGGTCTCCAACAGGACCGACTGGTCCGAGTTGTAGCGGTAGAGCTCGAACACCATCCAGTCGGCCCCAGTGCCCCCGGTCCACTGGAAGGTGACCTGGTTCTGGGAGATGGTGGGCAGGCTGGTGCCTTCGATCTGGGGAGACGTGAACGACGGCGCCAAGGGCGTGGGCACGCTGTTCGGCGCCGAGAAGGACGGAACCCCGTCGCTCACGACCTCTTCCAGGTCATAGGTCGCGTTCTGGCGGAAGTCCGACGAGCCCAGGGTCTCGTTGACGAAGTAGCCGTTGTAGCCGTCGAAGCCGTTGGACAGCCGGACCGTGGACGACCCCGACGTGAAGTCCACGTACGAGGGGGTGTTCATCTCGTAGTAGTAGATGTCCGTCCCGCTGTAGGCGTACTCGCTCTTGCAGGTGTCCAGGCTGCTGGCCCAGAACTGCCACATGTGGAAGTCGACGGGCACGGTGAGCATCATCCAGGCGGAGCCGAAGTCCGACGGGGTCGGCTGGGACCAGTAGCCACCGACATAGGTGAACCAGCTGATCTCCCCGATGGCGCCGGCCAGGCCCGTGCTGTCCTGGAAGTAGGTGAAGGCCTCGGAGATGGTCGCCTGGCCGGCGGCGCCGGAGACGCTGATGTCGACCAGGGCCGACGAGGTCGCAGACGGGGACTCGACGATCAGCGTGGTGGGCTGGGCTGCGACGACCGTGCCCTGGGACGTGCCGAACCAGACCTCGGACGATGCGTCGAAGTCGTTGCCGGTGATCTCGACCGTCGTGCCGCCGGCGCTGGTGCCGTAGTTCGGGTTGACCGCGTGGATCTCCAGCGTGCCCCAGTCGGTGTCGCTGTCCGCGTCGCTGTCCGCGTCGCTGTCCGAGTCGCTGTCCGAGTCGCTGTCGCTGTCCGAGTCGCTGTCCGCGTCCGTGTCCGCGTCCGCATCACCGGTGATCTCGACGCCGGAGTCCACGGAGACCTCGACCATGTAGTCCATGCCCAGACAGGCAGAGAGGCACAGTGCTGGGAGGCAGAGCAGTCGCAAGGGGGAGCATCCTCGGAAGGCGGATCATACGCGCCCCCTGCCCAGGGGTGCAAGGATGCCGTCAAGGACCCAGCACTCCCGTAGAATCGCTTGTGGTGCGGGTCGGTGGGTTCGTTACCACAAAGGCGAGGGCCAACAGGGCTGTGCAGAGCAAGGCGCCGAGGATCACCTGAGGGGCGAGCAGCTGATCTGCCGGGCCCCACCAGGCCTCCAGGGCCGCGGCCACGGCCGCCGAACCCAGTGCGATCCCCCCCACCGGTGCCCAGCCCCGCAGGGACCAGGCCTCGGCCAGATCTCCACGCAGGAACCACACCATGCACGCCGGCACGACGCACAGGTTGATCGTCGTGGCCAGAGCGATCCCCTGGAGGCCCATGGACGGGATCAACAGCAGGTTCCAGGAGGCGTTGTGAACAAGGCTCAGTACGGCCAGGCCGAAGATCAGCCAGACCCGGCGCCGCAAGACGTGGGCGCGGATGGCCATGAGGCCCAGGAGCATCGGCCAGACCCCCGGGAGGTACCAGCGCAGCACCTGGGCGGTGTCCCAGGTGTCCTGGGGGGTGAAGGCGCCCCGCTCGAACATCCAGTGCACCAGGGGCACCCGGGCGATGAACATGCCGGCCAGCACGGGCGCTGCCAGGGCGCCGACCCAGCGCAGGGACTGGTCGACCGCCGCGCCAAAGCCGGCGTCGCCACGGGCCTGCATGTGCGACCAGGCCGCATAGGCGACCGGCATCAGGGTCGACGCCAGCAGCACCCGAGGGATCACCCGGGCCCGGTCCGCGTACTCCAGGACCGCCACCGCGCCGGCCGGCATGGCCCCGGCAAAGAGCTTGTCGACCACCACGTTCGACGCCACCAGGAGCTCGGCGCCCAGGATCGGCACCGCGTCCCGAGAGACCCCGACCAACGACGCGTCCCAGCGGAAGACCGGGCGGACCCACAGGCCGTCCCGGGCCAGGACCGCCCAGTTCCAGCTGACCTGGGCGAGCTCTCCCACCAGCAGCCCCAGGGGCATCGCGTCCGCGCCGACCGGCTCCAGCAGCAACCAGGTGCCGCCGATGGTGGCCACCGCGCGGACCGCGGGAGACAGGGTGGCCCGTCGGAAGGCCCCGCGGACCTCGCAGCCCACGCGCAGCACCGTCGTCACGGGGGTCAGCACCATGTAGGGCCAGAGCTCCCACAGGAAGCGCGTCGTGAGCGCCCGGGTCTGGTCGTCGAAGGCCGTCAGCCAGGGCAGCAGGGGCGGCAAGGCCAGGCAGACCCCCAAGCCCAGGGCGCCTCCCAGCAGAGCGCCGCCGACCGCTGCCGCCCCCGCGAGCTGTGCGGCGTCGGCGGGTCTGTGGGTCAGCGCCTGGGCCAGCGCCGGGGTCAGCGCGATTCCCAGCGCGTTGGAGAACAAGGCCAGGGCCAGCACGGGGAAGGCGACCGCGTAGAAGTAGGCGTCGGTGGCCTGGTCCACACCGAACCAGAGGGCCAGGGCGATCGTCACGCCGAACGCGCTCCCGCGGGCCAGCACCGCCAGCGGGACCAGCCACAGAGCGGTGCGACCGACCCTCACGGGCGGAGCCGGTGGTGGACAGCGCACGGTCCGGCCGGGTAGAAGCCGGGCTCCCCAAGGTTCGGTCCGTCCATGTCCGCTCGCTGTCTGAGACTGCTGCTTGGCGCCCTGTGGTTGGTCCTCGTGGCCTGCGGTGGCAAGACCGGCCCGCCCAACGTGGCCGAGAGCGACGACGTCGTGACCCTGCGCCCGCCCGCACCCGAGGACTTCGTGTTCGGCCCGGGCGACGTGATCGACATCAAGGTCTGGCGCCAGCCGGACATGGACATGCAGATCGTCATCGCTCCCGACGGCGCCATCACCTACCCCTTGGTGGGTCGGCTGGAGGTGGCCGGACTGACCTATCCGGAGCTGGTGACCACCATCGAGACGGCGCTCATGGAGTACTACACCGAGCCCTCCGTCGCGGTGAACGTGGTCCAGGTCAGAACCAGAAGGTCTTCATCCTGGGCGAGGTGCGGTCACCCGCCGTGCTGCAGATCGAGAACGACCTGTCCATCCTCGAGGCGCTCACCCGCACCGGCGGCATCAACCCGGACGCCCGCACCGACAACGTGCTGCTGGTCCGCGGTGGGCTCGACGAGCCCCAGCTCTACACCGTCGACGTCAACGCCATCTTCGCCAAGGGCGACTTCTCACAGATGGTCTACCTGCAGCGCGGGGACATCGTGCTCGTGCCGGCCAAGACCATCGTGAACGTCGAGCGCTTCTTCCGGCGCGTGCAGGGCATGTTGGCGCCGTTCCTGTCGGGGTCCGCCATCTACCGGAACGTGATCACCGGGGGTGCTCAGGGCACCAGCGCCGGGCTCCAGTAGGGCAGCGGGCGCTCACTCATGCGTCGTCACGGCTGGTTCCCGGTCGCCCTGGCCGTGCTGGACGCGGTGCTCATGGCCGTGGCCTTGCTCGGTGCCTGGCGCACCTGGCTGTGGTGGAAGACCAACCACAACCAACTGGTCCAGCCCGACTACCTGGACCTGGTCACCTACAACCCGTGGATGCCTTCGGCCCTGCTCTTGGGGCTGGCCTGGATCTTCTTCCTGCGGCAGCTGGGCTACTACGACCCCCTCCGCATCCCCACGGCGGTGCGGGCCGCTGGCGTGCTGACCCGGTCGCTGGTCTACGTGATCGTGCTCGTCGTCACCGTCGAGTTCTTCGAGGAACGACACTACAGCCGCAGCCTGATCGCCCCCTTCCTGGTCTATTCCTTCGTGACCATGGGGGCGGCCCGCTGGATCCTGTTCCGGGCCGGGCGCATCGCCCCGGTGGGTGCGCCGGCCCAGGGCCTGGCCATCGTGGGACTGGGCGACGACGCACAGCTCATGGAGGGCCGGCTGGTTCGCTTCGGCCACTCCCAGTGGCGCACCGTGGGCTTCATCGCGCCGAGCGAGGTCGACCGCGATGACCAGGTCGTGGCCGCCGATCGGGTGCTGGGAACGGTCTACGACCTTGTCAACCTGGTCAACGAGCACGACATCGCCGTGGTGGTGCTGGCCACCCGCTTCCTGGGGCGCGAAGAGGCCCTGGCTCTGGCGATGCGCTGCGACCAGATGGGCCTGCGGGTGCTCCAGGTGCCGTTCACCTGGGGGCTGGTCTCGCCGCGGCTGCGGTTTGCCGAGCTCGGCGACCTGCAGCTCATCGACCTCTCCGAGCTCAGCTACCCGTCCCTGGGCGAGTACTTCAAGCGGGGCTTCGACCTGCTGGCCGTCAGCCTGGGTGGCCTGGTGATCATGCCGCTGCTGGCGACCGTGGCTGCGGCGGTCAAGGCCGACGGGGGCCCTCTGTTCTACGCGTCGCCGCGGGTCGGCAAGGGTGGCCGCGCCTTCCCTTTCTTCAAATTCCGCTCGATGGTGGTGGGGGCCGAGGAGCTGAAGGCCGATCTGATGGATCAGAACGAGACCGATGGTCCCCTGTTCAAGATGCAGAACGATCCCCGGGTCACGCGGGTGGGCCGCTTCATCCGGAAGTACTCCCTGGACGAATTCCCCCAGTTCCTCAACGTGCTGCGGGGCGACATGAACCTGGTCGGTCCGCGCCCACTGCCGATCGGCGACCTGGCGGGCATCGAGGACGATCCAGAGGCGGCGTACTGGTTCGAGCTGCGCCACAAGGTCCCGCCGGGCATCACCGGGCTGTGGCAGGTGATGGGCCGTTCAGACCTGGGCTTCCAGGAGATGGTCCAGCTGGACATCTACTACATCCAGAACTGGTCGCCGTGGCTGGATCTCAAGATCCTGCTGCTCACCGTGCCGGCTGTGCTGAAGGGACGAGGCGCTGCGTGAAGGCGGCGTGAAGGGCGCGTAAGGCCCCGCGATCAGCGGGCGGAGGCCAGGTTGCGGTGCTATGTTGCGCCGCGCTGAGGCAGCAGAGGAAGGGACGCCATGGAACTGGTGAGGCTCTACAGCGCAATCCTGCGTCGCAAGTGGGTTCTCATCCAGGCGATCGTGTTCTTCACGCTCGCTGGACTGGCTGCGGCCATGACCCTGCCCAAGTCCTACCAGGCCACGGCCAAGATGATGGGCACCACGTCGGACACCAGCTTGTCCGTGCTGAGTGACCTGGGCCTGTCCGAGGTCGCCCAGGGGCTGACCGGCTCCTCTGACGACATCCAGAACCACATCGCGCTCGCCACCACCCGGCCCATCCTGGAAGAGCTGGTCTGGCGGCTGCAGCTGCGCAACGACGCCGGCGATCTGCTCAACCCCGAGAAGCTCTTGATCCCCGGGGTGACCGGGTCCCTGGACGCGGCGCCCTACGTCGAGATCAAGCAGCACCAGGGCAGCGACATCATCCTGGTCACGGCCCGCACGTCCGATCCCGAGCTGTCCCGTCTCATGGCGGACACGCTGGTCCGGCTCTACATCGCCGAGACCCAGTCCACCGCTCGGCGGGAGACCCGCGAAGCCCGGCGCTTCGTCGAAGGTCGCCTCGAGGTGGTCCGGGGCGAGCTCGAGGCCGCCCTGACCGAGATCTCCGACGCCCAGGTCGCGGCCGAGGTCGTCGATCTCGACGCCGAGATCCGCGCCGGTCTGCTGCGGCTGAGCGAGCTCATGATGGCCGGCGAGGAAAACGCCAGCCGCATCCAAGAGGTCCGCGCCCAGATCGAAGCCGTGCGCAGCAGCCAGGGCAAGGAGTCCGCGGACTTCCTGGGACCCGGCACCGTGTCGACGAACAGCGACATTCGGTCCCTGCGCGAGGAGCGCCTCAAGATCGTCCAGCAGCGCGAGGTGCTGGCCCTGGAGAAGACCGAGAAGCACCCCGACGTGGTCAAGCTCGACACGGCGCTGGCGTCCCTGGACAGCGAGCTGTCACGGGCCCTCGAGGAGCAGCACACCCTCGATCCGCAGCTGCTCAAGCTCGAGGCCGAGCTCTCGGGTCTGCGCAGCCGCGGGCGGGAGCTGAACAACGCCATCGACCGCACGTCGGCCGACTTCGCTGGGTATCCCGAGAAGATCCGCACCCTGAGTCAGCTCGAGGTCGGCGCGTCGGCCGCCGAAGAGGTCTACCGCTCGCTCCAGGACCAGAAGTACCAGATCGCCATCGCCGAGGCGATGACCGTGTCACCGCTGCAATTCGTGGAGCCCGCGGTCCGCCCCGAGCGCCCGGTGTTCCCCAAGATGCTGCCGAACCTGGTGGTCGGGTTCGGCCTGGGCGTGCTGTTCGGGCTGGCCCTGGTGGCCGCCTTCGAGTACGTCGACGACTCCATCAAGAGTCCCGAGGAATTGCGCACGTTCTGGGACCTGCCGCTCCTGGGACTGATTCCCCGCTTCAAGGTCACGGCCGAGTCCACGGGGCTGATCGACGAACGCAAACACACCGATCCGGTGGTCGAGTCCTACCGCACCCTGCGGTCGGCCATCGCGTTCTCGACCCTGGACGCCAACGCCAAGATGGTCTTGGTCACGTCCAGCCTGCCAGAGGAAGGCAAGAGCACGCTCAGCACAAACCTGGCCATCAGCTACGCCCAGGACGGCAAGCGGGTGCTGGTGGTGGACTGCGATCTACGGCGTCCGCGGCAGCACCGCTTCTGGCAGGGCATGTCCAACGACGTCGGCGTGACGTCCTTGCTGCTGGGCACGGTCACACCAGAAGAAGCCATCAAGCACACCCGGGTCGAGGGCTTCGACATCCTGACTTCGGGCCCGGTGCCGCCGAACCCGGGCCGCCTGGTCGAGTCGCTGAAGCTCCGCCAGCTCCTGCTCGAAGTGTCCAAGTCCTATGACCTGGTCATCGTGGACAGCCCGCCGGTGCTGGTGGTCAGCGACGCGATGATCATCAGTCGGCTGGTGGACCACACCCTGCTGGTGGTCGAGGCGAGCGGCACCACCAAGCGCGTGCTCTCCGAGGTGCGGGAGCAGCTGCGTTCCGGCGGCTTGGAGCCCCTGGGCCTGGTGCTCAACAAGGTCGGCTTCAACGCCGGCTACGGCTACACCTACTACGCCCGCCGGGCGTATGAGACCTACTACAAGGAGGGCGACAAGCCCGCGACCCCACCCGCCGAGGGAGGTGCCGCATGAGCCCGACCCTGCTCCTGTGGGTCCTGGCCTGTGGACCCAAGCCCGAAACCGTCATCACCGGCCTGAACAACGAGAACCCTGCGGTCCGCCAGGACATGGTCAAGATCGCCCGCAAGTACGACGATCCGGGTGTGGTCGATGCGCTGACCGTGGCCCTGGACGACTCCGAGGCGGTGATCCGGCTGAGCGCCGTGGAGAGCCTGTCCTTCCTGGACAGCGCCAGTGCGGTGCCAGCGCTGATCAAGTGTCTGTCGGATCCCAATGACAAGGTCCAGCGCGCGGCCGTCGACGCGCTCGGCAAGCTCGCCGACCCCGAAGCCACCGAGCCGCTGATGGCTTACGTGCGCGACCGTCTGGGGGACCGCGTGCCGCTGAACGCCCTGTGGGCCTTGGGCAACATCGCCGACATGCGGGCCATGGGCTTGCTCTCCCAGCTGCGCACCCACGCCGACCCGTACGTGGCCTACAACGCCCACCAGGCCTTGCGCCAACTCAAGCCGGGCGCTGCCTCGGGTGACTCCGAGGGCTGACGGTGCTGACGTGCCTTGCCGCGGCCTCTGCGGCCCTGGCGGCTCCCGTCGTAGAGCCCGAGGTCCTGCTCCAGGACCAGCTGGTGTCCATGGGCGTGCTCGATCAGCTGGCCGGTGCCAGTGACCACGGCGGGCGGGCCCAGGCCCAGGCCCTCGCACGTGGGACCGATGCGCTGCCGTGGCAGGCCGAGGTGCTGGGCCCGGCTCTGGCCCCCTGGACGGACCTGGCGCCCATGTGGCCCAATTGGGCCGCCCGCGGGTGGGCCCGCAGCGCGGCTGGGAACGCTCGGCCGCTGAACCTGTTCGGCGACGCCGAGCCCGGTCTGGTGTCCCAGCGCTTCGGGGCCAGCCTGGACGTGCAGAACCGGTGGATGACGCTGCGGCTGGCGCCGGAGCTGGGGGCGGACGCTGGGGGCACAGGGGCCGTCGGACTCACCGGCCTCGAGGCCTGGGTGGCGGCACACTGGCGGGGGCTCCGGGTGGGCTTCGGGACCCGCCCTCGCGGCCTCGGACCCGGCCACCTCAGCGGGCTCGTCATCGGGGAGGCGGCGCGGCCCTGGCCCGCCGGCGAGGTGGCGTGGGAGGGCCGGCTGCCCGTGGTCGGCAGGCTGCGCGCCGAGACGTCGGTGGGCTGGCTGCCCGGCGAGCGCCAGGACGTGCTCCGGCCCGGGGTCCTGCACATGGACTTTCGCTGGGCGCCGATCCCCCTGATCGAGCTGGGCGCCTCCAGGCTCTCTCTCTTCGGGGGCACGGAGCCCAGCGGAGAGAGGCGGCCGGTGGACGTGCTCCAGCTGATCGCGCCCACCGATCCGCACGTCTACGACGATGAAGGCCGGGACCTCGCCGACACCGACGAGCTGGCTGCCTTGGATGTGCGCCTGATCCTGCCGCTGCAGCGCTGGATCCCGGGCCCCATCGACGCCGTCGAGGTCTGGTACCAGTACGGTGGCGAGGACATGATCGTCAGGTCCATCGGCCCCTTGCCTTCCCCGTCGCTGGCCGGTGTTGCCAACCTGTACGGCGCCCAGGTCTCCGGGGAGCGCTGGTGGGTGCTCGTGGAGCGAGCGGTCTTGATGGACGACCTGTTTCGCTGGTACGTAGGCCACCGCATCTACCACGAGGGCTTCACGCGAGATGGCCAGTCCCTGGGCCACGTCAACGGCGGTGACCAGGCCACGTGGTGGGCCCAGGCCGGCTGGACGCCCCTGCCTTGGGGGGGCTCGATCTGGCTGGAACAGGTCCGTCGCGTCGGCGCCATCGAGAAGGCCGAGAGCGGGGCGGTGTTCACGCTCATGACCGAGGAACACCGCTGGCGCGTGGGCGCCCAGGCGTGGAAGCTCCGGCCGGGCGGCGGGCACCTGGGGCTGGGCGCTGAGCTCGTGCGCACCACCGGGCGCGACTTCGTGCCCGACGCCGACGACTGGACGGCCCGCGCCTGGGTCGAGTGGCGCACGGATCTGGCCTGGGGCCGGACTGGTCCGCCCTGGCGTGACCCGAGCGCCGGGAGCGCTCCGTGAGCCGTCGCCTGCTGCTGGGCATGGCTGCAGGCCTGGTCGCGGGCAGCGGCGTGGGGCTGGTGGAGGCCCTCTGGGTGCTCACCAGCTCGGGGGCACCGACCGAGTACGTGGCGTTGTTCTACGCCGTGGTGCTGTACGGGGCGATCGGCCTCGCGCTGGGTGTGGGCGCGGGCGTGGTGGTTGCGGCTGTGGGTCTCGTGGTGCGCCTGGGCGACCCAGGGGCCTGGACCCTGGGCTTCCTGGTGGTGTTCCTATCTCTGGGGGGCGTGATCGCCGTCCGGGTGGTGGATCGGGTGGTGTTCCTGGAGCAGGGGCTCTCGCCGCTCGGCCAGGGCGTGCTCACGGCGCTGGGCCTGGCGGTGGCGCTGCCCGGGGCATGGATCCTGCCCATCCTGATGACGCGCACGCCGCTCAAGGTGCTCCTGGGGGCCAAGGGCACGGCGACCCTGTGGACGGGCCTGGTGCTGATGTCGGCTGTCTTCTCCTTTGCCCCCGGCGGGCCGCACCCCCACGGACAGTTGCGACCGGACCGCAGCCAGGACCCCCGCATTCGGGCCCGTCCGAACGTCCTGATCGTGCTGGTCGACAGCTTGAGAGCCGATCACTTGGGCGCCTACGGGACCTGGCCCCAGGACCACACGCCAGCGATGGATGCCCTGGCGGCCGAGAGCGTGGTCTTCGAGCAGGCCTATGCAGCGTCGTCGTGGACCCGGGCCAGCACCGCCACCCTGTTGACGTCGATGCTGCCCGGCAGCCACCGGACCCTCAGCAAGTCCGCGGTGTTGCCGAGCGATGTCTACACTCTGGCCGAAGCCCTCCAAGAGCAGGGCTGGGTCACGGGGGGCCTGCCCAACAGCATCCACCTGGCCCGATCCTTCAATTTCCAGCAGGGCTTCGACTACTTCCGCTATCTGGCCCCCGACTACCTGTACGGGGCGACGGAGTCCGCGTCGCAGCTCGCGATGTACGCCACCGTGCGGGAGTTGCGGGCACGGCTGATGCCTTCGGGGCTGCGGGTCAGCGACTACTACCAGCCCGCGGCGGTGGTGCTCGACCATGCCCGGCACTTCATCGAAGCACAGGGAGACGATCGGTGGCTGCTGTTCGTGCACCTGATGGAGCCGCACGGCCCCTACTTCCAGCACCCCCTCGACGGCGTGGCCCGGGGACCTGGCTCCGGGGACCAGGGCACCTCGGATCAGGCCGCAGCGGCCTATGCCGGCGAGGTGGCCGCGCTGGACGCCGAGCTGGGCGCGTTCCTCCAGGACCTGCGGTCCCAGGGGTGGGACGACACGCTGGTCATCCTGACGGCCGATCACGGCGAGGAGCTCCAGGACCATGGTGCCCAGGGCCATGGCACGAGCCTCTATGACGAGTTGCTCCACGTGCCGCTGATCGTCAAGCTGCCCCAGGCTCTGCACGCCGGGGAGCGCGTGCCGTGGCAGGTCCGCTCCCTCGACGTGGCACCCACGGTGGCAGCCGCCTTGGGCTTTCCCTCGTCGCCCCAGTGGCAGGGCGCCGATCTGTTCGATCGGACCTACCGGGAGGGCCAGGACCGGCTGCGACGTGAGCAGGCCCAGGCCTTGGCGGTCGCCCAGGGGATCGAAGGTGCGGTCCCCCCTCTGGTGAGGGAGCCTGGGGTCAGTCCAGAGGACCGTCCCGTGGTGGCCCAGGCGGACTTCGAGGGCCATCGGCTCACGGCGATCCGGGCCGGCGGCTGGAAGTACGTCAAGGCCCTCGACGGCGGCTCCAGGGCCCTGGAGCCCGAGGAGCTGTACCACGTGAGTGTCGACCCTCAGGAGCGCACCAACCTGGCGGGGGGGGCCGGGGTGGTCCAGGCCAGGCTGGATCAGGAGCTGGCAGAGGCCCTGGCCCTTGCGGCTGCGAGGGCAGCCAGCGGTCGGGACCCCGAGCTCGACCAGGCGGCGTCGGAGCGGATGCGGGCCCTGGGTACCCCGGACTGACCGAGCGGATCACTCGGCGCCGGCGGGCTCCGAGCGGAAGTCCTGGGGCCGGTGGGCCACGGGCACCGGGCGCTTGCAGGCCAGCACAGAGCTGGGCACGCGGCCCTGGGTCACCAGTGCGCTCCGCGGGAGCGTGTCCTCTCGAACGTCTGGCACCCACTCCACGTGGAGCACGGCGGTGCGCTCCCGGTAGCCGGTGCCTACGGCCGTCCAGCGGCCCTCGAGCAAGAGCCGCCAGCTCTCGGCGAGCCAGGCCTGCCCGCCCAGGCGGACCTCGGCGATGCCGCTCACGCCCTGGTCGAACCAGATGCCGGGATCCCCTTCGTCCTGCAGGACCTGGAGCCCGGCAGAGATGCCGCCGCAGACGCCCAGCGGGAGATCGGCGAGCATGAGCTCACCATCGACCCGCGCCAACAGCGAGCCGAAGGCCTCGGGGCTGAAGACCCCCCCGTCGGGCGGCGCCCAGCCGTCGACGCTGGGCCGGTCGCTCAGCCAGTACCCGTCCATGCCGCCCCGGGCCCACCAGAGCTCGTCATCGAGGGTCCAGCCCCACCAGCCCATCGCCTCGAGCCGCAGGGCCCGCTCCAGCTGGAGGCCAGTCAGCACGCCACCCCGCACCAACAGCCCAGCGTCGAGGGGGGTCTGGACGGCATCGCGCACGATCCATCCGCTGAGGAAGTTGAAGGCCACCCGTCCGAAGTCGTCGCCACCCGCGTCGGGCACGCCGGCCCAGGAGGTCACGGAGTCCGTGATCGGCATCCGGGTCAGGCCCAGTCCGAATTCGCCACCGGGGCGCAGGGAGACCCGACCAGACAGTCTGGCGTGCCAGTCGAAGTTGCCGAAGCCCAGGGGATTGGTGCCGAGCTCGAGGGCCACCCCCCGGGGCAGGGCAGGGGACGTGCGCAGCCGTGCGCCAAGCCCGACGCCGATCACGGAGTGCACGTCGTCGGTGGCGTAGAGAGGCTCGAGCTCTGCGTCCAGCACGAAGCCGGGCAGGACCAGATCGAGCATGCCGATGTGGCCGACACCGACCAGCAGCTCAGAGGTGCCCGCCGTGCCCGGGCGGGACCACACCCCGAGCTCGGCCTGGAAGCCCGGCTGCTGCTTGGGACCGAGGGAGTCGCCGAGCTCTTCGAGCTCGGCGTGGGGCATCACGGCCACGACCTCGGCTTGCTGGCTGGGGGGCAGGTCCTGGGCGTCGCGCCCGGATGGGAGCGGGAGCGCAGGGAGGCGACTGTCGGCAGACCACGTGCGCGTCGCGGTGCCGCTCGCCGGCAGCTCGTGGGCGCGACGCAGGGAATCTTCGGCCCGTGCCCGATAGCCCCGCTCGTGCTGCGTGCGGGCCAGCGCCATCCAGACCCGCGGGTCCTGGGTTCGCTCGGCCTCGTCCTGGAGATAGCTCTCGGCCGCTGCGGCCCGGCCCCGGGCCCTCAGCGTGCCGGCCTTGCCGATGATCGCGCCGGAATGGCTGTCGTCCAGGGAAAGCGCGTCGTCGAACACGACCTCGGCCTCGGCCGGCAAGCCGACCGCCAGGTAGCCCCGACCGACCAGGCTCATGCGGCCGGTGTCGTCGTCAAGCCAGGTCGCCGTCCCGCGCACCAGGTTGCGGCCACGGTCGAGCTCGCCGGCGTCGGCGAGCCGCTCCGCTTCTTCCACCAGGGCTGCCAGCCGAGCATTGGCGAGGCCCTTGCGAATCCACACCTCCTGGCCCTCGAACAAGGCCGTCAGGTACAGCTCTTCGATGACGTCGCTGCGGTTCTGGGCCAGCGCGACCTCCGTCGCCACGGCCAGCGCTCGCCCGTGCACGGGTTCGTCTCGCAGCACGTCCAGAGCCAGCTGGAGCGCCTCGTCGTAGCGGCGCTGGTCCAGGCGCAGCGCGGCCAGCAGGGCACGGGCGTCAGCGTTGAGCGGGTAGCGCGCCAGGACCTTGCGCAGGAGCTCCTCGGCGTCGTCGAAGCGGCCCTCGATGCGGGCTTCGTCGCCGGCCTGCATCACGATGCGGACCTCGAGGACCTCGAGGAGGGCCCGCACTTCCGGATCGTCCTGGGGGAGCTCGCGGGCCAGGCTCCAACCCTCGCGGGAGCGGCCCAGCTGATCGAGGGCGCGGATGCGGCCCAGCTCGGCCTGGAGCATGGTCGGGTCGCGGTCCAGGGCCTCGGCGTAGAAGGCCTCGGCGAGCCCCGGCTGGGCGTGGCGCAGGTACAGACCGCCCAGGCTGGTGAGCACGTAGGGGTCGGCCTCGATCTCGAGGAGCCGGGCGTAGAGCTCAAAGGCCGCCTCGTTCTCCCAGTCGTCCCGCAGGCCGTCGGCCTCGGCCCGAAGTGCCCGCAGCCGGATGTCCCTGGCGATGGCGGCCTGTTCCTCGTCGAGCTCGTCACCGAGCTCGTCCAGCAGGTACTCGGCGGGCTGACGGGCGGCGAGCATCGCCAGGCAGTTGGCCTCGGCCAGCACGATCCAGACATTGGCCGGATCGTTCGTGCGGGCGCGGCCGTACCAGGGCAGGGCGTCGCGGGGCCTGCCGGCCTCCATGTACCGGTCTCCCAGGGCATGGGCGATGGGGGCATCGTCGGGCCAGACCTGGGCCCCGGATCGCAGGATCTCGATGGCGCCGCTCAGGTCGTCGGCATCGGCCTGGGCCCGGGCGCGGTAGAGCACGTTGGCCCGCTCGATCTTCTCGGCGAGCCGGCTGCGCGTGTCATCGTCCAGCCCAGCCGCTTCCTCGAGCAAGGCCCGGGCCAGATCCGGCCGACCCCGCTGGACCTCGACCTCGAGAGCGTCCTGGAGCAGGTCCACCCGTCCCGGTGACCGGTCCACGAGCTGTCGATAGGCCGTGGCGGCGGCGTCCAGGTGGCCTGCGTTCCAGAGGCCTGCAGCGAGGGCCCGCCGGTTGTCGAAGTCGTCGGGCGCCATCGCCAGCGCCACCCGCCAGCTGAACAGGGCCTCGCCGGGGTGTCCGGCACTGTCCAGGTAGTCGCCAGCGCGGCGGTGGGCCGCGGACAGCCGCTGGACCAGGGCGCTGCGGTGCCCCGGGTCCGAGGCCTGGCGCACGGCCTCTCGGTGCCGATCGACCATGCGCTCGGGCACCCGGTTGGCGATGCTGCTGACAGCGTGTGCCTCGAGCAGGAGCACGTCGACCGGGCGGCGCACCAGGGACGCTTCGAGGTTGCGCAGGGCGGCGCCGTGCTCCCCGCGTCGGGACTGGAGCAGCCCCAAGGCCCGCTGGACCATCCACAGGTCCGGGGCCCGCTGCTGGGCCTGAAGGATCTGTTCCCAGCGGGCGTCCTCGGTGTCCCGTCCTCCCAGGGCGCCTTCGGCCAGCTGGGCTGCTTCGATCAGGCGCAGGGCCTCCTCGTCGTCGCCGCCGACTTCGCGCATGGCGGTGGCCGTCTGCCCGGACTCGACCAGGGCCCGCACGTACCGGGCCCGGAGCTCGGCGTCGTCCGGGGCCGCCCGCACGGCGATGCGCCAGGTCTCCGCAGCACGCTCCGCTTCCCCCGCGCGCAGCCACGACCGGGCCAGGCCATCCCAGGCGGACAGGTCGCGGCCACCGGGGTCGGCGTCCCGCAAGATCTTCTCCGCCGTCTCGGGCCAGCCGCCCAGCCCCACGGCCCGGACCCGGAGGCTCAGGCTGCCTTCGTCGAGGGCCTTGGTCAGCGTGCTGCTCGCGTTCGGCACACCCAGCCCAGCCACCACGTTGGCCCGGGCCAGGTCGTCGACCGCCAGATACGCCAGGACCTGGAGTCCCCGGGCCTCTTCGTCGTGGTCCAGGGTGCGCAGGGCGTCGATGGCACCGGCTGGATTGCCGCGCCGGAGCTCGACCTGGGCCAGGGTCATGCGCAGAGCGCGGTCCTCGGGCGCCTTGCGCAGCAGGGCCTTCAGGGTCTGGCTGGCCTGGCGACGGGTGGCGTCCTGGGCGGCCTGGGCCTGGGCCTGGCGCATGGCGAAGGCCTGTTGCAGCTCTGCGGGCGGCTGGATCCGGCGGTAGTGATCCACCCAACCCGCGCGACCGGGCTCGGTGGCCAGCAGGCCCGCGAGCTCGAAGGCGGCTCGGTCCCGTTGGGCCGACGCGTCCAAGAACAGGCTCAGCGCACTCAGGGCCTCTTCTTCGTGACCGGGCACGTTGGCCAGGGCAGCCGCGAACTCGAGCCGTGCGGCGTCGTCGGTGTCGTCGGCCCAGGCGGGCCCGGCCCAGATGAGGCCGATCACCAGGAGCCACAGCCACCTCATGATCGACCCGGGAGGGCCGCGCCGCCGCGGTGGAGGGCCAGGCCGAACCACAGCAGGTTCTGGGCGTAGTAGTCGCTGGGATCCCCCCACGTGCGACCGTCCCGGCTGGGCGCGATGACGTCGGTCAGCACACGCTGAGCGAGCTCGGGTTCTGTCTGGCCCCACGCCGGCAGCAAGCAGCCGTAGAGGCCCAGGTAGTCCCAAGTCGCCTGGGGTGTGCCGTCGGGCGCTCTCACCGCCGGCAGGCTGCCCGTGTCCCGGTACTCCTGGGCCAAGGGGCCCATGCGGGTCAGCAGCGCGGCAGCCCGCGGTTCGTCGTGCCAGGCCACGTCGGCCGCCAGGTTCCAGGGCACCCGGAAGGCCTCGAAGCCGAAATTGGCCAACGTGGCCTGGTCGTCGGGCGGCGGCACCAGCTGACCGGTGGCGGTGTCGAGGAAGGCCCAGTCCGGTGGCAGGCCAGCGGGGCTCAGGCTCTCGTCGAGCAGGGCGTAGCTGTCGTCGAGCAGCTGGCCCCAGTCCCGCTCGGGGTCTTCCTGGGCGAAGCGCCGCAGGGCAAAGGGCAGCACATAGGACGGGTTGAAGCGGACCGGGTCTTCGTAGCGCGCCCACGGGCCGGGCAGGAGCACCAGGCGCTCCCCCAGCCGGGCGACCTCGTCGGTCCAGATGCGGGGCAGCAGCCCCAGGGCCCGGGCCCGGTAGTCCGGCTCGTCCCACGCGTCGGCCGCCAGCAGCAGCGCGTAGGCGATCCAGACGTCGGCGTCGCTGGCGGAGTTCGGGTCCTGGACCGAACCGACCGGGCCCCGGTCGCGGGCCCAGTGCCACGCGGGCAGGCCATGGGGATCCCCGGCCTGGAGGTGCCTCTCGGTCCAGCCCAGCACCTTGCGAAACGTGCGACGGTCCTGGGCCCACAGAGCCCGGACCAGAGCGTAGGCCTGGCCCTCGGAGGTGGTCAGCTCGCGACGGGGGTCGACCACCCGGCCGTTGTGCCGGATGAACTCCTTCTGGTAGCCGCGCCAGGTAGTCACCAGGACGTCCTCTCCGCCGGACCCCAGACAGCCGGGGCCCATCATCAGGGCTGCGCCTGCGATGGCGCACGCGCGAACCAGGATCACACCTCGCCTGACCGTCGCTGCGCCCACTCCCGCACCAGAGCGGTGCCGAGCACGGCGGCGATGGTCGCGATGAGGGCGACGAGCAGCCAATTCCTGCGCGTGGCAAAGCGAGCAGCGCTCACGACGGGCACCTTGCCCACCGCGACCCGCTCTGCGACGTCGAGGGTGTCGATGCCGCCCCCGGGCTCCAACACCGCCAGGTTGCCGGCCAGCTCCAGGATCCGCTCCTCGTCGAAGACCCGCCGCACCATGCCGGACAGCTCGACGGCTTCGGGGGTCCGCAGGACCAGGAGGTTGTAGGGGTCCTCGCCCTGGGTCCGGGCGGCCTCGAGGGTGCCATAGGGGGTGCCGACGGTGGCCTGGATCAAGGACTTGTCGGCCTTGAGCTCCTTGGTGAAGTCCTGGCTGCGGGCGGTCAAGACCCCGTTGTCGAGCTGCTGCTCGACCCAGCCATTGCTCTCGGCGCCCATGAGCACGACGCGGTTCTTGCCCGTCGATGGGCTGGCGGTCTCGTCGGACGCAGACCGCACGCTCAGGTCTGGGGCCGTGGCCACGCTCAGGCGACCGAGCTCGGCGCCCAGCTGGAGCACGGCCGACGCGTGGGCCTGGGAGGGCGCATCGGGCGCCACGACCACGATGCCGGCCTGGGGGTCCTCCAGGTTGAAGGGCCAGGCCCGGTGCCGCAGCTTGCCCAGGTCGGGCAGCGTGGCGTAGTGGTCCATGGGGGCGTGGACTTCGGTGGTGTCGTAGAGCGTGCCCCAGATCATCTTGTCGCTGATGTAGCGACAGGGATCGAAGTCCCGGGGGAACAGGTGGAAGACCACGTCGAGCCGGGAGTCCGGTCGCAGGATGTCCGCCGGGATCTCGACTTCCAGGACCTCGTCCTCTGAGCCCTGGGGGTCCTCGAGGGCCACGGAGCGCAGGCTGACCCCGTTCAGTCGGACTTCGAGGGTCGACAGTCGAATGTCGAGCTGGGCACCGTAGCCGTAGCGCACGTAGACCTTGCCGCCGCCCGGCCGGGGGCGGGCGTCCCCTGCGAACCGGATCGGGACGGAGATCGTGGGCGCGTAGTAGCCGCGCACCGTGCGGTCCTCGACGCCCAGGTCCGACAGCGCGAAGTCCGCCCGATTGGGAGCGGGCAACGGGTTCTGGCGCGTGGCGGGGGGCGAGGTGTCGTCGACGGTGTCGACCAGGGCGGCTGCCCCGGACAACAGGTCGTAGCGATCGTTGGCAGACACGCCCTGGGCGGCGATGAGCACCCCGGCGTCGTCCTTGCCTGTGACCACGAGCACGCCAAAGGTCGGGTTCCAGGGGTTGGCGACCAGCGCCACCAGTCCCTGACCGGCCTTGAGGTCGCTGGTGTCGACGAGATCGTTGACCACCGGGTTGCCGTCGACCGTGCCGAGCACGATGGCGTGGGTGTTGACCTTGTCCAACCCGCCGGCGGGCGTCGCGACCTGGACGTGGTGCCAGGCGGCCTGGCGCCCAAAGGCGAGACCCAGCTGGGCCAGCGCGTTCAGGTCGGCCTGGGACACGGACGCCGGGCCGACCAGGGCGACTTGGGAGGCGCCGTAGCCGAGCTCGTCGACGATGGGGTAGGGCAGATCCAACAGCTGGGACTCGATGGGGACCGGCCGATAGGTGAAGCGGATCGAGGACTGATCGGAGATGCGCGTCCACAGCGCGGGATCAAAGGGATCCTCGCACTCCAGGGTGTAGGACTGATCGGCCACCAGGGAGAGCCGGTTGTGGTCCTCGATCAGCCCGCGGGGCAGCCGCACGCTGAGCTGTCCACCGATGACATTGTCCGCGTCGAGCCGAACCGACCCGACCGGTTGGTCGTTGAGGTGGATGGTCAGGTTGCTCTGGTCCGGCAGCAGCGCGGCGCTGTGCTCGAAGCGCAGGTCCAGCTCTGGGTCGGCTGTCAGGTCCCACCCCCGGGGGCGGGTGAAGGTGACCGTGCCATAGGCGGTCACCCCCTGGAGCATCATGTGCCCCCCGGTGTTCAGGTCGTCGTCGAAGGTGACGACGCGGACCTGGTCAGCGGGTTCGAGAGGGGCCTCGTCGTCCTGGGCCCAAGCGGGCGGGACGATCAGCACCATGTGCAGCAAGGTCGTCGCGATCATGCTCACTGTCTGCCCTTCTTCATGTGAGTTGCAGCCTCTCGGAGGAGCCGGTGGACAGAGTCGAGCATCTCATCGACCCGTTCCTGCGGCGCCCCCGAACGATACTCCTTCTCCGCTGACATGAGCGTCAGCATGGCCCCCCTCACGGCCCCCTCTGCCTGCCAGAGCCCCTCGCTGCGCTTGTCGCCTTCGTGGAGCCGATATTCGCGCTGGAGCCAGAACAGCTTCTCTCCCCACGTGGCCGGCAGGGCCGGCCCACCGGGGAGCAGGGACGCCCGAAAGGTCCAGTAGGACTGGCGTAGCTCGCGGTGGGCCTGGACCAGCTCGTGGTAGCGGACCCGGTCGTGGCCCTCGATGCTGACGGGTGCGTTGTTCGGCACCGCGAGTCTGTCCACGTCGGGACTCCAGCCCCAGGCCATGCTCGCGCTGAGGCCGACGAAGACCACGCCAGTCAGGACGGCGCCCCACTGGACGCGGCGCGTGCGCGCCCCCCGGTTGATGGCGAACGGGGCCGCGGCAGATGCCAGGCTCACACCACAGGCGGCGCAGAGCTTGGTCCCGGCCAGGTCCACGGTGCCGCACTGCGTGCAGCGGCGGGTCGCCAGGGCCTGGGCCAGGGGTTCTCCCTGATCGGCGCGGCGTCCTTCCTCGCCAAAGGGCAGGAACATGCCGAAGACCGAGCCGACCACGCTCAGGGCCGAACGGAGCGGGGCGTCTTCGCGGTAGCGGTCCCGAAGCCAGGTGTCCGGGGGCGTGAACATCAGCCGGATCAGCTGGTCGCGCTGGGCCGTGCTCAGGGCATCGAACTGCACACCGACCAGGAGCTCGCTGTGTTCCTCGACCTGGTTCACCGGTTGTCCGGTCAGCGCAACCACCTCGCCGTCGTCCAATTCGAGCAGCAGATCGACGCGATCTGAGACCGGCCTGCCGTCCCAGAGTCTGAGTCGGATCCCGCTCTCGGAGAGGTCCATCGCCTCGGCCTTGCGCCAGGCCTCTTCTTCGGACGGGGCGACGCCCTGGCCGGTGTCGGTGGCCAGCTCGATGTCGTGGTCGCGCATCCACACATTGCAGGTGTAGGGGATGCGCCACTCGGAGCGCCGCTGGGGCCGCTCCAGCGCCACGAAGGCCGCCGCGCCCAGGAGCAGGATGTTGTAGAGGTTCCACGCCCCCACGAGCAGGGTGGTGCCCCGTTCTTCCGGGATGCCGAGCATGCGCATCGGCGTCACCACCAGGGACGCGATCGCAAACGCGCCGATCAGCAGCACGGGCCAGGCCTTGGACCAGTCGTAGATGCGCTTGTCGCTCTGTTCGCCCTTGGTCGTCACGACGAACTTCTGCTGGCCCGGGAACAGCAGGGTCAGCGTGGTGACCAGCGCCGTGTACGGGGCGAGCGCTGTCTCGTAGACTTCGGGCCAGAAGCTGTGGCGCCGGTTGCCGTGCATGGCCGAGGTACAGACCGTGGCCAGGAACAGGTGCGGAATGGCGTAGACCAGGACGTCCAGGACCTCTGCGCGCAGCGGGTACAGCCCGAAGAGCAGGAACAGGGCCGGCGCGATCAGGAACACGAGCCGGGGCAGGCCGAACAGGAAGTGAGCTGCCGCGGCCGAGTAGGTGATGCGCTGGGCCAGGGAGAGCCCGGGCTTGAGCAGCGGCACCTCGGTGCGGAAGATCTGCGTCATGCCGCGGGCCCAGCGCAAGCGCTGGGTGATGTGGAAGGCGAAGCGCTCGGTGGCGAGCCCCGCCGCCTGGGGAATGGGCAGGTAGGCCGACTGCCAGCCGGCGGCGTGGAGCTTGAGCGATGTGTGGGCGTCCTCGGTCACCGTGGTGGTCGGGATGCCGCCGATGTCCTCGAGGGCTGTCCGCCGCAACAGGGCGCAGGAACCGCAGAAGAAGGCCCCGTTCCAGAAGTCATTGCCCCGCTGGATGCCGTGGTAGAAGAACGCCTGCTCCGGCGGCAGCACGCCCTCCATGTGGAGGTTGCGCTCGACCGGATCGGGGTTGTAGAAGTGGTGCGGGGTCTGGACCAGCGCCAGCTCGGCCTCCTTCAGGAAGAAGCCGACCGTGACCTGGAGGAAGCTCCGGACGGGCACGTGGTCCGCGTCGAAGATGGCGATCAGGGTGCCCTGGGTGCGCCCTAGCGCAGCGTTGAGGTTGCCGGCCTTGGCGCCCGCGTTGTCGGACCGAGTCAGGTAGCCGCAGCCCAGCTCCGCGGCGAGGTGGCGGACCTCTTCCCGGCGGCCGTCGTCCAGGACCCAGACCAACTTGTCGGGGTAGTCCATGGCGGCGCAGCCCACAAGGGTCCGCCGAAGCACGCCCACCGGCTCGTTGTACGTGGGTACGAACACGTCGACCGACGGCAGCAGCTCCGGCGCCATGTCCAGCGGGATCACCGAACGGCGCCGCATCACGGCGGTCTGAAAGTAGCCTCCGAACATCATGGAGAAGGCGTAGAGCTCGGCCCCCAGGAGCATCAGGCTGGCTGCGGAGTTGCCGAAGGAGTCCAGGGCCAGGGTGCCGGTCACCCGCCAGTACAGGTACCGCATGGACGCGGCCAGGCTCAAGAACACGGCGGCCAGGCGCCAGTCGGGGACCGCGCGGGTCAGGAGCAGCCCCATGCCCATCATGGCGAGGCTGATGCCGATGTGTGCCCTCAGGGGCAGGTCCAGCAGTGCATAGACCACCATCGGGATGGCGATGAGGACCAGGCCGAACCACAGGGCGGCGGGAGACCCCTGTCGCTCGTCTTCCGACCCAGCCCCTCGGTCCGGTTCGTCGGTGTGCACGCGCGGAGTGTCCCACGGGGGCCAGAGCCGGGGAAAAGAAAAATCTTCGCCCTCGGGTCAGGAACCGCTCTCCGTGGGGGTCGGCTCGCGCTTGAAGCGGCGGCCGAGGACGGGGGTGATGGCGAGCGTCGCGAGGATTCTCAGGGGGGAAATTGCCTTGGTCGCGACGTACGCGGCCAGCAAGGTGCCGCTCGACGCGGCAGCCCCCTCGACCTCGAAGCCTGTCGAGATGGCGACCGTGAAGACCCCCATCGCCACCAGGAAGCCAGCCACGTGCACCCCCATCGCGACGGGGCCGTACTGTTCGGTCAGCGCCTTCAGCTTGGCGAGGTTGGCCTTCATTCGGCGTCCTGGGCGTCGATGTGGGGGCGCCAGCCGGCCAGGGCGCGGGCGACGTGGTCCAGGCGGTCCTGGCCCCAGAAGAGCACACCGGCGTCGCCGTCGCTCACGTGGAAGCTGGGCACCCCGCACACACCCAGGGCCGCGGCCTGGGTCGTGTGGTCCTTCAGGCGGGACTTCAGCGCGGGGTCCTGGCAGCGGGCTGCCACCCGGGACGGGTCCAGCCCGTGTTCTTCGACCACCTGGGCCACGACCCGGGGGTCGCCGATGTTCCGGTCATCGACCCAGGCGGCCCGGTAGAGCGCGTCCGTCAGCTCGGGATGGGCCAGGGCGGCCCGCAGGGGAGCGACCGTGCGCAGCGGAAAGGTGGACGGGAAGCGGAAGGGCACGCCCCACCAGGCGGCCCAGTCGTCCAGGTCCTGGCGGGTCCAGGCCTGGCGGGCTTCGCTGAAGCTGAACAGGGGCACGTCGGCGGTGCCGATGTCCCGGAACAGCCCCCCGAGCAGCAGGGGCACCCGCTCCAGCTCGGCCCCGTGTTCCCGGGCCAGGCGCGCGATCTGGGTGGACGCCAGGTACGAGAAGGGACTGGCGAAGTCGTGGAACCAGCGCAGGGTCGGGCGGCCCCGGCGGGGGGGTGCGGCCCGCGCCCGCGCGTGCCCCAGGGCCTGCTCGACCAGGGGGAGGCGGTCGCCTCCCCACCAGATGCGTCCCTGCCAGGTATAGGTCGGCACGCCAAAGGCGCCTTCGGCCAGGGCCTGGGCGGTGGTCTGCCACAAGGCGGCCTTGGTCTCGGGTTGGTCGATGACCGCCAGGTCCAGGCCGTGGGCCCGGGCGACCGGGGCGAGGACCGCCCGATCGGCGATGTCGCGGTTCCGGACCCAGTAGGTCTCGAAGAGGTCCTTGGCAAGAGCCGGTCGGACCGGGTCCGGCGCGGCGACCAGCAGGCGCATCGCCGAGACGCTTCGACGGGGGTGCTGGGGGTGGAATTGCAGCGCCACGCCCGCGAGCTCGGCCCGTCGGAACAGATCCAGCCCGTCCTGGCGGCGCCGGGCATCGCTCCAGGTGGTCGCCGGCTGGTCCGGTGTGCCGATGGCCTTGTAGAGCCCGCCGAGCAGCACCGGACGCCACACCAGCGGCACGCCGCAGCGGTCGGCGGCGGCCTGGACCTCGCGGCTGGCCAGCCAGGCATAGGGGCAGACCACGTCGAAGCTGAAGGTCAGCGGCTCGGCGCTCATCGGCCGGCCGATCATTCGACCGACCTCGAGCGGCGCAGCCAGCGGGCCACGATCGGGGTCGTGGCGATGGTGATCGCGACCTGGACCGGCTTGAACAGCAGGGTGATGGTCAACGCCGCCCCCAGGGCTCCGGCGCTGCCGCTGGCGGACTCCGGCTGCCAGCCCGCCAGGATCGCCAGGGTCAGCACGGTGAAGTACAGGGTGAACTGCCCCAGCTGGATGCAGATCGCCACGAGCCCGTACTCACGGACCAGCTCCTTGAGGCGTTCGGTCTGCAGGGGCATGATGGGCTGGGGCTCCACCCTGACTCGACACCTCAGGGCACCGAACCGTTCTACCCTCCTGGCATTCTTCTCGCAGGCCCCATGCTCCTCGCCTTCGCCATCGCGGGACCCGCTCTGGCCTCTGGCTGGCCCACGGGCGGTCACGACACGCGACGGACCGGCCAGAGCGACGTGAGCGGCCCCCAGGACATCGCCTGGGTGCACGATCGGGTCGTGTCCGAGGTCACGGTGTTCAACGCCCCTCCGGCCGTGACCGACGACGGTCAGATGGTGTGGGGCACCTGGGGGGTGGTCCAGTCGACCGAGGCGAGCAGCGATCCCCGCACCTGGGACAAGCTCGACGGCACGGTGCTGTCCCTGGACAGCCACCTGGACACCACCTGGGACGCTTCGCCAGCCCTGGACGTGAACCCGTTCTGCTACGACTACGACGGTCGGACCGACCTGACCTGGTGTCCCGACGGGGGCCAGGTCAGCTACCACAACGGCATCGTGGACGGCACGCCGACCCTCACGGGAGACGGCGCGGCGTGGGTCGCCCGGGGCGACGGTCGCCTGTACGAGGTCGATCTGGCCGACGGCACGGCAGAGCGGGTGCTCACCACGTGGAACCCAGAGGACCTCGACGACCCCGACGGGGGAGGGGGCCTGCTCGCATCGCCCCTGGCGTTGCCCGACGGGGGCGTGCTGGTCGCGTCTGTGGCCGCAGGTCCCTACGAGACCAATGCGGTCTACGCCGTTGGCAGAGGCGGCGGTGTGCGCTGGCGCCTGCCGACCGACTCGGCCGGCTTCGACACCCCGTTCTGGGCCGCGGCCGCCCTGTCGCCGGATGGGGGCACAGCCTACGTCGCCGGATGGGCCTGGCCAGGCTTCAACGACGCCGACGAGGACCTGGCCCTGGACGGCCTGGTGATGGCGCTCGACCTGGGGGTCGACGACGACGCTGACGACAGCGACCGGATCGCCTGGCAGGCCGTGCCGATGAGTGGAGACGGCGAACCCCTCTACGTCCGCACGCTGTCGGTCGGGGCAGACGGCACGCTCTACCTGGGAGGGCTCGCCGGTGAGCCCGAGAGGCCCTGGGTCATGGCCCTCGACGCGAACGGCGACCCCCTGTGGACCGCCGCCCTGGACCCCTCGGACACCGAGGTCGTGCGCGGGCTGGCCCTTCACGAGGACGGGGGGGCCACGGTCCGCGTGCTGGTCACCACCGGCCAGCGCGCGAGCCAGGAGCGAGAGGGCAGGCTGCACGCTCTGGACCCGACCAGCGGAGCGGTGATCTGGACCTTCGACCCCGAGGAGAACGGGGGCCGCGGCGCCCCGAGCGGCATCGCGATCGACGCAGACGGCACCGCCTGGTTCTCGACCCACGGGGCCGAGCGCAAGGGCTCGGTCTTTGCAGTCGACGCCGACGGCCAGGAGCTCTGGCACGCCTGCAGCGAGGAATACGAGGGGGCCCACCCGATCCTCACCGGTGCTGGCGACGTGGTGGTGGGCGAAGCCGACTGGCTGGAGTGTGCGCTGACGGCGCCTCTGAGCAACACCTGTCGCCCCCGGGCGACCGAGCGTGCGGTGCGCATCTGGTACGCAGACCCCGACACCGCACCCGGGGACGCCCGGATCGCGTGGCAGTGCTGTCGCTGCGCGACGGGCGGCGGTCCGGCCACGGTGCTGCCCTGGCTGGCCTCGCTCCTGTTGGTGCGCCGGCGACGGCTGCGTTAGGACGCCACCCTTCGCGAAACCGCTGGGGGTCGGCATTCGAGCCCTCGCCAGGAGCCGCCTTGAGGGCTGCCTACTTCGACGTCGACGGGACCCTGGTGGGCACCAACCTGCTCCACCCGACCCTCAAGTACCTCATGACCACCGCCTCGCCGATCGAGAGCGTCCGTCGCGTGCTGGGCGCAGCCCTCGACGCGCCCAGCCTGGTGGCCGCGGAGCTCAAGGACCGCAAGCTCTTCAACGAGCGCCTGTTCTTCCACTTCAAGGGCATGAGCCAGGACCGGATGGAGTTCCTGTCGGACGAGGTCTTCGACGCCGTCATCCGCCCCCGCATCTTTCGCGGCACCGGCGAGCTGGTCGAGCAGTGCCGCAGCGCCGGCCTGCGCATCATCCTGGTGACCGGGTCCCTGGCATGCACGGTGGCCCCGCTGGCCGCGCACCTGGGCGCGGACCAGGTCATCGCCAATCGCCTCGAGTACAAGGAGGGCTACGCCACGGGTCGGCTCATGCGCCCGGTGGTGGCCGGCCCGGAAAAGGCCCGCATCATGGTGGCCGACGCCCGCGAGCGCGGCATCGACCTGGCCGGGTCCCACGCCTACAGCGACAGCTTCTCCGACGTGCCCATGCTCTCCCTCGTCGGCCACCCCTTCTGCATCAACCCGGACGCCAAGCTGGCCAAGCTCGCCCGGAGCTACCACTGGTCGATCCTGGACATCGACCGGCCCACGCCTGGCGAGCAGGGCGTCTCCCGACGCCGCAAGGCCTTCGGCTTCTTCGGGTAGCCCACACCGACCCCCCTCCACAGGGTGACTCTCCAGATGTCGAACACGCACCCCTGCGTCGTCACGATCGACCACCGCTCCAAGCCCCGCGTCCTCTGGTCTGGCGACCAGCTGGTCGAGGTGGACCTGCCCGTGGGCACCCGGGTCGTGTACCCCAAGCCGCCCATGGCACCGCTCCAGGACGTCGACGCCGCCATTCGGTACGCGATCAACCACCCGCTGAACAGCGAGCCGCTGTACGCCAAGCTCCGCCCGGGCATGAAGGTCACCATCGCTCTCGACGACATCTCCCTGCCCCTGCCGCGCATGAAGCGGCCGGACGTGCGGCAGAGGGTGCTGGAGATCGTGCTGCCCATGCTGCGCGACCACGGCGTCGACGACATCGAGATCGTCGTGGCGCTGTGCCTGCACCGCCCCATGAGCGAGGACGAGATCCGGTACATGGTCGGCGACCGCGTCATGGCCGAGTTCTGGCCGAACCGGCTCTACAACCTGGACGCCGAGAAGCCCGGGGGCATGACCTACCTGGGCACCACCGACGCCGGAGAAGAGGTCGAGATCCAGACCCGGGCCGCCGAGAGCGACCTGATCCTGTACGTCAACGTGAACTTCGTGCCGATGGACGGGGGGCACAAGTCCGTCGCGGTGGGCCTGTGCGGCTACCGCAGCGTCAAGCCCCACCACAACCCGCACACCATCCGCAAGTGCGACTCCTACATGGACCCCCACGCCAGCGAGCTGGCGACCCGGGTGCAGCGCATGGGGCGGCTGGTGAACAGCAAGGTCGACGTGTTCACCATCGAGACCACGCTGAACAACCGCATGTTCGACAAGCCCCTGGACTTCCTGGGCCGCAACGAGGACGACCTGTCCCCGAGCGAGGAGCGCATGCTCCGTGGCCTGGTCCGGTCGCTGAAGTTCCTGCCCCAGCCTGCCCGACAGGCCATCTTCCAGAAGGTACCGGCGCCCTATGGGGTCACCGGCGTGTTTGCCGGAGAGACCGAAGCCGTGCACGAGCGCACCATCAGGCGCAACTACGACCAGTACCTGGTGCCGGTCGAGGGCCAGTGCGACATCATGGTCTGCGGCGTCCCGTACATCAGCCCCTACAACGTGAACAGCTACCTGAACCCGCTGCTCGTGAGCTGCATGGTCAACGGGTACCTGTTCAACCTGTACCGGGGAGCGCCGCTGGTGCGAAAGGGCGGCACGATGATCGTGTTCCACCCCTGCAGCGACAAATTCGACGCGGATCACCACCCCGCCTACATCGAGTTCTTCCACCGCATCCTGACCCAGACCCGCGACGCCGACCGGCTGCACCGGGAGTTCGAGCCCGAGTTCGCCCAGAACCCCGGCTACATTCAGCAGTACCGGACCGGGCTGGCCTATCACCCCGCCCACCCCTTCTTCATGTGGTACTGGGGCGAGAACGGCCGGCAGCACGTGGGCCGGGTCATCGTGGTCGGGGCGGACAACGAGTACGTGCCCAGCGTGCTCGGCTACGAGACGGCGCCGACCTTTGCCGAGGCCCTGCGCATGGCCCGGGAGACCGCGCCGCCGGACCCCGAGATCACCTGTCTGCGGGTGGTCCCGATGATGATGGCCGACGTGACCGTGCCCGAGCACGCGCGCAAGCAGGTCGAGGCCACCGCGTCGACGCCCGCCGGGGAGACGGTGGACGCGTGACGACCCAGTCCCCAGCGCCCCTGGACCCTCGGGTCCTGATGACCGGTGGCCGCTTCCTGGTCATCGGGGGCACCGGCTTCCTGGGCAAGGTCTTCCTGAGCATGATGCTGGATCGCTACGGCGAGCAGATCGACAGGTTCTACCTGGTCTGCCGGGCCCGCAAGACCCAGACCAGCGAGGAGCGCTTCACCGCGGAGATCCTGCCGAATGGCGTGTTCGATCCGCTGCGGGCCAAGCTGGGCGATGGCTACGAGTCGTGGATGCGGGACAAGATCGTGCCCATCGACGGCGACGTGACCCGGGAGTTCGGCGGCGTCAGCCAGGCGGTTCGGGACCAGGTCCGCGGCACTCTGAGCGCCATCGTCAACGTGGCGGGGGTGGTCGACTTCAACCCGCCGCTGGACTACGCCCTGAACTCCAACGCCTATGGGGCCAAGCAGCTCGTGCAGCTCTGCCGTGACGTGGGCAGTCCCCCGTTCATGCACACGTCGACCTGCTACGTGGCCGGCGACCGGACCGGGCAGATCGAAGAGGTCCACCCCCTCGAGCATCCCTTCCCCAAGCACGGCACGCTGGACGCCGGACACTGGGACCCAGAGCGAGAGATCGCCGAGTGCGCCGACCAGGTCGAGAGCACCCGCACCCGCCTCAGGGACGCCTTTCGCCAGAGCCACTTCCACGACCAGACCCTCAAGAACCTCAAGGCCAAGGGCGAGCCCACCCGGGGGACGCCGTTCGACGACGAGCTCAAGCGCGTCAAGCGGGGCTTCGAGAACGAGCACCTGGTCGCGGCCGGTCTCGAGCGCGCCAAATTCTGGGGCTGGCACAACGTCTACACGTACACCAAGAGCATCGGCGAGCAGATCTTCTGTGCCTCGGGCATCCCGCTGACCATCGTGCGTCCTGCGGTCATCGAGTCGGCCTTGAACTACCCGTCTGTGGGCTGGACGGAGGGCATCAACACCTCCAGCCCGCTCATCTACCTGGCTCTCAAGGGCTACCACCGCTTCCCGGCGTCCAAGGAGTCGATCCTGGACATCATCCCGGTGGACCTGGTGGCCAGCGGCATGATCCTGGCGCTCTCGGAGCTGCTGGACGGCACCGCCAAGCCCGTCTACCAGCTGGGCAGCTCCGAGCGGAACCCCCTCTACATGTACCGCTTCATCGAGCTCTTCTCGCTCTTCAAGCGGCGCTACTACCGGGAAGAAGCCGGCGGCTCGGCCCTGGCGAATTTCATCCAGGCCCAGTTCGGATCGGTCGCCATCTCGGCGGACCACTACTACAGGACCGGCCCGACGGTGATCGCCGAGAAGACCAAGCAGGCCTCGGGCTTCCTCAAGAAGCTCAGCGGCCAGGTCCTGGCGCTCAAGCCGCTGTTGGACCCGGCGGCCAAGAGCCTCTCGGCGTTCTCCAGGAACAGCACCATCACGGCCCGCATCCTGGATCAGTTCGTGCCCTTCACGGCCACCCACACCTACCGCTTCGTGGCCAAGAACACGCGCGAGGCCTGGGAGCGGGTGCCCGAAGACCAACAGGCCGGGCTGCCCTGGGACCCGGACCAGATCGACTGGCGGCACTACATGATCGAGGTGCACATGCCGGGGGTGGTCCGGCACGTGATGCCGCAGATCGAGGAGAAGATCAACAAGCCCAAGAAGCCGCTCCGTCGCAACGACGACCTGCTGGCCTTCCTGGACGAGGTCGCCGAGCGCTTCGAGTTCGCGCCGGCACTGCTCAAGCCGCACGACGCGGGCTTCGAGCGGTTGAGCTACGCCGATCTGCGGGCTCGGGCCCAGTCCACGGGCGCCCGGCTGGTGCGTCAGGGGGTGAAGCCCGGAGACCGGGTCATCCTGTCCGGACTCAACGACCCCATGTGGCCGGTGGCGTGGTTCGGCGTGCTGCTGGCGGGGGCGGTGGTGGTCCCCGTCGATCCGGCCCTGAGCGCGGCAGCGGCCAAGAACATCGGCGAGACCAGCGGCGCAGCCCTGGCGGTGCTGGACGACAAGGCCCTGGACGCGTTCGGCATGGGCCTGACCTGTGGCATCGTGGACCTGTACGACGCGACAGCGGACGGCCACGCCGACGAGCTGCCCCAGCTGGACGTCCAGCCCGACGACGTGGCGAGCATCCTGTTCACCAGCGGCACCACCGGGGTGCCCAAGGGCGTGATGCTCACCCACCGGAACTTCACGTCGCTGCTGGCCAGCTTGAGCCGCATCTTCGAGGTCGACGAGTCCGACCGCATGCTGTCGGTGCTGCCGCTGCACCACACCTTCGAGTTCACCTGTGGCCTGTTGCTGCCCCTGTCCTATGGCTGTCGGGTCACCTACCTGACCGAGCTCACCGGCGACGCGCTCTCCAAGACCCTCAAGGACGGCCGCATCACCGTCATGGTCGGCGTGCCGGCGCTGTGGCAGCTGCTCGAGCGGCGCATCAAGGGCCAGGTCGAGGAGCAGGCAGCGCCCGTACGGCTGGTCTTCGACGCGGGCATGGCGCTCAACCGCATGGTCGGCCGGGCCACGGGCCTGGACATCGGCAAGCTGATGTTCGGCCAGGTGCACGAGCGGCTGGGCGGCAACATCCGCATCCTGATCTCCGGGGGCGCGGCGCTGCCCAAGGACACCCACCACTTCTTCAGCGGGCTGGGCCTACACCTGACCGAGGGCTACGGCCTGACCGAGGCCGCGCCGGTGCTGGCTGTGGCGGCGACGGGACCGGGGATCGCGCCCGGCAACGTGGGCAAGGCCATCCCCGGGGTCGAGCTCAAGATCGCGGACCCCGACGACGCCGGGGTCGGCGAGGTGTTGGCCCGAGGACCCAACGTGATGGCCGGCTACTACGGCAACGAGGACGCCACGGCCCAGGTGCTCGACGCCGACGGCTGGCTCCACACCGGCGACCTGGGCCGCCTGGACCACAAGGACCGGCTCGTGCTCGTCGGTCGGGCCAAGGACGTGGTCGTCACGTCGAGCGGCGAGAACCTGTACCTGGACGATCTGGAGAACCAGCTCGGCGAGGTCCACTGGGTCGCCGAGTACAGCCTGGTGGGCCTGCCGGACCCGCGGGGTGGAGAGCGCCTGGGCCTGCTCGCGGTCGCCCAGGACCCCGAGGAAGCGGGCGTCGATCGCCACAGCGTGCACGCCCGGGCCAAGACCGCCATGAAGGAGGCCCTCGCCAAGCGCCTCCAGACCGGGGCCCGTCCGGCGGTGGTCCACTTCGTGGACGCCGAGCTGCCACGCACGGCCACCCGCAAGGTCCAGCGCAACAAGGTGCGAGAGGTGCTGGAGCGCATCGCCAGCGCGGCGGCCCGGCCCCGGGACGAAGGGGCGCGGGCTTCCGGTCCCGTGCGCAACGCCGTGGCCCTGGTCGCGGGCGTCAAGCTGGACCAGGTCAATGGCGAGACCCAGCTGGCCCAGGACCTGCACTTCGACTCCCTGATGCTGGTGGAGCTGAGCTCCGCCCTGGACGCCCAGGGCGCGGCGCTGGGCGCCGAGGCTCTGGCCGCCTGTGAGACCGTCGCCGATCTGGAGGCGCTGGTGGCCGCCCCGCCCCCGGTCATCGTGCGCGAGGTGGACGTGCGCGACACGGTGCGCATCCCGGCGCCCCTGGTGTCGCCGCTGCGCAGCGGTCTGGGCTCGGTCCAGCGTGGCATCTACGGGAACTTCCTGCGCACCCGGGTCACCGGGCGGGCGTTCATCCCCAAGAACCGCTCGGTCATCGTGGTGAGCAACCACTGCTCCCACCTGGACATGGGCCTGGTCAAGTTCGCTCTGGGGCCCTATGGCCACAAGCTCGCGGCCCTGGCGGCCAAGGACTACTTCTTCGAGGGCAATCGCTGGTGGGTGGCCTACTTCGAGCAGCTCACCAACCTGCAGCCCATCGACCGCTCCGGCAGCTTTCGCAAGAGCTTCAACCAGGCCAAGGCGGTGATCGAGTCCGGCGAGATCGTGCTGCTCTTCCCCGAGGGCACCCGCCGCACCGACGGCACCCTGGGCGCCTTCAAGCCGATGGTGGGCAAGCTGGCGCTGGAGACCGGGGTCGACGTGCTGCCGCTGTATCTGGACGGCACCTTCGACGTGCTGCCCAAGGGCGCGACCCTGCCCCGCGGGCGCAAGGTCACCGTGCGCATCGGCCCGCCGCTCGCCGCGGACCAGCTGCGGGCGCTGACCACCGAGCAGACCCCGGGCGAGGCCGCCCGCATGGCCACCGGCTACATCCGCGAGGCGGTCCGCTGCCTCCGAGACGGCGACGTGCTGGACCTGGCGACCGTCGACGCCGGCGCCGGCCCCATCGAAGAGCTGAGCCCCGAGTCGGCCCTCGCCGAGCTGATGGGCGAGCTGCCCGAACGCTTCATCCCCCAGGCCGCCGACGAGCCCAAGTCCTGGTACTGGAAGCTCGGGGACGCCGACGACATGCGCTGGACGGTGTTCGTCGAGCCCGACGAGGTCAAGATCCGCAAGGGGCGTCCCCCGAGCGGCAAGGCCGACTGCGTGGTGGTGACCAACCTGGATCTGCTGACCCGCATCGTGCTCGAGGGCTACCAGCCCGAGCCCACCGAGTTCTTCTCTGGCGCCATCAAGACCAACGACATCCCGATGCTCATGGAGTTCGGGACCTGCTTCCGCTTCGGCGAGACCCCCGCAGAGGCGTCCCCATGAAGGTCCTGCTGACCGGCGCCACCGGGTTCATGGGCCGGCACCTCCTGCGGGAGCTGCTGGCAGACGGCCACGAGGTGATCGGCTCCAACATCGTCGACGTGGACATCGGCGTGCCCCTGCGCGTGGCCGACGTCACCGACCCCGAGAGCCTGGCGGGGGTCGCCGAGGGCTGCGAGGTCGTGGTGCACGCGGCGGGCAACGTCAACCACCGCCACGAGGCCGCCGAGCAGCAGTGGCGCGTGCACGTGCTGGGCACCCAGAACATGCTGGCCGAATCCAAGCGTGCCGGCGTGCGTCGCTTCGTGCACATCTCCAGCAGCGGCACCGTGGCGGTCAGCCGAGATCCGGACGAGATCCGAGACGAGCATGCGCCGGCCCCGCTGGACATCATCCAGTCCTGGCCCTACTACCGCTCGAAGCTCTGGGCCGAACAAGCGGTGCTGGCGGCCGAAGGCATCGAGACCATCGCCTTGAACCCGTCGCTGTTGCTGGGCCCGGGCGATCTCGAGGGCCTGACCACGCGTCCGGTGCGCTACTTCCTCGAGGACCGCGTCCCGGGAGTGCCGCCTGGCGGGCTGTCCTTTGTCGACGTGCGCGACGTGGCCGATGCCGTGGCCCTGGCGGTCTCCCGCGGCCGCTCCGGCAAGCGCTACCTGCTGGGTGGCGCCAACATGAGCTTCGCCGCCTTCTACGGGCGGCTGTCCCGCATCACCGGCCTGCCGGTGCCGCCGCTCAAGCTCCCTCGGGCGACCGGCAGCCTGCTTCGGTGGATGCCCGACCTGGGCCGAGAGGGGGGCCTGGGCATCTTCCGCCGGGTCGACAGGCTGGACCTGGAGTTCGGCTGCTACACCTGGTACGTCGACAGCCGCCGGGCCATGACCGAGCTCAACTGGCGGCCGCGGGACCCCTCGGACACCCTCCGCGACACCGTGGCGGACCTGTTGTCCCGGCTCGGGGGCGAGCAGCTGCCGGCGCAGCCCCGGGCCTGAGCAGGGGCCGTCAGGCCACCGCGGCCTGGAGCGCTAGCAGCGGCCGCGTCGCCGCCGCCACCTGCGGATCCGCCGGCAGCCCAAAGCCCGCGCGCACCTGGACCAAGGGCGTCTCCCAGAGAGTGTCCCAGCGGGTGCCGAAGAGCAGCCGGGCCTGACGACCGAGCAGCCAGCCGCGGGTGATGGCCTCGAGCCGGCGGTCCCGGTCGCCCCAGCCGGTGACGATGGTGTTCAGCAGGCCCGCCGACAGGATCATCACGCCGACCTTGCTGGGGAACTGGGCGGCGCCGAAGGCCTGGAGGCCGAGCTCGCCGGCCACGTCGGTGCCGAAGCCGGTGACCACGTGCCAGATGTCGTGGACCTCGTAGAGGTGGGCCAGCAGGAACTCGTCCGGGGTCCCACTCGGCTGCTCGGGGAAGAAGTCCACGTCGAGACCTTCGCTGAGCATGTGGTCGGCAAAGGCCCGCCCCAGGGTGCCTTGGGGGAGCTGGGCCATGGCCTGGAGATCGATGGGTTCGAGGCGAGGGCGCGTGGCCAGCGCGTCTGCGGCGTGGGACTCGACGGCCACCGCGTCCATCATCTCTTGCAGGTGCTCCTCGTCGCTGAGCCCCTTGACCATGTCGAAGACCATCTCGGTCTGGTTCGGGTCCCGCACCAGGGACACGAAGGCGCGGAGCAGGGTGAGGGCGGTCACGGTGTTCTTGAACAGGGTCATGGGGTCCTCCGACATGGAAAGGTGAGCAGTCGCTCAGGTTGTTCAGTAAAGATATGAGCGATTACTCACATCGTCTATTCGCGTTCCCCAGAGGTCCCCCATGCCCCTCAGCGATCCCGCCGAAGGCCGCCGCAGGCCACGTCAGCAGCGCTCCCAGGAGACGGTGGCCGTCATCCTCGAGGCGACCGCTCAGGTTCTCACCGAGCAAGGCTACGCCCGGGCCAGCACCAACCGCATCGCCAAGCGGGCCGGGGTCTCGGTGGGCTCGATCTACCAGTACTTCGGCGGCAAGGACGCGCTCATCGTGGCGCTGGCCGAGCGCCACGCCCTGGAGATGATCGGCGTGGTCGGCCAGCTGCTCCAGGACCTGGCGGACCTGCCGGTGGCCCAGGTGGTGCACCAGGCGGTCGAGGCCATGATCGCGGCACACCGGGTCAACCCGGAGCTCCACCAGGTCCTGATGACCCAGTGCCCGGACGTGGTGGAGCTGCCCACCGTGCAGGCCCTGGAGCAAGGCTTCCTGGAGCTCGTGCAGGGCGTGATGGCCGAGCGAAGCCACGAGCTGCGCCCGGACCTGGACCCCGAGATCGCCGCCTGGCTCCTGACCCGCTCCGGCGAGGCCGTCACCCACGCCGTCGTGCGGGAGCGCCCGGACTGGGTCCAGGACCCGCGCTTCGTGGCCGAGGTCACGAACATGCTCGTGCGCTACATCTCGCTCACCCCGGACTGAGCACCGCCAGGGGCGTCAGGGACCGGCCTCGACGGGGGTCTGCTCGGGCAGCAGCGGCATCGCGGCCTCGACGTAGGGCATGAGCTGGTCCCACAGGGCCACCACGTCGGGGTCTTCGGGGTCGTAGGCGTCGACCAGCTCGGTGGGGTCGGTGCCGCGGCGGTGGAAGAAGCGATCGCCGTTCCACGTGTAGCCGAGCTTGTCGCCCGAGATCTGCACAGCCTGCTCCGGCCCGACGCGACCGTCGCTGATGAGCCACAGGGGCCGATCGTCGGGGGCCGTGCCCAGGGGCATGCCCGTGAACTCGTCGCGCTGGGGCAGGCCCAGGACCTCGAAGAGGGTGGGCACCAGGTCTTCCTGGACCGTCGGCCCGGACCAGGTGGCGTGTGCCAGGTCCTTGGCCCAGAAGAACGCCAGCGCGTCGTTCTCGCCGTAGTGCAGCGACCAGGCGTGGGTCTGGCGCTGGTGCTCGAAGAACTGCTCCCCGTGGTCGCTCCAAACGACCACCAGGGTGTCGTCCAGCGCCCGGCGCTGTTCCAGCTCGGCCCACAGGGCCTGGAGCTGGTCGTCGGTGTAGCGGACGGCGGCCTCGTAGCGGACCCGGAGGTGTTGCTCCAGGACCTCCTGGTCCTCGGGGTCCAGGGTCAGGAACTGCCCGGCCAGCAGGTAGTGGCTGTCCCAGTCCGCCAGGTCGTAGTCGATCTCCGGCAGGCCCTCGAGCGCGGTCAGGTACTCCGCCGGCGGGTCGTAGGGCGCGTGGGCGTCGCGCAGGTGCAGGTGCAGAAACCAGCGCTTGTGCTCGACCATCAGCTCGTCGAGCTCGTCCAGGGCCAGGGCGATCATGTCCTCGGCCCGCTCGAAGCCCGGGTAGACCACCGAGTCGAAGCCCTGGGCAGTGTTCCACTTGTCGCTCAGGTAGCCATTGCTGCTGACCAGGGCCGTGCCGAAGCCGACCTGGCGCAGCCAATCGGGCAGCATGGGGGTGTCGTCGGGCAGGGCCTCGCGGTAGGTCTTGGACAGCCGGGGCACAAAAGCGAAGGGCACGTTGCCCTGGCCACTCAGCGCGCACAGGATGCCGGCATAGGTCCAGTTGCTGCAGGCCTGGTGGGCGTCCAGGCCCACGCCTTCGCCCATGAGCTGGTCCATGAACGGGGTCAGGTCCAGGTCGCCATAGCGGCTGATGTGGTCCCGCCGCAGGGTGTCGATGGACACGAAGATCAGGTTCGCCGGCGTGGGGCCGTCGTAGGGCAGGAACGACGTCTCGGGCGGTGGCTCGTCCTGGAGTCCGCCGATGGGCGTCTCCCCGTCGGTGCACGCGAGCGCGGCCAGCCAGAGGGTGGTGACAAGCACGGTGCGAACATAGCCGGGCTCTCAGTCGATGGCCTCTTGCTGGTGGCTCAGGAACGACGCAGGCCCCAGCACCCGGGTGCCGCACAAGAGCACGAAGTCCGCGGTCAGGTGCTCGTCGTCGAGCACGAACTGTTCATCCAGGGTCACCTGGCCCGTCAGCCGCTTGCCCGAGCAGGACAGGCAGCCCCCCGCACGACACGAGCTGGGCAGCTCCAGGCCGGACCGGTCGGCGCCGTCGAGCACCGTCTCGCCCGGCGCCACCGTGAAGTGCAGGACCTCGCCCGTGTCGGGATTGGTGACCTGGACGGGGTGCTGCACAGGGTGCTCGTCGAAGCGCGCGGCTGCGGGCGCTGGCGCATCGGGCGTCGGAGCCCCGTCCTCCCAGAAGTCATCGTCGAGCACGCTCGCGGGCGTGGGCTCCGGCACCGCCGGCGCCTCGCGCTCCTGGGCGTAGTCGATGCGGGATCGGATGGGGCCCCGCTGGCTGGGCGGCTCACTCGGATCGGGCGCCTGGGACGGCGACGCGCTCTTGCCGAGGCGACGCTTCAGTCTGTCCCGCAGGCCCATGGGGCATCCTATCCGGGCTCGCGGTAGCCTGACGGGGTGGCCGAGACCGTTCCTTGCCCCAGGTGCACCCGGCCCAACGCGGCCCACAAGGCCCGCTGTCTCTACTGCGGGGAGGCAATGCCGAACCCCACGGCGCCCCCGCCTCCCCGGGTCCAGCGGGCCGTGCCCGAAGACCTCGACCTGCTGGTGGCCAAGGCCCTGCGCACAGGCAAGCTGCGCGATCTGAGCGTCGCGCTCCACAAGCCGCAGACCGTGGCGGTCGCTCCTGGCACACCGGTCGCCGACCTCCAGGACGAGGTGACCGATCCCGGAGACGCCCCCGAGCCCGAGCCGGTGCCTGCAGCCGACGCCCTGGGCGCGCTGTTCAACCAGGTCCAGGCCCTGCGAGCCGCGGGCGGGGCCGCAGACGCGCTGGCCCTCTGGGAGCGGGCACCGGAGCTGGTCACGGCCCTGAGCCAGGAGCTCGAGGCCGAAGCCGAGGAACAGGCCCGGGTGCCGGTGATCCTCCCGCCCATTCGCAGGCGATGGGTCCTGCTCGTGGCGCCCTGGGAGGCGGACATGGACCTGGCCGCGTTGTCCCAGGCTGCGCAGATCGACCAGGCGACCCTGCGCATGCAGTCGCGGCATCGCTACGCCCAGGTGCTGGCCAGGAGCGACAGCCGCGCCGAGCTCGAGGGACGAGCCGAGCAGATCGGACGACTGGGCCTGGCCGCGTCGATCATCGATCGGGAGACCCTGCCGGCCATCGACGCGCCGCGGGTGGTGCTTCGGCGCGAGCCGGACGGCCGGTGGTTCGGGACCCGCACGCCCCTGTGGCAGGAGCCCGTGAGCTTCGATCCGGCAGCGCCCCCGCCCGGCGAGCTCCTCGATGGGCTCCAGGTGTCGCTGGTGGTGCCCGGTGACGTGGTGGTGCGGCGCTACCGCCAGTCCGGCGAGGGCGGGCGCATGAGCCGGAAGCGCGAGTCGACCGCGCGAGCCCTGGGCGAGTCTCGGCGGGGCGTGCTGGACCTGCACGGTCCGGGCACCCACGTGCGCATCGTCGAAGGCATCACCGATCTCAGGAACCTGCCCGGATCGGTCCAGGGGTCCAGCCGGCGCTCCCTCGTGGGTGTGCAAGAACACCTGGGCGAGCTGTTCCCGGGGCTGCAGGTGCTGGCCAAGCGCGTCTGCCAGAGCGTCGAGAGGGCGCCGGGGGGCCAGTCCGGGGGCCCGCTGGTCACGACC